>WNFJ01446191.1_pt1 | contig 23360 bp, 20 predicted proteins | sample 5400461 | NCBI WGS metagenome assembly WNFJ01 (sample SAMN13153349, study PRJNA577476) | soil metagenome | isolation source: 115 cm saprolite on Douglas fir-dominated hillslope | place: USA:California | collected 2013-09-17
GTAGCAAGCTCACCCCCTCCCACGGCTGCGCCGACAAAGGTCGCGAAGGGAGATTATCCGTATGGAATTCCTGTCCCTGGCAAACCGCACCTGGTGGAGAGCCCTTATTCCCCTGGCAAATACATCGATGTGGAAGGATTCCCTCCTGGAACTGAAGTGAAGGATCCTTATACCGACAAGATCTTTCTTGTGCCGTAACAGCGGTGCTGTCCCGATAATTTACCGGTCGCACTGATGTTGGAACCTACATGCCGGACGCCGGATTGTCGCAACAGCTTGGATTTTTTTATCCAGCATTAAGCATCCAGTATTGCTTCCTTTCGCTTCCTATGGAGTTACGGATAAAACGGGCGACTCGAATCGACCTCGAAATTACCGTACCAGGCGATAAAAGTATTTCGCATCGCGCGGTGATCGTCGCAGCATTGTCGAATGGGATATGCACGCTGAAGGGATTTCTTCCAGGCGAAGATTGCATGCACACCGTGAACGCAATGCGCGCACTGGGTATAAAGATCGAACAGCCTGAGCCGACAACGTTGATCGTTCACGGAAAAAAACGGGTCCTTAATGCACCCAAAGAAGAAATCAACTGCGGCAATTCGGGTACCGCTATGCGGCTGCTCGCCGGTCTGCTGGCCGGACAAACATTTGAAAGTCGGCTGGTCGGGGACGCGGGACTGTTGCGACGTCCGATGGACCGTGTCATCGCGCCGCTTTGTGAGATGGGCGCCACCGTTGTTGCCGAAGGCCCGGACGAAACCCCGCCGTTGCGCATCCGCGGCGGTTCGCTGCGTGGAATTCATTATCGGCCACCGGTGGCAAGCGCACAGGTGAAAGGCGCTCTGATGCTGGCAGGTCTTTTTGCCAGGGGTAAGACCACTGTCGAAGAGCTGTCACCGACGCGAAACCACATGGAAAAACTTTTCAATTATTTCCTGGTGCCAACGGCAACTGAAGGCGATCGCAGTGTCACTGTATTCGGCGACCAGATTCCGGAATCGCGCGACTTCGCCATTCCTGGTGACATCTCGTCAGCAGCGTTTTGGCTGGTTGCCGCTGCGGCGCAACGGAGGGGCCATCTGCTCGTCCGCGACGTTGGCCTGAATGACACGCGAACCGCGTTACTTGCAGTTCTGCTCCGCATGGGTGCGCAGGTGCGCGAGGCGGTTGAGGATGTCGATCAGGTTGAACCGCGCGGGATTGTCGAGGTCACTGGTTTGCCGCTTAAGGGAACTGTGATCCAGGGTAAGGAGGTGCCCCAGCTGATTGATGAACTGCCGATTTTGTCTGTTGCGGGCGCCCTGGCAAACGGCAAAACGATTGTTCGGCAGGCACAGGAATTACGGGTAAAGGAAACTGATCGCATCGCGGCAATTGCGCACAATTTGCGAACCATGGGCGCCCACGTGGTCGAGTTGAGTGATGGCCTCGAAATCCATGGGCCAGCGCCGCTGCACGGTGCGCGCGTGGCAAGCTTCGGTGATCATCGCATCGCCATGGCGTTTGCCATAGCCGGTCTTTTCGCCGACGGCGAGACTATTGTTCAGGATGCGGAATGCATTCGCGAGTCTTATCCAGGATTTGAAGCAGTGCTTGAAGAGTTCACGAATCCGAAACGGATGCAGGTCAGCACGCCCGTGATCGGTTCACTTACTCCCACTTCCCCAGAGGAAGGTTAACGTGCGTAGGGGCTGCGCTCGTGGCGTCCCTGGCGCTACAGCGAAATTGCATTGCCCTGCGATGCGCGACTAAACTGAGACCCTCGGTTTTATGCACTCTTTTCAGCGAGATTTTCATCGAGTAGTCGCGATTGATGGTCCGGCTGCTTCTGGAAAAAGTAGCGTGGCGCGAGAGCTAGGCCGGCGGCTCAGCTTTATCTACGTCAACTCGGGCGCGTTTTACCGAGCAATCACCTGGTACATCCTTGAAAAAGGGATTCGTACAGAAGACGTCGACCGCGTCGCCGAGGCTCTCGGGTCAGCAACGATTACGAGCTGCCTTAAGAACGGCGAGTCACACATTGTTATCGATAATGTCGATCCTACAGACCATTTGCGGGATGATCGTGTGAACGAAAGTGTTTCACGCGTTAGCAGGTTGCCGGTGGTTCGCGAAATCGTCGCGCAGAAACTGCATGAGCATGCCCGCAGCGACGATTTGGTTGTTGAAGGGCGAGACATTGGTTCGGTTGTTTTCCCAGGGACGCCCCATAAGTTTTATGTTGATGCTTCGCCTGAGGTGCGTCTCCAGCGTCGTGCTGCACAGGGCGAACGCGACGAAATCGCCCTGCGCGATCACGCCGATTTTTCAAGGCCTGTTTCACCGCTCGTCATTGCGGAAGACGCACATGTCATAGACACGTCGCATTTAACCGTCGAAAGGGTTGTCCACGAGATTCTCGCCCGACTTCAAGAAACGGGTCTTCGGATTTAACTAATCTAAATGATCTGGCGATCCAGATTTCGCTAAAACCGATCGCCCAGTCGCGAAACTGGTTTCCTTGTTAAAATGAATTTTTATTACTGGCTTGGATATCACTTTTCTCGTCTGGCCGGGCGATGTTTTTTTCGGCTTCGCGTAATTCATCGGGAGCGCATGATTCAGAGCGGGCCGGCAATTCTTGCAATGAATCACCAGAGTTATCTCGATCCGCTGCTTGCGGGGGTGACGTGCGATCGAGCGATTTACTTTCTGGCCCGGCGAACGTTGTTAGACGTGCCGCTGCTTGGCTGGCTTTTGCCAAAGCTCAATGTGATCCCAGTTAATCAAGAAGGCGTCGATCGCAGCGCCATTAAGGCCGTGATCCGCATTTTGCAGGCCGGCAACGGCGCGCTGATTTTCCCTGAAGGCTCGCGCACTCTCGACGGTAACTTGCAGCCGTCCGAGCCTGGATTGGGCTTGGTGATTGCGAAAACACTCGCGCCGGTCGTTCCGATGCGAATCTTTGGCGCTCACGAAGCCCTGCCACGAGGCGGAGGCGGTTTGCACTTTGTCCCAATTACGATCGTGATCGGAGAACCGATTTTTTTTAACGCGGCCGACCTTGGGATGGCGGGGAAAAGTCTCTACCAGCAATTAAGCCAGCGCGTTATGGATGCAATTGCGGCGCTGCGCCTGGAATGACGAGCACCGGCAGTTTTAATTCGAATGAAATAGCCTCGAGGTTGAACCGGGCCGGGTGCAATCGATTTAGAATTCCAGAGCGACCATTGCCGTGTTGCCCGCGTGAAACCGGCACCGATACTAGGATGTGAATTCGCCACACCCGGTTACCGAAAGGCATCGGTCCTCCCGGGTCTCGAAGAGCGCTGTTGCAGTGATGCTCGTCGTCATCGGAACACTGGCCTTATTGGCTGTCTTCGCCAATGTGCAGCGCTTTCAGCGTGGCCACGTGGAGACGGTCATCGTGAGACCGCCAACGTCCCCAACACCGCAGGCGCCTTAAGTTTCGTTTGACTAGCGACTGGCCTTCCATTTTCTTGCTCCCAATTACGCGGGACCAAGATATGAAAAAATTCTTTCTCCTTTCGATGCTCGTCTCTTCTGCAATGATTTGCTCCTGCCAAAAGCAAGATCTCGCCGCTGAAAAACAAATTGCTCAACGAAAAGCGGAGCTGGACGAGCGCGAGAAAGCATTAGACGAAAGAGAAAAAGCCTTGGAGCAAAGGGAAAAAGCGACAGCAACCGCCCGAAGGCTTCCTGCCGCCGCTCAGTTGCGGAGCCGTAGTCCCGACGCCGCACAGGTAAAAGCTGAAAGGGACAAGAGAATACAACAGCTTCCCGGCGACCTTCAGGTGCAGGGTTTAATTGCCGATCCCTCGCGGATGAAAGACGAAAAAGACAGCAGAATGCAAGAGCGACTCGCACAAAGACAGCGTAGGCTGGAAGAGATACAAAAAATGAGGATGTCTCGCGAAATGGCACCGCCAGCGGCGGAGGTTGCTTCGCCAACTCCAACTCCTGCGGTAGAGGCTACTTCGCCAAGTCCGTCGCCTACCCCGGAGTAATCCCGAGGGCTAATTGCGTTCTTTCTCATCGGCCGGCGCAGTCCCGGTTTGTGCTGCGAGGTCCCGAGCATATTGGAGTGTGTCGATGGAATCGACGTTCTTGTCCCGGCGGATTGCCTTGATTCTCGGAAAACGCAGTGCCAGCCCACTGGCGTGACGCGTGCTCGGCTGGATTGCATTGAACGCGACCTCCAGCACAACATTCGGTTTCACTTTACGATAGCGACCAAGATCGGCGATCGTGTTCCGCTTGAAGTGTTCGGTTAGCTCAGCAATCTCTTCGTCGGTCAATCCGCTGTAAGCTTTGCCAATCGGCAAAAGGTCGCCAGTCGCTTCATCGCGCACGGCAAAGGTGTAATCGCTTAAAACATTGTTGCGCTTTCCGTGGCCAAGCTCAGCCGCGACAACCACGACATCCAGCGTTGCCAGCTCTTTCTTGAGTTTAAACCAAAACATTCCGCGTGTGCCAGGCAGATAAAAACTTTCCGGGTCTTTGATCATCAGACCTTCATTCAATCGTCGGCGAGCCTGTTGAAATGTTTGTTCGATCTCAGCGGCAGAATGAGCCGAGGTTAGTTTCGCAATTTGAAATTGCGACGGAAATCGAACCTTGCCGAGATGTCTTCGCCGTTCGAGCAACGGAATTCTCAGCAATGACTGCCCATTCAACCAGAGAAGATCGAACGCGACAAACGCGACCGGCACGTCTGCTGCCGCGCGCGCGAACAAATCTTCACCGTCGCTTTTGCGGCCGAGCCGCCTTTGCAGATCGAAGAAGGTGAGCCTGCGACCTTCCTGGAAAGCAATGATTTCACCGTCGATGATCAGCTCTTCGTCCAGGTTCCTCGCTTGATCTGCCAATTCTGGAAACTGCCCGGTGATGCGCCGCAAATCACGGGAGAATATTTCAACCCGTTCTGCACCGCGATGAAGCTGCGCCCGGATACCATCGAATTTGTCCTCCAAATAAACCGCGGTCCTGGTAGATGACGCTGGCTTCCGATCGGCGTCCGCCGATTCAACAAACCGTTCCCACACCGCTTCGGCGCTCGGCTGAGGAGTCGCAAGCATGCACTTGATCGGACGAAAGATCGACAGCTCCGCCCGATGCAGTTCCCTTCGCGCAGCGAGCGCTGCCGTCTGACCGATGTCGCCTAGCAACATGTTGGCCGCTCTTACCTGGTCGAGTTCAACGTCAAATGCCTTCGCGATCGCTTCCTCGACCAAACCCTCGCGCAATCCGATACGCAAATCGCCGGTCAAAATTTTGACGACGTACTCGCCTTCGTGTGCTGACAGAGTAGAGAATCGATTTTGCAGCAACTTCGCCTTGGCTCCGGGGCCACGCGCATGGTGAAGATTTTCGAACAATTCGCGCGATTCACGGATACTGAACGACTGCGGCGCTGTTCGCCCATTGAGCGCTTCGAACGCACTTTTGCCGACATCGCCATGGGCGCTGGCGATGCGATGAAGCTCCGCATCGTCGATGCTGGTGGCAGCTTGCAATGCGCGAAAGATGACGGCCCACCCAACCTGCAGTGCGCGCAAATCACTTTGGGCAAACGCTCTTCCGGTGAAGTAGAGAGCCGCGATCGGAAGTTGCTCGCTCGTCAGGCCGAGCAGGTAATCGGCAAGCAACCGAATTTTTTCAAGTTTTGCTGGGGTAGCAGCGATGGCTTCGCCCACATTCGCAAACGTGAGAAATTCCGATTCCGTACCGGACGCGTCTTGCGGAACTGGATCTTCAGTTGATTCGGCAGTACGCGAGGCGCGCGCACTCGAACGCACAGGCTGTGTGGTGGCCGCGGCAGGTAATTGCAGTTCCATTTGATTTTCTTCGCTCAACGCCCAGGCTTCGACGCCACGCGCCCGTAAATCACGTGCAAATGCAGCAGCGAAACCGTGGAGCGTAAGCACTCGCCTGGGCTGTACGAGTTCAACGTAGCGGACCAAATCGTCATAATCCGCGTGATCCGAAAGAGGAAATGCTGCGTCGACCTGGTAGCGGTAAATGGCATTTGGATCGACGGCCCAGCCACTCATCATCGCCACACGTTTGCGCGGAATTCTTTCCAACATGTGCGACCGATTCGCACTGGGTGGGCAGATGAGGATTTTTCCTGCAACATCGTTCGAGTTGTAACGCACATATTTGCAAAAAGATTGGCCGAACTGCTCATAGATGTGCGTCATCCGGTAAACGGAGCCATGCAGCATGGGGGTCAGCCCGGCGCCATCGAGCGAACACAGTATTTCCTGCGCTTTGCCCAGCGAGTAACCCAAAAGCACCGGCACGTTGCCGGCGTCAATCGTTTCGTGGCAAAATGAGATAATCTGATCAATGACTTGCTCCGTTGGCGGAAATCGATAACGCGGCAGACCAAATGTAGTCTCCATGATGAGCGTATCGGCGTGGCACCACTGCGCCTGTTCAGCGGATTTCCCCGGGCGCAGTTTGAAATCTCCCGTGTACAGCAGCGTTTCCTCGCCGAGGGAAAGAAAAGACTGCGCCGAACCGAAGATGTGTCCGGCGGGTAATAGCGTAACAGTGATGCCCTGCGCGGTTCGTTCTTCACCAAATGGCAGAACGTGTTCGATGCGATGACCCGGCAGCCGACTTTTGAGCAAACGCGCTGTTGGCTCGGAAACGATAATCTCCTTGTGAGGCGCAATGTGGTCGCTGTGCGCGTGCGAAATAAAAGCCAAACGCTTTGCGTCCCATGGATCCAGCCATAAGTTCTGTTTCGGCAAGTAAACGCCGCGTTCGTAACGAACTTCAATCATTAAGAAGAAATTTACTTCGGATCGGCATGAGCAAAACCGCTAGTTCAATGACAGCTATGCGATGCATGGGACTTATGCCTTCCGCGTTGACACCCAATTCGAACATCGGCTTTATTATCTAAATGAGGTTTGCCGTCGCATTTTGGGTTCTGCTCCTTTTTGCCTCCGTCTCTTCCGGCAAGCCCGCACGGGAAGAACCGAAAATCGTGGAAAAAGTGACGCCGCTCCCGGTGGCGTTAGACAAAGACTTCGAGTTTCGAAAAACGAAGCTTTTCATCCTGAGTGAGAAAGCGTCAAGAGCAACTCAGAGTGTACGACAGACAACGAGCTCAGTTAACAAAAAGTCTGGCGATTCGCCCGGCCAAAAGACTGCGACTCTTCAGGACGCGCCGATTACTTTTGAGCGCCAATACCGAATGTTCGGCGCTGTGACGGGGCTCGATCAACGCCAGCGGTTCGGTAATTACTTCGATTTTTTTTGGCGGACCAAACGGCCCTCCGATATCACGGTACGTTTGGAGTATCGTCAGGAGAAATTGCACGAGCACGTCCAGGCACAGGAGATTACATACCAAAACGTGCATGGCACTCATAAGACGGAATTCAAGGTCATCGGAGACGATTACTGGGACGACGGGGAGGTTATTGCCTGGCGCTGCCTGTTGATCTCAAACGGCCGGATCGTAGCCGAAAATCGCTCGTTTATGTGGGAGTAATATTCGACAGCGGTTGCCGTCCGCTTGCTTGCTCGTTCGACGTTCCTCGGCAATGCTTTCATTAATGCGGCCCTTCCGCGTCTGCGTTTCGAATCAATTTCTGGAACTTCTGGCGTCCGGTGAGGTTTGACAGCATGCCTTTTGGGCTGGTATCCTTTAAGGAGCTAACTGTGGATTCATCTATTCAAGTAGGGGTAAGAGGCCCGACCGTATGGGTGAAAGTCGAGGGGAAAGGTAGTTTTCTCAATAGCGGGAACCTCAAGGAGTTCGCCCGCGCGATGTTGGACCACGGCTATCGCGAGTTTGTGGTGGACTTAGCAGATTGCGCCATGATGGATTCCACATTCATGGGAACAATGGCCAGCGTGGCGCTGCGGTTGAAAGAACTCGGGCGCGGTCACCTTCACATCATTCACTGCGGGAATCGCAGCCAGGAGCTTCTTTCTGGACTCGGCCTCGATCAGATATTTGATATTCATGCTAACGGAGCGCGCGAGCCCGAATGCGGAGCGCTCGAGCGAACTCCCGAAGGCAAGTCGCGAGAGGCCCAAAAACAGGAGCAGGCAGAAACGATGCTGGAAGCGCACGAGGCACTTTGCGAGGCGGCGCCGGAAAATCTCTTTCGATTCAAGGACGTTCTCGATTTCTTAAGACAAGACCTTCATCGCGAGACGCCTTCGAAGTAAGCTGGCCCTTGCGCGATGTGGCCGACTCTTCTTCTCGGACTGCTTGTCGCGTCCGTTGCGGGATGGATTGTCACGGGCTATCTCCAGAGACAGCGGATTCGCAGGTTAGAGCGGTCTCATGAGGAGATCCAGGTCGAGGAGACGCTCGTTTTCGATTTCCTGCACGGTCTTGGCGAAGCCTTTCGAGAGACGATTCGACCTCGGGAACTTCATCGGCTCATCGTTGAAGGGGCTACCCGCGTTCTCGACGCGAATGGCGGCGCGCTTTACGTTACTGATCGAACTGGCGGGAAGCTAACGCCGACTTTCATCTCCAAGGGCTGTCCGCCGTTAGTCGACATTCCGCCGAATATTTTGCAACAAGCGGCGGCTTCTCCCAGCGCAGTCGAGAAGTTTCTACGGCTCCATACAGTCGGCCCGGGCGAAGGACTAATCGGACGCGTCTGGCAAACAGGTCAATCTGTTTGCTCAAACGAGTTCTCGCATGCCCCGGAATTGGCGAAGTTGCGCGGCAGCGCATTTGGTAGTGGATCCGTCATGGCGGCAGCGCTTCGCTATGGAGATCAAGATTTGGGTGTCTTGGCGCTTGCTAATGGCCCGATGGGTGCACCGTTCTCACAGGGAGACTTCGTCGTTTTTAAATCGATTGCTGAGCAGTCGGCCTTTGCACTTTACAACGCCATCATCTATTCGATGGCCAACGAAAAGAAGCGACTGGATCACGATCTTGAAATTGCACGGGACATTCAGCGAATTTTGCTACCCTCGGAGGCGCCGGCCATTAATGGATTTCAGATCAGCGGCATCAACGTGCCGGCCCGTCAGGTAAGCGGCGATTATTTCGATTACATCCAGGTGGATGACGAACGGCTGGGCGTGGCAATCGCGGACGTTTCAGGCAAAGGTGTGCCGGCGTCGCTCATCATGGCGATTTGCCGAAGTGTGTTACGGGCCGAGGCGGCGCGGAACCCTTCTCCGGCAGATGTCTTACGAAAAGTGAATCGTCAGCTTTACCCTGATATCAAGGAAGACATGTTCATCAGCATGGCGTATCTGATTCTGGATCACCAGCGGAACGGCGTTACCCTCGCTCGCGCCGGACACGACGCGCCGCTGCTGTATCAGCGGCGATCGCAAACTGTTACGCCAGTGAAACCGCCGGGGATGGTCGTTGGAATTGACAGCGGGAGCGTGTTTGATAGGCTTACTGTTGACTTCACCATCTCCCTCGAGCGCGATGATTGCCTCGTCCTCTACACCGACGGTGTAACGGAAGCGCTTAATACTGAGGGAGACGAATTTGGCGTCGATCGCCTGATGCAATCGGTTCGCTCCAGTACGAAAGATGGCGCCCAAGCGATTGTAAAGAAAATCATCGAAGACGTGCGCGACTTTACCGGCTCGGAACCTCAAAATGATGACATGACGTTGATTGCGATCCGCAAAACATGAAAAAGATTCCTGTTGCTGAACAAAACAAACAAACGCCGGAATCACGCCCGGCAAAACACATGCGTTCACCCACCGCGCCCGCAGGTGGGCGCGAGGAATCCGAGGCGGAAGATCCAATGGCCGGCTTACAAGCCGACCTCGACCGCTTCCGCGATCTGGCTCTGCGCAGCCAGGCGGATTTCGAGAATTATAAAAAGCGCGCTGCGCGCGAAAAGGAAGAGGCGATCAAGTACGCCAACAAATCCTTACTTCAGCGGCTGGTGGCAATTCTTGATAATTTTGAGCTTGGTCTCGCAGCCGCAAGAGAGCAGGGGGAGCAATCCCCGATTTATGCTGGAATGGTTCTCGTCCAAAAACAACTTAACGATTTACTCTCGGAAAATGGGCTGCAACCCGTCGAAGCCGAAGGCACACCATTCGATCCAAACCTGCACGAGGCGATCGCGCATGAGGCTAGCGATCAAGTTCCCGAAGGGACCGTGCTGCGCCAGACCCGTCGCGGTTATCGGTTTAAAGACCGATTGCTTCGCCCTGCGAACGTTGTGGTTTCCAGCGGTCCAGCAAACAAGTGAGGCAGCTTACTTGCTGCGCCTCTCCGTCGCATAGGTCACGCAAGACTTGTCGGCCATATGGCAACTGAGAAACGCGATTACTACGAAGTGCTGGGCGTTGGACGAAGCGCCACTGATGAGGAAGTCAAGCGCGCCTATCGCAAACTCGCAGTCAAGTTTCACCCTGACAAGAATCCGGACGATCCGCACGCAGAAGAAAAGTTCAAGGAGTTAGGCGAAGCGTACGATGTCCTCATGGACCCGGACAAACGCGCGGCCTACGATCGCTTCGGTCACTCAGCGTTCGCTTCCGGTAGCGCCGGATTTGGACGCGGTGCTTTCCATGATCCGTTCGAGATTTTCCGCGAAGTTTTCGGCGGCGGCGGAATCGGCGGCGGAATCTTCGAGACGTTCTTTGGCGGAGGCGGTGGCGGACGGACAGAAGATCGACGTCGCGGTTCAGATTTGCGCTACGACATGGAAATCAAACTGGAGGAAGCGGCTTTTGGCGCGGAAAAGCAGATTGAGATCTCGAAACTGGACACGTGCGATAAATGTCAGGGCAGCGGCGCTGAACCGGGCTCACACAGGATCAGCTGTTCCACTTGCGGCGGCCGTGGTCAGGTCGTCAGTTCGCGCGGTTTTTTTCACATTTCGCAGACATGTCCCCGTTGTCACGGAGCCGGTGAGATCATTGAAAAACCCTGCCAGAAATGCCGTGGCGAGGGACGCGTGGAAAAATTGAGCCGAATCAAGCTGCAAATTCCCGCTGGAATCAGAGAAGGCACCCGGGTGCGTTCGCTAGGCAATGGCGAGGCCGGCATCGGTGGCGGTCCGCCAGGCGACCTTTACGTGGTCATCCACATCAAGGAACACAAAATATTTCAGCGTGAAAGCGATGATCTGTATTGCGAGGTGCCAATTCCATTTTCCGTTGCCGCCCTGGGCGGCGAGATTGATGTGCCGACCTTGGAGGGCAAAGCGCATCTCAAAGTACCCGTGGGCACGCAAAGTGGACAAATGTTCAAAGTGCGGGGCAAAGGCATCATGAACGTCAACGGCCGCGGCCATGGTGATTTGTTCGCGCGTCTCCTTGTGGAGGCACCGTCGCACTTGAACGCGGAGCAACGTCGCAAGCTCGAGGAATTCGCAGCGCTTTGCGGCGAGGAAAACACTCCGATGCGCAAAAGTTTCTTCGAACGCGCGAAGGAATTCTTCAAGTAAGCGCCGCAGATCCCGTGGTTCGAAAAACCGTCAAATTGATCGAATGCCCACGCGACGCCTGGCAGGGTCTCAAGCGGCAAATCCCGACAGAACTCAAGGCGCGTTATCTGCGTGCATTGATCGCGGCAGGGTTCGAGCACATCGATGCTGTAAGTTTTGTTTCTCCTAAAGCTGTCCCGCAAATGGCCGATAGCGAGAAGGTGCTGGAGCAAATCGATCAACCTGACGACGTCGAAATCATCGGCATTGTAGTGAATGAGAAAGGAGCCGAGCGCGCTATCGCAACGAAAGCAGTTACCACTCTGGGTTATCCTTGTTCCATCTCTGAGACGTTTCTGCGCAAAAATCAAAATCAGACACTCGAAGATTCGTATAAGTTGTTGGAATCGATCAAAAGCAAAGCCGACAACGCCAGGCTTGGCGTCGTTGCTTACATTTCGATGGCATTCGGAAATCCATACGGCGATCCGTGGAATGAGGATGAGGTGTGCGAGGCAGTAGAGAAACTGGCTGCGATTGGTATCCGGTCTATTTCGCTGGCTGACACCGTCGGAGTTGCTGGCCCTGATCTGATTCGCAGCATGGTTCAGTCGGTCATGAAGCGATACGCCGATTACGACATCGGCGTGCACCTTCACAGCGCACCCGATGCAGCCGCAGCAAAAGTGCTCGCGGCCTACGATGCGGGTTGCCGCCGTTTTGATTCCGCCATCGGCGGTCTTGGCGGATGTCCATTCGCGCAGGACGCGCTGGTCGGAAACATTCCCACTGAGGGCGTGCTCGCAGCGCTTCAACAGAGAGGTGTAGAACTGCCGATAGGCAAATCGTTGGCGAACGTGCTGGCACTGAATTCACTGATTGGGTCTAACTACCAATAACAAGTTGTGACACGGGTCACAGTCGGTCTCGTCTCACCTGCGTCCATGCATCGCTTCTACATCTCCCCCAACAATTGGAACCCCGGTGCGGTTACGTTAGCCGGCCCGGAAGCGCACCACGCGCGCGACGTCCTGCGCATGAGAGCAGGGGAGAAGCTCGTTTTGTTCAATGGACAAGGACGCGAAATCACTGCGGAAATTGTCGATCTTAGCGGCGACGAAATAAGACTGCGAAAATTGCACGAAGCGGAAACGCCACCGTTGCAGTGCCGGATTGTTCTCGGACAAGCCATTCCAAAAGGAAGAAACATGGAGCTGATCGTGCAAAAGGCTGTCGAGATCGGCGCCGCCGAAATTGCGCCGATCATTTCCGACCGCACAATTGTGCACGTCGATTCCGAAAGTGCCGCCCAAAAACAGACGAAATGGCAGCAGATCGCGATTGAAGCCGCCAAACAATGCGGTCAAAACTGGCTGCCGCGTATGCAGACACCGAGAAAATTGGCAGAATTATTTTCTGTGGCTTCGGAGGAATCATTTGATCTTCGGTTGATCGGATCGCTCCAGCCTGACGCGCAACATCTCAAGAAGCTCCTTGCAGATTATTCCACAGAACATGAAAGCCGCCCTCGTAGCGTGCTAGTGCTTATTGGGCCCGAAGGCGATTTTACCCCCGCGGAACTTTCGCTCGCGCGTCGATATGGCTGCCAGCCGATCACGCTCGGGCCAATCATCCTGCGAGTGGAAACGGCGGCAATCTATTGCCTGAGCATTCTCTCCTACGAATTACTGATTTAATCGCTGTTGAACGGCGGCCTGCCTAAGGCGGCGTTGATTTCGCCAAAAGATAGCGGAGGTCGCGAGGGCGCAATCACTCGGTATCCGAGGCGCACCCTGCCAGATTTATCGGCGATTAGTCAGCCACCGCCGCTTCAACGGCAGATTCGTCCGGAAAATTGGTTTCAGGCGTCTGGTCCGGCGGCGCTGCTTGGATTGAAATGATTGTAAATTCAGGGCCGCCGTCCTCTTTGTTGAGTGAGAGTGTCTGGCCGACTTCACGACCGAGCAGCGCCTGCCCAATTGCCGTCTGATACGAAATGATGTGACGATCGGGATCACCATCCCATGCGCCGAGAATTGTGTACGTTTCTTCGTCGTTTGTCTCGGCGCTGCGCAGTGTCACGATCGTACCGATGGACACGCGCGAGGTGTCGGCATTCTCAAACGAAGTGCCGCGCGCGTTATGCAGCATGTGTTCCAGCTCTGCCTTGCGCCGCATCAGGACGCTTTGCATTTGCTTCGCCGCTTTAAATTCAAAGTTCTCGCTCAGATCGCCATACGACCTGGCGAGCGCGATCTCCCTGGTGTTCTCTGGAATTTTTGTTTTCACGAGTTCTTCGTATTCGGCTTTGCGTTTTTCCAAGCTGCTCCAGGAAACGATAAGGGCTGCAACCTTTTCGTGTGGTTGCGCGCCCGTGATCACGCTTTCCAGTTCTGGATAGACCTTCACGATCCGCGCCAAGAGGGAACGTTTTGTCAACTCGTCGAACAGCGGGCTCAACTGCAGCTTCCGCATCGCATCGCGCGCGAGGCCGATATCTGCGTTTCTAAAGATCTCCCCAAGCAATTGCCGGTCTTCGACCAGGGCGCGCTGCAACTTGCTGGCCCGAGCGGGAGTGTTGTGCTGTTCCCGTTCCAGGGCAGAAAAAATTGCACTCAGTAAATCTGGGGTGATGAGCTCACTCCAGCTTTGCCGTTCACTACATAACCAGGCGAGCATTTCGCTCGTGGCCGAATGTTCGCGAATGCTTCGCTCCAGCACTGTCCGAAGCTCGGCATGTTGGCCGCCTTCACTTAAGATACGCGGAATTTGTGCGACCATGCGGCCGTGACTGCCTTGCATCCAATTTAAGGCGCGCTCCGTCCAGCGCGGACCGAACGCCGATGGCAACGCCTGCAAGATTCTTTTCTCTTTTGCAGCCGGCAATTTCGGCAGGATTAATGTCAAACGGTTTTCTTCCTCGAGAATTAATTTCGAAAGGGTCAAACCGACATGGGTCGTATGCAGCGACGGGACGCGCGCAAGCAAATCGTCCCGCGCGATGATGAGCTCGAACGCCAGCTCAGGATGCATTTTCTGGTTGCGCGCAGCCGTGTTCTCGATGGCGACGATGATCGGTTGAAGTTGTTTCTCAGGCTCCTTGAATTGCTCGTGAGATTTTATGATCTGCTCGAAGGCCGCGATTTGTTGTTTAGGCTGTCGCGCTTTGTTGAAAGCGGCGATCAGCTCATCAGCGTGTGATATGCCCTCGCCGCGAATTTCGATCGGATCGGTTTTTTTTGCAGGCAAAGAAAAAGCGCCGCTCGCCTTCAGTGCCTTCCTGGTTGATTCCCACCAGCGTTTCCATTCCGCCTCGCTGAAAACATCGCCGACTAGCCATTCGGCGATTTGCTGGGCGGTGGCTTTGCCGTCCAAACTTTCTACAATATTTCGGACCAGCGCGACCGGACTTTCTTTCGCCAAATTCTTAATTGCTGGCAGGTCCGTTGCCTTGCGTGCGAGAAAATGCTCCGGCGCGAGAGGCGTAAGATTCTCCGCCGCGTACTGGACCTGCATGGCATGGGATTTTTTGCTGGAGAAATCGATTTCGATCTGATTGAGGAGCAGGTTCCATTCGTGCACGCGGCCGAATCCCCAACTTTTATGCAAACAAAATGTTCCCGGCCTTAGTTTTTCCAGTTGCTCGGCGGCTTTGGAGGTGAGCTTTCCCGATTCGACAAGCTTTTGTGACTCAGCGTCCATTTTTGGCAGTGGACACAATATCACCTCATGGCAGATACGCCATAGCTCTCATGAGACGAATGGGACACGTGCAATTTACGATTGCCGCGCGACTCGCGGCATGAAAACCTGCCCGCCGTGACGACGAGCATCTGGTTTTGGATTGCGTTCCACATCGGCGTCTTCATTGCAATCGGAATCGATCTCTTCACGTTCCGCCTGCGCGACCGCGAATTGAGCATGGCCGCTGCGGCGCGGCGCAGTGTCCTGTGGGTGGTTGTCTCGCTTGCATTTAACGCCTTGGTCTGGCGTATCAAGGGACCGCACCACGCGCTCGATTTTTTTACCGGTTACCTCATCGAGTATTCGCTGAGCATGGACAACATTTTTGTTTTTGTGCTCATCTTCGCGCATTTTCGCGTTCCTCCGCGCGCGCAACATCGCGTTTTGGTCTGGGGAATCGTCGGCGCGCTCATCATGCGCGGTACGATGATCTTGTGCGGTATCGCACTCGTGCAACGGTTTCATTTCGTCCTTTATCTTTTTGGTGTCTTCCTGCTCATCACTGCAGCGCGCATGTTATTCCAAAAGCATCCAGCAACCGAGCGTACCGAGACTTGGGTGATGCGGACGTGCCGCCGCTTTCTTCCAGTTACGGACGAATTCCACAACCGACACTTTAAGGTGCGCGTGAATGACCGGTGGATGTTTACCCCGCTCGCTCTGACGATGATTGTGATCGAAGTCACGGACCTGGCGTTTGCAGTCGATTCGATCCCTGCGATTTTCGCAATCACTCGCGACCCTTTTATTGTCTATACGTCGAATATTTGCGCGATCCTCGGCTTGCGATCCCTTTACTTTCTGCTCGCCGGTTTGATGAATCGTTTCATTTACCTGAGAGTAGGACTTGCATCGGTGCTCGGATTCGTCGGCATAAAAATGATTGTCGCCGATTACTTCCCATTGCCGCGGGCTCTCTCGCTTGGCGTGATTGCGCTTATTCTTGGGGTCACAATCGCCGTTTCCATGTTAAAGACACAGGACCGCGCCGGAGCCGAAGGGCAAAAATAAAGTGTTGCTTTTGCTGTTCGGAATTACTTAATTGCTTTGGAGCGCCTATGAAAACATTGCTTTCCCTCGCAGCGGTTGCTGGACTTGCCGGTGGAGCCTTCGCCGATATTCAAGACCCGCCTTCAAACGACTATGGCCCAACGCGCAAGCTCGGTCGCGGTCTTTCGAATTTTGTCTGGGCTCCGACTGAGTTTTTTGTGACGGTCAATCAGGTCAACCAAACAGAAGGTAATTCCGCGGGGGCTAGTTATGGCGTTGTGCGCGGCGTGGGACGCACAGCGGCACGACACGTGGCTGGTCTTATCGAGATTTTGACATTTCCGTTTCCAATTTGGCGGGAAAGCTATTACCCCATTCTGCCACCGGACATTCCTTACATTCACGCCGGTTACCCGGAATTTCCGCCTGAGGTCGGTAACGAGTCGAAATACCCCTACGTCCGCGACTCCCACCAGGATTTCAATTAGTGCTCGCTTCCGTCGAACTTGGCGTGTTGTTGGGATGATTTAAGCAGCTGCTTTGCCGGTGCCGCGCGGTGTTAACGTGCGCATCAAGCTCAAAAAACTCAAACCCCCTTCGGGCGTGTAACCGCAGCATCGCAAGCGGGACGCATGCGCCACTTGTTGGTCACTGCGCTCGCAACTGCGTGATTAATTCCATAATCTTTTCGCGGATCACAAAAAGCTCGCCGCGATAGTACGTAAACCGCTCTGCCGCAAGAAATCGTTTGTCCTTTAATGGCCTCAGCGGCTGCGATGGTCTGATTCAAAATTTCCAGAATACGTTTTAGCCATGCGATCACCATGCCCGGTTCAAACAAATCATCGCCACGCGCAATTCCACCGAGCGCGCCCGCGAGTTTTGCGCTCACTGTCATAAAACCGCTCACAAAATCGGCGAGCTGATCATCTTTTTCTTCGGGGAAATGTTCCGCTGCCTTCAGCTCGTCGAGCAATAGGTGTAGCGCGTCATTGGCGCGTTTGTTGATCGGATACGAGATGCTGCCACGCTCATCGCGCATCGGATCCGGCGGCGGCAACCCGTAATCTTCAATGTCCTCTTCAAACTCCCCGCTGTTATCCTCAGGATTTTCGGTCTTGTTCTCTTGCTGCTGCTCATGTTCTTTCTGCTGCTCCTGTTGGTCCAGCGCCTCCTCGAGCCGCGTCCATCCCATTTCGCGGGCGATGATCCGTTCGCTGTCGGGATGGTCTTTATATTTTCTCAGCAACGTCCATATCGTTCCGTCAACGCATCGCTTTCGCGGAGAAATTGCTCAAAGCGAACTTCGTCCCAATCCTGTGTCTCGCCGTCCTCGGTAATCGCGATGGCAAATGGAGTTTGCTCTTCCGCGATGCAGTGCTTGCGCTCGGCAATTTCCTTTGCCGTATAACGCCAGGCTGGCTCGGAGATTTGCAAGCGATAGTCGCTGCTTTTGATCACCACGCGGCCATTTAGCTCACTGAACCATTCCAGGTAGATCGCGTTCGCCATGTGTTCGGGCGGTTCCTCGCCGCGGCGGGACATTGCCATCGCTTCCCCAAGTGGAACGTCGAATACGCGTACTTTGCGCGCGGCGGTCATATCACCGGCAGGGCCGCATTGCTGAGGAGCAAGGCGGTTTCGTCCTCATGGCAATCGGATCGGGATTCTCAAACCTTAGCTCGCAGCCAGCGAGATCAGGCGCACAATCGCCTGTTAATTCAAGCACCAGAGGTTGGTCGATGCCCGCCAGCCAAATTACACCAGTCACGCGCCCGCGAGTGCGGTTGTCGATCTTCCCGCGCAAAACATGCTCGTGAAGTCGCCATGCCATCAATGAAAATAATGCCGATCTCACGGCGGCGCGCGAACAAGATTTTCGCGACGCCGAACTTTGCGAGTGATTTGTGAGAAGTGAATAGTGAGAAGTAAGTCAAATCACTTCTCACTAATCACATCTCACAATTTAATATGCGCGTGGTCGATCTGAAAATCGAAGACATTGCTTTCGGCGGCAAAGGCGTCGGACGCGAGCAAGGGAAGGCCATCTTCGTTCCCTACACGATTGAGGGCGAGATTGTTTCCGCGGAGATCGTGCGCGAGAAAAAGCAATTCGCTGATGCGGAACTAATCGAAGTAAAGGAAAGGTCACCGGATCGTGTAGAACCACAATGTCCCTATTTCGGCCGATGTGGCGGATGCGCTTACCAGCACATTAGCTACGAACATCAGCTTGCGATCAAGTGGCGACAGGTTCGTAACGCGCTGCAGCGAATCGGCAAACTGAAAGATGTTCCGATGCGACCGATCATCCCTTCCGCCAAGCAGTACGCGTATCGCAATCGCATCACTGTGCACGCGCAGGACGGTGTGATCGGTTTTTTTCGACGCGACTCGCACCAATTGATCGATATCGAGCATTGCCCGATTTCGACTGATGACGTGAACCGTGCGCTGACAGAGTTACGCGCACAACCATACGTGCGCGATGGCCATTACACATTGCGGGCTTCAGCCAGTTCGCGCGTTTTTTCGCAAACAAACGACGAGGTCGCAGATGCATTGCGCGACTTGGTCGTCAATCTCGTTCCGCCAAATCAAGAGCTGTTGATCGATGCTTATTGCGGCGCAGGCTTTTTTGCAAAATCGCTGCTCGACAAATTCGAACGCGTAATCGGGATCGATTGGGACAAATTCGCAATCGCAGCTGCGAAGGAAAACGCAACTGCGAAAGAGATTTACATCGCCGGCGATGTGGAAGTGGAATTGCAAAAGGTAGGGCCGGTTCACCTGAACCGCCCGCCTCGCTCGAACAGTGCTGACAGCGCGCGATTGAGGGCAATCGCCACTACCTTTGAACGTGAAAGAGTTACGCTCATTGTCGATCCTCCGGCGACTGGCCTGAGCTCCGCTGTTCGCAATGCGATTCTTGATCTTGCGCCAACCACATTGATTTACGTTTCGTGTAATCCCGCGACATTGGCGCGCGATCTGAAAGAGTTGTACCAAAAATTCATCGTCGAGTCGGTCACGCCGCTCGACATGTTTCCGCAAACCGCCGAGATTGAAGTCGCAGTGCATCTTCACGCGTAAGCGAGGAGATCACCCCTTGCAGGCGTTAACAAAATTTTAACGCATTTAAGGCGCAGTTTAATTAACACTCGCGCCAGAATTCGCTCATCGTGAGGCTTACTGCATGAGCGACTTTATTTTCATCGGGATCGTCATGGCCTTTTTCATCGTGAGCGCTTTATACGTGCGCTTTTGCGAGAAGCTGTAGGACCGCAAATATGGAGACAATCATCGTTGGGATTATCGCGTTGCTGCTCTTCGTTTATCTGCTCGTGGCAATGATTCGACCTGAAAAATTCTAAGATCGATATGGAAACATCCGGTTGGATTCAACTCGCGATCTTTCTAATCGCCCTGGCGCTGATCACCAAGCCGATGGGCCTTTATCTAGCGCACGTGCTCGACCCGAACGGCAGAACGTGGTTCGATCCGGTGCTCCGTCCTCTCGAGCGCGGGACGTATCGCGTCATGGGGATTAGGCCTAACGAGGAGCATAATTGGAAACAGTACACGCTCGCGATACTGGCCTTCAGTTTGGTCGGCTGCGTTTTCACGTACGTAATCCTGAGACTGCAAAATCTTCTGCCGCTCAATCCACAGCGATTCGCCGCGGTAAATCCCGATCTCGCGTTCAACACCGCGACCAGTTTCACGACCAACACGAACTGGCAGAACTACGGCGGCGAATCCACGATGTCTTATTTCTCGCAGATGGTCGGGCTGGCGTTTCACAATTTCGTCTCGGCCGCGACTGGCATCGCAATTGCCGCTGCGCTCGTTAGGGCAATTGCGAGACATTCCGCGCAAACCATCGGCAATTTCTGGGTCGATCTCGTTCGGGTCACTTACTACCTGCTGCTGCCAATTTGTTTGGTGTTCGCAGTGTTTCTGGTTTCGCAAGGCATGATCGACAACTTCAAGCCGTACACCAAGGCTGCATTGGTCGAGCCGATGAAGATCCAGGTCGAGAAGAAGAACGACAAAGGCGAGACGATCAAGGATGCCGACGGCAAAGCGGTGACGGAAGAACAAACCGTCACCGAACAGAACATCGTGCAAGGGCCGATGGCGTCACAGGTCGCGATCAAAATGCTCGGCACGAACGGTGGCGGTTACGTGAATGCCAATGCCGCCCACCCCTTCGAAAATCCGACGCCGCTGTCGAATTTCATCCAGATGCTTTCCATCTTCTCCATCGGTAGCGGACTCACTTATTACCTGGGGCGAATGGTAAAGAACCAGAAGCACGGTTGGACCGTGTGGGCAGCGATGGTGACCTTGTTTCTCGTCGGCGTCCTGTTGTGCTGGTGGGCAGAATCCTCAGGCAATCCCATCCATCAACATCTCGGCGTCGCCGCGGCGGACGGAAACATGGAGGGCAAGGAGGTCCGGTTCGGCATTTTCAGCTCGGCGCTTTTCGCCACCGTCACCACAGACGCATCCTGCGGCGCGGTCAATTCGATGCATGACTCGTTCACCGCGCTTGGCGGCTTCGTTCCGTTGTTCAACATGCAGTTAGGCGAGATCATTATTGGGGGAGTCGGCGCCGGCCTCTACGGGATTCTTGTGTTTGTGGTGCTCGCGGTTTTCATCGCTGGCCTGATGGTCGGCCGCACGCCGGAATATCTCGGCAAAAAAATTGAAGCGTACGACGTGAAGATGGCGATGCTCTCATTGCTCATCCTCGCGATCTCAATTCTTGGTTTCGCTGCGTGGGCGATAGTGAGCAAATGGGGTCTGGCCGGATTAAACAACAATGGTCCGCACGGGCTGAGTGAGATTCTCTACGCCTTTAGCTCCGGCGCCGGGAATAATGGCAGCGCATTTGCTGGTCTCTCCGGAAATACTCCCTGGTACAACACGACCCTCGGTCTGGACATGTTGTTTGGGCGGTTTCTCATGATCGTCCCGATCATGGCGCTGGCCGGATCGCTGGTGCAAAAGAAGGTCGCGCCGGCCAGTGCGGGCACGTTTCCAGTGCATGGCGGAACATTTCTCATTCTGCTGCTCGGCACCGTTATCTTGATCGGCGCGCTCAACTTTCTCCCCGCGCTGACTCTCGGACCGATTGTCGAGCACTTCCTGATGCAAGGTGGAAAACTTTTCTAAGATCAACATCCAAACTTCATGACACAAAAACCTGCATCTCTTTTCGACTGGAACATTGTTGGTCCGGCCATCGCCGATGCGTTCAAGAAATTGAACCCGCGTCTGATGGTGAAGAACCCGGTCATGTTTGTAACGATGGTCGGCGCGGCCCTAACGACTGTCGGTATCTTCACCACTGAGTCGGCACTACGCGGTTTCGTCGCACAACTGGCGATCTGGCTCTGGTTCACAGTGCTCTTCGCCAATTTTGCTGAAGCCGTCGCGGAAGGGCGAGGCAAAGCGCAGGCAGCCAGTCTGCGTCGGGCGCGCAAGGATACGATGGCGCGTCGCCTGCAGAATGGCCGCGAGGTAAAAGTTCCAGCGCCCATCTTGCAAAAAGGCAACCTCGTGGTCTGTGAAGCCGGCGACATCATTCCCGCAGACGGCGACGTGATTGAAGGAATCGCTAGCGTCGATGAAGCCGCGATCACCGGCGAATCGGCGCCGGTCATCCGCGAGAGTGGCGGCGACCGAAGTGCAGTCACTGGCGGAACCCGCGTGTTGAGCGATCGAATCGTCATTCGGGTCACGGCCGATAAAGGCGCCGGTTTTTTGGATAAAATGATTGCGTTAGTCGAAGGCGCTCGTCGGCAGAAAACGCCAAACGAAATCGCGCTCACGATTCTTCTCGCGGCGTTGACGTTCATTTTTCTCCTGGTATGCGTCACGCTGAAACCGTTCGGTATCTATTCGGGCGCGGCGTTCTCCATTCCAGTTCTGGTTGCGCTGCTCGTTTGTTTGATTCCAACGACGATTGGCGGGTTGCTCAGCGCAATTGGCATCGCAGGAATGGATCGTGTCCTTCAACGCAACGTGCTTGCAATGAGTGGGCGCGCAGTGGAAGCGGCGGGAGATGTCGATGTTCTGCTCCTCGATAAAACCGGGACGATCACCCTGGGCAACCGAATGGCTGTCGCATTTCATCCCGCGCCGGGCGTCTCGCCTGACGATCTCGCCGCATCCGCGCAATTGAGCTCGCTAGCGGACGAAACGCCAGAGGGTCGGTCGATTGTCGTCCTCGCGAAAGAAAAATTCGGGTTGCGCGCGAGGGAGATGCACGAGCTGGAGGCCACGTTCGTCCCGTTCACGGCACAAACACGCATGAGCGGTGTCGACCTTCATGCAAATGGCGCGCAACCGACAATGCGCGTGCGCAAAGGCGCGTCCGAAACGGTGCGCAGCTTTGTCGAATCAGCCGGCGGAATTTTTCCACAACCGGTGGCGACGATGGTCGACGACATCTCGCATCGCGGTGGCACGCCGCTGGTCGTGGCGTCGGACATGCTAACGCTGGGTACGATCGAGCTCAAGGACGTGGTCAAGGGCGGAATCAAAGAGCGCTTCGTGCAGCTGCGCAAAATGGGAATCAAGACGGTGATGATCACCGGCGACAACCCACTCACTGCGGCAGCGATCGCTGCTGAAGCCGGCGTGGACGATTTCATGGCCGAAGCGACGCCGGAACAAAAACTCAAACGCATCCGTCAGGAACAGGCGGACGGTCATCTGGTCGCGATGACCGGTGACGGAACGAATGACGCGCCTGCGCTCGCGCAAGCTGACGTGGGTGTGGCGATGAACACCGGCACGCAGGCCGCGCGTGAAGCCGGCAACATGGTCGATCTCGACAGCAACCCGACCAAGCTCCTCGACATCGTTGAGATCGGAAAGCAAATGCTGATCACGCGCGGATCGCTCACGACTTTCAGCATCGCGAACGATGTGGCGAAATACTTCGCGATCATCCCTGCGATGTTGATGGCCACCTTCCCCGCCATCGCGCCGCTCAACATCATGCACCTGCACACTTCCACCAGTGCGATTTTGAGCGCCGTCATTTTCAATGCGCTCATTATCATCGCGCTCATTCCGCTGGCGCTGCGTGGCGTCGCCTACAAACCGATGGGCGCGCTGGCCATCTTGCAGCGCAATCTTCTCATCTATGGCTTCGGCGGCCTCGTCGTTCCGTTTATCGGCATCAAACTGATCGACCTGATCATC
>WNFJ01618783.1_pt2 | contig 23358 bp, 20 predicted proteins | sample 5400461 | NCBI WGS metagenome assembly WNFJ01 (sample SAMN13153349, study PRJNA577476) | soil metagenome | isolation source: 115 cm saprolite on Douglas fir-dominated hillslope | place: USA:California | collected 2013-09-17
TGGCTTCTGGAATGGCTTGCCAGGGCGAAACAACTCATCAATGCAACCTGGCTCCAGAAGGCTTTTCGTACAGCCTCTAGGCCGCTCGTTACATGATACGGAGAGCGGCAAGTATGACCGCATCCTGGCAAATCCACCCTATACCGGCACAATCGACAAGAAAGATCTCCATAGAACGCGTTTCCCCAGCAATCCGCGTAAAAGCACTGAAGCGATTACCAATAAGAGCGAACTGCTTTTTACCTGGTTGATCCTCGATCTGCTGGCTCCCGGCGGCAAGGCGGCGGTGATTGTGCCCGAAGGGGTGCTTTTTGGTTCTTCCAACGCCCATAAAGAGTTGCGCCGCCAGTTGCTTTTTGAGCATAATCTCGAAGGCGTTATCTCGCTGCCCGCGGGCGTCTTCAACCCCTATACCGGCGTCAAAACCTCGGTGCTCGTTTTTCAGAAGGGCAGCGAGAAAACTGCGAAAGGAAAGCCGCCACGTACCCGGCAGGTCTGGTTCTACGAGGTAACGCACGATGGCTATGATCTGGGGGCCAAACGCAATCCCGATTACAGTCGCAATGATCTATGGGATGCGCTCTACAAATGGCCTGAAAGGCAGGCACCGAGCAGGGAGTATTACCAGCCTCGTCTCTACGATGCGCGCTGGCGGCTGCTCGATGATGCCCTGCTCAAGATCTTCCCCGAACTGCGTCACGGCTTTACATCAGGGCGTGAGTACGGCATCGATGAACTCTTCCGTTTCCCCGATCCCGACCCGAAGCTGGCCGAACAGCAGGTCAGCGAACAGCAGCGCCCGCTGATCGAGCACCTTTACCGGCAGCGCCTGGATGTCACTGAGGCCAGGCTGATTACCGCAGACAGCCCTGTGAGGAATGTACGCGCAGCCTTTGAGCAAGACCTGAGCGCTCTAGACCGGCTTTTCCGCGAGGCGATGGATGCCATGCTGGAAAACAAGCGCGAGTGGAAGGCCAATACCACCTTTGGGCGCGATAAGCTCCAGCCTATGTTCACAGAGATAAGCAAAGCCGCCAGGGATACTCTTACAGAGCGCGTCGAGCAGCTTGGTGACAATATCGGCATCTTTGCTCAGGATGCGCCACAGGTCCCTGATATGGATTGGCCTGCTGTGGTAGGTGCTATCGTGCGTGAATTCGCAAAGCTGGATGGCTACTATATTAAGCTACGCACGCTGGCGGTCTTCAAGCAAGAGGAGCCATTGGCTGAATCGCAAAGCTGGATGGCTCCCGTGCGTGTGCTGCTGCGCAACGACGACTGGTACAGTCCCGACGGCACGCTCCAGGGCAGCCACGACGAACATGGTGAAGTGCGCCCCGAATATCTACAAGACCCTGCCATCTATGAGAACGAGCAAGAAAACAGCATCAAGAAAGAACTGCTCGACCTCAAATGTATCGAGGCCAACGATTACAACCTCTCGGCGGGCCGCTACAAGCCATTCAATCCCGCCACCGTCGAATCTGAACCGCCCAACAAGCTGATACGAGAGTTGCAGGGGATGGAGGAGGAAATCCTGAGTCGCCTCGGCAAGCTGTTAGAGATGGTGGAGGGAAGAGGATGAGTAATGCAACAAATTGGCCTCAAGCTAGACTTGGGAATCTTATTGTCGATATGCAACCTGGTTTTGCGCAACGTCCAGGGCAGATTAATGCAGATGTACCACAATTGCGTACAAACAATGTATCACCTCAAGGCACAATAGACCTGTCTGAACTGATATTTGTTTCTGTAAGTAGCAGCGAATTTCAAAAGTATCGTGTTCAAAAAGGCGACGTTATTTTCAATAATACGAATAGCACAGAATGGGTTGGCAAAACCGCTTATTTCGATTTAGAAGGGGATTACGTTCTTTCTAATCATATGACTCGATTACGCGTCAACAGAGAACTGTTGGATGCCGAGTTTCTAGCTCTATATTTGCATTATCTGTGGCAAGTAGGTCAATCGGGTCAACTATCTAAACAATGGGTAAACCAAGCAGCTATAGATCAAGCAACATTATCATCTTTTCAGGTTCCTCTTCCTCCTCTCCCCGAACAACGCCGCATCGCCGCCATTTTGCGCGAAGCCGACGAGATACGCAAGCTGCGACGGCGGGCGAATGAGAAGGCGCAAGAAATTGTCTCGGCGTTGTTTTATGACATGTTTGGCGATCCTGCGACGAATCCCAAGGGATGGAAAACTACTACCCTGGAAGATGTTTGTGTACTTATTACTGATGGAACGCATCAACCGCCTCCTTTTGTGGATACCGCTGGAGTACCTTTCCTATTTGTAGGTAACATTGTTAACGGAAAGATAGACCTTAATACATCCAAGCACATCTCAAAGCAAACTTATAGAGCCTTAAGTAAGAGATGTCCTGTGGAAAGAGGAGACCTTCTCTATTCAACTGTTGGCTCTTATGGTGTTCCAGTTGTTGTGGAAACGGACGAGCCGTTTGCTTTTCAGAGACACATTGCCCTTCTGAAGCCAGATAGAGACAAGATTAATTCTTTTTTTCTAAGATCGATGTTAAACACTTCTTATGTAAAGGACCAAGTCGATAGACGAGTTAGAGGGATAGCTCAAGGAACGTTAAACTTGGGCGAAGTTGCGCAACTTTCAATATATGTTCCACCCCCACCTTTACAAGAAGAATTCACAAACAAAGTTGACTACATTCAAAAAACTCTTGAAGACAATCAAACGAAAGCTTTTCAGGGTGTGGACACCCTCCACCAATCACTTCTCGCCCGCGCCTTCACAGATGACCTCACCGCCACGTGGCGTGAGCAGCATACCGAGGAACTGGTGCAGGCAGCCAGAGAGCGAGATCGCCTGCTCGCGCCACTGCGACTTGCCCCAGCGGAGCTTGTGACGCCTGCTCAGCCCACCAGAAGTGAAATCAGTGAACGGCAAGAGCTACTGGCGATGCTCAATGATGTACAGAGAGCGCTGCTCGCTATGCTTGATGAGCAGCCTGCTACATACTACACCGCCAATAGTGCGCACGAAGAACTGGTAACGATCGAGTGTTCGCTCGATGTTGTGCGACGTGAACTACACTTCCTGGCGGCTGCCGGCTGGATCAAAGAGCAGTCCTTGCCCGCCGAGGGCGAAGCAGGTGTGCGTTACATTCCCGTCTATCGCTTTTTGCTGCCCGATGATGATAGCCAGCAGCCGGACATTGACCAGTTAATAGCCAGGCTTGGCTCGGAGTATCCAGATGAGGTACTGGTATGAGGCTGCGCTACCTGCACATTCCCGATCTGGTTCCACTCAAGGATATTACCATCACCTTTGGGCACGAGCCGATATTGGGACGGAAATGTACTATTCACTTCATCGTGGGGGTCAACGGAACAGGCAAAAGCCGTTTGCTGCGCGCCATTACAGAAGTCTTTCTCAATCTGGAGAAAGGTAATGTACCCCCATTCCCAGTCACCATTGCGTATGATCTGGGGAAAGATGGCGCAGGTGGGCAAGAAAGCAGCCAGACGCAGCGCACCATCTATTACCGCTACACCGGCGCGGGAAAGGCTGGAGCGTACCTGCTGGAATTGAAGCCTGTCCCGCTTCATCCGTCCGAGGTTGACTGGACACGCCTGCATGAGATTGATTGGCAACAGGGGGATGACCCGTTCAAACAACAGTATCTTCGACAGTATTATAGCGGTGATGATAGCGCCATCAAGTCGTACCTTCCCAGAAGAGTACTCGCCTATACCTCCGGCACCGCCGAAGATTGGGAGCAGACCTTCTCGCCGCCGGAGCCTGAGTTAGAAGAGACGATCAGCGCGAAGTTTGGCGAGATTTCGCGCGAGGATGAGCGGCCTCTCAACTGGAATAGTCGCAAGGAAGCTGAGCTTCGGCTGCGAGAAGGTGAGCAAGGCGAGCAGCAGTCTGTTCAACCATTGGCTGAAGCCGCACAGGCGAAAGAAGAAGCCCCCGCTGAGCCTGGCATCGGTATCTTTATTCGCCCGGAAACGCTCAAGCTGGTTGTATGCGCCGTCACCCTCTCTCAAGCGTTGGACGAGTTCGAGAAGTTTCCCGGCGAGAGCGACAGAGAAGGTTTTATTCAGAAAATGAACCAGGCGCTGGAGGAAAAGCGGCGCATGGGAGGTCTGCGCGATCTACTGAACCGCGTTGACTGGCTCTGGCCGGTCAAGATAGGATTGCGTATCGTTTTTCGTCCCGACCGCTTCCGTGACGATCACCTGAAGCTGCTTACCAGGCTATATACTATCGCCACCAGGGTGATCCGTGATGCCTATCCCAGTGACAGCCGCACGCTCTTCTTTGACTTACAACGTATCCTCTATCTGCCACAGCATTACGAAACATTTGATAAAAAAAGCACCCTTAAGGCCCTCACTACTATTCTGGGCAACGGTGGAACACAGGCATTTGCTATATTCCAGCAGTTGCTCGCACTTCAAGAGCAGGGAATACTTGAGGATGTTACTATAGCACTTCAGAAGCGTAATCTAAGAAAAGGAGTGCTCTTATACGAGTGGCTCAGCGATGGCGAACGTGTGCTTTTGGGGCGCATGGCACTTTTTCACCTGCTTCAAGGTATTGATGATGCCTTGATTGTTCTCGACGAGCCAGAAACGCACTTCAATGATGTCTGGAAGCGTGAGATCGTGGACGTAATTGATAGTAGTTTGCGCAACGATACAAGCGAGGTTGTAATCTCTACGCATTCCAGTATCGCCCTGTCCGATGTTTTCGATACCGAAGTGACCTTACTCAAGAAAAATCCGCAAGATGCAACAGTCTATGTGGTGCGTCCGGCGGTTCGTAGCTTTGGTGCATCGCCAGATGATATCTTGCAGGAAATTTTCGGCGCACCTGAGAGCGTTGGGATACGTGCCAGTGAATTTCTTGACCTCATGCTGACCGTCGCTGCTCACAAGGAGGAGACCGAACGCGTATGGTTTATGAATGGCAATGATGAAGCGATCCGTAAAGATCAGGCTTTTATCCAGCTACGAGATTTTGTGAAAGCGCAGCCAGGCTCATATGTAGCAGAACAGCCAGCGGAGGAGCTTGATCAATATCTCCTCAGAACCCTGCGCGCCGTTTACGCTTACACTCGCCAGTACTATCCAGAAGTGAACATAGTAAATGCGCTTGATGAAATGCGCTTGATGTGCTGGAGAAACATCTGGGACCGGGCTTTTATCGCTTTGAGTTTCGTCGCCGCTTAAAAGCTTTGCGAAAGGGTTCCGATGCTACATAAGATAGAGCTACCAGCGTATGATCAGAATCTCGAACGTATAGTACAAATCCAGCAAAAGATCATTAGCTTTGTATGTGATCCCAATACTCCGCTCACGCCAGGCAGAGACGTTTTCAAGCGTGTATTCAATGATCAGATTGGCAGCTGGCTGTATCAATGGTTGCAAAGGAAGCACAAAGAAAAGACCTTCTATCAAGAATTATGCGATCTCGTTGCCCATCTTCGTCAATATAGTTCGTTGCGCGCCCAACTTATTGACGCCTTCCAGAACGATATTGATTTCTTTAGCCACTTAGACGATGCTTCATTCGTCTTCTTCTTCAACACAAGGCTGCCAAAAAAGGTAGGGCAGATGATAGCGCCTGTAATGATTGCCTTTTATGACTATGTAGTGCAGGCCGGTTTCCCTCCATGTATCGGGACATTTGACCGCAAAGAATTTCTCAAGACATTCTGGAACACCAATAAAAACCTTGGTGTCTGTCCTGCCTGCGATAGCCCTAAACCCGATATTAATGAGTGCGATGTTGACCACTTTTTGCCCAAGTCACTCTATCCCTTTCTCTCCGTGTGTGCATCTAACCTCGCGCCTGTGTGTCTAGTGTGCAACCGCTCTGTCAAACGGAGTGCGGACCCTATAGATCAGGCTCAGTCCGCTCCACTGACAAACACTTTTCACCCCTTCGGGAAACCAGCCCTGGATGCTATAAAAGTGGCTGTGAACCGCAACACAAAGGGAGGGGAATATCAGATCTATCTGGAAGAGATGACGGGCGGCATCTCTCGACGTGTGGCCAGTCTCAAGCGCGTCTATAAGCTCGAAACACGCTGGTTGGAGCGCCTGAAAGCGGAGATAGAGTCAATACGAAAGACGATAAAAAGTGCGCGCAAGCGACTTCTGCGCGAAGGAATGAGCGCAAATGATATTGTGGATGCGCTTTTGAATATGATTTTAGAGGATTATGACCATAAGATAGGTGTGGAGCATTATTATATCCTTCGGAGCAGTTATGCTCGTTATGCTCTTTGTGATACTGAAGAATTCTCATCATTGGTGGAATTATTGTCTTAAGGCTGTGTTTACGTAGCCCTTTCTTTACCGAAAACTGGCTGCTCATTTATTGACAAAAGGCTTTTGTGTTGTGATTGTGTGTAGCGCCACTATACTCTGCTTTGAGAACCATCGCTGCTTTCCACCTGTATCATCCAGTGGCTTTACTTTTCCCTCGTCAACCCAACGGTGGAGGGTTGCTTTACTAATCTCTAGTAATTGCACAGCTTCACCAAAACTGAGTCTCTCTTTTCGCCATTGTACGAGCTTCTTCTTCTCGAAGAGGTATGCATGACCTCCATCAACAGTAGGGCCGCCCACACAAGCCCTGGCCAATCTCCCCTCGCGTGTCCACTTCTGTACAGTGAGCTTACCTACTCCAAGTAAATTGGCTGCCTCTTCTGTCGTAATATGATCAGCGATGAATGCATCAATTGTCTCCCGGTCAAAGTATTGTGCGCTTCCATAGACAGCGGCAGGTGAAATAAGTCCAAATTTCACCCACCGTGCCAACGTAATATCTTTGACTTTCAGAAGCTTGGTAACATCTTCGCGGCTAACCCATCTATTTTCCAGCTTCAATGATTGTATGCAGTACTGAATGTCCGAGCGATCAAATAACAGCGACGTCAATTTCGGATCGTAATTTGCACTAAAGTATGTCCGCAATTTGCCTTCTGCTACGTATGAGAGTACTGATGCTGCGTTCAAACCGACCACAAACAGCAGCCGTGCTGCCCCTGTAAGGTCAACGAAAGAGTCTTTTTCACCTATCTTATCAGGCGTACAGCTTTCTACACCCTTTAACACCTTTTCCATGCAATCAACTAGGGCTGATTTATGAAATGCCCAGTGAGGATATCCCTCTCCGGGGTTACGTTCGGCAACCAGCAAACCTACATTGACCAGGTCTATGACCATGCTTTGTGTGACACCTAGCCATTCAGCCGCCTCTGAACGATTAACGAATTCCTTCCACAGGCCCCTTAGTTCCAACACTTCCGTCCTACTCACAAATCGATGTGTCTGCTTGCCGGTTGAGCCAGAAAGTTGGAGAGTCAGCCTGCCTGTCATTAGGAGAATATCTATCATTTTGGGTGTCACCCCAAGGAGCCTGGCAGCTTCAGCTATGCTCACGTCTGATAGTTGCTCCGTCATGCCAGTATTTTCCTGGCAAAGGTTTGTGCGTGCGACAGCGCTGCTTAATGGGTAGGTAGCAACGAAGTACTGTTCAAAGGCTGTGTGAACGAATTCGAATGCAGGATGCTTCCAATAGTCCTGGAGCCATTGCGTATACAGATTGCCCAGATCGGCTTTTGGTCCGCCAGTGAGAAATTTACCCGATTGTTGTTGCATTCGGTAAGCACGTAGAAATTCGTAGAAGCCTTCCGGCCAGCTTGTTATTCCTTTGAACGCCGTCGTATACACGCGATAACTATCATAGGGCGTAATCTTATTTTGTCCTTCGCCAGGTGGGAGCATAGCCATATGCAGATCATCGTTGATACAGTGCAAATACTGCCACTCGGTCCATACCAGCATCCTTATAGTCCACTGGAGTCCGTCAAGAACTCGGTAGAGTACCCTTGGTTGCGCCTCAGGGAGGAGAGGCGCAGCATCGGGAGTCGTATTGCTCAAGAACCAGGATTGAATAACACGCTGCAAGGCCAACCCTGCGTCATCACCTAAGGGCAACGCTTCAGATTCCGCCAGGACGCCTTTACACTTGCGGCACTGCATCTCAACGACCTCCCGAATGCTCACTTTTTTCTCACATCGCTGGCAGCGGTCGATGAGCAAACAGGAGTGCTCCAGGCAAGCCGAGACCGCAATTGGCAACCAGATCAGGCGATGGTAGGCTGCGCTCTGCAAGCAGAGCGGACAAAACCGCCCGGCACTCGCAGGGCGAAGCTGTTTGGCTGCAAGAGACCATGCCAGCAGCGGCGTAGAAATCCTCCGATATCTCTAAAAACTCAATCGAGATGTCTGGCGGTGTAAGAATAGTGGTGAAACGATGAGCGCTCGCTGCATATAGATCAGGAATAGCTATACCTGTCAACGTTTCCAATCGTTCATACATCTCAATACCGCGAGGGAGAGTAGTCCTATCCCTGAGAGCCTGCTGCTTGCTTGCCCTTTCCTGTAGTATCTGGAAAAGAGTATCGGGAACATCGTAGTCGTTCAGCCGACTCAGGCGCATCAAAAGAGACTGGAGAGACTCCCCTGGCAGGATAGCAGTGCGTACCAAGAGTGTCGAATGCTGCGTATAGGCTATCTTTTCCATAGCTGTGAAAATTCAATGTTCTGACTTCCTCTCCTCCTCATAGCTTAACCCGCAAGCCATGATAAGTCTGCTGTAAGGATCAATCGAGATAATAAGCTGAGGACGACCATGCCCTTGCTCGGCTTGACCTTGTGCGCGTACTTGTTCCTCCTGGGTATCAAGTACCAGCAAATCGCATACTGTGTCGTCAACTATCCAAGTTTCCTTGGAAGTCGGCTCTTCCATTGACTTTCCTCCTTTCTTAAAGTTTGGATCAATTTCGCGGTAAGCTCCTTATAGAGCTGTCTTACCAAATGTCCTTCAGCCGCTCTTGTGGGGGATCATTAGGTTTCCTTGGCTTGCTGCGTCGGTTCGTACCTCTCCTGTTCCTTTTTTCCTGGCGCTTAGCCTGGTTTTTCTTGATCTCCTCGAGGTCCGGTAGCCCTCCAATAAACGGGTTGGGAATACCGCGCCTTTCTGGCGCAAGCTCTTCTTTGAAGGCCTCAGAAAGAAGGTCCAAGTCTAGACACTCACGTCCTCGCTCTAATGCCAGGACCGTTGCCGCTCGAACGAGTTTCATCTGGTAGCTCACTATACCACCAGAAGCCGCGAAACAACGTAAAGCTGTATCATATTGAGCTAGATAAGATGGTTCTTTGAGTGGTAGCAGCTTCTCTATCTCCCTAAGGAAATTGCGGAATACCTCCTTGGTGGTATCAGGCTTGGTTTCGTCCCATTCAAATGGCGCTAATACGTAGGGATCGCCAAACAAACGCGCCAACTGTGGATTAGAATTGACTATCTCCTCTGCATCATCTTGTAGCCCTATAAAAAGGCATGAAACTTTGGTCTCTTTTACGAAGGTCTTCAGCCAGTTGCTCGCATTGGCCAATATCCTCTGATTTTCGCGATCGACGAAATGTTGCAGCTCATCAAGGATAAGCAGTTCTACCCTGCATAGTTCCTTGAAATACCTGACGAGACGACGCTCCTTTGCGCCTATGGTACCTTTTGTCGCACCAGGGTCCCCCAGTGCCTCGAGAAGGACCATAATCAAATTATTGACGTTGGCTGTAGAAGGGGTGGTTGCCATCACGACTGGGCGTAATGTCACCGTTTCAGTAAAAATAGCGGGATATTTTCGCGCATAAGATGCGGCGAGGGTCGTCTTTCCTGCTCCTGCAGGTCCCACCAGTAACATGCATTGAGGTTCAGCAGCAATGGCTTTCATCTTGTGGCACCGTTGAAGCTTGTTGTAGAGCTTCTCCCAAAGGGGATAGCGAACACGTATGAGTTCGACATAGGGTATTCGCTCCAGGTGCGGTAGTTGGCAAATGTCTTCGTGGGTAAGATTTGATTGAGCATTACGCTCAAAATCGGGATCATTCATGGTAATCTCCTTTCACCTTGATGAGTGACCATCCGCTTGGTAGCAGGGCCAAGCGCATAATTGATACTTACTATGGCAGCTCATAATCTCCGCCCCAGCCTTCTTTGTTGGATGATTCTGGCTCCGTTTCTTGCACTGTAGGCGTGTTCAAACTTGTAGCGGGGACATCACTGCTCTTATTTTTTCTTTTCCTCGGCTTCTTGGCAGGTTTTGCGCCATCTGGTGCTTGAGAATTTGCGACCTCCTCAGTACTAGCGTCAATTTTAGCTTCGCCTTCTGCCTCCCCTTCCTTCTTTGATGATTCCACCGGCGTGTCCTCATCTTGAGATTGGTGTGAGACGGGAATCTTCGATGCCGCGTTAGAGGCTATAGCCGATCCGATCCCAAGATAGCGTGCTGCGTTCTTACGGCCTCGAACCTTGCGGGTCAGGCCATACTCGCGTTCAACGATCTCCTGGATATGCTTTTTCGCTGCGGCTAGCTCGTAAATGTCCACTTCCTTCTTCTGCCTCAGGATATAGCTTCGAATAACTCGGTGTTTATGGATGGACAGGCCTTTCGTGTATTCCTGATCCACTGCGGGAACGGGTAGCCAGTCCTCGTGGTCGGGACGCGGGTCGTAGACGTACAGCATGCTCAAATCCATGGGATCGTATTTGACGTGGACCTTTTCTTTTTCTTTGCGTGACTGGTCCTGCTCATCGTCTGATCTCTTGCTATCCTTATACTCCTTGCTCTCTAGATAGCTTCGAAGTCCTGCCAGGGCAGGGTGTTGATAGCGAAGCGCCTCAAGGTCAATGCCGCCGGGTTGCACTGTGCGCAACTCACCGGGATAAAGGATGTAGCGTAAGTCATTGACATTATGGTGCAGGCATGGAATGTATCCGTTGAGCACGCTTTCTTCCCACAACTTCATGGGAACTCCGCCGTTCTTACCAACGCCGTCGTGCCAGTCTATCGCGTACTCATCCAACAAGTAAACGTGCAGTAACTCCATGAACCCTTCCAGCGAAATACATGCATGCCGAAGGGAGTCATAATCGCCACGCTCTAGTATGTTCGAGAATGTCGTTCCTGGCAAGGTATGGATGAGGCCGCGATCATCGGAGTAGAAAGAGCTTTCGATCTTGGCTTTCCACCACGGTTTCTTGACCGGCATAAATTCAAGCAGGATACCCAATTGCTCGCATGCATAATCGAGGTCATAGCCAGTATAATGCCGCCCGTTATCTACGATCAACGTTTCTGGAAGTCCATAGACCGGCCAGGAATGTTTTGTTCCATAGAGTTTTTGGCAATCCGGCTTGGGAAGGATGCCATGGTACAGGCATGCTTGAATAGTAAGGTAGCTTGGTGGTTCAAATCCCACGTAGAACCCATAGGGCATACCACTGTAGGCCTCAATTGCTTTAGTTATTGTTGGCCGCCCAATGGGCAGGCGATCTACCAGGTCGACGACAATAAAGTCAAGTTCCGTGTCGTCTATCTCTACGCGTTCATTAATTCGTGTTGGTTTCGGGCCAGCAAGCACTTGATCCTCATCGTGCTTTTCCAGGTGGCTGCGCTGGCGTCGTAGAATGGCTGTGAATCCTTCTTTGTGAATGCGACGATACATTGTTGATAAACTGGGCAGCTCCTCCTGCGGGCGCTTACCTTGTTCATCGGCAATGCGATTTATAACTGTGTAGCGTACATCCCTTGCCCTACGCTTGGCTGGTTTCTTTTTACATTCCTCCAATACGGCATTGACGATCTTTTCATCCTCAGCAGTGAGTCTTGATTTCCCTTTCCCTTTGTATTGGTGGTAGCCAGGAACAAGGGAACGGAGATCGCAGCCACTGTCAAGAAAATCATTCATCCACATCCTTATACTTGCACGACTCAGGGCCTGGCCCATCCGCTGTTTCTTCTTTCGGCCGTTCTTTCGTTGTTTGGGAGCATTAGTCGAATCGGGTTGAGCAGGTAGAGAAGCCTCCGGGCCTTTCGGCTGATCCTTCTTCTTACCCTCTACATACTTCTCGATATACTCATTCGTACGTTCCTCCGGCGGTAGCTCTAATAAAGGGCGAATAAGATCGAGTCTGCGCCGTGCTTCATCCCTCCATTTTGCCGGAAGCCGTTCGAAATCAGCGACCGTAAATTCGGTGACGAGAGGAATATCTCGAGGCTTACGCGTGTTCGGGCCGTGGATCTCGAATGCTATTTCACCACGCGCCCAAGCCTTACTAAGTTCATCTTGTGTTGTACGGGATAGTCCCCCAAAACTCTGATTTTCTACGCTAAGTTTGCCGTCTAGCAACAGTTCATGGACAATAAATACTTCCCCGTTACGCTTGTAACGCGTACCAACGGTAAAACGCGAGCGGGCCATTACTTCACCTCCTTAGAGATTGAGGGCGAAAGCCGGAGATTGGTTACAGGCAAGATCGGCACGGTCAAATCGGCCTGCAAGATGTGACGAAACAACATGTTGTAGATAAACGGTGCCTGCCTATATGATTGCTGCATTTCTGATGTATCCGCTAGAGAGGCTAAAAACCGCGCTAGATCTTCAAAAGCGATGCCTTCTGGACGTGTCTTCAGGTGAGCTATACAGTTTGCTAGCATCGCAGTTGGAACAGCATAGCGGCAGTAACGCCATAATAGTTTTAGATTTGACAAGGTATGATCTTTTCGAAGCTCTATGTCGGTTACGAGCACAAAATGATGATTGTTGGTCTGAGCCCATGCCTCTCCCAGTTGTATCTGCTGCTGTGTGTGTGGATGATCGAGTAGCTCTTCTGGTTTACACTCAACAATTTCTCTCCTGTCGGTTCGCACTACCAGAAAGTCGGGTGTATACGTATGGGCATTTCCCTCAGCGTCAGTCCCTGTGATGACCATTGGCTGTGCATAATACGTTATCACAGTGGGATCGAACTTGAAGAAGTAGACGAGATCGCGCTCAATGGTGGATTCGTACTTTACTTTCTCTCCCTTTATCTGCGGTGGGAAGGAACCAGTGACATTTCCACCGCGATTACTCACTTTTCTGACTGGCATGATCACCTCCAAACTGTGAGCCTTTTCTACTCTTCCTTTGTTATAAATGCTCTGACTAGGAATCTGATCGAGAAGACCTCTCTTGCTCATATTCCTGACGCGCTATATTTAGCGACTGAAGCGAGAAATACCATGGCTTTTGTTCTTTGTCCTCAAGAGGAATCAACTTACCTTGGTTAACCCTATGGATAAGCTTCCCTATACTTACGCCAAGCATTTGCGCGCCTTCTTCAAGAGTAAAACGTTCCTTACGCCATTCCATTAGGCTCTCTCGACTGAAAAGATAACTTATACTGTGGCCCTTATAAGGTCCCTTTATAGTTTTGATACGTCCTTGTTGAGCCAATTTCCAAACGGCTTCTTTGGGTACACCAAGTATCTTGACAGCTTCAATATATCCTATACTATCGTTCATAAATTTCTCAGTTTCATCTCTGTTAAAATACCGAAAATGACCGTAGACGGCTACAGGCAAAATCCAGCCTGCTCTTATCCACTTATTAATAGTTTCCCTGTGGACCTTCAGTATTTTAGATATCTCATTTGGCGTGACCCAGCCTTTTTCGGCCTTTGCTGTTTCTAAATATGCTTCAACATCGGCATGGATGAATATCAAATTCTTAAGTTGGATCTTTGTGTCTGGAGGAAAGTAAGCACGAAGCCTACCTTCTGCAACCTCTAGCAATGTAGATGCTGTGTCAAGTCCTACTCTGGATAAGATAGAAGTGGTACTACCTAAATCCAGAGCATCACTTGCGTTCTTCTTAATTGGAGAAACTACCACCCTGGCAACAATATGTTCTAGACATTCAGCCACCTCCGAAGGATTGAACATCCAATAGCCGCCTTCTTCAGTAGTTTGTTGTGCCTTGAGTAATCCAATTTGTACCAGTTTCGGTACTGTGCCCTCAGATAAACCCATCCAGTCCGTAACCTCTTTGAGATTTAATGCCTGGCTCCATTTATTTCGTAAATCTAGGATATCTTCACGCTTAACAAGAGTGATGTTGGATTTATTTTGTGGTTTATATGAGACAAGTTTTCCTGATTGGATCATAAGCATCAGGCGTTCACGATATGTTCCCAACAATTTCGTAGCTTCATATAGGCTTATATAGGGGAGGTTTTTAGCAAATTCTGGAACATCATCGTAGCGATTTAAATAGACTGCCCATGGGAATGTAGTATGGTTGTCGACCAGATATTGGTCGAAAGCTTTTTGCAAAAATTCCAACATCGGTTGTTTCCAGAACTTATTTAGCCAATTTGTGTAAAGGCTACCTAACTCGTTGATTAAACCATTCGTCCCATCACGATTTGGGTTTTGGTTCCTATTTTTTCTTTGGCGATTTCGGTATGCATCTAGAAATGAATAAAAACCCATTGGCCAATCAATAATTCCCTTAAATGCGGTTGCGTATAAGCTATATGCTTGGTATGGAGTAAGCGTGAGGGTTTTGATACCTGGCAGGGGACTTAACGAATGTTGCAAAACACTCAACTGGTGTAATAAAGGCCATTCTTGATTAACTTGCATCACAGCAAACCGTAGCCCCTCAATCAATCTATATAAAACTCTCGGTGTCTGTTCAGGTAGACGGTAGCTAGTAGATGTGGGACTAATGCCTCCTATTAGCCAAGATTGGATAGTTTCTTGAGTAAACGATCCAAAACAGTCATCTTCCACTGGAACTTCCTGGATTTCTGAGAAGTCAGCTTTGCACTTAGAACAATAGGTTTCGATAATATTAGGAATACTTATGGCTCCTCCACATCCAGGACATGAATTTACTAGTAAGCATTTGTGCTCCAGACAAACTGCAGACGCAATAGGTAGCCAAATCGAGCGATGATAAGCAATATCTTTCAAACACACAGGACAAAATTGTCCTGCAAATTCTGGCCGCAAATGCCTTTTCGCAATACTTGCTCTTAGAAAGGGGACAGAAAGACCATCCGAAAGTTCTAAGCGTTCAATCTCACTTTCTGGAGGAGTAAGTATACATGCAAAACAATGAGCTGAGGCCTTGTATAACTCACTAATTTCAATATTGGTTAGGGCCGCAATGGTTTCAAACAGGGAAGCTTGTAAGGGATGTCCAAATCTTTTTATGTTTCCCAAGTTAGCGGATTCCCGTATTATCGTAGATAATAAACTTCGAGGTTCATAGTCGTTGAGCTTAGCAAGACGCGCCAAGAGAGATGGTAGGGATTCGCCAGATAATAATGGAGGATGGCAAATTAAAGGATGTAAGCGCATCTTATTATTCTCACTATCTTTACAAAGCGTCCTGAAAAGTCATGGTAATTTGCTATGCGCGATCTGAATGATGCTCGCCTACTTCCTAAATCAGTTTAGAAAGACTTTTAATTAGTAGCCGATAGCATCATTTCAAAAGCAATTATTACTTGTGGACTAATAAATTTCAAGATAATAGAATCCATTGTAATGTAGTTTATTTAACAGTCTAAATAATCGAACTGGCCTGTAGTGCGCCATGAGATAGTTACACAAACCACAAATTTCCCCCGACCCTGGTGGCTTTTTCCCCCGACCCTGGTGGCTTTTTCCCCCGACCCTGGTGGGGTTGTTCCAGTAAATTTTTAATAGAAAAGATTAGTGGAAATCTTGTTATTTATATATGACGATATATTTATAAGTAAGCATGCTTGCTTCTCTTAGGGAGATTTTTAGGACAATACTATTATCTGCGATGACGCATTCGCGGTTCTTCTCGTATCACATAAAATCAAGTTGCAGAAAGAGGTTTCATAAAACTGCTCAAAGAGCCTGTAGATACAAAAGGCCTGAAACCGAGATGCAGAAAGAAGTACTGAAGCAGGCAATAATCACAGCAGTTACTTGTCGGAAGTAGGTGCAGCCATAGGATATGGTGGAGAATTCGGCCAGCCCTCTGTAACCCCCCTTCGGGACCCTTTTTCATTCGTGTGCAGTCCAGACAGGCCTTCTTCCAGGAGAAGAAGGCTCCATCCGACGACTTCTGCTCGCACGTTCCTCGACCACCCTACGGAACGCTATTGCGACCATATCTCGCTTGAGAGGCTCTCAAGCGGAAACTGGCGGCAACGGGCAAGCGAGCACCTCCCTGGCTGTCCATCGTCGGTTCGTTCTTCACGCTGCCATGGCTGGCGTCCGTTGCCGATAGCGTTGCGCGAGCAGTCTGCCACCTCGCTCTCGTGGCTGCACGCGCGCCAAGCGCAGGGAGTGGTGAGGACGCACACAATGGTTGTACGCGCGCCACCATTCCAGATTGGCCAGCAGCTGTGGGGAAGGCTTCGCCGTCGCCCAGGTACGGCGTGCGAGAGCGGCCACCCCATGACGGACCCTCAGATTCACCCGTTCAATACAAGCCGTGTTCAACCTCCCAGAGAAGCCTAGTCCCTGCAAGGTGGCCGTGAGAGCGGCCTCTGTCCCGAGCCGCATGACATGCGTTACTCGTACCAGCTTGCGCCGTCGGTAGCATTTCTTCACCTGGCCGTAGATCAGCCCCGCCGCCACTTGCCACCGTCGTCCATGCCGTCCTCGTCGACCCACCTGGAGCCAGTGTCCAAAATGGGCCGAGAGCCGCCTAAAAAGACACGTGTAACCCATCACTGGTGAAGAGCGGGAGGCAATCGGCAGCCAGGAGCTGTCCCAGGGAGTGGATCACCCGATGAGCCAGGTGTTGTGTGCGAGGACCGAGCTCAAGCACAGGCAGAATCTGAGTGAGAGGATCGATGGCCAGCCAGAGAAAGACGCACCTGCGTGGCACAGCGCAGCCGGGTGCGCAGCTCGTCCAGCTGGAGATGCGGGAGATGGAGATGGCAGAAGAAGCGCTCGTGCAGGGTGTGCGCGTGCCGACCTGCACGAGTGAGCCCCCTCGTAATCGTGGCTTGTCGAAAGCCCTGCGACCCGCCAGGCTTCGGAAGGATCGAGCCCTTCGGCCAGAGCCGAGAGCACCACGGCGACCTGGTGCGAGGGGGGTTTCAGGCGAGACAAGGGGGTGTTGCGGCGGGCACTGCATGTGCCGTGGCACGCAGGGCCTCGAAAGGTCTGGATCGGCTCAGCACGCCCATGCTTGCCGTCCCCGACAAGCACATGGATGTGAGCGTCAGTGATGCCAAAGTACGGGCACTGCGGGTTCGCACAGGCGAAGCCCTCAGTGTCTATGCGTTTGGGTGCTCCCCGGCGGCTTTTCACCTCAGGCCAGGGACGCGACATCTGCGGGCACTGACCCTCCACCCGACGAAGGAGTGGAGCCGAGACGACAGGAAGGGCAGTCAAGCGGGGTGCGTGGCGATGCCGCAGACGCGGGACTGGGCTGCGCCTGGATGCAACTGCTGAGTGGGAAGGGTGAAGAGGGAGCCAGCCAAGACGCCAAAGCAGCGCCAGAGAAAGGAGCAGGCAGACTGAGAGCAAGAACAAGAAGACATGAAAGGTCATACCATCCTCGCCGCTTGTAATGAGAAAAAGAGAAAGCTTCCTGATCATAAGGAGCGTCGCAAGGGACTGTCAAGCGGATAGGAGTGATGGGTGCATTATCCACCACCGTGAGAGGGAGTACCTATGCCTCATTTTCATCTCCTTGTGTGTCGCTGCGCGGCATCAGGCTTCTTCTGAAAGACTCTCTCAGGATGGAATTAGGTCAGCAAAAGAGAAGCGCCTTTGATGCAGGGTGATGCGCAGGAGGCTGATGATATCTTTGAATGGTCTCCTGTAGTAATTAAGAAAGGGAATCTCTCAATAGTTTTCTCTCCTGTAGGAAAAGAAAAAAATTACGTGTGCATCAGCACTTGCCCATATTCGTACTGGGCAGTGCTCCAATCTAACACGTCATCTAGTGAGCGCCGAAACTCTTCAAGTGCTTCTTCACGTGTCGTTTCGTCTGGTATGACGGTTCCTCGCCACACGAGAAGAAGAAGCACTCGCTCAAAAGAATCACCACTCGCTGCAATATAACGCATCACCGTTCCTGGAAAGAGGTGCTGTTTCTTTTTCCTGATCACTTCCAATCTGTGCTGCAATACATCGCGTTGACCAGCACGCAACTGCACCGAGATGAGAGACATGAACTGCGTGTTGTCGCCTGAAGAGATGTGCCAAAGTGGAGTATTTTTGCGTGGGCGACCGGAAGGTTCTCGCTTGAATTTCCTGATCTCTTCTCTTGAAATCGCAATCACATCAGCTAAACGCGCACTAGGCAAACGCCCTTCTTCAATGTAGTCGTAGACGGTCCTTGGTGAGATCCCAAGCATTTCAGCAGCTTCTTTCACAGAAACATATCCGGGAATGCGCGGGGAATTTACACTATCATCCATGTGATCAGTGTATTGTAACGCACTATTATTATGGAATGAACTGTTACGCGGTATTTAAAAATAGTACGATCTCTAGTATACTTGTTTTCACAAGTACATGTCTCGCTCTCTTGATATGGTGGGAATGGAGGGATAAAGCTATTCCAAGCAACGTGGCTTTTCTACAAGAAACGTGAAAAGACTTGCACAGTGCTAGATGTGTACTTTCAAAAATCGCCCTATGAATGACGTCTATGGTCTCCACTTGTACGTAGGGTATGCGTATGTGGGCAAAGTGGCTGGCTAGTGTTGGTAGGAAGGAAAACCTGCTACAATCCTGAGCAGTACGTATGAAAGCGGTAGTTGATGGCAGTACGTTTACGCGTGAAAGAAGTCGCTAAAGAGAAAAGGATAAGTATGGGCAAACTCCAGCGCGATGCTGATATAGCCTATAACACCATCAAGCGCATGTTCAAAGACCCATACTATGTCACAACTACAGAGACGCTTGGAAAGCTAGCGAGAGCTCTAGGGGTTCCGCCAGGAGAGTTGATCGAAGAGGTACCAGATGATGTGAACATTCCAACTGAGTAGCACGTTGAGCATTGCAGCGAGATGAAGTTCATACATCAGCTGCGGAAAAAATTACCTGGAGAGGAGAAAAGCTCGGTATGTAGACTGACAAAAGGTTCATCTGGTGTATCTACCCAGATGTGATACAAGACGCATATTGTTCCCCAAACGCTTGTGGATAGTCCCGGTCGCAGTGTATTTTTTAGGAACATAGGCCAGCATTCGCCGAATTGAAAGCCACAAGCATTCTCAAGAGCGAAAAAGTATCTTCCGCTTCTCTGGAAGTTCTCTCATACGTAAGCGATGAATGAAGAAACACTCATGAATCAACAGGATTCTTTCTCTCCAGGACAACATCGATTGCACCCTGGCGTAGAAGTACATGATGGAAAGCGGAACGTGTATACCCCTGATCGATTCTGTCCAGTCTGTGGAGGCGCAGAACGATTGCGGGTCGATGTTTCTTACGGTGATCCTCTCTTTGGAAAAAGTACCCCATGTGCCTGTATGAAGGATCGGCTAAAGATCTTGCGCCAGCGAGAGCTCCGTCAAGCAGCCAATATCGATGCCTTGCGTGATTACACCTTCAAAACTTTCGATTTTCGCATTCCTGGGGTACAAAAAGCCGTCCGGATCAGTTTAGACTATGCCATACGACCACAAGGATGGCTCTTGCTGCTAGGTCCCTGCGGCTGTGGAAAAACGCATCTGGCTGCGGCCATTGCGAACCAGCGTCTTGAAAGCGAGGGAACCGTCTTCTTTACCACCGTCCCCGACCTGCTTGATACCTTGCGAGCCGCCCTTGTTTCGCCCGAACACTACACGCAGCTCTATTCCTGGGTACTAGAGGTGGAGCTGTTAGTTCTCGATGACCTTGGCGCGCAGCAATCCTCAGCGTGGTCCAATGAAAAGCTGCTGCAACTGCTCGATTACCGTGCAACACTCGCACTTCCAACGATCATCACCGCAATCCCAAAAGAGTTCCAGGGACTTGATGAGCGACTCCGTTCACGGTTGAGCGATGCTCAGCTCGTTACACCTGTCATTTTTGAACAGGTGAAGGATTTTCGCCCCTTTAAACAAGCGCCCAGGAGGAGAACCTGAGAATGGTGGCACCCTATCCAACGACGCCGGAAGAGATCAAGCGTGCAGAGGCTGTTCTCCTGGGAAGTCTGCTCCTTCATCCGAAAGAAGGAACTTCTGTTCAAGCTGTTCTGCAGCCGGAAGATTTCTCCGAAGAACGCCATCGCCTGATGTATGAGGCGCTCCAGACCGTGCTTGGCACGTCTGAACTGGATATGGTTCATGCCGTGAGGATACTTCTCTCAGATCACGAACTGGAGCGTATAGGTGGCGAAGTCTACCTCACGACGCTCAAGCAGCAGGCTGAAAGCACGACAATACCTATAGCGGCCCAAGCGAATCTGCTCAAACAGGCATCGCTTCACCGCCTGCTCCGTCAGGTTGGGGAGGCACTCCATACTCGCACTCTACACTACGACGCCAACGATCTCATGCAGGTCATGAGCGATCTCGAACACGCCATGCGCGTCGCCCAGCAATTACGCTCGCCAAAGCTTGCCTTTCCACCGCAAATGCTCCCATTTCAGGCAGACCTGGATGACTACCTCACTGATCTCGACGCCCGGTTAAAACAGCATACAGCCCTCACTGGTCTCCCAACGGGCTTTGCTGATCTGGATACGATCACAGGAGGATTGCAGCGATCAGACCTGATCATTATCGCTAGCCCTCCCTCGAGTGGGAAAACGAGTTTCGCGTTGAGTATTGCACTGCATATCCTCCTTAAGGAGCATCGGTCCGTTGGCCTGTTCAGCCTAGAGGCGCCCAAAAAGCAGGTAATCGAGCGCTTACTCTCGATGGAAGCGCACCTCGAGCAGCGGCTGCTTCGTTCGCTTGAACTGGACAAGGATGATCGGACACGACTTGGAGAGGCGAGTGCGAGCTTGAGCGAGGCTAACCTGTGGATCGATGATACGGCCAACCTCTCCACCGCGCAGTTGCACGACAAGGCACACCTCCTCGTCGAACACTATAGTGTCGAACTGCTGATCGTGGATTATGTACACTTGATGCTCTCCAGCATCAATGACAAACGGCACGAGAACCGGGTCCAGGAGATTGGGGAAATCAGCCGCAGCCTCAAGGCACTCGCACGTGAACTCGCTATTCCCGTGCTCGCCCTGGCCCAACTCTCACGGTCCTTTGAGAGCCGCCCCTTGAAGAAATTCCAACTCTCTGATTTGCGAGATGGATCGCTTGAAAACGACGCCGATCTGGTGCTCTTCCTTTCGCTGGCTGAGATAGAGATGACAGGAATCACGGCGGCACCCCGGCTGGCGACTATTCACATTGCCAAACACCGCAATGGCCCTTGCGCCGACCTGGACGTCTGTTTTCAACCAGGTTCTACCCGCTTCCATGATTTGCCAACCCTTTCGCAGACAGCAACGCAAGAGCAACCGACTTCAGCAGTTCCAACACCAACGGGTCAATCACACAAGCACTTCCCTCGCCTATTGGACATCTTAGAGCAAGCCGTACAGAGGCAACCGAGGCAGGAGAAGCCAAAGGTCCTACCAAAGACCCCTTCACATCGGAGAGAGCTCCCACAAGGATATGTGCTCGATGAGATGGAGGCGGACAGCAAGAACGAACCAGATGCAACAATCTCCTCTCTTGTAAACGAACAGGAGCAGAATCTTGGTTGAACGAGAAGAATATGTTCGAAGATCAACGATCACGCTCCGCTATTGTGATTACGAGGTGCCTGTTCTCTCTCTGGGGAATGGTACACGCTCTATGCTAGCGATTGCGCTCTGCGAGATGCTGGGATTATGCCTGTTCTATGGAATGTGGACTGTGTACGACTCAACAAGGGAGACCCAGATCTCTTTGCACCTGCACTGCCAGGGAGGGCAGTTTCTCTCGTGTATCAGCAATCGAGATCACGTGTTCTCTAAGAAAGGAAGTGCTTCTGGGCTATCGAGCTATTCTCCCCTTTGAAGTGGATACATACATCATACCGTGAAGAGGAACAGACAATGAAAAAGAGGACCTATACCCTGCATATTCGTCAAACAGGCACATACCAGTACGAAGTGAACGTACCAGAAATTGGTACCACGAAGACGGCCGCGACGCTCGACAGCGCTCTCAATATCACGTTACACGATATGCTCAAACATCTCACGACTCGCTCTCTCATCCTGGTGTTTACTGATCAAGATGCTGACAGAGAGGGGCAGGGTGTCGATCCGCAAGCATGCCCGCAAACTGCTCTGGAGCACCAAACCGCTCTTGAGGTAGCACACCTGGGTTTTGCGCCACAGGTGAAGAGGAGAGAGCGTCACCTGGTTTTCGAAGTGACACGACCACTCACACGCGCACAAACCACCTGGCTCGATGCGCAAGTGGGGAAGCTCTTCGACAGGTATTTCTTCAAAGATGAACTTGAGGTCAAGCTTGATGCATTACTGCAGGAAGCACATGACCACAGGAAAGCAGCAACCTATGAGTGAGCACCCACCTACTCTCCTCATTGCCTATCTGTGTCCTACCCATGACGAAGGCGCACTATTCCACCTCGATGAGATACTGACCACGGGTGGGATCGCGTACCGCCTCATTGCGCAGCAAGAGGAACGTATTTCTCTCGAAAGTGCTGCCCCGTTCATCTTCACGCACAACGAAAAGCGCATGGTCTTTGCGCTGCGAGCGCCACTTGATCCAAAGGCCATTGAAGAACTGGCGCGACTGGTGACGACAGGACTCATCCTCGGTTTCGTTGTCAAAGGCGAGATCGCCCTAGGCGGCGAAGTGGGAGTGATCAATAATTTGGGAGGATAGGGTTTTGAGAACACCAGGTAGGAGTAGTGTTATTGATAATCGGAATAGTGCTGCGTTCCTCATTGGCGATAGTATTAAAAGCAAGGTGGTACGGCTCTACAAGCCCATTTCTCTTGTTATCGCCAATGAGGAACGCAGCAGTAGGCAGGAGTCTGCCATCTAGCTGCACCAATGCGAAAAATACTTACATCCTGATAAGGTATTGAATGAAGAAAAAGGATTTGGCCAGTGAAAAAGCACTTCAAAAAGAGGGGTTCCACCAAGTGGGTTTAGTAGGCTCAAATGAACTAAGCCAACCTGAAAAATAGTGGAGATGGATCTCCATTCAGGGTATTATGCTCGCAACCTTTAGATCATTGCTTGAGAAAGGTTGGTCACAATACATTTTGGAGATTTTCGTTTCCGTTAAACCATCTTGGAGATGACTTGCTAGCCTTAACAATCTTTGGTACGTAGAATGCTGAACCTGAAAAGCAGAGTAGGATAAGAGGTATATTATGGAACAGTTGGCAGATGTCTCGGCAGCCATTGCAGAGTATTTTGATCGACAAGTTGCTTTCCTTCAACGGCTTGTGCAGACAAAGAGTGCAAATCCCTTTGCCCCCGATAGATCCTCTCCC
>WNFJ01042502.1_pt2 | contig 23353 bp, 21 predicted proteins | sample 5400461 | NCBI WGS metagenome assembly WNFJ01 (sample SAMN13153349, study PRJNA577476) | soil metagenome | isolation source: 115 cm saprolite on Douglas fir-dominated hillslope | place: USA:California | collected 2013-09-17
GGCTTGGGCCAGCCAGCCGGCGAGCAATCCCACGACGCCCCCGCCGAGCACGACGACTCGATCCCCGAGTGACACCCCTGCATCCCAGACGCACGTGATCGCCGTCTCGAGCGTGGCGGCCAGAACGGCGCGCGCCGGCGGAATTGCGCGGTCGACGGGCCGAACGCTATCGACGTCGAGAGCGTGCAGATCCCCGTGCGGCGCAAGAGCAAAAACGCGCGCACCCATTTCAATCCGATCGACCCCAGCACCGCGGGCGATGACCTCGCCGACCCACGCATAGCCGTACCGGCGCGGATACGTGGGTGCGGAAGACAAATCGAGCGACGGGTCAAAGGGAGTTGGCCCCAGGCCCTTGTAGAGGAGCAGCTCTGTGCCTTGGCTAACGCCGGATGCGATGCAACGCGCAAGCACTTGCCTGGGCCCTATGGCAGGCGTTTGACCGGTGCGGACCTCGACAGCTCGCGGCGCGACGAACCAGAGCTCGCGGGCACTCTCTTCGCTAGTAAGCAACCTGTCCTCGCACCACGAAGTTAGCGCCCACTCGCTCCACTCGAGTCTCGGTGAGTGCGAAGGCCCTTTCCGGCGCGTCGAGGCCGAGGGTACCGAGGGCCGACAAGGCGGGAGCCCCGTAGAAGCATGGCGCGATCTCGATGGCCATGAGGTCAACAGCGCGCGCGCGCACGAATGCCGTGAGCACCCGCGCCCCGCCTTCGACGAGCAGGCGTTCCACGCCCCACCGCCGGATTTCACACAGCGCCGCGTCGAGAGAGACGAGTCCCTCGTGCGATGCAGCGACGAGCCGCACTTGCGTCCCCGTCGCCTCGAGGCGCTCCCGGGCCTCTTTCGTTGCGCGGCCCACGACGCCAATGGCAAGTACCCCAGGCCCCCGTTCGAGCATCCGGGCGCGAGGAGAGATGTCGAGCGTACTTGCGAGAACGATGCGCCGGGGCTGTGGCCCAGGGCACGCCCTCACTGTCAATTGCGGGTCGTCCACGCGCACGGTGTTGCTCCCGACGAGCACCGCGTCGTGCTCCGCTCGGGTGCGATGCGCGAGCTCTATCCCCTCTGGGCCGCTGAGTAGGGTACGGGCTCCAGGAGGGCCGATGCGACCATCGAGCGACTGGGCGAAGTGGACGGTTACGCGTGGTCGTGGCGCCGACTTCATCATTCAGCGGGGCTCATCTTGCTCCGAATCCCGACGTTTGTCCGCCCAGGCGACGAGGTACGAGCCGAAGTGGACGCAACGCATTCTGACCAACCCGGCGCGCGCCACATAAGAAGCGATCTCGTGCTCGGTCGGCGTACGGACTCCCGCAAAGCGCTCCCACACCGGCCGCGAAGACGCAGCACGGGAACGAACAAAGCTTGAGGCGATCCAGCGACCGCCCGGCTCGAGAACGCGCGCCGACTCCATCACTACAGCCGCCGCATTGGAGTAAAGGTCGAGCGCAGCCAAGTTCACGACCGCGCCAAATGTGCCATCTGGGAAAGGAATCTCGGTGGCATCCGCGAGAACGCACGTAGAGAGCGGCGCATTGATCCGAACGCGTTCGAGCATCGCAGGAGAGGAATCGAGCGCGACCACTTGTCGGCCGGCGGCTTGAGCGACCAGGCGCCACGTGATGTTGCCGGGACCACACGATAAATCGAGCCAAGGACCTCGCGTGGCCTCGAGCTTGTGCAAAACGAGGGCGGCTTCCTCCTCCACACTCGGCATGCGGAATCCCGTCGCGAGCGCAAACGTGATCGGTCGCCACCATCCTTCGTAAATGCGTGCAAGCCACGCCGACCGCATCGCACGGGCTCCTATCGACTCTGCGTGATCCAAGACGCCCTCCAGCATAGACCCGAGGACTCGGTCAGATCGATGCCGCGGATCGAAGGCGGCCGAGCGGCTCGCAATGACGCCCGGCCACCGGCAGCAAGGCCGCGCCCGACGTGGAGCGGAAGCCGCGCCTTCTGTCGAGTGAAGACCCAACCCGAAGGCGAAGCATCGCCTTCCCCTGGTAAGGTGACCGCATGGCCTGGACCGAGGACAGCGAGTCTTTTCGCGTCGGCGAACACCATCGTCTTCTGCGAGCACGCGCGCAAGCGGCTGCTCGATTGCGGCGGAGGCGAGCGTGCCCGCGATGGCTCGTCGTCTTGTTGTTCGTGGCCTCGTCGTGCGCTTCACCTTCCCCCTCGACCGATGGGGCCGACGGGTCTGCCGAGCCCGACTCCTCGGTGGCGGATGGCGCTACGTCTGAGGGCGCCGATACGCTGGTAGCAGACGTCCAGACAGCCGACGTGCTGATGGTCGACGTGCAGCCCACCGACGCGGGGACGGTCGACGTGGGGACTGCGGACGTGGGGACAGACGTACAGACGGCAGACGTGGGGACAGCAGACGTGGGGACAGCAGACGTACAGACGGCAGACGTACAGACGGCAGACGTGCAAGCGAGCCGCGACGCCTGCGTCATCGATGACGCGGGGATGGCTGGGACGGGATGTTGTGCGAATGAGGCGGGGAACAACGACGCGGGGAACCTCGTACGGCCGCCAGGCGGGGGGCTGGTCGGCAACAGCAACTACTTCATCGCCGGCTTTCCCCCTGGCAGCACGACAGGCAAGCCGATTAGCGGCCTCCACATCTCCATCGCCGTAGCGCAGGACGTCCCCGTCCCAAACCATCTCGATTTCCAGCTGAACGCATGGTCCCCGCAGGGATCCAATACAGCATGGCACCAGTATATTTTCGACTACTACAATCCGTCCGGACTGTCGGGATTCATCGATAACTGGCCATCACAAGCGTACGCCAAGCAGCTCGCTCTCCCCATGGGCGGCGACCTGATCAACTTTAGAGTTTCGCCTAACCCGGTGGTGGCACTGTCGCACGGGATCCTTCCCGCGAGATACACGCTGGACATCCGTCTTCAGAACGACAACAGCGGTAACATCACCGGCGTAACCTTCAGCGTGTTCGACCCCCATTGCAAATTTGCGAGTACCGGTGTGGTCAAGTTGGTGGGTCTTCCGGTCGACCTTTCAGGCGCTCCACTGCCACCGATGAAAATCAAGGGAGATGCCCAATCGCCGATCTACGCACTCCAGCTCGATGTCGCAAGCCAAGACAACGTAAGCTCCGGGTGGGGGACCATCACCTATTCGGCCGACAACTTACTCTACGCGTGGAACGGCTGGCCCCCGGGGCTCGAGTGGGAGGGCATCGTCACCGCCGAGAGCTCGAACGTCCACTTCGGCGAAGTTCCATCGACGCCGAGCCGTACGATAACCCAGACGTTCATGCCTCCGTGAACATCGCCACCGATGCTCCGCGTTCGGATGCCACGTGGCAGCGCATCAGCGTACTGCTGACGAACCGATCGCGCCTCGAGACGTGAAGAACGTGCTGCCCTGCACGCGGAGCTTGAAGCATCTATCGCTGAGGCGAAGGCCGGGGAGCTCATCGACGCCGACGTCGTGCTTGCCGAGTTGCGAGCGATGAGGTGAAGGCAGCCGCAGGATGAAGAGCGACCAGTCTTCAGCGATCGCCGGCGTCGTCGAGCCACGCGATGCGCTCCTCGCGAAGCATGACGCGCCGGAGCAAATCGCGCGGGGTGTCACTGTCCTTCACCGCTCTCTCCAGAAACGCGCCGATGCGCCGGTCCACGTGCTTGCCGCGCACGTCGCGCGCGAGGCTGCGTGCCTGCTCGGCGAGCGTCTCGAGCGCGCTCGGTCCGAGCTTCGTGACTCGGATGGGCCGAGCTCTGAGCAGCCGGTGCCGCAGCATGGTCACGTCCTCGCTCGGCAAGAGGGTCGCCTGCTCCTCGATCTCGTCGAGCAGAGCGCCCGCCTCCTCGCGCAGCGCTTCGAGCGTATCGGGCGTCACGGCGAGAACGACCGTCGCGCGCGGTAGCGCCCCGCCACAGTAGTGGGCGAGGGAGCGCAGCGCGGTTCGACGTTCGGCGCGCGAGACGCCCACGCGATACAGGTTCTCCGCCTCGTCGAGGATGAGCACCGGTCCGGCGCAGCCCTCGAGACGCTCGAGGACGTCGAGCCACAGCTGGAGGCGCGCGTACGCGTCCTTGCGGTACGAGGGGCTGCTCGGCTTGTCGACCAGGTCCAACGCTCCGAAGATCTCTCGCACGGCGGCGTCGTCGACCTCGTCGTCCGGAGCGCCTGCGACGGCGCGCGCTGCCGGCCGTGCCGTCTCGTCGTGGGCCTCGAAGACGGCATCGAGCGCGTGGCGCAGGCGCTTGCGCGCGGCCGGCTTCGCGAGCCACGCATCGAGCCGCTCGAGAAACCCCACGGGTCGCTTCCCCGGAAACGTCGCGCCCTCGATGACACGCCGCAAGTGCCGCTGCGGATTGCCGAGGTCCTCGTCGAGGCGCTCGACCGCGAGCCGGAGGACGGGCCGCCCCTCAGCGAGTGCGCGCGCCCTGAGGTGCAGCAGGTGATGTGTCTTGCCGGCGCCGTACTCGCCCAGGAGGACGGCGAAGACGGAGCCGTCGTTCGAGGCCGTCTCGAAGAGCTGCGCGATGCGGCCGTCGACCTCCTCCATGCCGACGGTGAGGTCTGGGATCGCCTCGAGTGGGGGCAAGCCTTGCGTGATCCTCACGAGGGCGGCGAGCTGCGACGCATGGCGCTCGCTCGTCTCGAATGGCTCCGGGACGGGAGGGAGTGGCGCGGTCGGATCGTCGGGCGACAGCGCGATCCACGTCTGGTGCGGGATGGGCGGTCCGGGAGGCACGTCCGCCACGATGCGCGTGGCGAGCGCCGGATGATCGAAGAGCGAGTGCACGCGACGATCGAGGTCCCCCGTGCCTACGAGGAGGATCTCGCAGGCCACGACGCCGTGACCCCCGTCCGCATTGTCGACGATCTCACGCAGGACCGTGTACGCGACGTCGCGGCGCTCAGGCGAGAGGTCGACCAGCGCTTCGGCATCGCGCAGCACGATGCGAGTGCCGCGGTGGCCGAGGGCGCGGACGAGGCGCGTCAGATCGGCCAGCGCCCGCTTTGCCGTCCGTGCCGAGAGCGGGCCGAGGTCGTCCGTCTCACGCGCGACGTCGCGCCCCCCGAGCCACGCCTGGAGCTTGCGCGCCGGGCCCGTGCCCGACGCGGCGGCAATGTACTCGCGCGTGAGCAAGTAGAGCTCGCCGCCAAAGGCCTCCTCGTCGGCACTCTCCTCGAAAAGCACCTCGGCGCTGCGGCCGTGCGCCCTCGCGAACGCGTCGAGTGCGGCGATGACGCCGTTTCGACGCCCGGCATCGACGTGCGGTGCGCGCATCGACGCCGCGAGGGCGCCGACAACTGCATGCAGGTCCTGCAGGCCGTGCTGGGCGAGCGACGTCATAGCGATCACGAAGCCGTTGGCGAGCGCGGAATCCCCGAGCGCGTCGATGACGGGTGTGGCGTCCCCGTCCCCCGCGATGACGGCCACGGTACCCATGCGAGCCACGGCGACGTCTCCGATGGTTTGCAGGCGCGACCCGACGATGTGATCGACCCACTCCACGCGCTCGGTTCGAGGCATACCCAGGCGAGATTCCGCCGGGTCGAGGCCGAGCGTCAAGCATTCAAGGGGTGAAGGCCGGGTGTCATGGCTCCTTTCGACGTCTGTCGTCGTTATGCCCCCGCGCGATAGTCGCGGTGCAGCCCGCCGAGGAAGGGGATCCGCGCGAGGCTCGAAGCCGATGGGCAGCGCGCGCTCCAAAATAGCCCAGCCTGCAAAGCGGCGGCGCGCCTCGAGGGAACGCCTCGCACGAGGTTGAAAGGGCTACGGAGTCCTCGCGCACCGCAGCCCGAGGTTGGACTGGCGGACCGTGGGTGCGGTGAAGCCGCGGCTGAAGGAAGGCAAGAGCGACGCGAAGGTGTTGAAGCCACCCCCTCGGCTCACCCGACCGGAATTGGGCGTGACGTCCGCACAATCGGTGCATGCGGCGTAGCTCTGGTACCAGTCGAGGTTCCACTCGACGACGTTACCGGCCAAATCGAGCTGCCCCCACAGGCCGGCCCCAAGGGTGGCGATGGCCCCGACGGGCGCCATGTTCGTCGCGTCGACGCACTGCGCCAGCGTCCCGGTCGGGTAATAGCAATTCCCCTGACCGTCGCCGTAAATCGCATACTGATTGGTCGCCCCCGGCGCCGTGTTTCCCCAGGGGTACTCTCGCTGTTGACTGCCTCCCGCGGCCGCCAGCTCCCACTCGGCCTCGCTCGGCAGGAACCCTCCGTCCCAGATGCAGAAGGCGTACGACTCCCACCAGTTCACGCAATTGATGGGCCGATTTTCGTTGCTCCCGGCCGAAGCCGTCCAACTGGAGAAGGGCGAGGGCAAGCACGACGTGAGGTTGGCTGTCGTCGGGGCGATGTTGCCGTTATCGGCGATGGCCCAGCCAGGCTCGTAGCCGCCGTCGACTCCGTTCAGGCCGGCGCCTCCGTTCAAGTGCGTGTGCTTGCCCGACCCCGCGGGCGGCGTGAAACCGGCTCCGCCGTTCCATGCGCTGACGAACTGACGGAAGCGACCGACCGTCACCAAGTACTTGTCGAGGCGAAGCCCGCTGACGGTCGCAGGGTCGGCCTCGCCCGTCGGGCCGCCCCCGTTATTGGTGTACGTCCGGTAGTACGATGCGCTGGGCACGTCCAAGCTCGTGCAGCAGCCGTCGCTGCCGCTCGCGCCGCAGTTGGTCATGCCGGCGCCACCTGGTGCGCAGCTCGGATTCGAGGCGCCGGTCGTCGAGCCACTGCACGCGGCGCCGGTGCAAGCGCCCGTCGCGCACGTCCACGGGCTCCCCCACTGGCCGCTGGCGCTGCACGTTTCGACGGTGTTACCCACGCACTTCGTCGCGGTCGGAGCGCACAGCGCGCAGCCCCCGTTCAGGCACAACTGGGGGCCGGTCGTGCAAGCCGATGACGCCGATTCGTAAATGCAGCCTTGCGCGTCGCTGGCGCACGTCGCCGCGGTCGTCGAGGTCGCGCATGTGGGGCCGACGGCGCCGCAAACGAGGTCGGTGTTGCACTTGCAAGCGGCCGCCCCTGCCGCCCCGGTACAACTCTGGTGCGCGCCGCAGGCGGCCGCCGCGGCGTACGCCCAGCAGCCGTTGCTGCCGACGGTGCACTTCGCGAGGCTCCCGTTGACGCACGACGATTGACCCTGCAAGCACGTGTTGGTGCAACAAGCGGCGCCGCTGCAGGCCCCATTGACGCAGGTCGACGTGGCCGATTCGTACAGGCAGCTCTGCGCATCGGCCGAGCACATCGCGAGCGTCGTCAAGCTCGCGCACGCGTTGCCCGTGGCGCTGCAAACCGGATCCACGTTGCACGTACAGGCCGCGGCGCCCGCAGCCCCCGTGCAGCTCTGGTGCTCCCCGCAGGCGGTAGGCGTTGCGTAAGATCGGCAGCCGTTGCCCCCGAGTGTGCAAGTTGCGAGACCCCCGTTGATGCACGCCCCTTGCGTCGCCGTGCAGCTGTCGCTGCAAGTGGTCGAGCACGCCGCAGCGGGCGCCATACCCGAGCAGACCTTGGGCGCAGTGCACGGCGTGGTGGAGGCGACGTAAAAGCAGCCACTCGTATCTTGCGCGCAGGTCGCGACGATCTGCGCGTCCTGGCACAAGGTGCCGACTTGTGTGCACGCACTCGCCTTGCATGGGCAAGAAGCCGTGGTGCCCGCGACGGTGCATGCCTGGTTGGCGCCGCACACCTTGGTCGTGATCCATTGAGTGCACCCGCTTGCCTGGGTCTGGCAAGTCTGGACCCCGCCGGACGCGCATTGCGTCAGACCCGACGTGCACTGGTTCATGCAGGTGGGCGTGTTCCCGCTCGACCCACTGGCCGATCGCGCGCTCGACCCACTGGCCGACCCGGTACCGGCTCCGCTCGTTGAGCCCGCGCTCGACCCGCTGGCCGACCCGGTACCGGCTCCGCCCTCTGGGCCCGGACCCCCATCGCTACGCTCGCTCAGCCCACTCACACCCAGGAGTAGCTCGCAACCCCCGAGGGTCATGACCAACGTCAGTCTCCCCGCGACGAGACAGGCCCTCCTCCACGCTGCGGTGGGACGCATCACCAGGTCCCCGACGCCACGACGGCAGCGGTGCTCGCGCTGACAACGGGAGCAACGCTTACGCCGACGGAAGGCTCGCGGGCCGTGCTGGGTGCGAATAGCACGAGGCCGGCGCCCGCCCCTAGCAGCACGCCTCCGGCAATCCAACCCACGTCCGACGCGAGCGCGGAGGTGCGAATCCCCCCGGTCGACCCCGGGTCGCAGACGTTGTTCATACAATGCGCGTTGTTCTTGTCCCCGAGAGCGATGACGCCGAGTGTCGCCCCGACGCCGAGCCCGATGACACCGGCTCCTCCGAGCACCCAACCCACGGTCTTCCATGTGCTCGACGACTCACCGCGCCTCGTGGCTGGTCCCGACTGAGAGGGCGACCCCGCTGCGGGCGTTTTGGGCAGAGACCCGGCGACCGGCGCAGGTGCGCCGACGCCCGCACCGAGCACCACGGTCACCGACTGGTTTTTCTCCCCTTCGCGGACGACGACCTGCTTGTCGAGCATCGCGCCATCTGCGGCCCGCGAAGTGAAACGTGTGGGGCCCCGCGTTCATCGCCGCCGCGTGGCCGTCCAGCCGGGACAAGAGCGGCTGCCCGTCCAGGCTCACTTTCACGTCTACCAGGTCCGCGCCGGCGGCGCTGCGGGCCGCAACTACGACCGTCGGGAGAGCCGAGTCGCCGATAAGCGAAGGCTTTCCGACCCGGACCGAAGCGGAATATGCGTCGGCTTCTCCCCTTCGTCGCGGGAAAAAGGTCCTTCGACCACGGGAAGATCCCGTTCGGTCAGTGACCGGAGGCGATTGTCCTCGAGGGAGATCGAGTTCGGTCAGTGACCGGAGGCGATTATCCTCAGGGAGATCGAGTTCGGTCAGTGACCGGAGGCGATTGTCCTCAGGGAGATCGAGTTCGGTCAGTGACCGGAGGCGATTATCCTCAGGGAGATCGAGTTCGGTCAGTGACCGGAGGCGATTGTCCTCGAGGGAGATCGAGTTCGGTCAGTGACCGGAGGCGATTGTCCTCGAGGGAGATCGAGTTCGGTCAGTGACCGGAGGCGATGAGGCGTCAGAAAATCGCGTTCGGAACGAGGTGGAGGAGCTTCTGTTAGGCGAAGAGGGGCATCGACGAAGCCATCGCCAGACGATCGACGAAAGCTCCAGAATCGGCCCTCGCCAGAGCTGGAGGCGCGCGATCTATTCAAGAAAGCTGGCGGAGAGGGCGGGATTCGAAAGCGGCCCCATCATGCCCGAGCGTACCGGGTCTGAGGGGTATCGCGCGGTTGCGCCGCAGATCGGGCCTGAACAGGGCGCTGATACCCTCCGATCCGGAGCAAATTGGGCCGCTCATTGGACTGTCGCGACCCGTCGACAGTCACTCTTGACGCCTCCCTCGCTGGGAGGCAAGGCTCACGTCGATGGTCAACGCGCAACGGCGTAAGCGCAGCCCGCCCGGGGGCGCCCACGAGGAAGTCGAATGGATTGGCGGCCAGATGACCCTGCCCGCGTACGTCATGGAGGGTGAGCCCTACCGCCCAAAGCTTGTTGTGTGGCTCGAGATGCCCACCGGCCTGGTCGTGGGACACGACCTCGTCCAGGAAGACGGCCGCGACCACCTCGCGGACGCCCTCAGGGAGGCCCTGAAGCGGCCCGCTGCCGGCTCCCGCCGCGAGCCGGCCCGGCTGCGCGTCGCCGACCATGGCGCGGAAGCCGAACTGAGAAATGCGCTGGGCGATCGGTTCGAGGTCCACGTCGCGCCGACGCCGGAGCTAGAGGGGCTGTTCGAGGACTTCATCGGCCACATGTCCGGCAAGGGCGACAGCGCGAGCTATCTGGAAGGCGGACGCGTCCCCGCTTCGGTGGTGGCGCGGATGTTCGACGCGGCGGCGCACCTTTATCGCGTTGCGCCATGGAAGGTCGCCGCAGACCACGAGGTTCTGCGCATGGACATCCCGGCGCTCGGAGTCGAGGGTGCGTGCGTATCCATTATCGGTGCTCTCGGCGAGGGTCTCGGCATCATCGTCTTCGCGTCGTACCTGGCTTTCGAGCGTTTTGGTCACGCAGCTCTCGAGCCCGGAAAGCACAGGCTCGACCTCGGAGGGCCCGTGCTTTCGCTCGATTTCTGGAAAGCTCGCGACGTCCCGAGTGGGATAAGGCGCGAGATCGCGCGCAACGGCTGGGCCGCCGTGGCGCCGGACGCGGTGCCGGTCGTGACCCATCGCGATCGCGATGGGGCCGAGCGTCCGCTGACTGAGCGCGACGTGCGGATCGTGACGGAGTGCGCCTTCGCGGTCGCGTCGTTCTCCGTGCGCCACCCGGACGCTTTCGGCGGCCGATTGCGTGAGCCCGTCAGCGAGTCGAGCGAGATGGGCAAGAGCGGTGTGACGGTGCGGCTTACCGCGCCTTACGAAGCCGCCGACGCATTTCTTCCGTCGCAGATCGAGGTGCAGAGGCCGGCCGCGCGCGCCGCTAGTGTGGGTCGCAACGATCCTTGCCCCTGCGGAAGCGGAAAGAAATACAAGAAGTGCTGTCTGGGAAAGCGTGAGACCGAGCGCACCGAGGAGCGCCGACGTGCGGCCGTGCACGAGCTCGACGAGCAGATCGTGCGCGAGCTCGGAGAGTACGCGCTCGACACTTGCGAGCGGGAGTGGCGCACGGCCATGGGTCGATTCGAGCGCGCGGTCGGACCGCTGAGGGAGCCTCTCGTGGTGCAGCTCGCGGGACCCTGGTCGGTGTACGGCGCGCGCATCGCCGGCAAGCGCATTGTCGATCTTTTCCTCGAGGAGCACGCGAGCCTGCTATCGCCGGAGGAGCGCTCGTGGTTGACGGCCCAGCAGCAAGCCTGGCTTAGCGTGTGGGAGGTCACCGCGTGCGAGCCAGGCGTGGCGGTGACCGTGCGCGACCTCTTGTCGGCCGAAACGCGTCGCGTCCGCGAGGTGAAAGGATCGCGTCATCTCGCGGTTCGCGACGCTGTCTTGGCGCGCGTCGTGGACTACAAGGGGGCGTCGTACTTCTGCGGAATGTACCCGAACATCCTGCCGCCGATGCCCGCGGCGCGCATCGTCGCGCAGGTCCAGCGCCGTCTTCGTGCCAAGGAGAGCGTGCCCCCGGACGAGCTGCGCGACGACGGCCTGGGGCTCGCGATGATGCGGCACTGGGCCAAGGCCGTACGTGACGAGCGGGCCGCCGCAGCGAGGCCGAAAAAGCTGGTCAACACCGATGGTGACGACCTTCTGCTGACGACCGACCACTTCGAGTTCGACCCGGCCGAACGAGACCAGGTCCGGGCCAAGCTCGCCTCCATCGAGGGCGTGCACGCGGACAGTGAGGATGCCGGGGACGGGCACCTGACCGCGTTCAAGCAGGGCAATGCCATGCACTCGCATTGGGACAACACGGTGATCGGCCACCTTGCCTTGACGGATGGGCGGCTGGAAGTCGAGACCAACTCCGTAGAGCGAGCCGATCGATTGCGCGAGAAAGTCGAGCTCGCCTGCGGCGAGTGCCTCGCGCACCGAGCCCGAGAGCACGCGGACCCGCTCTCCAGTGCGCAGTCGCGGCGCGAACCGTCGCGCCCGCCCACCCCGCCCTCTCCCGAGGAGGAGGAAGCCCTGCGGGCGTTCCGTGAGCAGCACTATCGCCATTGGCTGGACGAGCCCATTCCAGCGCTCGGCGGCAAGACTCCGAGGCAGGCGGCGCGGAGTCCCCGCGGTTTACGGCAGGTCGACCTCTTGCTGCGCACGATGGAAAACAACGAGCAGCGCGTGATGGAGCACGCGCCGTTCGATTTCGGGCCGCTCAGGCGAGAGCTCGGCCTGGACCGCCACAGGCCGTCCGGGGCCACGGATCCAAGCAAGGCCCCCGAACAGTCCCAATCACGGTTCCAATTTTGAACCCTCGCCAGTCCACGTCCTTTGACCGAGGCGGAGCTATCGAGCTCGAGCCTTCTCGACGAAGCGCTCGGCCGCGCTGAGCCGTACGCGCGGGCGGTGCGTTCGTCGACCCGCGCAAGATTGGTTTCAATCGGCGGACGCTCCGTGCGCGCTAGCCATACGCTCGGCCGCATCGATCAGGGCCCTCGCGTCCACGCGTTTCCGATACCGAAGCACGGCGCCTGCGCAGACTTCGCCGCTATCGCACGCCAGCGATTCATCCACGCAAACGATGCTTCTCGTGAGGCCCGCTTCCCGCAGCACTCGAAGCTTTGACGTTAGGTATTCGGGAGTGTGGTACCCCACGATTTCCACCAGGATCCGATTCGCGCCTCGGACGAGGGTAAAGTCCGGAAAGAAGATCCGGCCACCAGCGTGGACGGCGGCTGTCTCGCGCACAAGTTGCCAATCAGTGCCGAGACGCCGGACGTCCCGAGCAAGGCGGCGCTCCACCGCGCTATCGAAGTCCTTCGGCAGAGTGTGCGTCGACGCAATGGGATCTGCCGAGTTGGCACGCAAGGTTGCGGACTCTCGGCCGACAAGGCATCGCGCCTCGATTGACCATCCCGGTGTAGCGATCGCGGCCGGCACGAAGTTCGCCAGCGCATAACCGTATTTCGTGGTGTGGTGTAAGACCGAGAGAGGTCCGGATAGCGAAATGCGCAGACCGTCCTCTAGCGCATCGTAGGTGCACAGAAGGCGGCGTAGCTTCGCAAAGCGAACGATCGAGCGCACATATGAGCGGGCCAGAACGTCAAGGTCGGTGGCCCGGAGAAGCAGCCCCTGCAAGAGGGAAAGGTTGTATGCGAGAACCACCTGGCGCGGCGATGGGGCATCCGTGGGTGGGTGCAGACGGCGGGCCGAGGCGCGGTCGGCGAGCAGCGAAGACATTAACTGCTCCTCGGTCGCGCCGAGGCGCTTGGCCGCCGCGTCGAGCGCCTCTTCGCGGGTAGCGCAGCGCGCGCCTTCCTCAAACGCGGTTCGGCGCGCAACCCGTGGAGGGAGCGGCGCTTTTGTCCGAAGCTCCCAAACGCGTGCGCACACGTGCCAGACGCCGGCAACGGCCCTCGGCGGCGCACCGGCACGGCGTGCGCGCTCAAGAACGCGCCCTCTGAACGCCTCCGTCACTTCGCGCGCTTCACGCCCGACGAGGCCGTCAAGGTCGTCAAGGACCTCGCGGACCCAAACGTCGTCCCGCTCCGTCAGATAGCGCGGAACGAGCGACCCGCGATAGACCCTAAACGCCAGCAGAGCGCCGGGCAGCAAGGCGCCTCCATCGCGCCCGAGCGCGAACATCGTCGACCGTGCCTCTCGTGGCGAGCTCGTATGCGACCGCCACTTTCCCGGGAGCCGGGCGCAGTACCCGGCCAATGCGCTGAACGTGCTCACGTGCCCCGAAGCGCCCGGCCACGATGATCGCGATGCTCGCGTCGGGTACGTCTAGCCCCTCGTTGAGTACCTGCGCGGACACGAGGGTGCGATACCGACCGTCCCGAAAGCGATCGAGCAGCTCACGGCGCTCGCTGCGACCCGTCTCCGCGGTGAGCACCGGTACCAGGTGCTCGAGCGCGATGGCGTAAGCGTCGTCGGTGCAGGAGGTGAACACGAGCGACTTGTCTTTCCCGTGACGTTTAAGGAGCGCGCCCAGGAGCGAACGCTTGGCCCTGGGAAACGAGGCGAGCGCCACGGCGCGCCGATACCCAGCCAGAGCTGCGAGTCCGGCTGGGGTGCGTGCGATCGCGCGTATCATGCTTGGCCAGTCCGCTCCCGGGTTTGCGCGGGAAAACGCATCGCGCAGCTCGGCGAAGGGGCGATAGCTCTGTTGGTACGCATCCATCTCGTCGGGTGCCAGCCGGACGGCTAGGCGGACGACCTCGAGATTCGCCAGGTGAACTCCGACCAGCTCCCCGACGGCGACTTCGCAAACGAGAGGCCCGATAAGTTCCTGGAGGCAGCGCTCCGCCGCGCTGCCTGCATCGGGCGCCGTGGCGGTCAACCCGAGTCGAATGGGGGCGACGCACATCTCGAGCGCTTCGGCGCGAACACCATCGCGAACTGATCGCCGATCGCGTCGAGTTGGCGGTACGCGCTCTCGAACGTCATGACCGTGACCGCTTCGACGCGTCGCGCGCCATCACCCACGACGCCGATCGGCCCCGAATAAAACCGGGTCAGCTCACGCTCCCATTGCTCCAGTAGAGCTCGCGTCGGGCACACGACGAGGGCTGGCCGGCGCACGCTCGCAAGGGCTGCAATCGCGACGATGGTCTTGCCGCTGCCAGTGGGCAAGGCAACCAGCCCGCGGCAACCGAAGGCTTGCCACGCGTGAAGAGCATCGCGCTGGTAGGAGCGCAGGTCGGGTGGCGACCAAGGACTCACGCTGGCGCACAGTCGCGGCGCGATCTCGTCGTGCAGATCAGCGCCTGATGACGTCACGCGTTCGACGATTGCGGCATACCGGTGCGCCGGAGCGCGCCAGCCAGAAACGCGCTCGTCCCAAACCGCGAACGGAAGATTGTCGGCCCCCGCGCCCTGTATTCGCAGGGTTCCACGATCGAAGCGCAGGTCAATCGGGTCCAGCACGTGTACGCCATCCCGGGGAGAGCGAGCCTCGTGCCAAGGGGACGATCGAGACATCCGGCGCATTGGAGGGTGCAGGCGCCGTCCGGCACGACCGGGGGGTGTCCCAGGACGACTTCAGACAGCACACCGTCCTTCTCGGAGAGGCTCGACTACCCGCCCTCTCGGCCCAATTTTGAGACCCCAACCAGAGCCGGCGACGCGGAATCACTCACAAAGCATCAGCGGAGAGGGCGGGATTCGAACCCGCGGCAGGCTTTTGACCTGCGCCCGCTTAGCAAGCGGGTACCTTCGGCCACTCGGTCACCTCTCCCGAAAGCCAGGCCCCCGCACGGTACACGAAATAGGCTCGTCGACAAGGAGCCGGCGCATCGCCGGCCATTGCTTCGAGTTGCGTTTCGAGCCGCGGTTCCATCCCATTTGGAGGCGCCAGGCAGCCACCACGTCGCAATCGCCCGATCACCGTCTGTAAAAGAAGACATGGGCAATGGCGATTCGCGCGCACCGGGGAATGCCTGCCCGCACCGTTGGATCGATTGTCTGGCGGCGGTGCGAAACCGTTTCGTGCCAAAAAATCGCTGGACGCGCGGCTTCGCTATCGTACATTCACGTCTGTTTTATTGAACAGATGCCATCAAGAATGCCGTCGAGAATGGTTTGCTCACTCTTCTTCACGCTGGGCCTGCTCCTGGTTGGCGGGCCGCTCGGCTGCCGCGCGGGCTCGAGTGATCGCACGGGTCCCATCAAGATAGGCTATTTCGCGAACCTGACCCACGCGCAGGCGGTTCTCGGAGTGGCCTCCGGCGACTTTGAGAGAGCGATTGCCCCCGCGAAGCTTGAGGCCAAGGGCTTCAATGCAGGGCCCTCGCTGGTCGAGGCGCTTTTCGCCGGAGAGATCGACATCGGTTACGTCGGACCGGGGCCGGCTCTGAGCGCCCACGAAAGGAGCGGCGGCAAGGGAATCCGTGTCATCGCGGGAGCGGCCGCAAATGGGGTTGTCGTTGTCGCGCGCAAAGGGAGCGGCATTCGCGTACTCGCCGACTTGGCCGGCAAGCGGTTGGGCACACCGCAACTCGGGAACACGCAGGACATCTCCGCCCGTCACTACGTCTCTGCGGTGCTCAAAGAGTCCGACCTCGGAAACGTGATCCCGATCGACAATGCGGAGCAGCCCGCGATGTTTGCACGTGGCGCGCTGGATGCTGCGTGGGTGCCGGAACCCTGGGGGCAGCGGCTCATCGCCGAGACGGACGCGACGCTCGTTGCCGAAGAGAAAGACCTTTGGCCCTCCAGGGAGTTCCTGCTCACTCTGGTGGTTACGACGCCGGAGTTTCTCGCGAAGCGGCCGGACGTCGTACAAAGCATTCTGCGAGCGCATCGCACGTGGACCCAACGGCTCTCTGACGATCCGGACACGTACCTGAATCCGCTCAGTGAGGCGCTATTCATTCTCACGGGCAAACGGCTCGGCGCGGGCATCCTGCCGGCCGCGCTCAAGCGTGTCCGATTTGTTGCCGCCCCGAGCACCGAAAGTCTTCGGACTTTTGCGAGCTGGAGGAGCGACCTTGGCTTCGACCGGGGCGCGACCGATTTGGACAGCCTTGTCGACCCGACTGCGCTCCAAAGAGCAAGCGCGGGCCCGTAGCCATGGTACCGAGGGTGTGATGTCGCTCACCGAGCGCGCGAAACGAGCCGCCTCCCGCCTCGGCGTATGGGCGGCCCTTCTCGCTGCATGGCAGTGTGCCTATTGGATCCTGGGTTGGAAGCCCTGGGTGTTTCCGGCACCGAGTCATGTCTTGGAATCGCTTGTTGCGCTGCTCGGCGTCCGGTCGCATTTTGCACTGCCGGCGGCGCTCGCGATCAGCGCCGCACGCTTGGTCATCGGGTTCTTCCTCAGCACGGTTCTCGGAATGATTTCGGGCGTCGCCCTTTGGCGTTGGCGCTGGCTCGACACGACCTTTGGCGGTTTTTTCCTCGGTCTTCAAGCGCTGCCGTCTGTCTGCTGGGTCCCGCTCTCTGTGCTTGTCTTCGGGCTGAACGAGACCGGAATCTTGTTCGTTCTCGTCATGGGCAGCACGTTCGCCATGGCCGTCGGCTTTCGCGACGGGCTGCGCACGATCCCGCCCATCTACGAGAAAGCGGGGCTGATGATGGGAGCCCGAGGATGGACTCTCTATTGGAGCGTTCTTTTCCCGGCGAGCTTGCCGGCCTTCGTTACGAGCCTTCGCCAGGGCTTCTCGTTCGCATGGAGATCGCTCATGGGCGCCGAGCTCATATTCATGGTTAGGAGCCAGGGCATGGGGTACCTCTTGCACCAAGGGCGCGAGTTCTCCGACATCGCCCAGGTGGTGGCGACCATGGCCGTGATGGTCCTCTTTGGAATGTTCTTCGACCGCGCAGCCTTTGCTCCATTGCAGCGAACGGTGCACTCGCGTTTCGGCCTGTCCGAGCGCTTCGCCGCGGATTGAGGAAGCGCCGGATGCGGGAGACGAAAGCCCGGCGTTGATCGGGCTCGGCTGGGGGACCCGTGCCTAAGGCTCGCGTCCGTCTGGGCAGTACGTTGCACTAAAAGTCCCGGAGAGAGAGCCGCCGTTGTATGACACGCTGAACTGGCCAGCCACGTTGGCCGACTGGTTGAGCGCGGTCAGTGTCACCATCCCGCGGCTCGCCGATATCTCGTTTGTGTTCGGGGGCATCGGCGCACGCGCCCAAAGCGCAAACGCACTGCCGTCAGGCGGAGCCGTGGCGTCGGACGCCGTTTCGACGACTGGGTAGCTCTCGGGAAAGACGGCTGGGGCCGCCGGCCCTTTCCAGCGCATCTTTGTTTCGAGGTACTGCGTTCCGGTGGGTAGGGTCTTGTCCCAGCCGGCGTTCTTCAACGCGTCGCAAGCCATGGCGGCCGAAAACAAGTAGACGACCGTCGTCTGCGGGGAGCCTCCCGCTGGGGCCAGGTTGGTGTTCGAGACCCATAGGGCGCTCGAAACTGTGTTGAATGGCTCGAGCCCGTCGGCCGAGCCGCTTATCGTATTTGTCCCACCGGGACTTTTCGGATCCGAGCCTGCGCAACCAGACGCAAGCGCAGCCATCAAGGTTGCTACGCTCGCTCGCAACATCGAGTTTCGCATTGGGTACCTCCCTCCGAGGCAGGCTTGCGCCCGGACGGCGGTCCTGCACAATTCGTCGGCTGGGCAAGGTAGATTGACTCTCGCCCTTCGGCAAGCGGGAGCAATTGCCATTCCATGCGCCGCCAGGCACGTCTTTTCGCGCTTGCTGAATACCTGCGAGGGCGGCGTACGGGCGCCACCGCCGAAGTGCTCGCTACGCGTTTTGGCGTCACGGTCAGAACCATTTACCGCGATCTCGACGCCCTGCGCGAAGCCTCGCTTCCCCTTCAGGCGGACCGGGGGCGGGGCGGGGGTTATGCGCTCGATCGAAGCTATGCGCTGCCGCCGGTGAACTTCACCGCGCGCGAGGCCGCCCTTCTCGTGGCCGTGGGCGACTGGGCGACGGCGATGCGCCTTTTGCCCTTCGCCGATACGTTGGCGGGAGCGCTCGACAAGGTGCGCGGAGCCCTGACGGCCTCGGCCCAGCGCGAACTCGTAGAGCACGTGAAAAAGCTTCGTTTCGTCGGCGTGCCGGCGCCCCCGGTGTCGCCCGAGATTCGACGGTGCGTCGAGCAGGCATGGTTCGAGCAGCAGCCACTGCGAGTTGACTACCGCCGCAGCAACTTCGAGAGGACGTCCGGCACGGTGATCGTGCGGGGCGTCATCATGGAGCGAAGCATGATCTTGCTCGAGTGCGACGACCTCGAGGACGGACAGGCCCGCACCTTTCGCCTCGATCGAATCGAACACGCGGCCGTGCTTTCGCGTGAGAAGACTCCCTCCGCGAAAGAAACCTGACAGAAGGCTGTCAATCGTGAGCCCTAGGTTGTCTCACCAGGAGGCAACACCATGATGAACGTCGTCAACTGGTTCGAGATCCCGACCACGAATTTGGACCGCGCGGTGAAGTTTTACGAAACGATGCTCGCCACGCGAGTCAAACTGGAGACCTTTGGAGGCAAGCAGCACGCGATGCTGCTGGGAGACAAGGACGGCGCCGGAGGCGCACTCATCCTGGATTCGAGACGCAAGCCTTCCGCCGAGGGAACGCTCGTCTACTTGAATGCCAAGAGAGACATCGACGGATGCATCGAGCGAGCTGAGCGCTCGGGGGGGCGAATCGTGCTCCCGAAGACAGACATCGGCGAGCCCGGGTTCATTGCCATCGTGGCCGACACCGAAGGAAACCACGTCGCGCTGCACATGGAGAAATAGGCTCATTGGGCGGGGGCGCCGCAGGCGACCCAACGAAGGAGCGTCGCAGCTTCGCCCTCGGTTAGCTGCGGCGCTCTGGGCGGGGGCATGGAGCAGCTGGCCACTTCATCCGCAATGGCGGAACGCTGTGCGCGCACGGTCTCGAGCCGCGAGAAGTCGTGCGATTCGGCAGCCGGGCCGTCGTTCGCGTGGCAGGCAAAACAACGGCGCTCCAGGATCGGACGGATGTACGCCGCGTGCGTAGGAGGGGCGACTGCGCACGCGGAGGGCGACAGACGAGAACAAGAGGAGCCGGCCGACGAAGAGGAAGGAGCGGAGGGCGGCGTGCGAACGGCGCATGCCGCCAGAGCGCTGATCGCGACCGGCAGAAGCGCTTTCACCGGAACGGGATCTCGGTGATACGAGGGCTCGCATCGCCCATCGCAATCGCCCTCCATCCGAGGCCGTGGTCTGGGCTGCTCGCGTCCCACGGAAGCGGCGCCTCGAGCGCGAAGCGTGATGGGCGACCGTGCCGGTCACGGGGGGGGGCTCCTGATGGATGTGGCCATAAAAGACGGTCGCGCTCGAACGCCGTGCGAGAATCTCGATGGCCCGGTCGCCGTCCTTGGTCGCCCACTCCCATTCGGGCAACAGCGGGAAGAGCGGGCGATGCGTCAGCACCACGAGGGGCGTGTCTTGCGGCAATCGAGCGAGGTCGGCCGCGAGCCACTGCAACTGCGCGTCGCCAAGCGCACCTCCCGCAAGCGACACATTGTCGATCGCTACAAAGTGCACGCCCTTGTGGTCGAATGCGTATGTCGGGTCGCCGAACGCTTCGCGGTAGGCCTCCCCCCGGTCCAAAGCTGCGTCATGCTCGCCGGGCAAGAAGCGAACGTTTTTGACCTTCAGCGCCGACGCGATCTCGCGGAACCGCTTCATGCGTTCGCGCCGTTTCGCCGGATCGTCGGTGGTGTGGGTGAGGTCGCCGGTGAATACGATGAAATCCGGCACTTGGTCGACGGCATTGATCGTCGCGACCGCATGCTCGAGCGTGACGTCGGCCTGCGGGTTGGGCGGTCCTTGAAAGCCCCAGTGCGTGTCAGACAATTGAAGAAAGAAGAAGTCTTCGTGGGCGGCGGAAGGAGCGACCTGCGGGCCGGTGGCGCGTGTTGCGCACCCCGGTAAGCCCGAGGCAAACACCAGGCCCCCAAGGCCCATCAGCGAGAGGAGATCACGACGGCTGTAGTCTTGGCTCATGGGCGTGCCAACGAATGGGGCGGCGATTCGTTCCATCGGAACGGTTTGGGCCCGTCCCTCGTTAGAACCAGTGACCCCGTGGCGCCTTTGTCGTCCGTACCGCTGCCGTTTCTCTTGGCCGTTGGTCCCGCGGATTCGTTCTGCTATGCGCCGCGGGTGCGTGAGAAACTGGAGCCCTCGCTGCCGAGCGCCGCGCTCGAGCATCTTGATGCGCTCTTTCGCTTGGCCCGGAACTTGACGGGAGACGACGCGGACGCACAGGACCTGGTGCAAGAGACCTACGCCCGTGCGTACGGCGCCGGCTTGCGTTTCGATGTTGGAAGCAACGTGCGCGCGTGGCTTTTTCGCATTCTGCGCAACTTGTTCATCGACGCGTACCGCCGCCGCCGAAACAGTCCGATCGGCGAGAGCCTTGAGGACGACGAGAGCGCGGACAACGCAGTCACGCGCGAACCGCTGCGCGGCGACGCGGAGCTCGAGCGGCTTCGCGGCGCCGTTGCGGAAGACATTGAGGCCGCGCTGGCGTCGCTTTCGGTGGACGCACGCACGGTGGTTCTTCTCGATCTGGAGGGGCTGACCGAGACCGAGCTCGCCGAAGTGTTGTCTTGCAGCGTGGGAACCGTGAAGTCGCGCTTGTCCCGTGCGCGCGCAATCTTGCGAAAGCGGCTCGGCGACTACGCGAGGTAATCCGTCATGGAATGCAGCGAAGCACGTACTCTTTTGCTCGACCGGCAGCGGGGGACGCTTTCCGTCCCATTGCGTGCATCGCTCGGGGACCATCTGGGCGAGTGCGAGGCGTGCCGTCGCGCCGACGCGGCCGACAGCGCGCTCTCCATGCTGCTCGAGAGCCGTCTTCCTAGGCGGCGCGCTCCCGAGTCGCTGCGCCGAGCGGTCGCCGAGAAGTGGGATCGACCGACCCCGCCCCGCCTGTCGCGCGCGAAACGCGTTGCTCGATCGCTCGGCACCATGGCCCTGGGGGCAGCCGTCGCGATGCTTGTCCTATTCGGCTGGCACGCCCGCTCGCAGGGCGAGACCATGGTCGCAGAGGCGGTGGGCGACCATCTGCGCGTTCTGTATCGCGATCGCCTGGTGGAAGTGGAGAGCGGCGGTATCCACCAAGTGAAGCCATGGTTCGAGGGTCGCCTCGACTTTGCGCCCGTCCTGTCCTTTGGGGGCGACGATGACTTTCCACTGTTAGGCGGATCGGTGGGCTACTTCGTGGACCGCAAAGCGGCGACGTTCGTCTTCAAACGACGCCTGCACCTCATCACGTTATTCATGTTCCGCGGCCAAGGCTTGCCGTGGCCGGCCGTCGCTCTGGAGCGCATCGGCCAAGCGCGCGGCATACTGCGGACGTCCAATGGCTTTCACGTGCTCCTTTGGCGCGACGGAGACCTCGGGTACGCGCTCGTGTCGGACGTCGACGAGCGGGACTTGAAAGCGCTGGCGTCCAAGATTCCGAACGGAGGATGAGGGCGCCCAGGGCCGGCGCTGGTCTGGGGTCGGGACCCCAAACTCAAACCCAAACAAATGGATCGCCCGGGTGGGTTGGGAGAATTCCCCATGGCGTTTTGCGCCAGTCGGACTAGAGAGCGGTCCGGACAGGCGGGGGCCTTGCCGAACAACTGAAAGGGGTACTCGCCGTGCGCCGGAGCTCGTGGGCACAGCGCAGATCGCCATCGTCGCGGCGCCGGCCAACGTCCAGTGCATCGTCATCACGGTCATTGGTCCGGCGAACGTCACCATTCAGCGTTCGATCGGCGTCAAGGCGGGCCAGAGCACCCTCGAGATGCTCTCGGGGCTACCGCTGGGATCCGACGCCTTCGCGGGCGCGGCCTACTCCGCGACCTGCTCCGGGGTCACGCCCAACACGGCGGCCAACTTCGTAAGCGCGCCCGTCACTACAACGGTCGTGAGCGGAACCCCGGCAAACGTGACGCTCAAGATGCAGGCGGCGGGCGGCGCCAATGTCGCGGTCGACTTCCCGTGCCCCACGGGTACCGCCAATTGCGACGGCAACCCCGCGCACGGCTGCAACGTCAACCTCAATACGGACAAGAACAACTGCGGCGCCTGCGGCAACATCTGCGCATCGGTCAACGGCACGGCCACATGCTCAGGCGGTATGTGCTCGATCACCTGCAATCCCGGCTTCGCCAATTGCGACGGCAACCCCGCGCACGGCTGCAACGTCAACCTCAACACCGACCCCGCTCACTGCAGTTCCTGCACGAACGCGTGCTCGTCGGTCAACGCCGCGCCGGTTTGCTCGGGCGGCACCTGCTCAACCACCTGCAACCCCGGCTTCGGCAATTGCGACGGCAACCCCGCGCATGGCTGCAACGTCAACTTCAATACCGACCCCGCTCACTGCAGCTCCTGCAATATCTCGTGCGTCGGTGCGCAAACCTGCGTCAGCGGCGGCTGCCAATAACCGTGGCATGGCTCCCGTTCGTCGCCCGGGAGTGGGTTGCACAACGACGTAATGTCTCCGCACTTGTCCAAGGGCGTCCTCGGGCGTAACGTCCCGCGGTTCCGGCTGCGGGACGAAAACCTTTTTTAACCGAGGTCATCATGGCTCGCTTGGTCTCACGCGTTACGGGTGTGGTTTCTCATCGATACTTCTGGGGAGCGCTGGCGTCCGTCGCGGCGACGGCCCTCCTTGGGAGTTTCGCGGCATGCGCGTCCAATCCTTCTTCAAGCAGCAGTGGCTCGACGTCCGGGAGCAGCACCGGCGCCAGCACGGGCTCTCCTGGCAGCGGGGCGACGTCCGGGGCCGTGACCACCGGAAGTGGCACAGGTTCCACGAGCGGCACCGGATCACACTCCGGGAGTACTGCGTCGGGCTCCAGCGGCATGAGCGGAGCCAGCGGAAGTGGTGGTGGGGCATGCCATTCCACCGTTCCCAACGTAGATGCCGGGTCGCTCCCGCTTGTCGTCGACAGCGTGTTCCTGCCGAGCGGCTGGATGGGCGACGGCCCCCCCCGTATGCCGTCGGACGCGGGCCCCGCATTGCCTTCTGCGATGTTATTCAACCCGAAAACGTACGCGTTTGACACAACGGATGCCTGCACTACTACCGTTGGGAGTCGCTCGACGGCGGGTGGCAACACCAACCCGAAGGGCCGCTGCTACGAGATTATCTACACGCCGCACCCGAGGCTGACCGGCAACGGGGGGGTGGGTAACTATTGGCTGTACCCAGGCAACGGGGCAACGATGCAGTTGCAAAACTGGGGAGTCACGGCGGG
>WNFJ01382156.1_pt2 | contig 23338 bp, 22 predicted proteins | sample 5400461 | NCBI WGS metagenome assembly WNFJ01 (sample SAMN13153349, study PRJNA577476) | soil metagenome | isolation source: 115 cm saprolite on Douglas fir-dominated hillslope | place: USA:California | collected 2013-09-17
GTGGGCGATACCGTAGGGGCCCCGACGCCCAAGGCGCTCTCGTCGAGCCAGACCAAGATCGACCGCCTCAAGCGACCGAGCGGGCCCGACTCGACGGTGCTCTCGCCCAATGAGGTCGCCGCCATGATCGGCAGCGGGATCGACTGGTCGGTCCGGAAGAGCTTCGACTCGCTGCGGGTCGAGCTGCTCGAGGGCTCGATCGCCGTCCACTGCCGGCTCGACACGCGGGTCATCCCGCCGGAAGCGCTGGGGCCACTCGCGGGGATGCTGAACCCCCGGGAGCCCCTGCGCATCGCGGGGCCGCTGGTGATGGCGCGGCCGGGGATCGCGCGCTTCACGGTGGTGGAACTATCGCTGCGCGGCTTCCCGTTCCCACCCCCCGTCGTCAAGCAGTTGGCGCAGCGCGTGGCAGGCGCCGACACGAGCGGCGCCGTGCCGCTGCGCGTGCCCCCCGCCTTCTCGGATGTTGTCGATCTCGCGGTGCATCCCACGGGCCTCGTGTTGTACCGCGTGAAGCGGAGGAAACCGTGAACCGCCGCGTGCTGGTCGTCGACGACGAAAAGGGGATTCGCGAAGCTTTGACGCAGCTGCTCAAGTACGAGGAGATCGAGGTCCAGTCTTGCGCCTCAGGCGCCGAGGCGGCGCGGGTCTATCCCGAGTTCCGGCCGCATCTCGTGTTCCTGGACGTCAAGATGCAGGGCATGGACGGCCTGGAGACGCTGCGCCACCTACGGACCCTCGACCCGCGCGCCCAGGTCGTCATGATCTCGGGCCATGGCACGATCCAGACGGCCGTCGAAGCCACGCAGCTCGGGGCGTACGACTTCCTCGAGAAACCGCTCGATACCGACCGCATCCTGCTCACGCTGCGGAATGCGATGGAACACGTCGATCTGGCGAGCGAGAACGTACGGCTGAAGGCGGAGGTGCACGCGCAGTACGAGATCGTCGGCTCCAGCAAGGCCATCCGCCAGGTCATCGAACGGATCGAGCGGGTGGCGCCCACGGCGGCGCGGGTCCTCATCACGGGCGAGAATGGCACGGGCAAAGAGCTCGTGGCGCGCGCCCTCCACGCGCTGTCGCCGCGCGCGGTGGGCCCGTTCGTCGAGGTGAACTGCGCCGCCATCCCGAGCGAATTGATCGAAAGCGAGTTGTTCGGGCACCTCAAAGGCAGCTTCACCGGGGCGTTTGCCGACCGGCCCGGAAAATTCGAGCTCGCCGACGGCGGGACCCTGTTCTTGGACGAGGTCGGCGACATGAGCCTCGCGGCGCAGGCCAAGGTGCTGCGCGCGCTCGAGGAACGCGTGGTGTCGCGCGTGGGGGCGGGCAAGCCGGTCGCCGTAGATGTCCGCGTCGTGGCCGCCACCAACAAGGACCTCGCCGCGGAGATTAGCGCCGGTCGGTTCCGCGAGGACCTCCTGTATCGTCTCAACGTGGTGCCGATCGAGGTGCCGCCGCTCCGCGCTCGGCGCGGCGATATCCCGCAGCTCGTGGCCCACTTCGCGGAGCAGCTCGGCCGCCACGGCGGGCTGCCGCTCAAGCGGTTCGAGGAGGCGGCATTGCAACGGCTCACGGCGCACGACTGGCAAGGCAATATCCGAGAGCTGCGCAATGCGGTCGAGCGGCTGCTCATCCTCGCTCCCGGCCCCGTCGTGACGGAGGCCGACGTGACTCGCTTCGCGCGCCTGGGGACAGGGGACGACGGACGGGGCACGGGGCCCGGCGAGCTCGCCGGCGCGCCGTGGCTGCGCGCGGCCACCTTCGACGAGTTCAAGCAGGTCGCCGAGCGAACCTACATCCTCGCGAAGCTCAACGAGCATGACTGGAATGTGTCGGAGACCGCGCGCACATTGGAGATGCCGCGGTCGAACCTGTATAAGAAGATCGAGCGTTACGGACTGGCCCGGGAGGCGTAGTGGCGGCAGCCGACAAAGAGCACGACTGGGATAAAGAGATGGCCGAAGTGGATCGGCTGCTCCAGAAGCTGCCCAACGCCGACCCGGCGCCCGGCGCCGGGGCCGCCCCGACCGTGAGAAAGCCGGCCGTCGTGGTCGGCGGCGCGGGGGCCGGCAGCGCCACTGCCCGCTCGGCCGCTGGCGGGCGCGTGGGCACCTGGTCGCGCGTCGGGCTCGGCCTCCTCATCGGCATCGGCATGACCCAGTGGCCGTACACCCACGGCTGCGGCCTGCAGCTGCTCCTCTACTCGATCGGCGTGGTCGCGGTCATCGCCGCGGGGGCGTGGAGCAGCCTCTCCTCCTGGAAGCACCGGCTCGGCGTGGCCCACCTGCTGTCGCAAGGGCTGATCATCTGGGGCCTCGTGCTCGCGGCGCGGGAAGTGCTGCCGCGCGTTGGGTATGCGAAAACGGCGGCGTCCTGGATGTGCCACGGCGCCCCGGTGCCGGCACACTGACCACGCACCACCGATGCCCGAGAACTTCCAGAACTTCATCGCCGGCGAGTGGGTTGCCCCGCGCAGCGGCGCCTACTTCGAGAACCGCAACCCCGCCGATTGGGATGATGTCATCGGGTGCTTCCCCCGCTCCGGACCGGAAGACGTCGCGCGGGCCGTGGCGTCCGCTCAACGCGGTTTCGCGCTGTGGTCGGAGACCCCGGCGCCGATCCGCGGACAGGTGCTGGCTCGCGCGGGCGACCTCCTCACCGAACGCAAGGAGGAGATCGCTCGCGCCATGACCCGCGAGATGGGCAAGGTGCTCGCCGAGACCCGGGGCGACGTTCAGGAAGGCATCGACACCGCCTACTACGCCCACACCGAGGGCCGGCGCTTGTTCGGTCGCGTGGTGCCGTCGGAGCTGCGCCACAAGTGGGCGATGAGCCTTCGCCAGCCGATCGGGGTCGCCGGCTTGATCACGCCCTTCAACTTCCCGCTCGCCATCCCCAGCTGGAAGCTGTTCCCGGCGCTGTTGTGTGGAAATGCGGCCATCTTGAAACCGGCCGAAGACGTGCCGCACACGGCGACGCTGCTCGTCGAGCTGCTGCTCGACGCGGGCCTGCCGCCCGAGGTGGTCCAGTTGGTGCACGGCTATGGTCCGGAGGTCGGCCCCGCGCTGGTGGCGCACCCCGCGGTGCCGGTCATCTCCTTCACCGGCTCCACCGAGACGGGCGCGCGCATCGGCGAGACGTGCGGCCGGATGCACAAACGCCTGTCGCTCGAGATGGGCGGCAAGAACGCTATGATGGTCATGGACGACGCCGACCTCGACCTGGCGCTCGACGGCGTACTGTGGGGTGCCTTCGGCACCACCGGGCAACGCTGCACGGCCACAAGCCGCCTGATCGTGCACGAGGGGGTGTATGATCGCTTCGTCCAGATGGTGTGCGATCGGGCCGAGCAGCTGCGCCTCGGGTCGGGCCTCGATCCGCGCAGCGAGGTCGGACCCCTGATCAACGAGGACGGCCGCAACAAGGTCGAGTACTACGTGGGCGTGGGCCGTGAGGAGGGGGCGCGCGTACTGATCGGCGGCGCGCGCGCGACGGGACCCGGGCTCGAGCGCGGCTGGTACTACCGACCCACGGTCCTCGAGGGCGTGCGCCCCGGCATGCGCGTCGAGCAGGAAGAAATCTTCGGCCCGGTACTGGCGGTGCTCAAAGTCGGGTCGCTGGATGAGGCGATTCGCGTGAACAACGACGTGCGCTACGGACTGTCGAGTGCGCTATACACCCGGGACGTGAACGCCGCGTTCCGGGCGATGACCTGCTTGGAGACTGGGATCACCTACGTCAACGCCCCCACCATCGGCGCGGAAGCGCACCTGCCGTTCGGCGGCCTCAAGCAGACCGGCAACGGGCACCGCGAGGGCGGCTGGGCGGTATACGACTTCTATTCCGAGACCAAAGTCGTCTACGTCGACTTCTCGGGGCGCCTGCAACGAGCCCAGATCGACACCGAGGGCTAACGCCGCGGCTCGCCCCAGGAGCCGCGGGCCTCGGGCGCGCTGTAGAAAAATGCTGCTATCCGTCGCAAAAGTGGCGTGCCGCTCGCACGGGACTGCGTACCGTGGGGCGGTGGAGCACGAGTCGTGGGTCATCATCCTGTCGACGGGCGGCCCGCCGCCCGACGGCGCGGCGCTCGCGGCGCTCGCCGGTACCGCCGTCGCCTGGGCGCGCGTCGCGCGCGAAGGCCCCGCCGCATGCCTGACCGCCCGGGTGCGTCACGCCGACCCACCGGATCGGTTTCGCGAGCGGCTCCGGGCGTGGGGGGCGGCACGGGGTTGGGCCGTGGCCGTTGCGCCAGGTCGCCGCCCTGGCTAAAGTAAAAGCCATGCATGACTTGGGGGCCCCTCCGTCGGGTAGCGGCGCGCAACCCGCCCCGTTGCCCTACGCCTCCCCCGAGAAACGCCGGTCGCGGCTGGCGCGCTGGTTTGACAACTGGCTGCGCTCGGTTGGCATGGCATTCATCCTGTTCGTCATCATCAAGACCTTCCTCGTCGAAGCGTTCCAGATCCCCAGCGGCAGCATGGAACGCACCCTGCTCGTCGGCGACTTTCTCTTCGTGAACAAGGTCGTCTACGGCGCGCAAATTCCCGGAACGCACGCCCGCCTGCCCGGGTTCGAGTCCCCGCGCCGCGGCGACGTCATGGTGTTCGCATTCCCGAAGAACCCCGAGCTCAATTATGTCAAGCGCGTGATCGGCGTCCCGGGGGATACCGTGGAGATGCGCGGTGGGGAAGTCCGGGTAAACGGCGAGCCGCTCAGGGAGCCCTACGTCCAGCGCGTCGATCCGACGCACGATGTCTACGACCCGGAATTCAACTGGCAGCGGCCCTACCTCCTCGGCGGTGCCGTCGCGGCGCGGAGCTACCGCCCCACCCGCGACACCTGGGGCCCGCTCAGCGTGCCCGCCGGCAAGTACTTCGTGCTGGGCGACAACCGCGACAACTCAGCGGACTCGCGCTATTGGGGGTTCGTCGACGAGATGGCGGTCAAAGGACGGCCGCTCCTGGTCTACTTCAGCTACGACCGGGAGGCGCACGACGCGCTTCCCTGGCTGACCAGTATTCGCTGTCCCTGGCTGACCAGTATTCGCTGGCACCGCCTCGGGTCGATCGTCCGCTAACCGGTCGACGCCGGAGTGGCTCCGCCCGAGTCCCGCCGTCGGCTCGGGGGATCAGAGGCGAGGCGAGCGGCGGCGGGGCGCCTAAGGGGGGCGACTGGCCATGCAACTGAACACGGCTAAGCGGGCCTCGTTCGACGAGGGGTCGCTCGACCAGTACTTGCGCGAGATCAGCCAGTACCCGTTGATCACGCGCGAGGAAGAGGTGTCGCTCGCCCAGCGCATCAAGCAGGGGAACGAGGAAGCGCTGGACAAGCTGGTGCGCTCCAACCTGCGCTTCGTGGTGTCGGTCGCGAAGAAGTACCAGAACCAGGGCGTGTCGCTCTCCGACCTCATCAACGAAGGCAACCTGGGATTGATCCGCGCGGCCCACAAGTTCGACGAGACGAAGGGGATCAAGTTCATCTCCTACGCGGTGTGGTGGATCCGTCAGGCGATCCTCCAGGCCCTGGCCGAGCAGTCCCGCATCGTGCGCGTCCCGCTGAACCGCGCGGGGACCCTGCACCGCATTGGGAAGCGCTCCTCGGCCCTCCTCCAAGAGCTGGGCCGCGAGCCCACGGTCGAAGAGATCGCCGAAGGCATGGACATCTCCGAGGAAGAGGTCGCGAAGACGCTGTCCATCTCGCAAGCCCATCTCTCGCTCGACGCCCCCCTCACCCCGGGGGAAGACAACAAGCTGCTCGACTACCTCCCCGACACCCAGAACCCCGGCCCCGACGACGAGATCTTCGAGCATGCCCTCACCGAATCCATCGAGGGGGTGTTGGCCACGCTCAAAGAGCGCGAGGCGAAGATCCTGCGGCTGTACTTCGGCCTCGAAGGCCAGGAGCCGATGACGCTGGAGGAGATCGGCTCGCTGCTCGGTATCACCCGGGAACGCGTGCGCCAGATCAAGGAAAAAGCGCTGGCGCGGCTGCGCCACGTGTCGCGCGCCCGGGCGCTCGAAAGCTTCCTCTTCTAGACCGCGTCCGCCTGCCGCGGGCGACGGGCCCCGGGCCCCGGGATGGATGCCGGCTCCGCGCCGGGCGCCACCCGATATATTCAGGGCCCTATGGCATCCCTTGCGTCCTTCGACATCTCGACCGGCGCCGACCTTCAGGAAGTCGACAACGCGGTGCACCAGGCGACCAAAGAGGTCGCCCAGCGCTACGACTTCAAAGGCTCGAAAGCCACGCTCACCTTCGACCGCGCCCAGGCGACCCTTACCCTCGTGGCCGATGACGACTTCAAGATGAAGGCGCTGCTCGACGTGCTCCAATCCAAGCTCGTCAAGCGCGGCGTGCCGGTGAAGAATCTCGAGCTTGGGCCCGTGACACCCGCGGCGGGCGACACCGTGCGCCGCGAGATCAAGCTGACGCAGGGTATCTCCCCAGAGAAGGCGAAAGCCATCGTCAAGGCCATCAAGGATCGCAAGTTCAAAAAAGCGCAAGCGTCGATTCAGGGCGCCGAAATCCGGCTGCAGGCGCCGTCCAAAGACGAGCTGCAAGAGGTGATCGCCTTCCTGCGCGCCCAAGATTGGGGTATCGAACTCAAGTTCGGGAACTATCGCGGATGAAGCTGGGCGTCATTTCGCTCGGCTGCGACAAGGCGACCGTCGACGCGGAGCGGCTCGTGGGCGAACTGGTGGGGCACGGCGCCGTGGTGGTTCCCGACCTCCTCTCGGCCGATGTGATCCTCGTGAACACCTGCGGCTTCATTGACGCCGCCAAGCGGGAATCGATCGACGCTATCCTCGGCGCGGCTGACCTCAAGCAGCGCGGCGTCAAGGCGGTCGTCGCGGTCGGCTGCTTGGTGCAGCGCTACCGGGACGAGCTGCAGGCGGAGATTCCTGAGGTCGACCTGTTCCTCGGCTTCACCGATCTGCCGCGCCTGGTGCCGGAGCTCGCCGCGCGCGGCCTGATCGCCGACCCGGTCGCCGGTCACCCCGGGGTACGACAGTTCCTTGGCGACGCACCGCACGTACGCTACCTGAAGATCTCCGAGGGGTGCGATCACGGGTGCGCCTTCTGCGCGATCCCGCTGATGCGCGGGAAGCACCGGTCCGAGCCCCTGGAGCGGCTGGTGCGCGAGGCGCAGGCGCTGGAAGCGGCCGGCGCGCAGGAGATCAACCTCGTGGCCCAGGACCTGGGGCACTTCGGTCGCGACCTGGGGCCCGCGGGACCCAAGCTGCCCGACTTGCTCGAGGCGCTGCTGCGCGAGACCACGGTCCCGTGGTACCGGCTGCTCTACGTCTATTCGGCGGGCTTGACCCAGCGCCTGGTCGACCTCGTGGCCCGCGAGCCGCGCATCGTTCCCTATCTCGACATGCCGATCCAGCACGCCTCGGACCGCGTGCTCGAGCGTATGCGCCGCCCCGAGCGGCTGGCGAGCCTCCGGCGCAAAATCGCGTGGCTGCGCGGCGCGATCGCCGATCTCGCGCTGCGCACCACCTGCCTCGTGGGGTTCCCGGGCGAGACCGAGGCGGATTTCCGCGCCCTCGTGGCCTTTCTCGAAGAGGCGCAGTTCGACCGCGTGGGCGCCTTCGCCTATTCGCCGCAGGAGGGCACGCGCGCCAGCCGCTACCCGGATGACGTCCCCGACGTGATGAAGCGCGAGCGGTTGGAGGAGCTGCTCGAGGTGCAGCGGGCGATCTCCGCCGAGCGGCTGGCCCGCTTCGTGGGGCGCGAGGTGGTGGTGCTGGTGGACAGCGTGGCGGACCCTACCGCCGCGCCCGCGGGAGCCACGCACGTCGGACGGGTGTGCTGGCAGGCGGACGACGTCGATGGCGTGACCTACGTCGAGCGCGGCGGCTGGGCTGCGCCGGGGCACTTCGTGCGGGCGCAACTCGCGGCGAGCGAGGACTACGATTTCCGGGCGGTCGCCCTGGCGTGACGCGCTCGGAGGAGCTGTTCCGCCGGGCGACGGCGCTACTCCCGGGGGGAGTGAATTCGCCGGTGCGGGCGTTCCGGGCAGTGGGCGGGACGCCCTTCTTCGTTGCCCGGGCGGCCGGCGCTCGGCTGACCGACGTCGACGGCCGCGACTATCTCGACTACGTCTGCGCTTGGGGCCCGCTGATCCTCGGCCACGCGCATGCCGCGGTGCTCGCGGCGATCCGCGAAGCGGCGGAGCGAGGCTGGAGCTACGGCACGCCGTGCGAGGCCGAGGTCGCGCTCGCCGAGCTGGTGTGCCGCCGCATGCCGGCCGTCGAGATGGTACGCTTCGTGAACTCAGGGACCGAGGCGACCATGGCGGCGGTCCGCCTCGCGCGCGCCGCGACCCAGCGCGACGTGATCCTCAAGTTCGACGGCTGCTACCATGGTCACGCCGACGGCTTTCTCGTCAAGGCCGGCAGCGGCGTAGCGACACTCGGCCTCCCGGATAGCCCCGGCGTCCCCTCGGCGCTCGCCGCCCTCACGCTCACGGTGCCGTTCAACGACGAGGCCGCCGTCGCCCAGGTCTTCGCCCGCCGCGGCGACGAAATCGCCGCGATCATCGTCGAGCCCTACGTCGGCAACGCGGGCTTCATTGCGCCGGCGCCGGGCTTCCCCGCGGCGCTCCGCGCCCTGTGTGACCGCCACGGCGCCCTCCTGATCTTCGACGAGGTAATGACGGGGTTTCGCGTGGCGCCGGGCGGCGCGCAGGCGCGGCTCGGGGTCCGCCCCGACTTGACCACCCTCGGCAAGGTCGTAGGCGGCGGCCTGCCGGTAGGCGCCTACGGCGGGCGGGCCGACCTGATGCGACGCATCGCCCCGAGCGGCCCGGTCTATCAGGCGGGCACCCTGTCGGGCAATCCCGTGACCATGGCCGCCGGGCTCGCGACGCTGCGCGAAACCGAGCGGCCGGGCTTCTACGAGACGCTCGAAGCGCGAACCGCACGGCTCGTGACGGGTATAGGGAACGCCGCGCGCCGACGGGGTGTCCCCGTCGCGCTGGGCTACGCCGGCTCGATGTGGGGCGTCTACTTCGCGCCCGGCCCCGTGCGGAACTTCGCCGAGGCACAGGCTGCCGACACCGCGCTGTTCGCGCGCTGGCACCGGGCTGCGCTTGGGCGCGGCGTGTTCCTCGCCCCCTCGGCGTTCGAGGCGGGCTTCGTCTCGAGCGCGCATACGGATGCCGACATCGATACCACCATCGCACATCTCGACGCGGCGCTGGACGAAACGGGCGCTCGCTAGCCTCCTCGCGCTCGCCAGCTGCGCCCGGCCCCAGCCGTTCACCCCGGGCGCCGAGCCCGAGCTGCGCGTGGGGCTCGCCGTGGGGGCCTCGAGCGTGACCCTGGGCGGCGACGGCGAGGTGTTCGTCACCGACGACGGGAACGGGGAGCCGGTGGGATCGATCCCGCCCGGGACGAGCTGGACCGTGGTCGTCGACACACCCGGCCTCCGCCTCGTGAAGTCCGACGGCAGCCGCAGCGAGCGCCATTTCGGGATCTCCGGCGTCAACGTCACCGAAGGCCGCTTCGCGGTGGCGGACGGCCGGCGCTACCGCGGCCGCGTCAACCTGATCCGCGATCCCGCCGGGCTCACCGTCATCAACCGCGTGCCGGTCGAGAGTTACTTGGCCGGCGTGATCGGTGGGGAGCTGGGCCCGCGCCGGCCCGACGAACGCCAGGCGATGCTGGCGCAGGCGGTCGTATCCCGCAGCTTCGCGCTCCACAATCGCGGCCGCTGGGAACCCCAAGGGTTCGACGCGTGGACCGACGTCCGCGACCAGGTCTACGCCGGGGTTGCGGCGGAGACGCCCGACGCGTGGGACGCCGTCCGGGCGACCCGGGGCGAGGTGCTCCGCTACCACGGTGAGATCGTCGACGCCTACTTCCACTCGACCTGCGGCCACAGCACCGCGAGTGTCGAAGAGGTGTTCGCGACCGCGCCGCCGCGACCCTACTTGCGCTCGGTCTCCGACGCCTCGAGCGGCGGGCACTACTACTGCGAGCTGTCGCCGCGGTTTCGCTGGCGCGAGGAATGGGACGGGGCGAAGCTGCGCGCTATATTGTCGCGGACGCTCCCGCACCGGGCGGGTGCGGGCGGCGAGGGACTGCCGCGCATCACCGACCTCGAGGTGACCCGGACCACACCGTCCGGTCGGGTGGGCGAGCTCCACATCGTGTTCGAGCACGGCGACGTGCGGATCCCCGAAGCGGACGTGCGCGGCGTGCTGCGCCCGCAGCCCGATCAGCTGCTCGGGAGCGCGACGTTCCAGCTCCGCGTCACGAAGGACGGCGGCCAGGTGAGTCGCGTGGTCGCCATGGGGACGGGGTGGGGGCATGGCGTGGGGTTCTGCCAGTGGGGCGCCGTGGGCCGCGCCCGCACGGGCCAGGACTACCAGACGATTGTCGCCACCTATTTTCCGGGGACGAGCGTTGCGCGGCTGTATTAGGACAGCGACGGGGGCCCTCGTGGCGGGTGCCGCCTTCACGGGCGCGGCGCGGCCGCTCGCGGCCCAGGCGATCCTCGAGCAGTTCTCCTACGAGAACCTGCGCCCCAGCGCGGTGCAGTTCGACTTGGGCCCGCTCGGCGGCAGCAACATCCGTGGCGCGCTGACCGGCGGGGCGCGGCTCGACTACGGCTTCATCGCGCCCCACGTGCGCGTGCTGCTCGGCGTCTCCTACTTCAAGGCCGCCTTCAGCTCCGCCGCCATCGCGCGCTTCGAGCAGCGGCTCAGGAGCGTCGTAATCGACCCCACCCGCGACGACACCATTAACCTGGGGCGCTTGACGTGGAGCGACGTCACCGGCGACGTCGATCTGCAGTACGTGCTGCCGCAGGGACGCGCGGTGACGGTGTACCTGGGGGTCGGCCTGGGCGCCCACATTCGGCACGGCAGCGGCGCGGCGATCAACGGCACCTTCGTCCAGGACGCGCTGAACGAGATCACCGCCGGGTTGAACGGCACGATCGGGGCGGAGGTCGGGGCGCGACGCTGGCGCGTCACCCTGGACGGCCGGGGCGTGCTGTCGAGCGGCCTCTCGACGGCGAGCCTGCGGGTCGGGCTGATGTATCGCTGGGCGGGCGCGCGCGGCCGATGAGCGATCCGGTGCGGGTCGCCGTCCTCGGGGCGGGGGCGATCGCACAGGTGGCGCACCTGCCGGCCTTGCGCCGACTCCCCGGCGTCACCGTGGCGGCGATCTGCGATAACGATCTCAGCAAGGCGCAAGCGCTCGCCACCCGGTTCGAGGTCAAGGAAACCTTCGATGACATCGAGGAGGTGTTGAAATACACCAAGCCCGATGTCGTCGCCGTATGCACCCCGAATCATCTCCACGAGATCCACGCAGTGTCGGCCCTCGCGGCCGGCGCACACGTGCTGTGCGAGCGGCCGCTCGCCCTCACCCGCGCCGGAGTGGAGCGGGTGCTCCAGGCGAGCGAGCGCTATGGCAAGCGCGTCATGGTCGGCATGAACTACCGCTTCCGCTCGGATGTCCAGGCGGTCCGAGGGTTCTTGGCGAGCGGCGAGCTCGGGGTGCTCCAGGCCATCCGCAGCGGCTGGCATACCTTCCAGCCCAGCCGCCAGCTCGTCGCTTGGCGGCTGCGGCGCCAGGAGGCGGGGGGCGGCGCGTTCCTGGACCTAGGGCTCCAGCTGCTCGACTTGGGGCTATGGCTCGCCGCGTGGCCCGCGCCCAAACGCGTCGCCGCCCACACCACCGCCCACCCGAAGGACGGCGTGGAAGACATGGCCACCGCGCTCGTCGTGTGCGCCAACGGCGTGTCCCTCTCCATCGACGTCAGCTGGCGCCATATGGGGGAGGCGGAACGGTTCTGGTTCGACCTGGTCGGGACGAAGGGGTCGGCGACCGTGCAGCCGCTGCGGGTGTTCCGGGAAGTCCACGGCGCCGTCACGGACGTCACCCCCAGGGGCGCGAGCGGGCGCGAAACGCCGTTTGCGCAGTCCTACCGCGCCGAATGGATGTACTTCCTCGCCGTCGTCCGAGGCGAGGTGAACGCCCCGCCTCCGCGCGACCAGCTGGCGTTGCACCAGGTGCTGGAGGCGGTGTATCGCTCGGCGGAGGAAGAGCGCGACGTGATCTTGTGAGCGGCCCCGCGCGGCGGGCCGCTGGCCTCATCGCGGCGGGTAGCGCCCTGCTCGGCGCGAGCTACCCCCCGTTCCAGATCCCGCTATTCAGCTTCATCGCCCTCACTCCCGCCGTCATCCTCCTCGCCCAGCTCGAGCGCGACCGGGACTTCCGAGGCGCCGTGCACTGGGGCTTCTGGTACGGCTTCGCGAGCCAGGGGGTCGTGCTGTACTGGCTGGTGGTCGCGCTGTGGCACTTCACCCCGCTGTCCGCGCTGGGGTATCTCGCCACCATCGCGATCTTCGGCCTCTGGCAGGCGCTGCTCTTCTGGTTCGTCGTGCGGGTGCGGCTCCAGCTACCCGCGGTCCCCCTGTGGCTCGTGTTCCCGGTGGCGTGGACGGCGGTCGAGTGGGCCGTCGGCCACCAGGGCGACATCCGCTTCCCCTGGCTCGGGCTCGGCACCGCGCTCGGAAGTGCACCGGTACTGGTGCAGTGGGCTGACGTTGCCGGCGCCCGCGGGGTAACGCTCTGGTTGGCCTGGGCTAATGTCATGCTCGTCGAGGGGTTCCTCGTCCCTCGAGCCCCGAGCCCGGTGGCCAGCGGGTTGCGTTGGCAGCCCCTCGCTGCCCTGATGCTCACGGTGCTCGCGGCCTGGGGCTACGGCACGTGGCGCCTGCGCACCCTGCCGCTGCGGGAGCTCGGCGCCGTGGGGCTCATCCAACCGAACGAGGGCTTCCACGAGAAGTGGGATCCCCGCCACGCGGACAGCGTGGTGGCGAAGCTCGTGGACCTGTCGCAGGGACTCGAGTCCCGCGGCCAACTGGCGCTGCTCGTCTGGCCCGAGGCCGCGATTCCGGGTTGGCTAGCGGAGATGCCCGGATGGGACTCGCTCCTCGCCCGCCTAGCGCGCCAGAGCCGTACCCCGATCCTCACCGGCGGCCTGCACGCGGTGAGTCGGGATGTCTATTACAACGCCGCCTTCTACTACGACTCGACCGGTCAGTGGCGTCCCTATGCGGTCTACGGCAAGCACTATCTCGTGCCCGTCGTCGAGCGAGTGCCGTTCGTCCCGGTGCGCCTGTTTCGGAACGTGCCCGGGCTCGGGCACTGGTCGGGAGGGTTCTCGGCCGGCGGGACGTGGCCGCTGTACCCGAGTCCCTTGGGTCGCTTCGGAGTGCTCATCTGCTACGAATCGGCGTTCGAGGGCCTAGCGCGCCACTACCGCCGCGAAGGCGCCGACTTTCTCGTGAACATCACGAACGACGCCTGGTACGGGCGTACGGCGGGGCCATACCAACACGCGGCGCACCTCGTGCTGCGGGCGATCGAGACCCGGACGGGGATCGCGCGAGCCGCCAACGACGGCATCTCGGAGTTCGTCGACCCCCTGGGCCGCAGCTACGCCGCCACTGGCCTCGAGGTGGAAGCGGCCGTGGCTGACCGGCTGCGCACGAGTGACGTCATCCCCCTCTACGTGCGTCTCGGCGACTGGGTCGGGCTGCTCGTGGTCCTGGCGACGCTCGGGCTCGCTGGCTGGCTGGTCTACCAGGAACGGGGGCAGCGCTGATGCCACGGGTCGGCGTCGACGTGGGCGGCACATTCACTGACCTCGTGGCCTTGGGCGACGACGGGGCGCTCGACGTGCGAAAGGTCGTGACGACGCCGGACGACCCGGTGCCCGGAGTGTTCCGGGCATTCGAGCTCCTCGGCTCGCGAGCGCCCGCCGAGCTGCTCGTCCACGGCACGACGCTCGCAACGAACGCGTTGCTTGAGCGCCGCGGCGCGCGCGTCGTGCTCGTGGCGACGCGCGGCTTCGAGGACGTGCTGTGGCTGCGCCGCCAGGACCGCGCCGCACTGTACGACCTCGCCCGGGACCATCCCCCGCCGCTCGTTCACCGTGACAATGTGGTGGGGGTCGCCGAGCGCATGGGGCCGACGGGCGTGCTCGCGCCGCTCACCGACGCCGAGCTCGCCCGGATCCTGGCCGCCGTGCGCGCGCGGGCCCCACAAGCCGTCGCCGTCGCTTGCCTCTTTGCGTTCCGGCATCCGGAGCACGAGCGGCGCATCGCGACGGCGCTGCGGGCGGCCCTCCAGGGCGTCCCCGTCGTGGCGAGCCACGAGGTGCTGCCGGTGTTCCGCGAGTTCGAACGCACCAGCACGACCACGGTGGAAGCGTATCTCCGACCGACCGTGACGACGTATCTGGGGCGGCTGGAGCGCGAGGTGGCCGCGCGCGGGATTCGGGAGCTGCGCGTCATGACGTCGAGCGGCGGGTCGCCTTGTCCGGCCCCGCCGGCGGCGTCGTGGGCGCCCGGCTCGTGGGGGCGGCCGTCGCGCGCTGGGAGCTCCTCACGCTCGACATGGGAGGTACGAGCGCCGACGCCGGACTCATAAGTGGCGGCGCCCCGGTGGCAGAGAGCGGGGGGGCGATCGCCGGCATCCCGCTCGCCCTGCCGGCGGTGTTGATCGAATCGGTCAGCGCGGGCGGCGGCAGCATCGCCCGGCTGGATGAGGGCGGGGCTCTCAAGGTCGGCCCCGCGAGCGCGGGCGCGACGCCGGGGCCCGCCTGCTACGGCCGCGGCGGCGAGCGGCCCACGGTGACCGACGCCTGCCTCGTGCTGGGCTGGCTCGATCCCGCGAACCCTCTCGCCGACGGCGTGCGGCTCGATCGCGCGGCCGCCCAGCGTGCCGTTGCTACGCTCGGCGCCGCCGCGGGTGGGGAGCCCGGCCGCTGTGCCGCCGGGATCGTGGCGGTGGCGGCCGCCGTGATGGCGCGCGCGCTGAAACGCGTCAGTGTTGCGCGCGGGCTCGATCCCCGCAGCATGACCCTGCTGCCATTCGGAGGTGCCGGCCCGCTCTTCGCGTGCGCCCTCGCCGACGCCCTCGGGATCCGCACGTTCGTCATCCCGCCCCACCCCGGGGTGCTGTCCGCCGTCGGGCTCGCGGCGGCCGGCGAGCGGGTCGACGTGCTGGAGTCGTTCCATCGACCGCTCGAGGGGCTGACGCCGGCCGAGTGGGCCGCGGCGTTTCGCCCGCTGCTCAGCGAGGCGGCGCGCCAGCTGCCGGGCGGCACGCTGCTGCGCTCTGCCGACGGCCGCTTCGCGGGCCAGGGCTACGAGGTCACGGTCCCGGTGACGAGCGACGACCCCGACCGGGTGCGCGATGCGTTCCTCGTCGCTCACCAGACGCGCTACGGGCACGCGGGGAGCGGGCAGCCGATCGAGATCGTGAACCTGCGCGTGGTCGCGGTGCGCCCGGGCCCAACGCCCACCTTCCGGGGGGCCCGGCGCGCCGCGCGGGCCGCGGAGGCCCGCCGCACCATCACGCTCGGTCCAGAGCGCCTCACCGCCGCGGTCTGGGCGCTCGACGAGCTCGCGCCGGGCGTGACGATCGACGGTCCGGCGATCCTCGCGGGGTGCGACGCCACGGCGCTGCTTGAGTCCGCCTGGCGCGGCACTGTGCACCCCTCCGGCGCCGTGCTCGTGGAGCGGCGATGACGCTCGATGCCGTCGGTCTCGAGGTCATGGGGCACGCCTTCGCCTCCATCGCCGAGGAGATGGGGCTCGTCCTCATCCACTCTGCGGTCTCCCCCAACATTCGCGAGCGCCGCGACTGCTCCGCCGCGCTGTTCGACGGGGACGGGGAGATGATCGCCCAGGCGGCCCATATCCCGGTGCACTTGGGCGCCTTGGCCGAGGCCGTCGCCGCGGTGCGGGCCCTCGAGCCGGCACCGGGCGAGCTCTTCCTGCTCAACGACCCCTACACTGGCGGCTCGCATCTCCCCGACCTCACGCTCGTGGGCGCGGTTGCGGCGGAGCAGGGACTCGGCGGCTACAGCGTGGTGCGGGCCCACCATTCGGACGTGGGCGGGGTCCAGGCTGGCAGCATGCCGGCAGGAGCGCGCGAGATTTTCGCCGCTGCGGCTCACGCCGGAGGTCGAGCGCTTCCTGCTCGCGAACGTGCGCACGCCGGCCGCGCGGGCGGCCGACCTCGCCGCCCAGCGGGCCGCGGTCGCGCGCGGTGCGGAGGGCGTGCGCGCGCTTGCCGCGCGCTACGGCTGGGCGGCGACGCGCGCCGCCGCGCGGGACCTGCTCGACTATGGCGAGCGGCGCACGCGCGCCGTGCTCCGCGGCATCGACGCGGTGGGCCTCACGGCCACCGACTGGCTGGAAGGCGATGGCGTAGACGAGCAGGACCTCCCCATCACCGTGCGCATCGACGTGCGCGACGGCACGTTCCACGCCGACTTCGCTGGCACCGCGCCCGCCGCCCGGGGCAACGTGAATTGTCCGCTCGCCGTCACCCGCGCGGCGGTGCTGTTCGTGGTGCGAACGCTGCTCCCCGACGACGTCCCCACCAACGGTGGCGTCCAGCGTGCCATCCGGGTCACCGCCCCGCCAGGCTGCCTCGTGAACGCCCGTTCCCCGAGCGCCGTGGCCGCCGGTAACGTTGAGACGTCGCAGCGCATCGCCGATACCGTGCTGCTCGCCCTCGCCGCGGGCGGCGTCCCCGTCTCGGCCCAGGGTCAAGGCACCATGAACAACGTGACGTTCGGGGGCGGGGGATACGGGGCGGCGGAGTCGAGCGCCGGGGCGCCCGCGCGCGGGCCGTGGACCTATTACGAGACGATCGGGGGCGGCCAGGGGGCGAGCCCCGGGGCGCCGGGGCCGTCCGCGGTCCACGTCGGCATGTCCAACACCCGGAACACGCCGGTCGAAGTCCTCGAGCTCGAGTGCCCCCTGCGGGTGCACTGCTACGCGCTGCGCCCTGATAGCGGCGGCTCCGGGACGTGGGCCGGCGGCGCCGGCGTGATCCGCGAGTTCGAAGCGCTGGCGCCGATGGAGGTGAGCGTGCTCGCGGAACGGCGCCGGCACGCGCCCCGTGGCACCCGCGGTGCCTCCCCCGGGCTGCTGGGCCGCACGATCTTGAACGGCGCGGCGCTCGCGTCCAAGGTCGCCGCACGGCTCGAGCCGGGTGACGTGCTGCGCATCGAAACCCCAGGCGGCGGCGGCTGCGGACCCCCTCAGCAAGGAGGCACGGGATGATTTGGGTCGTGGCGATGATCGGCCTCGTCGGCGGCGTGGTATCGGGCCTGTTCGGCGTGGGCGGCGCGGTGGTGGTCGTTCCCGCCCTCGTGCTGCTGGTGCACTTGCCACAGCACGTGGCGAATGGGACGTCCCTCGCGGCGCTGTTGTTGCCCGTGGGGCTCCTGGGGGCGCTGCAGTATTACCGGCGCGGCGAGGTCAACATCGCCTACGGCGCGGTGATCGCGGCGGGGCTGTTCGTGGGGGCGTTCCTCGGGGCCAAGCTAGCGGGCGGGGTGCCGGATGCGACCCTGCGACGTGGGTTCGGAGCGTTCCTCCTGCTGATAGCGGGGAAGCTGCTCCTCAGCTAGGGGTTGGCGTCGTACACCCTGGCGTCGACGAACAGGCGAAACAGCTCGCGGTCCAGCTGACCAGCCTGGACTTCGTCGGTCATGATGTCGAGGGCGCGGGTGGACGCTACCGCCGCTTTGTAGGGGCGGTCGGCGGCGGTGAGCGCGTCGTAGATGTCGCTGAGCGTCATCATGCGCGTCTGGATCGGGATCGCCTCGCCGGTCACGCGGCGCGGATAGCCGCCGCCATCGAGTTTCTCGTGGTGACCGTAGGCGATGAGCGGGATCTGCTGCAGCTCACGCGTCCACGGGATCTGCTGCAGGAAGCGGTACGTGTGGGTGACGTGACTCTCGATCTCCAGCCGCTCGGCTTCGTCGAGGGTGCCCTTGGGGATCGTGAGGTAGCGCATCTCGTCCTCGGTGAGAAAGGGCCGGGACGCCCCCGTTAAGTCTTCGTAGGTCCGTCGTGCGAGCGCCGTCAACTCTTCGAAGCGCTGCGCGGGCAGCACCGTCGGCTCGTTCGCGTGCGCCACGGCGTCGAGGAAGCCCTCGAGCTCCCGGAGCTCGCACTCGTGCTCCTGTTCGAGCGCCTGCCGGAAGGCGTCGTAGCCCTCGACGCCGTAGGTTTCGAGAAACTCGGCCCGCTTGCGCCAGAACTCCCGCTCCGCCGTCCGCCGTACGAAGTCGTAGCGTTGTCGGATCAGCTCGAGCTGCAGCGGATACAGCTTCTTCGCCTTCACCAGCACCTGCTCCCGGACCCCGACCTTGCCGAAGTCGTGCAGCAGGCCGGCATAACGGATCTCGCGCAGCTGCTCGCGGCTGAACTTCACGTGCCGGTACGCCCCGTCGCCCGCGCGATCGACCACTTGCGCGAGCTCCATGGTCATGTTGGCCACGCGTCCGGAGTGCCCGAAGGTGGTGGGATCGCGCTGCTCGATCGCGTGCACCGCTGCCTTCACGAACCCCTCGAACATCTGCTCGATCCGCTCGTACAGCTGACTGTTCTCGATCGCGACCGCCGCCTGGCCGGCGAGCGCCGTCACGAGCTCCACCGTGCGCCGGGAGTACGGCACCACCTGCTGCTCCACGTCCGCCGGCGTGGCGAGGACGGCCTCGATCTGCCGCTTGCGGTTGATCAGTTGCAGCACGCCGATGATCTCGTCCCGATGATCTTTCATCGGAATCACGAGCATCGACTTGGTGCGGTAGCCGTAGCGCTCGTCGAAGGACCGGTTGATGCTGTACTCGACATCGGGGGGCAAGAAATACGCGTCATCGATGACCAGCGGCTCGCCGGTCACCGCGGTATAGCCTGCCAGACTGCTGCGATCGACGGGAATCGTGAACTCGATGAACGGCGCCTCAGGCTTGGAGTAGGTCTGCGCCAGTCGGAAGCGCAGCCGCTTCTGCCCCTGTTCGCTCAACTCGACGAGATAGAGGCTCCCGGCGTCGGAGGAGGTGATGCGGCGGGCCTGCGTCAGGATCAAGTCGAGCAGGGTCCGCACGTCGCGCTCGGTGCCGAGCGCGACGCCGATGCGGGTGAGCTCGCCGATCTCGCGACTGCGGCTCGCCGCCTCGGCGCGCGACCGCGCCGTTTCCAGGCGCGCCGCGGCCTCGCGGTAGCCGGCCCGGACCGCGACCATGAGCTGCCGCTGCGCCACCGGGTGACGCGCGAACCCGGACAGCAGCTCCGCCGGCATCTCGACGGGGAGATCGGCCTCGCCGTCGCGGCCCAGGGCGACGATCGCGCCGCCGGCGTCGACGAACGCGCGCAACACGTCGAGCGGGAAGATCGAACGGCTCTCGGAGTCGAGCAGGAACACCGTGGGACGATCGTCGACGGCGAGGTCGCGCGGCAGCCGCACCTCCCGCGTCTCGATCTGGGCGGTCGCCAGGGCGGATCGCACGCTCCCCGGGTCCCACGCTGGCGTGTGGAGCAAGAGATACTTCACGGCGGAAGGCTCGGGTCGGCCGGGTGCGGCGACGCCGTCGCGCCGGGGGACGCGCCGCAGCGGCCGAGCGCGTCGATCACGGTACCCTCAGGAGGCCTTCACGCGCTCGAGGCCCCGCTGCGCCTCGCTGTAGCGCGGGAAGACCGCCAGCGCCTTCTGGTACATCTCCACGGCCTTGTCCTTCTGACCGCGGTCCTGGTAGAGGAGCGCGCGCGAGTAATAGGTGAGCGCCTCGGTGGGGATCTCCCGGCCCTGCCGCTGGTCGGACGCCCGCTTGCCCGGGGGCGGGAGGTTGGCGTCCTTCATGAGGCGGCCGGCCACGTTCTGAATGATTTGGTATAGGTGGTCGCGCGATCCCTGGTCCCGCTCGACCCCCACGATCTCGCTCGTCGGCACGCTCACGAGGCGCGCGTCCACTCGGAAGTCGCCGTAGAAGTCGATGAACGTGCCGAGCACGACGTAGCGGGCTCCCAGCAGCTTGCCAACTTTAGCGGCCGTCTGGGGGTCGACCCGGCTCCCCAAGCCGACGTTCTGCCCGTCGAGGAGCTTCTGGATCTGTTCCCGCTCGACGACCCGGGCGGCCGGATTCTGCGCCAGTTCCGAGATCAGCATCGCCGCGATGCCCTTCCGCAGGGCGTCGTAATTCTCGCGGTCCTGCCCATAGGAGCCGCCGTTATCGAACGGCAGCACCGCGAGGGCGGGTCGGGTGTCCTGCGCCCCGAGCCGGCCCGCCGCGGGCAGGCTCAGCGCGACACACAGCAGGGCCACGACCGCCCCCCGACGCATCGCCGGCTCCTCAGTCACAGCGTGAGGGTCATCCCTTCTTGGGCGGCGAGCACCTCGCGAGGCCCGCGCTGGGTCGCGGCTCGCCGGCGGGCCGCCGCGACCAGCTGATCCATCGCGCGGTCGTCATGCTCGGGCTCGTGGTGGAACAGCACCAGACGCTGCACGCCCGCCTCCCCGGCCAGCGCGACCGCCTCCTCGAAGGTCGAGTGGCCCCATCCCCGATGCGCCTCGAGCTCGGCGGGCGTGTACATCGCGTCGTGAATCAGCAGGTCGACGTCGGCCAGGAACTCGACAAACTCCTGGCGCCAGGTCGGCGGCGTCGCGTAGCGCCCGCCCGGCCCGAGCTCGTTATCCGTCACGTACGCCGTGCTCGGGCCACCCGCCACGGGGGTGAGCCGGTAGCCCAACGTGGTGCCGGGATGGCGCAGCTGGGTGGCCCGCACGCGGAAGGCGCCCACGGTGAGCTCGCCGGACTCGACCTGCTGCACCGTGAGGCTTGCCGACAGGGCGTCGAGCGGCACCGGGAACACCGCCGGGTCCATCTGCTGGCGCAGGATCGCTTCCAGCGAGGTCGTGCCCTGGCGCGACCCCCAGATGCGCACGGCGTTGCCGGGCGCGAAGAATGGCTTGAAGTGGGGGAGTCCCTGGATGTGGTCCCAATGGGCGTGCGACAGGAGGATCTCGGCCTTCACCGCGCCGTTTTGGCGCTCCACCAGCTCCAGCCCGAGCGCGCGAATGCCGGTACCGGCATCGAGGATCACGAGCTGACCCCCGGAGCCCTCGACGGCCACGCACGGCGTGTTGCCGCCGTAGCGCGCGGTGTGAGCTCCGGGAGTGGGGATCGAGCCCCGCGTCCCCCAGAAGGTCACTGTGTAGGCCATGCGTTTCGGCAAAACGCCGCCCCCTGCGCGCTAAGTTATGGAAATTACGAGACGTAGGACAAGCCGCCGCCTCACCCGCGCGGCGTGACCCATCTCACGAGCGGCCCGCCGACGCCTCCAGGGCCGGGCGGTCGCGGATCAGAATCTCGCGGCGGCTGATTTCGATGTGCCCCTTCTCGACCAGCTCGCGCATCGTGCGGCTCACCGTCTCCCGGGACGAGCCGATCATCTGCGCGATGGTGTGGTGGGTCAGGCGCCGAGTGATGCGGTTGGAGCCCGCCTCGTCGGCCAGGTCGAGCAGCAGCTGCGCCACGCGTCCGTTCACATCGAGCAGCACGAGGCTGCCGACCTTTTCGTCCACCCGCCGCAGCCGCCGAGACAGCTCGCGCAGCAGGGCCACCGCTATCCCGGGGGACTGCTGCAGGATGGCCTGGAAGTCCTCTCGCCGGATCACCAGCAGGTTCGCGTCCTCCATCGCAATCACGTGCGCGGAGCGCGGCTCCTCGTCGATCAGCGACATCTCGCCGAAGAAGTCGCCCTCGCCGAGCACCGACAGGATTACTTCCCGGCCGTCCTCTCCGATCAGGACGACCTTGACCTGGCCCTTGGCGACCACGTAGAGGGCATCGCCGGGGTCGTCCTCAAACAGAATCACGGAGTTGCGCGGGTAGCTGCGCTCCCGAGTGATCTCCGACACCCGGTCGAGCTCGGGCGGCGACAGCTGAGTAAACAGCGGTACCTTCAGCAGGATAACCGAGACCGACACGATGGGCTTCCCCTCGGGACGGTGGGGGCCGATGGAAACGCGCAAGCTTACGTACCCCGCCAATGGGGCGCAAGGCCGCACGCTTGCCGCCAACTCACGGCGCCAGTTATATTTCCGCCCTTCGTGGTGTCCGACATCTAGACGAAGGATAGAGAGCTGTGAAACCCGGGATTCACCCCACGTATCAACGGGCCACCGTGCAGTGCGCGTGCGGCAACAGTTTCGTCACACGCTCGACCGTCCCCTTGATTCACGTCGAGGTCTGCGCTAAGTGCCACCCCTATTTCACCGGCAAGCAGAAGCTGGTGGACACGGCCGGGCGCGTGGAGCGCTTCCGTCAGAAATACGGGACCGAAAAGGCCGCCGGCTGAGCCATGGAGGCCCGACTCCGCCAGGCGCTCGCGCGGGCGGAGGAGGTCGCCCGCGAACTGGCCGACCCCGAGACCGCGCGGACGCCGGCCAAGCTGAAACAGCTGGGCCGCGAGCACGCACGGCTTGATCAGGTCCGTCAAACCCACGATCGGTTGACCCGGCTGGGCGCCGAGCTCACGCAGGCCCGGGAAGTGCTCCAGGACCGTGACCCCGAGCTGTCTCAACTGGCCCGCGCCGACATCGAGGGGCTGCGCCCGGAAATCGCGCGGCTCGAGGACCGGCTGGCCGAGCTCCTCACCCCGCACGATCCCCTGGACGACCGCGACGCGATCGTCGAGATCCGCGCCGGCACCGGCGGGGACGAGGCCGCGCTGTTCGCCGCGGAACTGTTCCGTATGTACACCCGCTTCGCCGAGCGGCGCGGCTGGAAGGTCGAGGTGGTCTCGCTCTCCGAGGGGAACGGTGGCGGGCTCAAGGAAGCGATCTTCGCCGCCCGCGGACCGGGCGTCTACGGCACGCTGCGCTACGAGTCTGGCGTGCACCGGGTGCAGCGCGTGCCCGTGACGGAGTCCCAGGGCCGGATCCACACCTCCGCCGCCACCGTGGCCGTCCTGCCCGAGGCGGAGGAGGTCGATGTGAAAATCGAGCCGAAAGAGCTGCGCATCGACGTGTTCCGCTCGCAGGGCCCGGGCGGCCAGAGCGTCAACACCACCGACAGCGCCGTGCGCATCACGCACCTTCCCACCGGCCTCGTCGTGCAGTGCCAGGACCAGAAGAGCCAGCTGCAGAACAAGGTCAAGGCGCTCGAAGTGTTGCGCTCGCGGCTGCTCGATAAGCTGGTGGCGGAACAGGAGGCGGCCCGCGCCCGCGAGCGCCGCGCCCAAGTGCGCACCGGCGACCGCTCGGACAAGATTCGCACCTACAACTTCCCCCAGAACCGAGTCACCGATCACCGCATCCGCTACTCCGTGCACAATCTCGCCGAGGTGCTGGACGGCACCCTCGATGAGCTGATCCAAGCGCTGCGACTCGCGGGCGAGAAAGAGCGGCTCAGTGCCTGATCGGCTCGCCGCCGCGTCCTCGATCGCGACGGCGTTGGCCCGCGCCGCGGCGCGGCTCGCGCTCGCCGGCGTGGCCGATCCCCG
>WNFJ01368091.1_pt1 | contig 23327 bp, 17 predicted proteins | sample 5400461 | NCBI WGS metagenome assembly WNFJ01 (sample SAMN13153349, study PRJNA577476) | soil metagenome | isolation source: 115 cm saprolite on Douglas fir-dominated hillslope | place: USA:California | collected 2013-09-17
CCGCGCCAAGAAGATCACCATCGACAAGGACAACACCACGATCATCGAAGGCGCCGGCAAGTCCGCGGACATCGAAGGCCGTGTGAAGCAGATCCGCTCGCAAGTCGAAAACACCACCTCCGACTACGACAAGGAAAAGCTCCAGGAGCGCCTTGCCAAACTCGTCGGCGGCGTCGCCGTCATTAAAGTCGGCGCAGCCACCGAAACCGAACTGAAGGAAAAGAAGGCCCGTGTCGAAGACGCTATGCACGCCACCCGCGCGGCTGTCGAGGAAGGTATCGTCCCCGGCGGCGGCTCGGCGCTGCTCCGCGCCATCGCCGCAGTCGAGAAGCTCAAGCTCCACGATGACGAAGCCGTTGGCGCAGGCATCGTGCGGCGCGCTCTCGAAGAGCCTTCCCGCCAGATCGCTCTCAACGCCGGCCATGAAGGCGCCGTTGTGATCGGCAAGGTCCGCGACTCCAAGGAAGAAAACTTCGGCTTCAACGCCGAAACCGGTGAGTACGGCGACATGGTGAAGATGGGCGTTATCGACCCGGCCAAGGTCACCCGCCTGGCGCTGCAGAACGCGGCGTCCATCGCGGGCCTCATGCTCACTACCGAAGCTCTCATCGCCGACATCAAGGAAGACAACAAGGCGGCCGCCGCCGCCGGAGCCCCCGGCGCTGGCGGCATGGGCGGCATGTACTAATCCTGGTGGCACAGGCTTCAGCCTGTGTTCCGGGTTCGCTTTACCAGCTCGCCCGTAACCTCAATCCTAAAGGGCGGCCCTCACGGGCCGCCCTTTTTTATCTTCTAAAGTTGTAACCCATCTCCTTCACGGCATCTCTTTCCCAATCCCACACAGCGCAAGCAACCTGTTCCGCACTCGTACAATCTGAGCCGAAAGACTGTTAGAATCAGTTAAGCATTTACGGCATACGTAATATGTCTAACGCTGTACTGCGCCGCCTCCTATTCCTCACCCTGTCCGGGACCTGGTGTGCCAGCGCGCAAAATACAAATGCCCCGCAGATTTCTAAGACTGCACCAGGTGCGACTGTGAGTGTGACCACCCGCCTCGTGCAAATTGCCGTTGTCGTCCACGACAAAAATGGCAAACCGGTTCGCGGTTTGGCACGTGGAGAATTCACCGTTCTAGATCAAGGAGTGCCTCAATCTATCGCCCACTTTTCCGAGATCGCGGAACAGCCTCCCGCTCCGTCTCCGGCGCCTCTGGCACCGAACGTTTTTTCCAATCGCTTCGAGGACATCGGCCCCGCGCCCGCCAACGCCGTGGTCCTTCTCCTCGACGCTCTGAATACTCGGTCGGAAGATTTGTTTTACGCTCGCCTGCAAACCAACAAGTTTCTTCAGCAATTGAGCAGTCCCACCCCCGTGGCGGTTTACGCTCTAAGACCCCGCCTGCAGATCCTCCACGAATTTACGGTGGACCGGACCCTCTCTTTAAGGGCCCTGGAGCGGTTTTCGGCGGCAACATCTGGTGAGTTGACCGGTTCCGTCGAAGAAGCGCCGGACGCGCAGGTTGCCGGTCAGGCGGCTCAGAGTTACCAAGAATTCCTCGACCGCGCGCGCGAAATGAACGCTGCGATGAACAGACGCTATGAGATCCGCAGGGTTGAGGAAACGGTGACGGCTCTGAATGAGATCGCTTACCACTTGTCAGGCGTGCCGGGCCGCAAGAGCCTCATCTGGATTTCCGCGGGGTTTCCCATCTCTGTCGGTCTTGATGGCAATCTGATCATGAGCCGTCTGACTGGGCCGCAATCATTTTCACCCCTGATTGAGAAGGCCGCACGTGCGCTCACCTCATCGAACATCGCCATCTATCCTGTAGACGCACGAGGATTGATGACTTATTCCGGCTTCCATGCGTCCATTCATAGCTCTCGTCCGGATGAACCTCCTTCCCTTACTACGATTACAGCCGGTGAAATGGCCACCATGGATACGCTCGCCGAAAAAACCGGTGGCCGGGCCTTCTATAACAGTAACGATATTGCCGGCGCTCTCGCCAAGTCGTCAGCAGACGGCCAGACCAGCTACCTGCTCGATTTTTATCCCACTCATGGTAAATGGGATGGCTCCTTCCATCCGATACAAGTTCTTGTCCATCGCCCCGGTGTGCATGTCCGTAGCCGCCGCGGCTACTACGCCACACCGGATTCGAGCAATAGCCTCAGAGCCCGCGAAACTAGCCTGCTGGAGGCTCTTTGGAATCCAGTCGACGCAACCGGAATGGGCTTTCGCCTCGCCATTGAAGCGCCACCGTCGAGAAATGACCATGTTATTACCCTGGTCTTCAACATCCCGTGGCGTGAAGTCTTACTGGAGAGACGAGAAGGCTCATGGAAAGGCGGCCTTGAGGCGCTGTTCCTGCAGCGCGATGCCCAGGGCAAGGATCTCTTGCTGGAACAAAGGCACATTGATCTCGTCTTTGAAGATTCGCAGCTAGATGAACTTCGGCACGACGGTTTTCGCATCGCTCGCCCACTATCATTGGCGCCCGCCACGGAAGTGCTGCGGGTCGTCGTAAGCGATTCCTCAACCCATCAGATTGGCTCCGTCAGAGCGCCCGTGCGCAGCCTATTGGAAAAATTGCAGCCAGCCCTTCCGGCCGCAGCAGCCAACTCGCCTCCGCAGCCCGAGTGAGTCCCTTTCCTTTTAACGGATTATGCCATCCCTCCGGCCGCCCCCACCTTCCAGAGTGGGGCCTCAAAGTGGTCAAAAAATTGATGATGCACGTGCGGCGCAATTGAGATATCGATAGAGTCGGCATCTCCGGCCTCTTCCTTCGCTGAATCCGCGTTAGCTGCCTGGACCTCGAGGTAGTAATCGTATTTGTCGGCTTTTGAAGATGCCCGCCAACTGGAAGGCCAGCACAATTCCAAGCACGATGCAAAGAACTACCTGGAAAGTCATGACGCGCTCCTCAATCTGCTGGTATGCGATTGCGTGGGCTGCGGTGAGCACGACCCCGGCATACGCCCACCGCTGAAGCGATTTCCAGCGCTTGGCGCCAAGCGTGCGAAGTGAAACATCATTGGACAAAGCCAAGAGCAGCGCGAACACCAATGTTGCGACAGCGCCAGTGTAGTTTCCGAACCCGAAAGCGTCCCCTCGTAGGTGATGGCGAGTATCTACGAAATACAACCACATCCTGCCACGTAAATGAACGTTCAGGCCGGCTGCCGTGTGTGCCAGTGCTGAGATTCCCGCCCAAATGCCCAAGTCACGCCGCAGGTCGAAGCTTACCGGATTGAGTTTCCCTCTTAGCACATAGAAGGGACCTAACAGGAGCGTGGCTGCTGTGAGAAATAGCCGTCCCGATGCTTACTCGGGAGATGAAATCGCGCTTCGGAAACAAATACATGAAGATGACAGTCAGCGCGATACTCCCGACACCGATAAGAATGTGGTGGAACAGACGGCCGTGCAAACGGTTCTTGAGCATATGTAATCGTGTGGCCAACGTAACCAGAATTTCCGTCTTGACTTCCTGGCCGACCGACAACGTACACTTCAGAGCCTCAATGCGCAATGTCTGCGGGTGGCGTGGGGCTAAATGTGCGAGCAAGGTCGGTGCGTGGGACAGCTTTTCGCTGGTCTCTTCATTCTTGCTCTCCGCCTTTAAATTATTCCGCCTTGGACGCATTTCGCGCGAGAATGGTCTCCGGCCGTCACCGGCACTTTCCGCTGCGGCCTCTCGCAAAAACGGATCAGGAGGTAAAGGAAAAAATGGCCGACTCTGAGATAACTCGAAGAGACTTTAACAAAGGCTTGGCCGGAGCCGCGGTTGGCATGCTTGCTTCGGCTGGGCCATTCGCACGGACTGTTTTGGGGGCCAACGATCGCGTTGGTGTCGGCCTGATCGGCGCCGGCGGAATGGGTCAATACGACCTGCGGGATTTTCTGCGAACCGGCCAAGTCGATGCCGTCGCCATCGCCGATCCGTTCGTGCCTAACTTGGACCGCGCTCTCGAACTGACCGACGGCAAGGCCAAAGGTTTCAAGGATTTTCGTGCCATCCTCGACAATAAGGACATCCAGGCGGTGATCATCGCGACCCCTGATCATTGGCACGCTATTCCCATGATTATGGCCTGCGAAGCCGGTAAGGATGTTTACGTCGAAAAGCCTCTCTCCCATACGCTGGCCGAGGGACGCAAAATGGTCCAGGCGGCGGCAAAACACAACCGCGTGGTCCAGGTCGGCACGCAGCAGCGCTCGGGCGAACACTTTCAAAAGGCCGTCGAGTTGGTTCGCAGCGGAAAAATCGGCAAGGTCACGCTTGCCAGGACCTGGATTCACAGCAATAGCTGGCCCGAGGGCATGGGCAATCCTCCTGACACGGATCCCCCTGCTTGGCTGGACTGGGATCTTTGGCTTGGACCCGCTCCTTACCACGCTTACAACCGCAATCGCTGCATCGGCAGCTTCCGCTCCTTTTGGGACTATTCTGGAGGGACACTCACCGACTGGGGCGTGCATCTTCTGGACGTTGTGCATTGGGCCATGGGAGTCGACGCGCCTAAGACCGTGAGTGCTTTCGGAGGAAAGTATGTCCTCGACGACAACAGCGAGATTCCGGACACCCTCGAAGTAGTCTTCGAGTATCCCGCGTCACCGGTGAGCGGCAAGGAATTTGTCGTCACCTGGAGCAATCGCCACGTTAATTCGCACGGGCCGGACGGCCACGGCTACGGAGTCGAGTTTTTCGGCTCCGAGGGCACCCTATTCATCGACCGCGACGGGTACACGCTGTGGCCTGAGCGGAAATCAGGCGCGGGGGAGAACGTTTTGCCCTCTGGTGTGATGCGCAGCGAAGGTTCTCCGCAGCACTACCCGCACGTCCAGAATTTCCTCGAATGCACGAGGTCACGCAAGAAGCCGAACTCCGACCTTGAGACTACGCACCGTTCGACCAGCGCCCCTCACGTGGCCAACATCGCCTTCAAACTAGGCCGCAAGCTGCGCTGGAACCGCGATGACGAGCAGTTCGTGAACGACCCCGACGCCAACAAACTGCTCACCAAGCAGTATCGCAAACCCTGGAACATCGTTTAGATCTCTTGTAGGGCCGGCCTTCCGAGGCCGGCGTGCTCACAGGGCGCGTCTAACCCGCAAGTTGTTTATTCGTCAAAGCCGGTAGGATGCGGGAACAAGGGGAGGGTCTGAAACGTTTCCTCGATTAGACTTCCCGCAGTGGTGATTCGCAGAACCGGGAAGGGGGGACAGATGCGGCGAGACATGCGATTCGCGATTCGGATGCTGTTGAAACAACCCGGCTTTAGCCTGATTGCCGTGCTGACACTAGCGTTGGGAATCGGGGCGACTTCGGCCGTGTTCAGTTTGATTCAGGGCGTGCTTTTGACGCCGCCACCCTACAAAAAGCCGCAACAGGTCGTGCTCATCCCTACTGCACGAACTGACGGCCAAAAGCAAGAAAGCCCGCGCGGTTGGGCGGCGCAGCAGTGGATGGAGTGGCAAAAGGAAACGAAGTCATTTGCAGGAATTGCGGCGTACGACTGGACGTTCAATTTTTTGATTCGCAATGAGGGCAGCCAGTCCATGCAAGGCATGTGGGTGACAAAGGACTACCTGCCTCTGATGGGCCTGAGGCCGGCGCTGGGGCGCGGCTTTGAGAACTCGGATTTTGGGCAAGGGTCGGTGAAGGCGATCCTACTGGGATACGAGTTTTGGCAACGGGCGTTCGGCGGCGATCCGCAGACTATCGGGAAGACGGTGCGCATCAGCCGGTGGGAAGTGCCGCCGACGATCATTGGAGTGATGGAACCGGGAGTGCGGTTTCTGCCCTCGCCGGGAGCCGCGAAAGAACCGAATTATAACGTCAACGCGACCGTGGACTTTTGGGTTCCCGCGGAGCCGGACCCAAAGTATTTGAAGGATCCGTACTGGAACGTCGTGGCGAGGCTGCGCAACGGGGTGACGCAACGGCTGGGGCAGCAGGAGTTGGCGGTGCTGGCCGCACGAGAGGCGTACACGGAGAAGATGTTTGAAGGGTTTACGCCTCAGTTGGAAGCCGTGATGGATGAAATGAATCGAGACGGCAGGAGAATTTTGCTACCGCTGCTTGGCGCCGCGGCGTTGGTGCTGTTGATTGCCTGCGGGAACGTGGCGGCTCTTCTGCTGGTGCGCGGGTTGCAGCGTCAACAGGAATATGCGGTGCGGAGCGCGATGGGGATGGGGCGCGTGGCGCTGTTGCGGCAGGTTTCGACGGAGAGTCTGTTACTGGCGCTGCTTGGTGGCGCATTCGGAGTGGGCCTGGCGTTCGGAGTCGTGAAACTGTTTAAGTTGATTGCGGGACATGCAATTCCGAGGCTCGAAGCCGTGACGGCCGGGTGGGCGGTGCTGGCCTGGGGATTGGGTGCGGCAGTGCTGGCTGCGGTTTTCGCAGGGGTTTTTCCGGCGCTGCGGGCGTTTCGGCTTGATCCGATGGAGGTGCTGAAGAACGCCGGACCCAAAGGAACGGCAGGACTCGGGGAACGGCGGCTTCTGCGCGGCGTCACCATGGTGCAAACGGCGATGACTCTGGCGCTGCTTGTAGGGGCGGGGCTACTGATTCGAACCATGGTGAACATTGCGAAGGTCCCATCGGGTTACAACACGGGTCGCATCTTGACGATGAGTGTTACGGAAGTGCGGAGCTATTCCGAGTGGGCCAGTTTTCACCGGCACGCTTTGGAAAGAGTTTCGGCGATTCCCGGGGTTCAATACGCAGCTTTCGCTTGGGGAGTGCCGCTTACCGGCAACAATTGGCCGGCGACTCTGGAAATCGAAGGGCAGCCTCCCGCAACCAAGGAGAGTGAGAAGACGGCGTTGCCGCTACGCGCCGTCACGGAGGACTATTTCAAGTTGATGGGCGTGGCAATGCGCGGTGGGCGGGAGTTTCGTTCGAGCGATGAGGGCAAGACGCTAAACGTAGCGATCGTCAACCAGGCATTTGCGGATCGCTACTTTCCGCATGCCAATGCAATCGGACGGAAGATTTGGCTGAACGGGCGCGACAAGCCAGCTACCGAAATCGTCGGCGAGGTCTCGAATGGCCGCACGGACGATTTGACGCAGGAGGCGTCGCCCGAGATTTATTTGTCGTTGTGGCAGGCGACGGCGTTTTCGTCTTGTGATCCGCACGGCGGCGGACCCGCGCGCGGTACTGGTTGCGGTGGAGCGCGAGTTGCGTGCCGTCGATCCAACCACCGCCATCGAAAACCCGAAGACTTTGGGCCAGATCCGCGATGATTCGCTGGCGTCGCGAACGTTCGCGACGCAGCTACTGGTTGGGTTTTCGGTTGTGGGCAGCGTGCTGACGTTGGTCGGAATTTACGGCGTACTTTCGCTTTCGGTGGCCTCGCGGCGACGGGAGCTGGCGATTCGCACCGCGGTTGGTGCTGAACAAAAGGACATTCGGAACCTGATCCTCGGCGAGGGGTTTCGATTGATCGCGAGTGGTGTGCTCGCAGGAGTGGCGCTGGCGATTGTTTTGTCGCGCGTGCTGAGGACTTTTCTGTTTGAGGTGCAGCCTAGTGATCCGACGACGTTGATCGTTGTTGGAGCGTTGTTCGTAGGTGTGGCGCTGCTGGCATGCTGGGTGCCGGTGCGCCGTGCCGCGAAGGTCGACCCGCTAGAGGCATTACGTTACGAATGAATTGCGCTGTGGCGGAAAGACCATCGCGCAAGCGGAGCGTGTCGTGCGTTTGCCGTCAGACTCCGTCCGGATACTAAACTAAAGACCATCGAATCCATCTTGAAGAGCATAAACGCCCATCTCGTCAGTGTATGTCAGTGCTTTGACCACCGGGGAGGTAGAGGCGGGCTAATCAGTTCACGACTAGTTAACGGCGCGCTTGCCGTTCCCGAGGGCCTCGCCCACCTTGTGCACCAGCGTTTCGCGCGAGAAGGGCTTTTGCAGGAAGAAACCCTCGTCCAAGAAGTCTTCGTTGCCTCGGTTATATTCGAGGTAGCCAGACATATAAACGACTTTCAAGCTGGTACGTTGGCCCTTTAGCCGTTTGGCGAGTTCCGGTCCTCGCATCTTGGGCATCACCACATCGGTAAGCAACAAATGAATCGGATCCTCCGATCGTTCGGCGATGGCGAGCGCCTCCTTACCGTCCCTGGCAGTAAGCACGGTGTACCCCGCGGACTCGACAAATTCGGAGGCCAGCTCTCTGACTCTTTCTTCGTCTTCCACGATGAGCACCGTCTTGCTCCGCCGCACAGAAGTGGCCGCAATACCCTCGGACGCAGCAGTAGGTTGCGCAGCCTCGTGGACGAGCGGGAGGTAGACCTCGAACCGCGCGCCTTTCCCACGCTCCGACTCCACCCAAACGCAGCCGCCGCTCTGCTTAACGATCCCATAAACGGTAGCAAGCCCCAATCCAGTTCCCTTGCCCTGTTCCTTGGTGGTGAAGAACGGCTCGAAAATGCGCGCCTTCGTTTCGGCATCCATGCCATGACCAGTGTCCGTAACCGCGAGTAGAACGTACTCGCCGGGTACAATCGGAGGCCGAGCAAGGGCGCATTGTTCATCCACTGTTACGTTGCGCGTTTCAATGGTTAGACTGCCGCCCGCTTGCATCGCGTCGCCCGCATTCACTGCAAGATTCATGATGACTTGTTCGATCTGTCCTGGATCAGCCTTCACTCGCCCAAGGGACTTGCCCGCATGGAATGTGAACGCAATATCTTCGCGAATCAGCCTTCTTAGTAGTTTGCACATTTCCGAGACCAGCATATTCAAGTCCAGGATTTTCGGCTCCAATACCTGCATGCGACAGAAGGCCAGCAGCTGGCGAGTCAACGAAGCAGCCCGGTCCGCTGCGCTTTCTATTTGCTTGCTACGTCCAAGGAGGCGCTCGTTGGTTTGCAGGCCTTCAACCAATAGGCTGCTGTTCCCTTTGATGACCGTTAGGAGATTGTTGAAGTCGTGAGCTACCCCGCCTGCCAGACGCCCCATGGCATCCATCTTCTGTGCTTGGCGGAGTTGTCCTTCAAGCTGTTGCCTTTGTACTTCGTTCTTCTGCAATGTCCTGCGCATGTCCTCGAAGGCTCGGGTGACCTGCGCAACCTCATCGCCGGCATCCGATTTCAGAGGATAGGTAAAATCACCTTGTTCCAGAGCGCGCACTCCTTCCGCGAGGCAGGTCAAAGGACGGGTGGACCTGTCCGAAATCACAAACACCAATACGCCTCCCCCGAAAATGGCGGCTAGACCCAGCCCCAGCAGTAGGCGGTTCAATCTCTTTAGGGAGGCCGTTGCTTCGTCATAAGACTTCAGAACTGTCAGGCTTAGAGCCGGCTGGGCGCCGGAGTCCAGCGCAAGTGAACTTGCGAAAAACGCCTCATTGCTAATTTGGATCTCTTCCACTCTAGGGCGGTCCCGCAGCTGTTCCTCGAGCTCATGCTCCTTGGCAAGCGGAAACGTGCTCATCACAAAATCCTTGCCGTAGCGGAAGATCAGATAACTCGATGAAATGCCCCCCAGGTCGCTCGCTCCCGTGGCATCAAGCTCACGCCCCACGACTACTGTGCCCAGGAGGCGGCTCTTTCCCGGCTCATCGTCGTAATACGGCTGCAGCACCACCTGAAAAAGATGCCCATCGTCAAACCACCATCCGGGGCCACTGCCTTCTTCGAAGGAGCGCCGCAAAAGCTTCTCAGTTGTAGCAATGGAGAGTTTCGCGGTAGTTGTGTGCAGCGCCACAATTTTGCCTTTGCGGTCCGCCAGCGCAAACAGGTCGCAATCGCCGAACCGCCACGGGTCTTGCCTGGCATCCTCGATCGTCGTCGCGTCTCCGTTTCTCATGTATGCCAACGTCGCCAGCAGGTCGGCCTTGCGGGTCAGCAACATCTCTCGCTGGTGCTGTACGGCCTGTATCGTTAGGACGGCATTGCGGGCGTCCTGCTCCATTTGCCTCTGGACCTGGGCCTGCGCCGAGTGGCGCACTACTAGCAGAGTGGCAGAAGTGAGCGCCGCCGTAAAAAGCACAAGCCACCAGAGCAGCTTGGTGCGCAATTTCAGGTCGTTGTGAGCCTTGAGGAGGGAACTCCAAGTCCGCCTTACTCCTGTGAAATGAACGCGTTGACTCGGGCGAGGCGGGGCATCAAGGCGGCTTCCAGGATCCGTCTTGGACAATGACGAAGGCGTGAGTTCACCCGGAGTTTGCATATCAGACTCGTGAGCCTTGTAAGCTAACGTCCCCGTTTCAAAACGGGAATGGACCCGAAGTACCACCGGAGAAGTACTTCTAGCCTTTCTGGGAACGCCCATCTCCCTGTCGCGCGTAAACAAAAACATGGGTGGAAAAGGAGCGTTGCGTTTTTCCGACGTTCACACTTGCGGACGTTTCACCTTGTTTACCAGTTATCACCTTTGTTTTCAATGCGTTGCGCACTCTTTTGCGCTTTTTTGCATCTACGCAAAACTCAACCCTTTTGTTTTCAATCAATTCCGGACTCTGCGTCGAAAAACACGACGGGTGGGAGGAGCACTGCTTTGGTTCCACCGGTCACGGAACACGGATCGCGGGACACCAGTCACGAGCCACCAGCCTGCCCCTGCCCTGTCGGGGTCACTGCCATCCCCGGCGCAGCAGTGCTATCATTCGGAAGAAACGTAGAACCAATTACTTATGACTGAAAACTCTTCTCATTTCGCCACTATCGAAGAAGCTGTCGAAGAGATCCGCCAGGGCCGTATGGTCGTCCTCGTCGACGACGAGGACCGCGAAAACGAAGGCGACCTCGCCATGGCTGCCGAAAAAATCACCCCCGACGCCATCAACTTCATGGCCAAGTACGGCCGCGGCCTGATCTGCATGCCGCTCACGGAAGAGCGTTGCGACGAACTCCACCTCCCGCTCATGTCGCCTATAAACACATCCGTTCACGGCACCGCTTTCACGGAAGCGGTCGACGCGCGCGTCGGCGTCACCACGGGAATCAGCGCCTCCGATCGCGCCATCACCATTCTCACGGCCATCGATCCAAAAACGAAGCCGCAGGATCTCGCGCGCCCCGGCCACATTTTTCCGCTCCGCGCGCGCAACGGTGGCGTGCTTGTCCGCGCCGGCCAGACCGAAGCTTCCGTCGACCTCGCCCGCATTGCCGGACTCACTCCCGCGAGCGTCATCTGCGAAATCATGGGCGACGACGGCACGATGTCCCGTGTGCCGCAGCTCGTCGAATTTTGCAAGGAACACAATCTAAAGATGCTTACGGTAGCGGATCTCATCCGCTACCGCATGCAGCATGAGCGCTATGTGCGTCGCGTCGCGGAAGCGGTCCTTCCCACGCGCTTCGGCAACTTCCGCATGATCGCGTACGCCAGCGACGTGGACCACGACCAGCACATTGCGCTGGTGCGCGGAAATCTGGAAGGCGCGGAGCCTGCCCTGGTGCGCGTGCATTCACACTGCTTGACCGGTGACGTTTTCGGTTCCACCGCTTGCGACTGCACCGAACTCGTCTCACGCTCGCTGGCCGCGATCGCCACAGAAGATCGCGGTGTTTTTCTCTACTTGCATCACACCGGACGCGGCTTCAGCGTGGATACCGCCGAAGCGCCGGGAGCGCTTCCGCAAATTCATTTTCACAAACGCGGCCAGCTCGATCGCGAGCCTGCGCGCCAGCGCATGGTCCAGCACGAAAGCGGCATCGGCGCGCAAATCCTGATCGATCTTGGCCTCAAGGACATTCGCGTCCTGACCAATCACCCGAAAAAAGTCGTCGCCCTAGAAGGGTACGGCATCCGCATCGCCGACCAGGTCCCCCTCCGCATTGAAGCACCGGCCCGGCCAACACATCAGGTTCTTTGATGAGCGTTCTCATCGTGGTTTTTCGACAGGCGGAGGCGACTTCGCTGATGGTGGCGGGGCGGGCTTTGCGGAAGCCGGTTTACCAACCGTCAAGTACTTGCGCATTTTTTCAAGGCGCTTTGGCCCTAGGCCGCGAATGGCCAGCAGATCGTCCACGCTCTTAAACGCGCCGTAGGACTTGCGCATTTGCAGAATTTTTCCCGCGGTCGCCGGCCCGATCCCCGGTACTGTTTGCAATTGCTCGGCGTTCGCCGTATTGATGTTCACCGGCTGCGCGGGCGGTTTTTTCTTGGCGAGCGCAGAAACACCAAAAAGCAGGAACAGAATGAGGGGAAGGCGAATTGCGAGAGGCCGCCACGCCATGACGCATGTATAATGCGCTCAATACGTCTCTAAATCAATAACAGAAGCGAGACCGCGCTCTAACTCAACTTCGCGCCCTGCGCGTCGTAGATTTCAAGTTCGCCGAAGAGCGCGGCTTGCGATTCAATTTGCGCGCGGTCGCCGACGACCACGATTTGCATGTTGGCGGAGTCGAGATATTTTCGCGCCGTCACCAGCAAATCGTCCGGAGTAAGAGCGCGGATTTTCTGCCGATACGTTTCGAGGTAATCGTCCGGCAGTTCGTTCAGCGCCACAGTGGAGAATTGCGAGAGCAAACCATCCTGCGTGGCAAGTCCCATGGAAAAAACGCCGGTCAGATAGTTTTGCGCGTCGGCAAGTTCCGGCTCGGGCACCGAGAGCGAGCGCAGCTTGTCCATCTCGTAGAAAATCTCCGTGAGTGAAGCGGCCACAACATCGTTTCGAACGGCGGCGGAAACGGAAAAGTATCCATGTTGGCGCAGCGCATTCACGCCGCTTCGCGGGCTGTAGGTGTAGCCTTTGTCTTCGCGAATATTCATAACTAACCGGGAATTGAATGCGCCTCCGTACAAACTGTTGGTGAGGCCGAGCTTCAGCCAGTCAGGGTGTTTCCGGGTGATCACGTGGCAGCCGGCGAGAATTTGTGTTTGCACGGCTCCGGGCACATGCACCAGGTAGACGCGGCGCCCGCGCGGATTCGAAATGGGCGCGGCTGCAGGCGCCTCCGGCTTTTTACCGCTCCATCCGCCGAAGGCTTTTCCGACCGTCTTCAACATTTCATTCGAATCGAAATCGCCTACAAGCAGGAGAAGCCCATTTTCCGGGGTGTAAAATTCACGGTAGACCGCCTGCAAATCTTCGCGTTTGTACGCGGCCACTTGCTCTTCGCCGGGTGAAACTTGCCCGTACGGATGCGCACCAAACAAAACTTTTCGCAGCCGCTCACTGGCCAGGAATCCGGGCTGCGTGCGATCGAGTTTCACTTCCTCGAGCTTCTGCCGGCGCTCGCGTTCGAACTCTCCTTCGGGAAACACGGCTTCACGTGCCAGTTCATTCACAAGACCCAGGAGGGGCTCGGCAAATTCCGACAAACCGGAAAACGAAATGGCGCTGGTGTCGGCGCCCGCGCCGGAAGAGAGATCTGCGCCGATGCGCCGCAAATCTTCCTCGATCTGGCGGCTTGCACGCTTGGTTGTTCCCGTTCGAACAACGGTGGCGGTCATTTCCGCAAGCCCAGGAGCGCGATGAACTGCCGCTGCGTTTCCAGAGCGGAAAAACAGTTCGCCATGAAACTTGGGAATCGAGTGGGCCTCCGCGAGAATCACCTCGAGGCCGTTCGAAAGCTTCGCTTTGGTGCGCTTCGGCCAGCTCACCGCGCGTTCCGGCGCGAGTCCGGGCGCTCCAATGGCCAGTTCAACGGCGCGTGACGCCATTACGCGGCCTCCTTTGCGATTGCTTTGATGGGCGTTCGAAAGACGATGGCGCGTTTTTCATTTCGCAGATATTTTCTTGCCACGGCCTGAATCTCTTCGCGCTTGACGGCGAGAAATCCATCGAGGATGGTGTTCACCAGTTGTGGCTCACCGTCGAACAACGTGAAGCACGCGAGCAGATGCATCAATCCATACTTGGGCATGTATCCGCCGCGTCCGCCTTCCAAGGTGGCGAAATAATCCGAGCGCCACTTCACTTTCAATTGTTCCAGTTCGTCGGCACTGATGCCGTTTTCCCTGACTTCATGAATCACGGCGTCAAATGCTTCCAGCGTCGCCTCGCTTGAATACTCCGGCTTGTGCAAAATACGCGTGGTCATCTGTGACGGCCCGTTGTAGCCGAAGAGGTCGTCTATCCCGCCTCCGGCCTCAACGGCAATCTGTTTTTCGAGGACCAACTCGCGATGCATTCTTCCGGCGCGCCCGCCATGCAGCGCCTGATCCAACAGAGCCATCGCGTACCAATCAACGGTGCGTCTTTTTGGCAAAATGTATCCGATGGCCATGGCCGGGAGGGTCCCGAATTTTTCTTCCACGTAGCCACGCCGCTCTTCTTTTTGCTCCGGCTCGCTGGGATCGGCAAACGGCGGCGGCGGGCCCGCAGGAATGCCGGCAAAATATTTGTTTGCGAGCGCGAGGCCTTCTCCGGAATTTACATCACCCAGCATCAGCAGAACGGCGTTATTCGGCACGTAGTAGGTCTTGAAAAACGCCTGGACGTCAGCCAGGTCCGCGGCATCAAGGTCCGCGAAATCGCCATAGAAATTGTGTGCGTTAGCCCAATTGCGAAAAGCCACCGGGGGCATGTCCAGCCATGGAAAACCGCCGTAGGGCTGGTTCATTACGTTCACGCGAACTTCTTCCTTCACCACATCGCGCTGGTTTTTCAAATTTTCGTCGTCGACTTTCAGCGCACGCATGCGGTCGGCTTCGAGCCACAGCACGCGCTCCAGTGCATTTGAAGGCACCGCTTCGTAGTAGTTTGTCACATCGTAGCTGGTGGAGCCGTTCAGCAAGCCGCCGCTGGAATTGACCAGCTTGATGTGCTGCATCTTCGGCGCATTCGCGGAGCCTTGAAACATCATGTGTTCGAAGAGGTGGGCGAACCCGCTGCGCCCCTGGGGCTCGAGCCGAAATCCGATTTTGTAATACACGCCAACGGTTACCACCGGCGCGGTGGTATCGGGTGCGACCACCACGTGCAGTCCATTTGCCAGTTTGGTACTTTCGATTCCAATCTGGAGTCGTTTCACGCATTTCCCCCTATCGCTTTTGCTTTTGATTTCTGTCCCACAGAACACTTTTCCAGTTCAGCCAGCACCCCGGCAGAATCCTGTGAGAGTACCAGCCCTGCCAGACGGTTCAGCGCTTCATACGCTTCCATAAATTCGTTCGGCGATTCTCGAAGCGCATTCAGATGCGAACGCACCACTTTGTAGTCTCCGCGAGAGAGCGGACCGGTCCACGCGGCGCGCGGTCCCATTCTTTCGAAATTCTCAAGAACTTGGCGGGTCAGCGGCAATAGCGCGCGTACGGCTTCGCCGCGCTTCATCCCGAGAGAGAGGAGCAGTTGCGTGGCCGCCTCCTCCACCGCGAGCACATGACCGGCGGCCATGGCCGCCGCCGCATGATACAAAACTTTTTTGCTGCCCGCGATGTGCACGGGCGATCCGCCAAGCGATCGCGCGATCTGGCGGGCCACGCGAACCGCGGACATGTCACCTTCCACCGTAAAAACCCGGCCTTCGAGCGAGGGCACGGTGACGCCGCTGAACGATTGCAGCGGATGCATGGAGCCGGCGGCCGCGCCGAAGTCCCGCACGGCATCGAGCAAGCGAGAATCTAGTGCGCCGCTGGTGTGCAGCACGACTCTTCCGCGCAGCTCTTCCTCGCCAATGCGCGTCAGTCCCTGGGCGACGACTGCGATTTCGTCATCCGGTGTGGCGATAAGGATCACACGAGAGGCCAGGATCAGCCTGGTCATTCCCTCGCAAGCTTTCCCTGCTCCGATAAACCGAACGGCTTTCCGCGCGCTTGCCTCGCTGCGCGTAACAACGGCTCCGATTTTCCAGCCCAGTTCGCGTAAACGGCGCCCCAGCGTCCGTCCCACACGTCCTGCGCCGATGATAGCCAGGCTATTTTGCATGTCGTGTTAGCATAACCTGAGGGCATCGCTGAAACCAATTTCCATGCATCTTTTCGGACTCGTTTTTTTTGGATTCATCGCATTATTCTGGCTAACCCACGGACTCCGCGTTGCTTATGGCGCCATGCACCTCCCCTGGATCAAGGATTTCGCGCCTGCTCCGGATGAGGAGTGTCCGCGCATTTCGATCCTCTTCGCAGCGCGGGACGAGGAAGAAAAACTGCCTGCCGCGCTCGCCACACTGATGGAGATCGATTACCCCAATCTGGAGGTCATCGCCGTTGATGACCGTTCGAAAGACGCGACTGGGCGAATCCTCGACGAGTTCGCCGCGGCACATTCGCGGCTTCGTGTTGTTCACGTGTTGAAATTACCGCCTGGCTGGCTAGGGAAACCACACGCTCTCCAGAAGGCTTATGAAGCCTCCACCGGCGACTGGCTGCTCTTTACCGACGCCGACGTGCGATTTAAGCCCGATACCCTCCGCCGCGCCATGGCTCTTGCGAAATCGCGCGCTCTTGATCACCTTACGCTTATTGGTGATGTGGAGATGGTCGGCTTCTGGGAGACCGTACTCATTACTTTTTTTGGGATGGCTTTTCACATGGCCACTGATCCTCATCGCGTTAGCAATCCAAATTCGCGAGCGTATATCGGAGTGGGCGCGTTTCAGCTTCTCAAGCGCGCGGCTTATGAAGGCAGCGGCACGCATCGGCGGCTGGCGATGGAAGTTGTGGACGACATGAAACTGGGAAAAATCGTGAAGCAAGCGGGGTTTCGTTCCGGCGCGGGCATTGCGCAAGATTTTCTCACGGTGCGGTGGCACGCTGGACTCGGCAATTTGATTCGAGGCGTGACGAAGAACTTTTTTGCCGGACTGGGTTACAACGTGGGGCTGGTGGCCATTGCCATTATCGGGCTTGCGCTCATGAACGTTGCGCCAGTGATGGGCGTCTTGTTTGGCTCCGGGTGGATACGAATTTTTGCCGCCATCGCTTTGGTGATTGCGCTGTGCTTTCACGCCGGCGTGGACATCGGCATGCGCGTCTCACCTCTGTATGCGTTCACGCATCCTCTGGGCGCGATTCTGTTCAGCTATATGCTGTTGCGCTCAACGATTGTCACGCTCAAACAGGGTGGGATCATTTGGCGCGACACGTTTTATCCGCTGGAGGAACTGAAGCGCGGCGTGGTTTAGTTTGCAGGCTCGGCGGAAACGGCAGCCGAAGCGGGTTCTGTGGAGAATTGGCCTGCCAAATCGCGCTGCTTGAGCGAGCGGATGCGGTCGCGGAGCTGGGCGGCCTTTTCGAATTCAAATTTCTTGGCGGCCTCGCGCATCTGGGATTCAAGCTGCTGGAGCATTTCGGCCAACGTATCCAAGCCGGCATCATCAAGCGGCACGGTCACATAGTCGGCTTCGACGATGCGGGCCAGATCCATGTCCACGGACTTGATGATGGACATCGGCGTGATGTCATTTTCTTTGTTGTAGGAGACTTGCTTTGCGCGGCGGCGATTCGTTTCATCGATCGCTTGATTCATGGAATCGGTGCGGCGATCGGCATACAGAATCGCGCGGCCTTCGACATGCCGGGCACAGCGGCCAATCGTTTGGATCAGCGACGTGGTGCTCCGCAAAAAACCTTCCTTGTCCGCGTCCAGAACGGCCACGAGCGACACTTCGGGCAAATCCAGACCCTCGCGCAATAGATTGATGCCAATGAGCACGTCAAATTCGCCGCGCCGCAGATCGCGCAAAATCTTGATGCGGTCGAGCGTTTCGACCTCCGAGTGCAAATAACGGCACCGGACGCCAATCTCCGTGAAATACTCGGACAAATCCTCTGCCATGCGCTTGGTCAGCGTAGTCACCAGAGTGCGCTCATTTTTTTCCGCGCGCACGCGAATCTCTTCCAAAAGATCATCGACCTGGCCCTTGACTGGACGAATTTCCACCTGCGGGTCCACCAGCCCCGTCGGACGGATGACCTGCTCGACGACCACGCCGCCGGACTTGGTCAGCTCATACGGTCCGGGGGTTGCGGACACGTACACCACCTGATTGACGCGGTGCTCGAATTCCTCGAACGTGAGCGGACGGTTGTCCAACGCCGAAGGCATGCGAAAGCCGTAGTCCACGAGCGTCTGCTTGCGCGACCGGTCGCCATTGAACATCCCGCGCACCTGCCCTACCGTCTGGTGCGATTCATCGATAAACAGCAAATAGTCCTGCGGCACGTAATCCAGCAGCGTCGGTGGTGCTTCGCCGGGCAAGCGGCCGCTCAAATGCCGCGAATAATTTTCGACGCCGTGGCAGTAGCCGATGGTGCGCATCATCTCGATGTCAAACATGGTGCGCTGCACGACACGCTGGGCCTCAACAAATTTTCCCTGCTTCTCGAGTTCCTTTTTCCACCACCAAAGTTCTTCTTGAATGGTTATGATGGCGCGGTCTCTTTGTTCCTGGGGCATTACGTAGTGGGTCTTCGGAAAAATGGTGACGCGCGGGAGATCTTCTTGGCCTGATTTGACTTCGCCGGTCAGAGGATCGATCTGACGGATCATGTCGATCTGCTCGCCCCACATCTCGAGGCGGAATCCTTCGTCCTGGTAGGGCGGATAAATTTCGATCATGTCGCCCCGCACGCGAAATGTTCCGCGGCGCAAATCCTCGGAGCGCTCGTACCGAATTTCCACAAGCCGCCGAAGGAGCGCTTCGCGCGAAGACTGTTGCCCTTTTTCCAGGGTGACCAGCATGCCGTAATAGGCTTCCGGAGAGCCGATACCGTAAATGCAGGAGACAGACGCAACGATCACAACGTCGCGGCGTTCGAAGAGGGAGCGCGTAGCGCTCATGCGCAGCTTGTCCAGCTCGTCGTTGATGGTAGCTTCCTTGTCTATGTAAATGTCCGCGGAGGGAACGTACGCTTCGGGCTGATAAAAATCGTAGTAGCTGACGAAATATTCGACGGCATTTTCCGGGAAGAACCCTTTGAACTCGTGATAGAGCTGCGCAGCCAGCGTTTTGTTGTGGGCCAGCACCAGCGCGGGACGATTGGCCTGCTCAATCACCTTGGCCATGGTGAAGGTCTTGCCGGAGCCGGTGACGCCGAGGAGCACCTGGTGCTTGTCGCCAGCTTCCACGCCGCAGTAGAGCTGTTCAATCGCCGCGGGCTGGTCACCGCGCGGTTGATAATTGCTGTGCAGCTTGAAATTCATGAGAAGGGTCTCCTGGCGCTTCGCTGGCCTCTGGCGAAACCTACATTATACTCCGGGATGCAAGTTCTGCTTTCGAAAGCAAAAAGTATGGCGGCTTCGAATCAGGGATGGCTGAGCGGCGTCTGCCCCACGAGAAGGACTTCCGAGTGGCTCTTGGCGTCAACTTTGTAATGCACGCTGTTTGAGCCGTCGGCCATAGCTACGACTACGTCCATGAATTGGGTAGTCTCCTCCGTCGCGCGCACGACTAGGCCGCTCTTCAGCGAAATATACGTGATGATCTCGCTCGTGCCTTTCGCTGTTCCCAGGGTCCGCAAATCGTGAAGCTTGAAATCTTCAGGGGTCGCGTTCTTTGAGGAAGATTTCTGGTTCAGAGTTGAATTCGTGAGCAGAACGGCACAAGTTTCGGGCGGGTCAGAGGACGCTGAGACATCCCCCATGAGAGAGAGCTGAGTAGCATGACACGGCTCATCTCTCACGTAATGAGACTGCCGCGCCCAGTGCAACCCGGCGATGGGCACAGGCGCCTGCTCTGATTGGTCAAACTTCCATTTTTCGCCGGACTTAACGCCGTCGGCAGGAAGCGTCCACGCAAGCGCAAAACGAGCCACCCATTGCTGCCAGGCTTGCTGCTGATCGGCAAAAAGAGAATCCAAACCCTTTAGGTCGTTCACCGAGCCGTCCGGAGAAATCCTGAACTCGATGGTCTTGCCCTCAGGATCGACACGTTGTTTGTCCCAAGCAGGCTTTTTGTCACCGGGCTTCTTCAGCCACACGCCGGAGTCCAGCGTCAGAAACTTAGCTCGCGCGCGAATCTCCGCTTTGGTACCTATCTCCTTTACATCCAGGATCTCAACGCGCAGCAGGCCGTGCGCGTCGATTTGCGCTGCATTCGGGGCCGTTGGTACGGCAACTTTACTTTCGGATTTGACGTTCTTATCGACCTGAAACCGGACGAGGTAAATGATGATTTGGCCGGACTGCAATTTGGGCAGGAGATGGACGCGCTTGTCTCCAGCGCCGAGAGTGGCCGCCGCAAGCAGAAATACTCCGGCAACACGTTGTAGTTTACGTTTCATCGCAGGCACTGCTGCTCGCGAGTGCTCGGAGACCGCTTCGAGCGCGAGCATCGCAAGCATGGGAACTCTATCTTCCAGAAGCCTTGAAATGACGGTCGAAGAAATCGCTCGCCGCGTGATAGGCCGCCAGCCAATTCTTATGCAGCAGAAAATCGTGGACGTCATCGGGGAAAATGAGTTGCTCGATCTCGACGCCCTTCTCGCGGAGGCGTGCGACGAGATCCACAGTCTGGGTGAAATAGACGTTGCGGTCATCGTCGCCGTGAATGAACAGGACGGGGGACTTCCAGGTATTCACGGCCGTTACCGGCGAAGATTCATGCGCGAGCTTGTTGAGTTCCGGTGGGATATTTTTTCCGTCCCAGTTGTCGGTTGGCCAGTCATGCACGCCGTGTAAATCCACCCCGGCGGCAAAAATATCGGAATTGCGCCCGAGACCAAGGGCCGTCAAATAGCCGCCGTAGCTTCCGCCCCACAACCCAATGCGTTTTGGATCGACATTGCTCAAGCTCTGCAGATATTTTCCTGCGGCTACCACGTCCTGATATTCCGTCGTACCGCGGCCCGCGCGGCCGGGGGCTTCGCGAAACGCGCGGCCGTAACCAATGCCGCTGCGATAATTCATCGCAAGGACGACGTAGCCGCGGCTGGCGAGGTACTGATTCATCGAATAGGAATTCGAGTAGTAGTACATGTAATGCCAGCCGAGGAGCATCTGGCGCATGGAGCCGCCATGAAGAAAAATCAGCGCCGGGAGCTTTTCGTCGGGCTTTGCGGACTTGGGCGAAAAAATCTGCCCGTGAATCTCCAACCCTTCGCTTGATTTGAAAATGGCTTGCTGCGGCACGACCAGCTTGTCAGAAGGAAAATCACGCGGCCAGGTGTCCTGTGCAACACCAACTGTGGTAGCGCCCGCTGCGAGCGTGCTTTTAAACAGGCGTGCCGGGTGAGTCGCGTCTGAACCAAGATAGAAGTAATTCAATCCATCCGCGAGGACTACCGGGCTCCATTCGATCCCCTGGCCTGTAGTTCGTTGTGAAGGGCTGCCCCCAGCGATAGCGACGGACCACACGTGACGGCGGTCCTTGTCGTTACAATTCGAGTTGAACAAAACCGATTTCTTGTCCGGAGTGAAAGACCATTGCTCTACTTCGCAGCTTCCCGGCGTGAGCAGCTTCGGCGTTCCGCCTTCGGCCGAAAGCGCGTAAAGGTGCTGCCAGCCGTCTTCTTCGGAGGCAATGACGAGTTGATCGTCGGCGGCCCAATTGATCACGCCCCCGCCGGTATCGTCTGCCATATACGGAAACGAGCCTTGCGGCGTGGCACTGCTATGCCAGATTTCTTTCGCGGTTCCCGTAGAGGCGTCGGCCACCCAAATGGCCCACGGGTGAATTTTGTCCGGCGCAATGAAGTATCCCTGCGGCGCGTCCCGCGCTTCCGCCGGACGGCGCACGAAGGCGATGCGCGTGCCGTCTGGCGACCACGCGGGATCGCGGTCGGAATCCACTGATGGCGCCATAAAGCGCACGGTCTTCGCGGCCACTTCATAAACGCCGATAAAAGCATGATCGCTCCGCGCCGAAACAAACAACAACCGGCTTCCATCCGGAGACCAGCGCGCGTCAAAGTTTTGTCCGCGCAACACAAGTTGCTGTGGCTTGTCCACTCCATCGAGCGGCGCGAGCCAGATCTGCCCATCCTTTGCGTACGCAATCGTTCCGCGCGCGGAAATCTCCGGTGAGTGACCGGCGTCTACGCGCTTCGGCTCGCCTCCAATCAACGCCACAGTCCAGACAGCTTGCTCCGCTCCTGCCGGATTGCTGGTGGGATTTGGAACCTGGCCGGCCGTGTTCTTCCCTTCGCCGCGCACATACGCAATCGTATTGCCGTCGGCGGAAAAATTCACTCCTGACAAATCCTGTCCGTCATCCTGGTTGTACTTGGTAAGTTGCCGCGCCGTGAATCCCGGCCCTTCGGCAACCCATATATTCCGCCGGCCTTCTTGATTGAACGTCCAAGCGACGCGATTGCCATTTTTTGCTCCGGTCAGGTCCTCGGGGAAAGGCGTACTTAACATCTGCTCCAACGTGAACGGTTTTTGCGCGCCTGCGCGCGCCACCAGAATCAACAGACACGCTGCACACAAAAGAGCCAGACGATTCATCGATCCTATCCCTCCGGGTTGTCATTCGCCGATCATCAGAAATCTTTCGAGACTCAGTCGGCGGGCTGGTGAACGTCCACCTTTTCCATCGAAATTTTTGGTCCGTCCAGCGGACCTGAGATCTTCAGCACGTTTCCGGTTTCAGAATCATTCGTTTTGCGATCCTTGCTTTTACGCACGCTGGCCGTCTCGATTGCCAAGTCGGCGTTGCGCCCGAAGCTAAGTGTGCCATTTACAAGCGTCAACTGCTTTCCGGCGTCGAGGTGAAAGTCCTGTAGCAAGATATGGCTGTCCTGCAAACGGAGCGAGCCTTCTCCGGTGGCCCAGCGCGAGACTCCGGTGTGTGCCTCGCCATCGGCAACGCTAGCGTTCACGTCCCAGCCGCGAAATTCTACGTTGTTCAGGTGAAAATCGCCGCGCCCAGCCAACTTTCGCAGGAGTTCGTCGCGGCCCACGCCTTCGGTTTTCACCTGTAACTTCCCCGATGCCACGCCGCCCAGCCGCTCCGCGATGCGTCCGGCCCCGGGGAGTTGCGCCAGATTCACGCGCTCCAATTCAGTGGCAATCTCATAAACCGGACGTGGCGAAAACTTCGCATTTATTCTTGCATGAACCTTGCCGCCCGCCCATTCTGCCTGAGCTTCAGTAACGTCCAGTTTGAGATCATGGAGAGAACCTCTGGCAAGCAATTTTTCCAACTTCAACTTTTCGACGGTCAGGTGAGCAATGCCCAGCTCACCTTCCGCGCTCACGCGACGCACCAGCTCACTTGCCGGCGTGCTTGGAGCCGATCCGCCCATCAGGGATGGCAGGAGCCGCTGCAACCAGCTAGGACGCGCCCGCGGCCCGACCCAGCGATCCAGGTCGGCCGCGTCCAATTGGTCGGCGTACAAGTGAAAGTTCCAGTTGGCCACGTTTTCACGATCGGTCTTTGGCGCTTCCTCGATATTTCCCGTCCATGCCCCGCCAAGCCCTTCCACTCTTACCACGCGCGCCACGCGACGCCCATCAATCCAATCCAGCTCA
>WNFJ01534830.1_pt1 | contig 23316 bp, 22 predicted proteins | sample 5400461 | NCBI WGS metagenome assembly WNFJ01 (sample SAMN13153349, study PRJNA577476) | soil metagenome | isolation source: 115 cm saprolite on Douglas fir-dominated hillslope | place: USA:California | collected 2013-09-17
ACGCTGAGCGAAGGCCAGGTCGTGCACGGCCACGTGAAGAACGTGACCGAGTACGGCGCTTTCGTGGACCTCGGCGGAATCGACGGCTTGCTGCACTTGACGGACCTGAGCTGGGGCCGCGTGAAGCATCCTTCTGACGTTGTAAAGCCCGAGCAGGAAGTCGACGTCATCATCCTGAAGTTTGACAAGGAAAAGCAGCGCGTATCGCTGGGAATGAAGCAATTGATGGCTGATCCCTGGGTGGGCGCGGCGGAAAAATATCCGGCGGGCGGCAAGGTGAAGGGCAAGATCGTCGGCGTGGTGGATTACGGCGTATTCGTGGAGCTCGAGCAGGGCATCGAAGGCCTCGTACACGTCTCCGAAATGAGCTGGAACAAGAAAATCCAGCATCCGTCGAAAGTCGCCAAAGTCGGCGATGAAGTGGACGTCGTGGTGCTGGACATCAAGCCGAGCGACCGCCGCGTTTCTCTGGGTATCAAGCAAGCTCAGCCGGATCCCTGGCTGCTGATTGCGGAAAAGTATCCCGTGGGCACCGTGGTTACCGGCAAAGTGCGCAACATCGCGGAGTTTGGCGCGTTCATCGAAATCGAAGATGGCTTCGACGGGCTCGTGCACGTCAGCGATGTGAGCTGGACGGAACGCATCAAGAATCCGCACGAGGTCTTCAAGAAGGGCGAAGACGTTACCGCCAAAGTGCTGAAGATCGATCCGGAGAACCGCCGCGTGTCGCTGGGCATCAAGCAGGTCAACGACATCTGGGGTGACTGGTTCAAGCAGCACAAGGTCGGCCAGATTGTGAAGGGCAAAGTGTCGCGCATTGCCACGTTCGGTGCGTTCGTCGAATTGGGCGAAAACATCGAAGCGCTTTGCCATAACACGGAGATTGAAGAGCGCAAGCGCCGCGACGAAGGGCATACCGCTTTCCGTCCGACAACCGGGCCGCTGAAAAGCGCCGGCCCTCTCGAGCCGGGCAAGGAGTACGACTTCAAGATCATCAAGATTAGCCCGGAAACGCGGCGCATTGGTCTGAGCTACCGCGCGGCCGTGAAGCAGATTGAGCGCAAGGAGATTGAACAGTATCGTTCGACGTCGAAGTCCTCGTCGACAGCGACGATAGGGGATGCGCTGAAATCCAAGCTCTCGGCGCGTTAGCTGGTTCAAGCCCGGCCGGGCCGGGACCGCCCTTATAATTTCATTTACCTGCGGGTCATTTTAATGATAGGAAGGTGGCACTCCGGCTAGGGGCCAGCCCCCCGTAAGCCGTTTGGTTCCACCGTTTAGGGCAAGAGCTAGGCGGCAGGTGATTCCGGCGACTCTGAGGCAGCCGACGCTCCTGGTAACCGTAAGACGGTGGACGAACTCAGACGGTCCTTAATCTAAAATTGCGCGAGACGAGGCATAGCGACGATGACTAAGCAACCCACACTCACCAAAGCCGACCTCATCGAAGAGGTCCTGCGCATCACCGAACTCCCGCGCAAGGAGTCGGAGACCATCGTCGAAACCATTTTCGATAGCATCATCCAATCTTTACAGCAGGGGCAGAAAATCGAAATCCGCGGATTCGGCAGCTTCCGCACGCGGGAACGCCGAGGGCGAGTTGGCCGCAATCCGAAAACCGGCGCCAAGGTAGAGGTTCCGGCGAAAAAAATTCCCTTCTTCAAACCCAGCAAAGAATTGAAGGACTTCGTGAATGGTGCGCAGGCCCAGGCGGCGCCCGCGGCCGCCGAGTAGCCGCTCGATCGGCTGACGGAAGAATTCCTTGTTGAGTAGTTCCTCTTCACATCGAAAAGCGTAAGGCGCGTCTCCGAGCACGATCAGGCTCAACAAGACCTGATGTGTAAGTCGTTTGCCGTTCTGCGTTATGCTGTGCCCGCAGTTCTTCAAAAAAGGATGCGAAGCGATGGACCATATCTGGACTCCCTGGCGCTACGAATACATGAAGCAGGCCACGAGCGGGATCCTGCCGGACTGCATTTTTTGTGATGCGGCGGCGCGCAAAGATGATGCGGAAACACTCATCGTGCACCGGGGCGAAAAGACCTTTGTCATCCTGAATCGTTTTCCCTACACCTCTGGGCACGTGATGATCGTGCCGTACGCGCACGTCGCGGAATTGAATTTGTGCGAACCCGGGACGCTGGACGAAATAATGCGATTGGCGCAGCGTGTGGAAATGGCTTTGCGCGCCGATTACAAGCCCGATGGGATGAACTTGGGAATGAATCTGGGCCGCGCCGCTGGCGCAGGCGTAGTGGGACACTTGCATTTGCACATGTTGCCGCGCTGGATCGGCGACGCGAACTTCATGACCGTAACGGGTGAAACGCGCGTGCACCCGGAGGATTTGAAGACCACGTTCGAACGTCTCTCCAAGGCGCTTCGCTGACGCGAGGAGAAGCAGCGTTGGACTTAGAACTAACCGAAGAACAGAAACTGCTGCAAAAGAGCGTGCGCGAGTTCGCGGAGTCCGAAGTGCGGCCGCTGGCGAAGGAACTCGATGAGACGGGGCATTTTCCGCACGGGCTGTTTAAGAAGGCGGCAGAGATCGGGCTGACGGCCGTTGCGCTTCCGGAGGCGGAAGGCGGAGCGGGCTTCGACCACATCGCCTACAGTATTGTGATTGAAGAGATCTCGCGGTGCTGCGCTTCGACGGGCGTGATCCTATCCGTGCAGAACTCGCTCTACTGCGATCCCATTCATCGTTACGGAACGGACGAACAAAAGAAGACATTTCTGCTCCCCTACGCGCGAGGTGAAAAGATTGGCTGCTACGCGCTGACCGAGCCGCAAGCCGGCTCGAACGCCGCCGCACTTCAGACGAAGGCGGTGAAAAAGGGCGACACCTATGTGATTAACGGGACGAAGGCCTGGATCACCAACGGCGGCGCGGCAGACGCAGCCATTGTCTACGTGAACACAGATCCGCCCAAGGGCGAAAGAGGAATCACGGCTCTTGTAGTGGAAAACGGCACGCCAGGCTTCAAGGTCGGCAAGGAAGAAAAAAAGCTTGGCATCAACGCAACAGCCTGCAGCGAACTTGTTTTCGCCGATTGCGTAGTGCCGGTCGCGAACCGCATCGGGAACGAAGGCGAAGGCTACAAAGTGGCGCTCTCCACGCTGGACGGCGGCCGCATTGGCATCGCCGCGCAAGCCACGGGCATCGCGCAAGGCGCATTCGAAGCGGCGCTGAAGTATTCCCAGCAGCGCATGGCCTTTGGTCACCCGATTTCTCAATTTCAAGCCATTCAATTCATGCTCGCGGACATGTCCACGGAAATCGACGCCGCCCGCCTGCTCATTCGAAAGGCCGCCTGGAAACAGGACACCGGCGCCCGGTTCAGCATGGACGCCGCCATCGCAAAATTATTCGCCAGCGAAATGGCCACGCGGGTCACGCACAAAGCCATTCAAATTCACGGCGGCAATGGCTACAGCCGCGAGTATCCCATCGAGCGCAACTACCGGGATGCCCGCATCACGGAAATCTACGAGGGTACCAGCGAAATCCAGCGCCTCGTTATCGCTTCCTGGGTTCTGAAGTCTTGACGCTCACGTTTGCGACCCGGAGGAGGGAGGGTCCATGCGAAGATTCCTATGCTTGTCGGCTTTAGCCTTGATGACAATAGTTGCGTGCGCGAAGGCGACGCAGTCCCCGATCGCGTATCCAAATGAATTGCCGCACTTCAAGTTCTACGCAAAATACTTGGACCCGCTGCTTCCATACATTTCTGATTACGCGTCGGTTGTCCGTGTACTTGGTTCAGATCAGGGAATCGAGCTAAGCCATTGGCGAATACAGCCCTTGTTCGTCGGTAAAGGAAAAGACTCGACGGTAAGGCCCGAGGTTGTCGGTCGGTTGGCGAGCCTCAACATAAGGCCAAAACGACAAGTATCTATGCTGGGCGTAAGGTTTCCCTCAGCTTTCATGCACAGCTTTAGCGGCGTGTCTGAGATCAACGTTTCCTGCGACGTCTACACCGATAGTTTTGGCCTGGAATATTGGATTTATTCCGAAGATTGGCGCAACGGCAAGAAAGGCGATCTCCACGAAATCGTGTATGGGCCCAGCAAAGAGGTCGAGCGACAGATGTCTGGACAGCCGTAGCCACGGCAACAAGTTTCTTTTCCTCGTAGTATTCTGAGCGCGTGCTGGAACTCGACTGCGGACTCGAATTCGATCCTGCGCGGGCGCAAGAATCCTTCTTCCCTGCGCTGCCGTTGTACCCGGCCGTCTGTCTGATCGAACCGCGCGAAGAAAAGGCCGAGCCGTTCTTGATTCGCACGCAGAATTTGCACCGGCGACTGCAGCGCCTTCTAGGCCCTGTCGATCCAGCAAGCAAGCGGCTGAATCTAAGCGATTTCGCACGCAGCATCCGTTATCGCCTCACCGGTTCCCCGTTCGAACAGACGCTCACCTATTACCAGCACGCGAAGCAGTTTTTCCCAAAGCGCTATCGCGACTTGATGCGTGTGCGGCCTGCAGCAGTTCTCAAAGTGAATTTGCGCAATGCGTATCCACGCTGCTATGTCACCCGCCGGATTCCCGTCGATGAAGCCGGCATCCCCACAGGCGGTGCATATTACGGTCCATTCGCGTCGCGACGCTCCGCGCAAGCTTTTGCCGAACGAATTCTGGATTTGTTCAAAGTGCGCCGCTGCCAGATCAAGATTCGCCGCGATCCCACGTTTCCGGGCTGCCTCTACTCCGAAATGAAAATGTGCCTGGCGCCCTGTTTTGCCGGCTGCACGAAAGAAGAATACGACGTCGAAGTACAGCGCTTAGTGCACTTCCTGGAAACAAGCGGAGGCTCGCTTCGGTCCACGATCGAAGAGGAGCGTGAAAAAGCCAGTGAACAGCTGGATTTCGAACGGGCTGCCGCGTTGCACAAAAAAATCGAAAAGTTAGATGATGTTTTGCGTGGAAGGCCGGAACTCACGCGGCGGATTCAGGACCTGGACGCGGTGATTTTGCAACGCGCCGCGGAAGAGCAGACCATTGGCGTCTTTCGCGTGCTGGGCGGAAGACTGGCAGAGCCGTTTTTTCTTCGCTTCGCGGAGATCGCCAGCCAGCCGCGTTCGGCGGAGCAAATCTTTCGCGAACAATTCGAATCGGAGCCTGCGGCAGCAAGTGGAGATCTCGGCGAGCATCTATGGCTAGTAGCGCGCTGGTTTTACAGCAACCCGCGCGAGGGCGAGATTTTCTTCCGCGAAAAGGACTGGCCGTATCGTAGGATTCTCCGGGCGTGCTCGCGGCTTCTCGCACCGAAGACCAGCAAGCCGGATTCGAATCAAACGCCCACGCCGACTCAACCGCCCGAAGGAGCACCATGACCAAGTCCGCCACCAAAGAAGGAACAACACGGTACGCGCAGAAGTTCGCTGGCCGCGCTGCCGAAGGCCATTTTCGAGATACGCAGCGGCTACTGCTCTCTTCCCTCGGAATTGGCACTTACCTCGGCCAGCCGGACGAAAGAACAGATGCGGCCTACGCAGCAGCGGCGGTCGCGACGGTGGAAAGCGGCATCAACGTGATGGACGCTGCCATCAATTACAGATTTCAGCGCAGCGAGCGCAGCCTCGGCGCGGCCCTGCGGCAGCTGGCCGCAAAAGGGTTTCAGCGCGAAGAAATTGTCGTGTGCACCAAAGGCGGTTACCTGACGCCCGATGGTTCGATGCCAGCCGACCCGAATGAATATTTTTTCCGCGAATACATTCAACCCGGAGTTTTCAGCGCCAAAGATATCGCCGCCGGAAGTCATTGCATGACGCCACAATTTCTGAAAAACCAGCTCGGACGCAGTCTGAAAAATCTCGGCGTCGAGTGCGTGGACGTCTACTACCTGCACAATCCCGAGACGCAGCTCTCGGAAGTCCCAAAGGAAGAATTCCTGAACCGTGTTCGCGAAGCGTTCACGTTTCTCGAATCGGCCGTGGAGGCGGGCGAGATTCGGTATTACGGGATGGCCACTTGGAATGGCTTCCGGCAGGATGCCCGGGCGCGTGATGCCATGCAGCTCGGCGAAATTTCGCAGGTCGCGCAGGAAATTGCCGGGGGCCGGCATCACTTTCGCTTCGTGCAAGTGCCGTTCAACCTGGGGATGACCGAGGTGCTGACACTGGGGAATCAAGCTTTACGCGGGCATCATCGAACAATCATGGAGGCGGCCAGTGAACTGGATATTACGTTGATTGCCAGCGCTTCGCTGTTGCAAGGTCAGGTGGCGAAAAATCTACCAGGGTTTGTAGCGGAAGCGCTTGGGCTGAAGAGTGACGCGGAACGGGCACTGCAATTTGTGCGCTCCTCGCCAGGAATTACAACGGCACTGGTGGGAATGTCGCGCGTGGAGCACGTGAAAGCCAACGCGCGGCTGGTGGGTGTTGCCCCGGCCACGGCAGAGGAGTTCAGTAAACTCTTCTCGCGCGGCGAAGGCGCTTGAAGAGAAAAAGCCAACACCCAGGCCCAAGAGTTCACAGAGCGCGAAAGAGAACGGAATTCCCTTCGCGGGCCTTAATGACGCAGGCGGAAAACCTCGTCGCTGAACCAATTACGGATGGCGGCATCGACCTGTGGAAGCTTGCCGACAAAAAAGTGATCGGCGCCTTCCACAATAACGAGTTGATTCTCGCCGGGAAGAGATGTAGCGAGTGTTTTCACCTTCGCGATCGCGCCATATTCGTCATTGCTCCCGTGCACGAAGAGTTTTGGCTTGTTGCACTGCCGTAAGAAAGAGAAGTCGCTGCTGTTGACGGGAATTCCCAAGCCGATCAGGTGAGAGACGCGCCGATGTTCGCACCCGGCGTGCAAACCAACCAAGGCGCCAAAACTGAAACCTGCCAGCAAGAGCGGTACGCCCGGAAATTCCGCGGCGAGAAAATCGAGCGCCGCGCGGACATCATCCCGTTCGCCACGGCCGTGATCATGTACGCCGGCACTGAGTCCCGCGCCGCGAAAATTGAATCGCAGCACCGGAATGCTAAAAGCATCCAGCGATTTCGCCGCCTGGTATACAACCTTGTTGTGCATCGTGCCGCCAAAGAGCGGATGCGGATGGGCGAGAACGGCGGCGAGCGGAGGATGTGGCCTACCTGCTGGCGTCCAGAGAATCGCTTCGAGGCGTCCTGCGGGTCCCTCCAAAAAGAAATTGCGGGAGTCGTGTATGGTCATCGATACGCCATGGACAGATTTGCAGTTTAGCGCACGGAAGAAAAAAGACCGAATGCGGCAATTCCTGACTGATTTATTTGACGCGGCAGACGCTGACGTCGAGAGCAATGTTTCCCGGCACAGGAGCAACGCGCACCACCTCGGACAAAAACTCACCAGTGCCGCGCCAGGGCGCGGAAGCGGAGCCATAAAACGCGATCTTCAGGCGATCGCCAGGACGGTATTCACGGTTACTGCGAAAGCGGACGCTCGTTGCCGAATAATCGATGGTCATGGCTTCTTCGAACCACGGGATGTCCTCGGGACGGACGCGCACCGGAACAGTCAAAGCCCGCCGCGGATTGCGGCGACGTTCGAATTCTCTGTGATGCGTATCACCGTTCGAGCCAGCGCGGGCTTGGGCCCGCAATTCGAAATGAACGGCCACAGCGAAAGTGGCTGGAGCGTCGGAGACGGCAACGGCAAGTTGATCTAAGTTCGCCGGGCGTTTTTGCTGCCCCGCGTTTTTTGTTTGAACTTTCTCGCGTGCGTTGGCACGAATAGGCTCAAGCACTTCGTCACATCGGGTGACGCGCGCAACCATCTCCGGCTGGCCATCGAAGAGCGAGGCGTCATACGGGAAAGTAACCCACAGAGATACGCCCGGAGCGTGGGGCTCCGTGGTGGAAACGAGCAAGCCGCTGCGTGAGATGTCAAAAGTTTCTCCAAATTCGATTTTCTGGCCAAAGGGCGTAGTCCAGCGCAGGCGCACTGGAAGGCGCATTCGCACGCGGCGGTGCTTGCGAGTGTCCATGGGCGTAACAGTACTGCCCCAGGGGCTGGCCTGACCTTCAGTATATGGCTCGCGTACTGAAACCGCCAAGACCTCGTACTAGGACAAAAATTACTGATTTTCGCGTTGCAGTTTGCCTGGGCCGATGTTAGTTTTGCGGCAAGTGCTACAGCCCCAGGGGGTATTGATGGGAGATGGAGCGGAACGCCGCGAGGCGCGGCGGTTCACGATGAGCCTTCCCCTGCGCGTTTTTCCGAGGGAGGCTAAGGGCCGCGAACTGGACGCCCACACCCGGGATGTCAGCTATCGCGGGTTATACTTTCTCGCCGAGGCCGATTTCAAAGTAGGCAGCGAGATCGATTTCGTAATTACACTTCCCCAGCAAGTTACGCAGTCGGGCGATGTAAATATCCGCTGCGTTGGAGAGATCGTGCGCATCGAGCCTGTCGAAAACGGCAGGCGGGGAATTGCCGCAAGAATTGCGCGCTATGAATTCATGCCAGCCGCGGCTGCGTAAGATTTCTTCCCTCTGCTTTTTCCCGTGAATTCCCTTCGCGCGGCAGCAACTGAGTACAATAGGCTGGGAGAGTTTTCCGCTGGGGGAATCCATGTATCACTACGATGCCAAGATTGCGCTCGAGGAATTGCAGGAAGACGCGCTGCTCCCGCATCCCGTAAAGTTGCGTGACATGATTCTGCGAACCAAACTCGGCCCGCAGGACGCGCAGCTCTTGAACCATGATTTTCAGGACTACCTCACTCGCTTTGGGGAACTCCAAAAAATCGGACGGGGGATTCTGGAAAAAATCGCCGCGGGCCAGCGCAAAACATCGTGATGCCGCTTGCATTCGCGGGATTTCCAGCCAAATGAAACCGAAGCCGCGGGTCTTGTTGCTGTCCGCAACATCGGGTGCGGGACACGTGCGCGCCGCGCAGGCCCTCGAAAAAGCCTTCCTCGCGCGGGGCGATTGCGCCGTCGAGCACATCGATGCCCTGGAACACGTCAGCAGACTCTTTCAGCGGGTGTACGACAAGGCTTATATCTCGATGGTGCAGCACGCACCGGCGCTGATGGGCGTGCTCTATGAGCGCACGGACCAGCCTTGGCTGAACCCGCGGCGGCGCCTGGCGCTGGACCGGCTCAACACCGCTCCGATGATTCGCCTTTTGAAAAGCATTCAGCCTGACCTGTGCGTGGCGACGCATTTTCTGCCCGCGGAGATCATCGCGTGGCTGATCGCCAAGAAAAAGTTGCGCGCGCGCAATGCCATCGTCGTCACCGATTACGACGTGCATGCGATGTGGCTCTGCCGCACCGTGAACCGCTATTATGTGGCCATCGATGAAGCCGCGGAGTATCTCGCGCGCATTGGCGTGCCGCGAGAAAAACTGTGCGTTACCGGCATACCGATTGATCCGTTGTTTGCGGCGCAAATGAATCGAACTGAGGCACGAAAGAAACTGGGGCTTGATGCGGACGCAACAGTCATTCTCATTTCGGCGGGTGCTTACGGCGTTAGTCCTGTCGAGCAACTTGTCAAAGACTTGCTGGCGCTGCAACGGCCGTGGCAAGTCGTCGCGATTGCAGGAAAGTCCGAGAAGACGCGAAAGCGTCTGGAGGAATTGTCGAATGAGGCGGGGAGTCTGCCGTCGGGCTCGCCAAGACTTTGCCCCGTCGGCTTTACGACGGAGATGGACAAATACATGGCGGCGGCAGACTTGATGGTGGGCAAAGCCGGCGGACTAACGACCTCGGAAGCCCTGGCGCGCGCGCTACCCATGGCGCTTATTGAACCAATCCCCGGCCAGGAAGAACGCAATGCCGATCATTTGCTGGAAGCAGGAGCGGCGATTCGCTGCAACAATTTGCCTGCGGCCGCGTGGAAGATTGCGGCGCTGCTGGACGATACGGCAAGATTGGAGAGGATGCGGGACGCAGCGAAAAAACTGGGCCGGCCCGCCGCCGCCGCGGCCATCGCCGAAGATGCCATGCGGCTGATAGACTGAGGCGCTGGGGAAAAGGGTGAGGGAAGCGGTTCGCGGCGCAAACGCCGCGGATCGCCAAGTTCGATGCGACGCCATACTCTGCTGATCGACGCGGACGACACGCTTTGGGAAAACAACGTATTCTTCGAGAAGCTGATCGAGGATTTCATCACCATTGTCGAGCCTTATGGCTATACCCGCGCTTACATTCGCCACATCTTGAATGAAACGGAACGAAAAAACATCCGTCAATATGGTTACGGCGTGCGCAGCTTCGGGCGCTCGCTCGAAGAGACTTACCTAAAGCTCTCGGATCAAATGGCCAAGCGCGAGACGCTGGCGCTGATTCATAGCCGCGTCATCGATCTGGAGCGCACCCCGCCCAAAATTCTCGATGGAGTACCGGAAACTCTGGCGTACCTCACCGAACGGCATCGGCTGATTCTGTTTACGAAGGGCGAGCCCGCCGAACAGGCGGCCAAGGTCGAACGCTCCGGCCTGCAGGGTTTTTTTGAATTCATCGAAATTGTTCCGGAAAAAGATCCCCAGACCTACGGCGGACTGGTTCACAAACACAAAATCGTGAAGACCCACGGCTGGATGATCGGCAACAGCCCGCGCAGCGACATTAATCCGGCGATGCAGATCGGCCTCAACGCCGTGTACATTCCGCATCCGCATACCTGGACTCTGGAACATGAGCCGGTCGTGTCCGGCTCCGGAAAACTGGTGATTCTCCCAGCCTTCCGCGAGCTTCGCGGTCATTTCTAGCGCGGCCTCACGGGACCTGGCTACCCAAATTGGACGTTGTACCCGGCCAGCCATTCGCTAATCTAGTTCCTTTGCTACTTCCTCCAAGGAGCGGCCCATGGCTACCACCACGGCTTCCCTGCAAACCGACTGGCGGCAAGAGTGGTTTGAGATTGAAGACGCAACGTACTTGAATTTGGCGAGCCAGTCGCCGATGCCCAAGGTTTCTATTCGCACGGTGCAAGCGGCGCTGGAGGCAAATAAAAATCCGCACCACAAACCAGATTCCACTTTCTTCGAAGTGCCCAATCGCATCCGAGCGTCCATCGCGAAGCTAATCGGCGCAAAGCCGGAAGAGATTGCACTGACCAGTGGAGCGAGCGCGGGTGTGGCAGCGGTTGCGTACGCGCTGACGTGGAAGCCGGGCGACGAGGTCATCACCGCGAAGGGCGAGTTCCCGCTACAATACGCGGCGTGGAAACCGATGGAAGAACGCGAGGGGCTGAAACTGAAAATTGTCTCTCCGCGCGAACGGTTTATCACTGCGGATGATCTGATCGCCGCGCTCGCTCCGCGGACCCGAGTCGTCTCCGTGAGCATGGTACGGTTCGACGACGGCTCACTGCTGGACACCGCACGCGTCGCTGCCGCGTGTCACAAGCAGGGCGCGCTGCTCTTGCTCGACGCCAGCCAGTGCTGCGGCGCGATCCCCATAGATGTGAATCAGCTTGGAGCGGATTTTATTGTGTCCGCCGGCTACAAGTGGCTGCTGGGCCCATTCGGTACTGGATTCTTCTGGGCCAAGAGCGAGCATCTTGGAATGATGCGGCCAGGGCCGTTCTACTGGTTGGCGGCGTTGAGCTCGGACAACTTCTCGGCTTTGAATCTGGCAGACCCGAAGCCCGGCGCAAACGCGAAGCGCTGGGATTCGCCGGAATGGGCCAGCTATTTCAATTTGAACCTGGTAGCGATGGACACGTCCGTTGATTTTGTGGTGCGCATGGGGCCTGAGTTGGTTGCTGCGCACAACCGCAAATTGATTGAACTGATGTACGCCCGGCTTCCGAAGGATCGCTTCGTCCCGGCGAGTCCGCTGGATCCTGCGCAGCGCGGCCCCTACGGCTGTTTTGCGGCGCGAAGCCCGGAGAAAACGGCGGAAGTTTACAATCGCCTGCGCAAGGAGAATGTTGTCGTCAGCCTGCGCGAAGGCAACATTCGCGTTTCTCCCCACCTGTACAACACAGAGCGCGACATCGACCGGCTCATCGGCGTGGTTACTCCGTGACCGAACAGGCTGGGTGGCCAAAGATTGCGGTGGTTGGTGCGGGGGCCGTGGGCGGATACTTCGGCGGACTGCTGGCGCGCGCGGGGGCGCCGGCGGTGATGATCGGGCGTCCGGCGTTTGTTGAAGCTGTGAAGAAGAACGGGCTTTTCCTCGACGCGTTGCAATTTCAAGAGAGTGTGCGAGTTGAAGCGTCCACCGAACTTAGCGCGGTGCGCGGTGCGGAAATTGTTCTCTTCTGCGTAAAAACCACGGACAACGCCACGACAGCGCGGGAGTTGGCTCCGCTGCTTGCTCCCGGCGCGTTGGTCCTCAGCATGCAGAATGGCGTGGACAACGTGGAGCAGATTCGCGCCGCGGCGGCGATCGATGCGCTGCCAGCTGTTGTATACGTTGCGGCTTCGGTGCCGGAACCCGGGCGGGTGAAGCATGTCGGCCGCGGCGATTTGGTTGTCGGCCCGCGCAGCGAAAAGACAGAACGCGTCGCCGCACTATTTTCGCGGGCCAGCATCCCGTGCCGGATTTCCGAAAACATCCAGGGCGAGCTTTGGACCAAACTGGTGTGGAATTGCGCCCTGAACGCCGTCTCCGCGCTCGGCCATGCGAAGTACGGCCAAATCACCGCCAGCGCGGATGCCTGGAAAGTTGTCGAGACAGCCGTTTATGAAGTCCTGGCCGTCGCACGCGCCGCTGGGATTCATCCACCTGGCTTGGAAGACCCGCAGGCAGCGCTCGCCGGCGCACTGAAGATTGCTACAACAATGTCCGAGGCGCTCTCTTCGACGGGACAAGATTTGAACCGCGGCAAACGCACGGAGGTCGATTCTCTGAATGGCTACATTTCGCGGCGCGGCGCAGAGCTCGGTGTTGCAACGCCGGTCAATCAGGCGCTCTTTGCGTTAGTGAAGCTGGCGGAAGGCTGTTCCTAGCCCTGGCAACCCCTCAAGACATCCAAAAAAAGTTGACAAGAGGTCCAACTTTTCCTTGACATCTCTATACCCCAGCGTATAATTAACCTTGTGGGAAATTGTGTTCGGAAGCCTCAGCCTGTTTACCCTGAGGCTGACCTGAAGGGTTTGTCCTGAGGCTGAGCCGAAGGTTACATTGAGCGTAGCCGAAGGGCTCCCGCTTTTCGCGTTTTAGAGCCCCCTGTTCGGCTCCTTCTCTTCACTAATCAATCGAAAACGTGCCCTTTAGAATCAATCAATTACGAAATGCAAATTTCGTAAGCCCTTTTTTTTGATATTCATACAAAATGGTGGGGGTATCTCCAAAGCAATCGTCCATCCCCAGAGGGGATTTTGCAGCGAATGCTGGCAATAGGGGAATTGTCGGTTAGCGATCTTCTGGAAGGCGAAATGGAATGTGGACGATGGCCTCGAGGTCGATGGGGCTTCCCTGCTTTGTGGCCGGGTGGAACTTCCACTGGCTGAAAGCTTGCATCGCGTTGGCATCGAGCTGCCCGTCGATGCCGCGCACCAATTGAATGCTGTCCACCGAGCCGTCGCTGCGAATCACGGCGTAAAGCACGACTTCCCCTTCCACACGCTCCTTGATTAAGGTGGGCGGATACTTGGGATCGACCTTCCTGAGCGGCCCCGGAGCGGAGACGTCCGAGGAAGCCTGCCGAGCGCCGTTGGTGTTCGACCCCAGTTCGGAGAAATTCAGAATCCAGCTGCCCGTCGCGCTGTTCAGGTTGGGCATGTTGACAAGCATTTTGTAAACTCTTTTCAAGGCGAAAATTTGCTCGGGCTGCGCGCCGGGCGGAAGTGCCGCGAAATTCGGCGGGCCGGTTCTTTCGGGCGCGTCATCCGTCTTGGCGTGAGCATCGGGCTTGAGGATCAGCGCGTGCGGCGCAGACGCAACCGTTTTCGACGAACCACCGAGCCCGGAAACGGCATTATTTGCGGGCGGATGCCCTCCAGTGATGCTCACGTCCATCTGATTTTCTCCGCCGCCGTTGCCCGACGCAGTTCCGCCGCTGCTCGCTGGACCGCCGCCTGTTCCTCCATTTGCGCCTGGAGTTCCGTTCGCGGAGCCGCCGGGTACACCAGGTTGCTTGCCTTCGGGGGAAATGGAAACGCGCGCGGCCAGATTGCCTTGCGGGGGGACGACTGGCACAGGCGGGCCGGGAGTCGCAGAGAGCGCAATGAACGTTGCGGCATTGCCATTCGCAACGCTGGATTGTGAAGCGCCAACGTCCGGCGCAGGGCCCGCGTCACCCGTTTGAGCGCGTGGCGCGAGGTGAGGTGCAGCGCCGGCATTCAATTCCACCTTGGGACGCGCGGGAGCGTTTGGCGAAACCTGTATCGGGATTTCACCGAGTTTCTGATCGAATACCGGGACGTCCGGTAGCGGGGCAGCCGCTGCCGTTACCGTTGCCGCTCTGCGTTCGCGGGGCCGTAGCTTTGCGAGTGTGTCTTGGCTGATTTGCAAACGCGGACGCGCCGGGCCAGCCATCTGCTGGAGCTGCACCACGTTCGGAAGGTCCGGAAGAATCTTCGGCGGCTCAATGGGAGCGGCGGAGTTAATCAACGTTTGGCGAGGATGCGTGGGGCGAACGGGATCGGTGAAGATGCGCTGCCGTGGATGAAATGCGTCGGCGCCTTCAGGAGGAAGCGGCTTGGCAGGCTCGCCGCGCGGGCTCGGTTTGGGCTTGGAACTTTTCATGTCCACCAGAGGAAAATCTTTGATCGGGCCGGACCAGGTGAGTTCGGTGTTCTCGAACGCAGAGAAGTGCCGCGCCGCTGCGGGGAGCCGCGGGGACGGCATGACGACAAAAACGATATGCCACAAGGCGGCGGCAACTATGGCGCGGCGCGGGATGCGGCGCTCGACCCAGCACTCTTTGAAAAAACTCCCGCTCAGAAAACTCTTGGGAACGTTCGATCTGGTGAAGACGGCGCGCAGGCTGCTCCCGATGCCCTGGTGAAAACTTCCCCAGGCGAGCTCCAGCTTCGGCTCGTGGCCCGTTCGCAGGCGTACGGGAGCGGCAGGCTCGGCAGCCTGCCCCAAGAGATCCAATGCTCTGCCGGCCTTGCTCAAAAAGAGTTCCTTTCGTTTGAAATGCCTTTTCTTTGTCGTGGCGGGTCTTTAGACCCGTTCATTTGACTTTCGCTTTTATCTCTTGCCGTGTCCCATTCACCGCGCAAGCCTACTGGGCGCGGATTACCCTTGAAAATCGAAGATGCGTGAACACTTCAATATAGATGAAACTCTGCGCGCGGGGGTTTACTCGGCAGAGTTATTTTCACCGCCAGTATCGCCGCTGCGGCGGCGGTAAAAACTCAGGGCCGCATCGCCCTGCTTGAGAACGCGGAACCTTCGCAGCGCGCCTGCTTCTTCACGCAAGTCGAAGTTGCGGCGATGCTCGGCAATCACAATGCCGCCGGGTGCGAGAAGATCCGCAGAACCCAGAAATTCTAGCACGCGGGAGTAGTCTTCGGCAGCAGCGTAGGGAGGATCGAGAAAAATGTAGTCGAAGGCAGGCGCACCTGAGTTTTTTCGAGCCGCGAGCATGCCGAGTCCACGAAGCGCGTCTACGGCCAGGATGGTCGCGCCGGTGTCGATGCCCAAGGATTCGAGATTGCGGCGAATCAAGGTGGCGGCGGGCGCGTGATTCTCGATGAAGATGACTTCAGCGGCTCCGCGGCTCAGAGCTTCGATGCCGATGGCACCGGTTCCGGCGAAGAGATCGACGAATCGAGAGCCGGCGATATTGGGGGCCAGGACGTTGAAGAGCGTTTCGCGCAAGCGGTCGCTGGTGGGCCGCAACGCGAGACCTTTGAGGCTTTTCAGGATGCGGCTTCGGTAGACTCCAGCGATGACGCGCATGAGTGCAGTTATTAGTTGTCAGTTTTCGGCTTTTAGTCAAGGAACAAGGACTTGGGCGGTGGTTCTGATGGAGGGTACGAGACGATCACTTTTTCCTAGTTCACGGTATGTAACCCGGCTAACAAAGACATGGAATCAAGAGGTCATCGTTTTGCGATGCATGCAGAGTCAATAATCTGGTCCAGCGCATCCGGTTGTTTCCCCGACAGCAGCCGGTAGCTTGCGGTGTCACGACTTGAGAAAATAGCCGTGCGCCAATATCCGCCGTGTTTCATGCGTCCCCGGGCATCCATACCAACAACATTCCCCGCACTGTCCTTTATCCAGCGTTCCTCAAACCGTTCGGAATCCAGTGAATCGGCGTCTGTTATTTCCTCGGCGCTGGTGGATATGACTAGTTCGGCCGAGGATGGTTCTCCACCTCGCGGGTAAATAAAGAGAGACTGCACGTTGTCATTATTAATTGGACTGGATTCCATCGTCTTTGGCGATGCGAATAGGACTGAAAAACCAATTCGACTGGAAGAACTAACTTCCCCGCAAGCGGGAATCACCCAATCTGATTGTTTTGCGTCCTGCAGCCTCACTCGAATGGGTGCACCTCCAGGCTCCACGGTGAGCGCTAAAGGGCGATAGTTTGGATTTTCAAACCTAAGCTGCTGTCCCGAGTTGGAAAACGCAAATTCTCCCTTCTCGTTTGTGACAGTTTTCTGGCGCTCGGGAGGTGTGCCACCGAGTACATCGTCAATGACTGTGAAGCCTTCGACTGGTTTGCCATCAATACCGACCAAAACACCGCGAAGATTGAGATTAGCAGGGGGCACGGATTCCACGTCAGAAACCTGCGTAATCACGAGTAGCGCACAACAACCGAGATGGCCATATCCGACGAAATCAACGGTTCCCTTTGCAGTTCTGCTTTCTTGACCTGCAAAGAACATGCCTGTAAGCATTGCACTAACGTTGTAGTTAGGCTTGTCTCCGTGACGCGCGGCAATCAAGGCATACAGTCTACGAAAGCTGTCATCTTTCTTGACTCCGTACGAGACGCCGTTGATTTTGATCTCAGAGTCGGGCTTTCTGAAGGAATCGTTCACCGTAGAGGCCACTATCCCCGGCACGTCTCCGCCGAAAGCCAACCAGATGCCCTGTTCTGTATCGCAATTCCTAACTCCTAACGAGAAATCCTCAAAGTGAACATTGAGTGTTCCACGGACCCGAATCAGTTTTCCATCGAAAGCCTTTGGATTCCTTGCGAGGTCGCATCCAGGCACTTCCACCGGACTTTCCTGCGCATAAACCAGCCGTGGAAAACATAAGAGGCCGACGAACGCCACAAATCGAAACAATCTTTTTGACATGGTTGGTTGCGACCTTTTCCCCTTAAATGCTACCAAAAATCGACTGCAAACTAACCAAGTCGCGCTGAAATGTCAGCCGATGCGGCGCCGCCCACGGTGGCGTTAGGGTTTTGCTCCGCAACGGAGCGAGGTCAGGCCTACTTGGGCTGGTCTTCGAGTGACTGGGGCGGAACGCTAGGGGGCACAGGGAGACTCGCAAGTTTCACGCAATTTCGCCCAGCAGCCTTCGCTTTATAGAGTGCCGCGTCCGCTTCTCGAAGAAGTTCTTCGACCGGCAGAACTCCCCATTCCGTGCTGGCGAGGATGCCTAAACTCATAGTGACGGGGACCGGGCCGCGTGCGGTTTGGACGGGCGCACTCGCGATCGCCCGACGAATCTGCTCCGCTCGCTGGAGCGCTGCAGGGAGATTACAGTTGTTCAGCACCACCAGGAACTCTTCCCCGCCATAGCGGCCGACGAAATCGTACGAGCGCACCGACGCAAGTAGCCGGCGGGCAATCTCCCTCAGTACCTCGTCTCCAGTAACATGTCCAAGAGTGTCGTTAACATTCTTGAAGTGATCCACGTCTCCCAGTAATATCGAGGTGCATCCGTCCTCGCGATGAGCGCGGGATAGCTCGCGGGACAGTAGATCCATGATGACCCCACGGTTGAAAAGGCCGGTCAGTGGATCGTGCGTTGCTTTAAAGCGCATATCTTCTCGCGCCTCAACCAATCTGTCTTCCAACTGGAGGATGCGCAGGCCCGTTCGAAGTCGCGCCTTCAACTCCGCCGGGTCGAATGGCTTGATCAGGTAGTCGTCGGCGCCGGACTCCAGTCCCTCAATCACGTCCTGTTTCGATTCCTTTGAGGTCAGTAGGACCATGTGGACATAAACCTGGTCACGTTTCTGGCGCACCTCGCGACAGACTGCAGGCCCATCTAGTTCTGGCATAACCCAATCCAGCAGCGCAAGCCGCGGTCCGTCGGGCCGGCACAAGTGTTCCGCAGCGAGTCGCCCGTTCTGAACGGCGGTCACTTCGTATCCGTCGCGCTCCAGGGTTCTCTCCAACAGGCGAAGGGAGAGGGCATCATCATCTGCGATAAGAATTCTCATGGCCTAGCCTTCGCCACACAGGCTTCCAACTCCGGAAGCAGATGTTTCACTTCGCTCTCAAAAAGCGCCAGGGCGCTTTTCAATGCGGCGCCGTCACTGGAGTCCGCCAATTGCTCCAGCTGGGCCGCAGCTGCAGTGGCTCGTGTGGCGCCAAGATTTGAAAGCATCCCCCTCAGCGTGTGGCCTGATTTCTGGATGTTTTTCGGGTTTTCGTCAGCGATCGCTTCCCGCAGCGCGCCCAGGTGGCGCGGGAACTCAATTTTAAAAATCGCAACCAACTCGCGCAATAACTCAGCGTCATTGTCTACTCGTCCGAGCAGCTCAGCCACATTCACAATGGGTTCCGGCGGAGGATTATTTGGTTGCGTCATGTTCTCTCACTGGACGATTTTCACGGGCTCGATCCTCCTCGCCACGTACTTCTCAAGGATCTCCTCGAGGTCCTGAGGCCGGATGGGCTTGGAAAGATACCCGTCCATGCCGGCATCGAGGCATCGTTCCCGATCACCTTTCATCGCATGGGCTGTCAAGGCGATAATCGGTTGGTGATTGCCGCTCGTCTTTTCTCTTTCTCGAATCGCGAGGGTGGCCTCAATTCCGTCCATCTCCGGCATCTGTACATCCATGAAAACCAAATCGTAGCTCTGGTTTTCGAGCGCGTCGAGCGCCTCGCGCCCATTCGCGGCCACCACGACGCGGTGTCCCCTCTTCTCGAGCAACCTCGTTGCCAATATTCGATTCACTGCATTGTCTTCCACCAACAGCACGCGCAAAGAACTCAGGGGATCGCGGGCGTCTTGCAGCGAATACCGCGTCACCAGCGGAATAGCGCCTTTTTGCTCTTTTGCCCCGAGTACGCGCGCAATCGCCTCGCGCAATTCGGACTGCCGGATTGGCTTCAGCAGGTACGCTGCAACTCCAAGTTCCTGGCAGCGCACCGCATCTCCTCGATGGCCGGCAGAAGTCAGCATCATAATCGTGGCTGTCGATAGCTCCGGACGCTGCCGAATTTGCTCCACCAGGCTGAAGCCATCCATCGTTGGCATATGCATATCCGTCAAAATCAGGGCGTAGGGCTCCGCCGCTGCTCGAGCGGCTGAGAGTTGAGTCAGTGCTTCTTCGCCGCCTTCGACCGACGTTGGCTTCATTTCCCAACGCTTCAGCATGCCTTCCAGAATCCGCCGGTTCGTACGGTTATCATCCACTACGAGAACCTTTAGGCCTCGCAGAATTTCCGGCGGCGCAACGCTCCCCACTTCAATCGCGTTTACGTCCGCAATTCCCACACGGGCTGTGAAGTGAAACTGCGTCCCGCGGGCGACTTCGCTGCCCACCCAGATTTTTCCACCCATCATTCCCACCAGGCGCGTCGAAATAGTCAGGCCCAGACCGGTGCCGCCGTACCTCCGTGTTGTCGACGTATCGGCCTGGGTAAAGGGATCAAAAATCATCTTCTGCTTTTCTGGTGGGATCCCGATTCCTGTATCCGATACCGTAAAGTGCAAGATACAGCTCTCGCCGTCCTTGGAGTCTGTTTGAACATGCAGCGCCACTTCCCCTTCACTCGTAAACTTGATGGCGTTGCCCACAAGATTCAGCAGAACTTGGCGCAGCCGGCTCGAATCGCCATTCACAACCTCGGGCACCTCGGGAGCAATTTCGCAAAGCAGCTCCAACCCCTTTTCGTCCGCCCGCACCGTAAGTGTCTTCAGTGTTGCTTCCAGACAATCGCGTAGGTTGAAATCGATCGGTTCCAGATCGATCCTGCCCGCCTCGATCTTGGAAAAATCGAGGATGTCGTTGATTACGGTGAGCAGAGAATCCGCGGACATTTTGACGGTCTCCAAGTATTCTCGTTGCTCCACGTTCAGTTCCGTCTCGAGGGTTAGGTCCGTCATTCCTATGACACCGTTAAGCGGAGTGCGGATTTCATGGCTCATGTTCGCCACGAATTCGCTCTTCGCTCGATTCGCCGCTTCCGCACTTTCCTTAGCCTGGCGAAGCTCATGGCGGGACAGTTCGAGCGCCTCCAACATGCGGTTTATCCCCGAGCCGAGGCCGGCAATTTCGTCGCGCCCTTCCTGGGGGACACGCTCGGAGAGGCTGCCGCTGGCGCCAATGGCGGCCACGCTGGCGCTCAACCGAGTGACACGCGACTGCACCAACGTTTCCATCAGCAGCATGGTCACGAGACCGAACACGAATCCCGCCATTAGCAGCGACACAAGGAAATTGAACAGGCTGGCTTCTCCCTGCTGCATTATTTTTCTAGGCATCACAGCTCGCAGAATTAGATCGTTTTTTCCATAGATATCGTCGATGAGTCCATATCCGGCGATATCCTTGGAATTGAGCGGGCGCAGCAAAGTGCGCGAGGACGCAGTGAGCGCGGCGCGCGCGGATTCAATGTCGCTCGGCAACGCGGTCTCATCGAGGCGGTGCAGGGTCAAAGCGAGGTGGGAGATGCCGGCGAGACGCGCGACCTCCGCGGCATTCAGACGGCGTCCTGCAATGTACGTGCCGCGAATCGGGCCCCGGCTTTGGCTGTCGATAATGGGCTGCGAATCAATCAGCACTGGGCCGGAGGTAAGCAGCGCTATTCCGAGCACCTTGCTCCCGGGATGTGTGTGATGCATCAGAAGCGAGCCGGGTGCAAGATGCGCCCAGAGCCCTGGAGGAATTTCCGTCGCTTTTCCCGCCACAGGGTCATAGGCCTTCGTAAAGACCTGCCGGCCTTGGGGATCGAAGATCAGAACGAAGTCAATCCGCAAACGCGGAAACCACGGATCGGGAAATTCGCTGGTCGGAAGGTCGGGCTTTCTGCCCTCAAGGTATGCGCAGGTATCGTCCCAGGCGGCGTAATCACTGGTGGTGTTGTCGAGAGTGGCGAGGTCATCGGCCAAAACCGCAGAGGCGCGTGCGACGTTTTGGCGCGTGTCATCCGCTTCGAGGGTGGCAAAACTGTGCATCATGGAAACCCGCGCTACCGAGTACAGGATGGCGACCAGGATCACCAGGGAGAGAGCGACGCTCAGCAGCGTTCTTGTGCGCAATTTCATCGGTTTAATTAGTCCTCTTGCATGCATTGACCATATGCCGATTCCCATCGCCCTTAGGCTCTTCGTTCTTCCACGGTTGATTGGGCAACTGCAGGTCGGACTGTCCCTTTAGTTGAGGATTCCTGTCCATACATCCAAATTTACCGCCTGCCGGAGTGGTCCCAGAGTCTTCCTTTGAAGGTCGTTCTCAAGGGATAACTCTCGATAAACGTATTAAGCGGACTAATGAATCCCATTGGCCCGGTCCCGAAAACTCCCTTTCGTGCTGCAAGTCCATAAGAAGTCAGACAAAGCAAGATGCCCGGGCCTCGTTCCGAAAACACCTGTTTCCCGACCCAGTGAATCGGACAGTGGATGCGTTTGAGGCGTGCCCGGCCAGAGTTCCTTCTCAGTTTCATGTTAAAACATGTGCTCGTCCGGTCAGCCAACTTATGACTACAGGCGCTGACAGCGCGAGACATGGGTCAGCCGAAAGCGTGAGTGATCAAGAGCAGCGCAAAATATGACCAGCAAAATTCCAAAGACAGTATGACGAGCAGAATTCCAGAGACAATTTGAATCAACGACAGGAATGCCTTGACCTCATTGATAGAATGCCCGTCGCTGAGAATCAACTGCTGAAGTCTGCCAGAAGTCTTGGTGCCCCAACAAACCAAAAATGCCAAGAAAAGTGGGAGCAGCGTAAGTGGCCCGGGTCGATTCGCGGAGCTGTGTGGCACAACCGCAACGAGGAGAAATAGTCCATTCCAAGCGAGGATAAACAAAAGAAGCGCTGTCCAACGAACTGGGAATCCTCGCCACTTAGTTTCGGAGCTGGCCGGTGCGGTGGGCGAAAAGCCGACTCCTCGAATTTGCTCGATGAGCGTTTCCGGATTACTGTGCCAGAAGATGATTTTGGAGGGATAGTCCGAGCGAGCATGCACGATTCGGACTCCGCTTGCGAAAGGGAAAATTGGTCCGTAGCGCTCCAAGGAGACCACGTCACTCGGCAGAAAATCGCAGGTATCTATCACGCTAGTCAGCCGTAGCTGCGCTGCAGACGCAACAAGCTTTGCCAATGGCCAAGTGGCATTAGCCCAACCGATTCGTGCCCCACCTCTGACACTAATTAATTCCATACATGAGCCCCGAACCGGTCTCTAGCCGTTTGAAGTCCAACGATCGTTGTGTTGACTTACGAAATTGTACGTCAAGTCCGAGTTTAGAGAGTTAACCGATGCGGGCGAGGTGGTAGCGGCGCTGCCATCCGGGAGGGAGCTGGCGGAGGAGACGCTGCATCATGTCCTGCTGCGCCGCATCGGCGGCTAGGGCGAAGGCTTCGCGCCGGGCGAGTTCGAGGAGTTCTTTATCGCGCAAGGGGTTGGCGATGTGGAAGCCGAGGTCGCCGGACTGGCGGGTTCCGAAAAATTCGCCGGGGCCGCGGAGGAGGAGATCGGTTTCGGCGATTTCGAATCCATTGGAGGTGCGCACCATGGTTTCAAGGCGGGCGCGGGCGACGTCGTCTTTTGCGGCCGTAGAACGGCCGACGTCTTTTGCGCCCGCTGAGAGGCCGACAGTCATACGAAAAGGGGCGACGAGGATGCAATGGGATTTTTGCGCGCCGCGGCCGATGCGTCCGCGAAGCTGGTGGAGCTGGGCAAGGCCGAAGCGCTCGGCGTGCTCGATGACCATGACGGTGGCGTTGGGGACGTCGACGCCGACTTCGACGACGGTGGTGGCGACGAGAATTTGCGCTTCGTTTTTGCGGAAGCGCTGCATGACTTCTTCTTTTTCGTCGCTGGAGAGGCGGCCGTGCAAGAGGCCGAGGTTGAGCTTGGGAAAAACTTCGCGCGACAGGCGCTCGTACTCTTCCATGGCGGCTTTCAGCTCGAGCTTCGATTCTTCGATGACGGGATAAACGACGTAGCCCTGATGGCCGGCGGCGACTTCGCGGCGGAGAAATTCCCAAACGCCGGGGAGATGCTGCTCCGTGGTCATGCGCGTGGCGATGGGCGTGCGGCCGGGCGG
>WNFJ01430129.1_pt4 | contig 23310 bp, 16 predicted proteins | sample 5400461 | NCBI WGS metagenome assembly WNFJ01 (sample SAMN13153349, study PRJNA577476) | soil metagenome | isolation source: 115 cm saprolite on Douglas fir-dominated hillslope | place: USA:California | collected 2013-09-17
ACGGTCAACGCTCGACCTTCAACGGTTTGGCCGTTGAATTTGGAAATGGCGTTTTGCGCGTCCTGCTCTGAGCCCATTGTGACAAAAGCAAAGCCGCGCGACTTGCCGGTGAATCTATCTTGCATGAGAGTGACTTCTTGCACGGCGCCAGCCTGTGAAAAAAGCTCCTGCAGTTCGTTTTCCGTCGTGTTGAAGGAAAGATTGCCTACGTATAATTTGGTTCCCATTGAGTTTATCCTGGAAAACGCAGCTAGGTCACTGTTCCCGCTTATCGGATTTCAAATCGCCACTGAATAAACTCAACTGACAATCCACCAACTGCCGAGCTTCCGTTTTTCCGTTTCGTCTGACTAGTAAAATGCTTCCTCTAAGAAAGCAATAAGAATCAGGGATCAATTTTTTCCTTCCCAAAAGATGGTTAAATCCACTAGCGCGAATGGGAAAAGGTTCACTGCGCGCGTCGCGGTGGTGGCCGCAGGCGTAGTTAGCCCACTGGGATTCGGGTTGAGCGAAACGCTCGATTCATTGCGCGAGGCACGCGATTGCGTCAACCCAGTAACGCGATTTTCGGTAGCGCAATGTCGATGCAAGACCGCAGGTCAAGTGCCTGCTGAGCGCCTGCTCGACAAGCAGTGTAACAGAGTCCGCACTCGACGCTTGCATCGCGCGTCGCACATGATCATCTACGCGCTAGGAGAAGCGCTGACGCAGGAGCCTCAGTTCAAACCTGAGTTGACAGTAATTGGAACAACGAGCGGTGGCATGTCTTACGGCGAAGATTACTACCGGTCATTAAAGCAAGGTGGAAATTTGCGACATTCGCCGACTTGGATCGCGAATTATCCAGCACAAAAGCCAGTGATCGATGCGCTGGAAGCCTTCGGAATTGCTGCACCATGCGAGGTGGTTTCAAACGCCTGCGCCTCCGGCACGAACGCTATCGGTCACGCATTCGACTGTGTGCGATCGGGCCGCTACCAGCGCGTGTTGACCGGTGGGTATGACGCACTCTCGGAACTCGTCTTCGTCGGCTTCGATTCGCTTCAGGCCTCGACGCCAGAGAAATGCCGTCCATTCGATCGACATCGCACCGGCATGGTTCTCGGAGAAGGCGCGGCGGTTCTCGCCTTGGAAAACTTTAATGCTGCTCGGGCGCGTGGCGCGACTATTCTCGCAGAAATAACCGGCTACGGCATTTCCACCGACAATTTTCACCTGACGCAGCCAGATCCCTCCGGTATCGGACCACGGCGCGCGATGGAGCGAACCCTGCAGAGCGCCCACACTTCAGCCGATGCAGTCGATTACATTAACGCGCACGGAACTGCTACGCCCTTCAATGATACAGCCGAAGGCAAAGCAATCAGCGAATTATTTGATCGCGTGCCGGTAAGCTCGACCAAGAGCATGATGGGTCATTCGTTAGGGGCGGCCGGTGCCGTCGAAGCCGTCATCTGCCTGCTCGCGCTCCAGCATCAATTTCTTCCTCCAAACATCAATTTTCGCGTTTCAGACGAAGATATTCACCTAAACATTGTTGCGAACAAAGCGCAACCAGCCCTTCTGAGCACAGTTCTTTCGAACTCCTTCGGCTTCGGCGGGACGAACGCTTCGATTCTGATGCGTAAATTCGACGCATGAGTCTGGCAATCGCCGGCATGGGGTGGGTCACACCCCTTGGAAGCGGCATTGATCCGGTATGGGAACGTTTGCTCCAGGGTGATGAAGCGCAGGCGGAAAAGTTCACGGAACAATTCAGTAATCAATGTTACAGCGTTTTTCGAGTACCTGAGTCCGCGCTGACCAGTTCGCCCCGCCACCCACGTCTTCGCCGGGCCGGTATGATTTCGCGTTTTGCCGCGGCCGCGGGTTTGGAGGCGTTGCAAGCCGCAGGAGTAAAGCTCGATTCGCAGAGTGCAGAACGAATGGCGCTCGTCTTCGCAATCTCAAACGGCGGGGTGATTTACACGAAGCGGTTTTATCGCGACATCGTTGAGGGGGGCGCGCAATCAGCCAGTCCGCTCCTGTTTCCTGAAACAGTCTTCAACGCGCCAGCGAGTCATCTCGCAGCGATTCTCGGTATCACCGGCGCCACCTACACTCTGGTGGGTGATAGCGCGGCAGGTCTTCTAGCGATAAGAATGGCCGAGGACTTGATGACGAATGAGGCGCTCGACTATTGCCTGGTCGTCGGGGCAGAAGAGGTCGATTGGCTGTTGTGCGACGCGTATCGGCGATGGCGGCTGCTCCGTTTGGCGCCTCCGGTAGAGCCATTCGGTCGAATCGATCGAGGAATGATCTTGAGCGAAGGGGCAGGAGCAATCCTGCTTCGACGGGACGGCCCGATAAGAATCGAAGGCACTCACGCCGGCGGGAATTACCGGAAACGCGCGGAAACGGAAGAGTTAATGAAGCGGATCCTCTGCGATCTCAGCCGAACCAAAATTGATTTTGTTATCTCGAGCGCAAACGGCACATTTATCGATAAGGCGGAAAGCAGGGTGCTCCAGCAAGTTATCCCCGATGCATTCGTCTATACGGCAAAGCCAGCTCTTGGTGAGAGCGTTGGCGCTGCCGGACTGTGGCAGGTCATTTTAGGAGGCCAGGCTTTGCGTTGTAGTGAGCTTCCGCCCTTGCTTCATGCAAGGCGAACAATTCCATTGCGGATTTCGCCTGCGCGTGTGTCCGTGGCGGCGGGTCGCGCAATCGTCTTAGGTTCTGGAGTCAATCAGCAAGTCGCAGGTTTGCGGTTGTCGATCCGATGATTGTGGATTCAATTCGTCAGGTGACCAGCGCTCGGGATCTCAGCGCGGAGTGCTTTTGGGCTTTTCAGGAAGCCTTTGATGAAGTACTTTCGGCGTCCGCCATGCGAAAGCCGGTTCTGTTGTTCATCGCTCTCCTTTTGCGAGCGCCGGTTTTATGAGAGGAGAAATCAAGACTCCGGAGAATGACCCGATTGAAATTACGTCCACCGGGGAAACAACATACGAAAACGGGCTGGCTACGGCGCGCGATAACGTCGCGATTCATGTCGGAGACACAGACATTTACGCCGACTACGCGCAGTACAATTCGCGCACACACGACGTGTATCTGCAAGGCCATGTGCGGATCTATCGTGATGTGAGCCTCTACATTGCGGATAGCGGTGTATATAACACTGACACAAAAAAAATTCGATCGATGAGCACGCGAACGGAATCCGAACCCTATTTCCTCAACGGCAGAGATGTGAGCCAAATTTCCGACAACGGCTATCTCATAAGGAACGGAACCTTTACGACGCATGATTCGCCGAATCCCGATTTCCACCTCCGAGCGCAAACAATCCGGTTCTACGAGGACGACCGCGCGATTTTTCGGAACGTAACTATGTATGTGGGGAAAGTGCCGGTGTTTTGGTGGCCTTACCTGTATCAATCGCTCAGTGACGCGTTCAACTTTACGGTTTCGCCAGCGTTCCTGAGCACATGGGGGCCATCGCTTCTCACTGAGGTCACCTTCCCAATAACCGACCATATCAGGGGCCGCGTCCGGCTTGATTACTTCGGCCGTCGGGGCCCAGCCGTCGGCTTCGATCCAATTATTGATTATGGGAAGGACGACAGCAGCCAGGCCCGGCTCAAGACCTTTTACATTAATGATCAAAACCCGGACATCAATCAGACGGCCGTGCCGCGACAGAATGTTCCTACCGATCGATACCGGTTGAGCTTGGAAGATCACACAAACTTTACCGAAGCCATCTACGGCATCGCTAACATCACGAAACTTACCGACCAGTACGTTATGCAGGATTTCTATCCGGGTGAGTTTCGTCTCGATCCTGTTCCGGACAATGTTGTCGCTCTGACAAAGTCAGACCCATTTTACACGTTGACTGGGATCGCACGTTTTCAGGCGAACGATTTCTTCACGACAACCGAACGTTTACCGGAAGTTGTATTGGACATCAAGCGTCACGGGCTTTTCGGGGGACCCATTTTTTATGAAGGCGAGACCGGCTTTGCTAACTTGCAGCTACAATTCCCGGAGGGTGCCGGTTTCGAGAATTATGGCACGACTCGTTTCGACACCTTCCATCAACTAACTTATCCAAACACATACTTTGGGTGGCTTTCCATCGTGCCGCGGGTCGGCTTTCGCGCCACCTATTATGGTGAGACATTTGACCTACGAACGACAACCTTCACGCCACCCTCAAATCCGCTCGTGCCTGACTTTATTCTCCCGCCCCCGACGTTGGCCAACCCAATCAAGTTCGATGGAGACACTTTTCGCACGGTTTTTAATACGGGAGCCGAGGCCTCTTTCAAGGTCTCGCGGACATGGGAGAATGTGCAAAGCCGCGCCTTTGGGTTGGATGGACTTATGCACGTTTTCCAACCATTCACAGACTTTGCGTACGTCTCAGAAAACGGTCCAAACCCCGAGTCAATCTTGCAGTTCGATCGATTTGAACCGTCCACGCAATTGCGGGCGATCGACTTCCCTGGGTTCACTCCAATCGATTCAATCGCTAGTTGGACGGTCTGGCGGCTCGGTATTCGCAACCGCTTGGAAACACGGCGCGATGACCAAACGTTCACTTGGTTTGAGCTCGATAGCTTTTTTGACGTGAACTTCGAGAATCCGTACGACCGCACCGATTACTCAAACTTCTTTAATAATGTCCGCTTTACACCGCTGCCCTGGATGTCGTTTACGGTCGGCTCCCAAGTGCCGGCTTTCGCCCAAGGTTTTACGGAAGTCGATACGACCGCGAGCGTTCAGCCGATAGCCAACCTGCAATTGAATGTTGGGCATCGCTATTTGAATAACAATCCATTCTTCCAGAACAGCAGCTTGTTTCTCGTCGGTGGATATTATCGGCTCAATGATAACTGGGGAGTTGGAATTCAGGAACAATATGAAGCCACGACCGGCATCCTCGAGGAGCAGCGCTATGCCATTTACCGCGATCTGACGAGCTGGGTGGCCTCGTTCGGGGGAGTGATACGCGATAACTCCGGGGTGAAAGAATATGGGGTCCTCTTCACCGTAACACTCAAAGCATTCCCGAAATTTGGATTTGATTTGAACTTCGATCCGTATTCCCAAGGACAATGAACGAAGTGCGCGGACAATGCCAAGCTTGTTGAGTGCCTTCTGCTTGCGCTGCGGCTGATTCGCCTGCGTCCGTTTTTCGCTTATGGATCTCGCAATCATTGGCTCGGGGTACGTTGGTCTTGTGACCGGCGCATGTTTCGCCGATGTCGGCCATAACGTCATTTGTGTCGATAACGACCTGCAGAAGATTAAACTGCTACAATCTGGCGACGTGCCGATATATGAACCGGGCCTTGAAGAAGTAATTCATCGCAATGTCTCAGCGCATCGATTGCGTTTCACCGGCAGCATTCGAGAAGGCGTGGACAATTCACAGATCATTTTTATCGCCGTTCCCACTCCCCAGCAGCCAGATGGCGATGTCGATCTTAGTTTTCTCGAGAAAGTCGCGCGGGAAATCGCGGGGGTAATGACTGACTATCGGGTAATTGTCGACAAGAGCACGGTGCCTGTAAAGAAGTGAAAACGGGCGAAAAAGTGGCTGAATCGATCAAAAGATATAACCGCCACGGCGCCAACTTCGATGTTGTCAGCAATCCGGAATTTTTGCGCGAAGGCTGTGCGGTTGCAGACCTGATGCATCCGGATCGCATCGTGATTGGAGCGCAAAGCGAGCATGCCATCGATCTCATGAAGAAGGTTTATGAGCCATTCATGGCACCGATCCTTGTGACTGATATTAGCAGCGCCGAGCTCATCAAACATTGCGCAAACTCATTTCTCGCACTGAAAATTTCATACATCAACGCGGTCTCGGCGATTTGCGAGGCGAGCGGCGCCGATGTCGAAAAAGTCGCGGACGGGATTGGAATGGATCATCGCATTGGCCGTGATTTTCTTAATGCTGGGATTGGATACGGCGGCTCGTGTTTTCCCAAAGACATTGCTGCATTCATTACGATCAGCGAACGGCTCGGTGTTCCGTTCAATTTGCTGAAGGAAGTGCAACGAATAAACACCGCCCAGAAAGAGCGTTTTCTGAAAACAATTCGTGAAACGCTGTGGGTTCTGCGGGAAAAACGAATTGCGGTCTGGGGTCTCACATTCAAGCCAGATACAGACGATGTTCGTTCGTCTGTTGCGATCGAGCTGGTCGCAGACCTGCTGCGCGAAGGAGCGCATGTGGTCGCCTATGACCCGAAAGGAATGCAAAAGGCCCGCGTCGTAAAAACGGTCGCCGCAGCCGAATTTGCTCCGTCCGCTCTCGAGGCGGTGAGCAATGCCGAAGCGCTGATCATCGCCACGGAATGGAACGAATTTGCTAGTGTCGACCTGGCTGTAATGAAGGAAAAAATGAGGACGCCGATCGTCTTTGACGGACGAAACCTGTTGGATCCTGAAACGATGCGGACCCTGGGGTTTCATTATCATTCGATTGGGCGCGCCAGCGTGAAGCCGGGATAAACCCTTGCCGACGATCTGTGGCGCAGCTCTCTCTGCTCGGCGAATTGCGCTGGCGGCACTACGCAGGTGGCGAAGCGAAGGACGCTTTGCCGATCCCATCATCTCGGAATTTCTTGCGAAGGCGAAGGCTACTCAGTCCGATCGCACGTTTGCTCTCGAACTGTCTTACGGCGCGTTTGCTGCAGAATTTGCCGCGCCACTTAGGGCCGGCCTCAGTTGCATCTAACGCGACTGATGGAATCATAACCGTCTTATGCACGATATTCGCTGGGACAATCTCGCCAAACTTCTTGTGGAATATTCCATCCGGCTCAAACGAAACGAAACCGTGTTGATCGAAGCATTCGATATCCCGGACGAAATGACAATCGCACTCATTCGAGCGGCGCAGAAGTTGAGAGGCATCCCTTTTGTGCAGACTCAGCACGCCCGAATCAACCGCGCGCTTGCGCTCGAAGCATCCGATCGGCAGTTGAATCTTTTGGCGAGCCATGAACTGGCGCGGATGAAAAAAATGGATGCATATATCGCTGTGCGCGGCAGCAACAACATCACGGAGTTATCCGATGTGCCGCCGGAGAAGATGAAGTTGCTCGCCAAGAAAATGCGCCCGGTGCAGGGCCAGCGAGTAAAAAAAACGAAATGGGTGGTTTTGCGCTGGCCGACACCGTCAATGGCGCAACTTGCCGGAATGAGCACGGAAGCGTTTGAAGATTTTTATTTCGAAGTCTGCACACTGGATTATCGCAAACTCCAGCCCGGCATGAAAGCGCTTAAGCGGTTGATGGAAAAGACAGATCGCGTCGAGATCAAAGGCCCCGGGACCGACCTCCGTTTCAGTATCAAGGGAATTCCAGCCGTGATCTGTGGTGGCGATCGCAATATTCCCGATGGCGAAGTCTTTAGCGTCCCGGTGAGACGTTCAACGCGCCGAGTATTTATCAGGGCATCGGTTTCGATACCATCCGTCTCGAGTTCGAAAACGGAAAGATTGTCGATGCGACAAGCAACGAAACAAAAAAGCTGAACAAGATTCTCGATTCAGATCCAGGCGCGCGTTACATCGGCGAATTTTCGCTTGGGTTTAATCCTCGCGTTTTGCAACCGATGCGAGACATCCTGTTCGATGAGAAGATCGCAGGCTCGTTTCATCTAACTCCGGGACAAGCTTACGAAGAAGCGGACAACGGGAACCGGAGCCAGGTCCATTGGGACATGGTACGCATCCAGCGTCCAGAATGCGGCGGCGGTGAAATTTATTTTGACGGCAAATTGGTCCGTCGAGACGGGCAGTTTTTACCAAAGCAACTGTGTTCGCTAAATCGAAGCTGATTGGCCAAACGCGCTTAAGCCGAGTGAGCGAAAGTAGCTCAGCTGGTACCGGCTATAGGAATCTCTCTTTGTGGTCTGGTAAATCTGGGCTCGTTACGTCTCCTTCGCGCTCTGGCCGAGCAGATTCAGCTGCATCATGCCGATCTCGCCGCTTTCAGCGAGCTGCAAATTCGCAATTTCGAATACAGGAGGTCCCTCGGCTGGACTTGGTCCGGCGCCGGGCAACTGAACGAGAACTTGCTTGGAATTCGAATTCAGGACGACCGATGCGATCTCAAGCGACGGCGAAAACTCGATCGTCGTGATTTGGAATGGGACTGTGATGAAAACAGAGGCTCGGCCCTGCTGCGACGGCGTGAGTTGAACCGGCGCTGTCTCGAAATTAGGGACGACTTGCAATCCCGCGACGGCGAATGACGGCGAGCCGGTCGCAGTTTGCCTCTGCTGTTGAGACGGAATGATCCGAATCGTACCAAGAGCTCCCCCGACGGGCTGAATCTTTGCCACTTCGAAACTGACCTGCAAATTCAGCGCGGGCTGAGGCTGCTGGGGCGCAGGCAACCGCATTGTGACAAGCTTGGATATGGGACGCACTTTTAGGACACCCATTCTAAAGCTCGACGTCAACTGCATGGCCGCGATCTCGAAAGAGAAGGTGAGCTGCACGGATGTCTGCACTGTGGCAGCGGGTTGCGGTTTGGCCACGACGGTGGATGGACGTTTGTTTACTGGAGCGGTTGGAATTTGGGTTGTTTCAGGCATGTTTGCAGGTGTGGTTGTTTGCGGAAATACGGGCTCAGTGAAAATGGTAGCTGGCAAACCAGACGCGGGCTCGGCGACGGTCTTGGCCACGGGGGATTGAGTCGCATCCGAGGTCGTTTCATAAGGCAGGGGTTGCCCTTGCCCGATCGGTTCAATTTCAGGCTCTGCTGACGCTAGCTCTGCAGACAGTGCGACTTCCCCCGCCGCTTCGGGAACTTCACTCGGCGTTTCTGGCGTTATCGTAGAGGGTCGGCTAAATTCACTGATTGCCGAAACCTCAGCTACTTCAGGTGTCTGCGGAACGCCCGGCCGCGAGGCATTGGCCGTTTGTTCCACAACCGGCCCTACTGACGACTCAAGGGCCTGCTCGGCGAGCGACGCCAATTCGCGATCTGATTCTCCTCTGTTGTAAGCGGGCGTTTGTAACGCTTTCCCTCCCAAACCTGCCAGCTGATCAAAAGCACCGCTCAATTTTGCGGGAGGCAAGCCGCTGCGCCGCAAAGAAGGTTTCGACGCTGTTAATCGTAGCGAAACCTGGCGGGGCCCGCCAAAAAAGCCGTTGCCCTGCACATCGCCCTTTTGCGCCAGTGCCACGCTGGGTTTAAGCGTTCGGGGGCCGGTGGCAAACTTGGTCTGCCAGTAACTCAGGATGTTGAATGTGTAGCGGTAGCGGCGAAGCTCGGGAACGACAACCCAAGCTATCAGAAAGATGCCGGCTAACAGCAATCCACCGACAAACCACGTTCGCCGACTGGCTATTCCGACAATGCCGGGCCGTGAGATTTTGGCCGGCCCGAGTGTTGTGGCGGGAGATGTCGCGACAAGAGGGGCTGCGGATGGGTTTGTTTGGCTCGAGGCTGACTGATCATTTTGTCCTTTAGGAGCAGATGAAGCGACCGGCGCCTCAGCGGGCAAAGCCGCTACAGTTGTCGAGCCTACACCAGAAGACGAGCCCGAAACCGCAGCTGTAGGCGCTTCCTGTGGCTGACCGCTTGATCCCGCCGGAGCCGACTCATTCGACTTGGATACTGAGGGCTGTTCAGCTGGTGCCCCCGCACTCATAGATTCCGTCCCAGCAACTGGTGGGCTCGCCGCGGGGGCCAAAGAAGCAAGGGATTCGCCTTTCGATATTTCTGCTTGCTTGTTTGCAGCAAAAACGCTAGCGGGAATAGGACTTGGCTCAACTGCTGGGCTGCCTTCTGCCTGCGACGCAACGGCACTGGCCGTGTCAAACGCGGGTGCGGGCGCCACCGCAATTTCCGGAGTCTGCATCCAGCCAACGTCATAAAAAGCGTCCGCAAAAACGTTGTTGAGCGCTGGCGAATAGATCTTTTTGGCTGAAGCGGTCCAACCGGCGGCCTTCTCGGGATTGTTGTGTTTAAATTCCCACGCGGCTTGGGCATAATAGAGAGCTGGCGTATCTCCAGTAAACTGGAACTGCTCCATCATAGCCTGCGCGCGACTCTCCTTTCCCTCGAGCAAAAGCGTCATGTAAATTTTGAATTTAATGAGTTCTGCCGCCTGATTTTTATCGCCCCCTGGCGTTTGTTTATACAACGCTTCAAAACGCTCCCGCGCTTTTGCGTAGTCTTTCTTCTTAAATGGAATTTGAGCGAGGTTATATTGAGCCTCACGGAATTTCGGATCCAGCTTGGCCGCCTTTTTGAATGCCGCTTCGGCTTCCTCAAACTCCTTCTGCTCCATCAGGATCTCGCCCCGCAGATTGAGAGTTGCCGGCTGATTCGGTTCCGCCTGATCCGCTTCATCGATTGATTTACGCGCTATCGTTAAATCGCGCTGCCGAAGCGCCTGTTGCGCTTGCTCGAATTTTGAACGCGCCAGGGCCTTCGTTTTTTCCGCACGCTCGGCAGCCGTCATTAGCGGCAATGAAGGACGCGCCTCGCCAGCTGGTTTTTCAAGCCACCCGACTTCGTACAGTGATTCTGCGAAAAGTTTGTTCAGTTGCAGCGAAAAACTTTTCTCCGCTACACCCATCCAATCTTTTGCCTCCTTTTGATTCTTGTGCTGGAGCGCCACGGCTGCTTTCACATAGTCAACAGCAGGCGTGTCAGACGAGAGCTCCAACTTGGCCAGGATAGAATCGACCGTGTTCTCTTTTCCCTCCAGCAGGTAAGTCAAAAGGATCTTGTACTGAATAAGCTGCGAAGCTTCGCTTGCCAGGTCGGGGCCACTGCTGGAAAGCAGCTGCTGAAAACGATTCCGAGCCTCCGTCCAATCCTTCTTGAGAAACGGGATTTCCGCAAGGTTGAAGCGCGCATTCCAAAACTTGGGATCGATCCGGGCCGCTTCGAGCAATGCTGCTTCCGCTTTGTCGTAGTTACCCTGCCGCATCAGGATAACGCCGCGCAAATTTTTCGACGCGGCAAGATCGGGTTGGCGGGTATCGATCGCGTCGAGTTCTTTTAACGCTTCTGGAAAATTGTTAGCATCGAACGCCCGGAAGGCTTTGTTGTACATTTCCTCCAGTTCCGATTTGGTCGGAGCGACATTTTCCGCTGCAAGCGAGGTTAGCGCCAGCACTGCGATGGCAACGATCTTCCAGATTCTCATGAAGTAGGGATTGAAGCTTCGATCATCGCTCCTGGCAAGTCCAAAGTTGAACTCAACGAGGTGGATTTTCAGCCCGCTTCGGAAAAATGGGAGTGGGCAACAGATCGACAGCCCCGCGTTGGCCAGGCATCGAACTTCCGTCATTCCGAGAGACGCGCAGCGTAGTCGAGAAAATCTCTTACTGTTTGGCTAACAAAGAGAGATGTCTCGACTTCGCTCGACATGGCAGGAAACCGAAGGCGGCCTCGTTGAATCGCCTCCGCCTTTCGAAAGCCTCTCTTCAAACGACACGAACCTTGCAATCGCGAGGATGCCCGCCAAAACACCATTGGTTTAACCGCTCAAGATCAATTCAAATTCGCGACGATCCGCAGTCCTTCCAGAGTGAGGTGCGGACGAACCGCACCGATTTCCGGCAACCGCCCTGCGATTAGTTGCGCGTAGCCGCCCGTCGCTACGACGTAAATTTGTTTTTTGCGCGGAAACTGCTCCGCTCTGATCCGCCCAAGGATTTCGCAGACCAGCCCACGATAACCAAATACGGCGCCGGATAACATTGCCTCGACTGTCGATTTACCGATTGCGCGTCGCGGCTCTTTTAAAGAGAGCTTCGGCAGGAGCGCCGTTCGCTGATAAAGAAAATTGGTCATCGCTTCCAGCCCCGGCGCGATCACGCCTCCAATGTATGTGCGGCGATCAGAAACGATGTCGAAAGTCACCGCCGTGCCGAAATCCACCACGATAGCGGGAAATCCGTAAAGACCTGTAACTGCCGCGGCATTCGCCAGACGGTCCGCGCCAATCGATTTCGGTTTGGGATAATCAATCCCCACGCCCAGTTTCAGCGTCGAATCCAGCCAGAGCGCCTCCAGTTTTCCGATGGCCTTTAAAATCGCTGGATTTTTTCTCGGCACAACCGAAGAAACAACCACTTTTCGCACCCTTTGCTTTCTCAAAAATCCCGTAACCACGCTGCTTGAAAGCTTGCTCGTCGCAATCCGCACGGGAGCCGAAATCCGCGTCGCAGACGCAAACGCCAGCTTCGTGTACGAATTACTGATATCGACTAATAGGTAATCGGCCATTCGAGTCATGATCAAAGGCGAGCACGTATCGGCGGCAGAATTCAATTAGAGTTTAGGCTCCTCGCGATAAGGGCGATTGGCTCGAAACCAGGTCAATAAGTTCTCGCTCACCATCGCGATGTCATCATTGCCGGCTGAGCGCGCCAAAGAAAGCGCTTCCTCAGCCTTGTCGATCGCGTCGGAAAATCTCCCGGTTTCGGCATATGCTGCGGCCAATGTGGTAAGAAGAGTCGGATTCTTGCCGCCGGTTAACGCGCACCCGCGCTCTGCGAAACGGACAGCGTTTTGTCCGTCGCGCAGTGCCGGATTAGGATATGTGGCCAGCAACCAAGCCAAATCATTAAGGATGATGGGCGAATCAGGGGCCAAAGAAACTACATCCTGAAGATGCTTTGGTCCCTCTGCGCTATTCGCCAGCAAGACAAGGCCCGCGCGAAGGTTGGCTCGCGCCTCGGTCCAGTCAGGACGAAGTAAAAGTGCATAGGCAAATTGATTGATAGCGTTGGGCAAATCTCCTTGCCGCGCCACTACTACGCCGAGCGTGCAATGCGTCTCGGCGCTAAACGGAAACACGGTCAGCGCATCGGTCGCTGCTGCAATCGCCTCTTCGTCGCGATGCAATTGGAGCAGACAATTTAATAGCACGTTATGAGCAGAGGCGTTTTCCGGGCCCAGCTCGAGTGCGCGACGGGCTTCGCTAATCGCACGCTCGATCTGGCCTTCCTTTGCCGCAATCTCAGCCAGTTGCCCGTGACATGCACTGTCCGTCGAATTCAATTCCACCGCTCGCTCAGCCTGTTCAAGCGCTTCCGTTGGAGTATTCAAGTAATTCAGGGCCAAAGCCAAAAATCGCCGCAGTATTGCATTGGAAGGATCGGATTTAACAGCCTTAGCGATTTCGGAAGCCGCTACATCATACTTGCGTTCGTATGCTGACCGAATGCCAAGCCAAAGATTCTGAGCAGGCGAATGGCGAATCCAAACCGACGCGAAGCTGTTTATTGTCCAGACGACCAAGATTATGCCGAGCGCGAATTGCAACAATCGTCGGCGGCGAGTGACGACCTCCCAGCCAACTGCGCCGAAGAAACAGAGCGGTACCAACATCGACAATCCATAAAACGCCTTTACTTGCGCATAAGAAGCCACTTTAAGACTCATAAAAATCAGACCGAGCGTCACCGCTCCGAAGAGACCGAGCAAAAGAAAGTCATTGGCCGCAGGTTTCCGAACACAGCGACCAAACGCGACCGTGGCGCCCACGATAATCATTGCAGTCGGCGCCAATGCCAGAAGGTAGCCAGCCGCCATCAGATCGTAATTCCATGGCAACCTGGCGCTCAAATCCGCCACGCCAGCGCACAAGGCATCGCCCCAAAGTGTCGAATAGTTACCATCCCCGAATCCAGCCAGACCGCTGAAAAGCGGCGAGATAAGCGAGCGACCAAACCTGAAGTAATCAGCGAGGGTATGATAGCCCAGATCCTGCCACCAGGGAAAACCGGCGGCAGGATCCCAGTTTCCGAGGAACGGGGTACCGAAACGGAGCCAAATCCGGATGTAGTGCCAGCCGCAAACGGCGAAGCAGACCGCCAGCATAACGCCGAGTGTCCGCAGCCAAATAGCGAGGGCTGCTCGTTGCACCGAAAGTTTACTCACCAGCGCCGCAAAAAGAGCTGGCACTAACAAAACCGCCGTTGTCTTGGTCAGGATAGCAGCACCGAGGAAGAACCCAAGCAACGCGTATCCTGAGGTCGAACCATTCTCGATCCGGAGCAAGCGTAGGCTGAGATAAACAACGGCGGCGGCCAATGTTGCCGCGAGCGTCTCGTTGGTCACGAAATGGGCGAGATAAAGTTGCATCGGCAAAAAAGCGGCGAGCGCGAGTCCGATTAGCTGTGGCCCAATTTGACTCGGGAATAAGAGACGCAAACTCAGGAAGACGAGCGTGAAATGGGCAATACCAAAGAGCATCGTCATCCAACGCAATGTGAGGATCGCCGCCGCATCGTTGGTCGTTTGACCGAGCGCGGACAACGTCGAGGCGGACAAAATATAGTACAGAGGCGGCTGAAACATCTCAAAACCTTCGTTTGGCAAGGGCAGTGCCCGGCGTTCCTGAATGTACTTGATGTACTCGAGGTGCGACTGCGAATCGAAACCGACACGGAACGGTAAGAGTGCAGAATTGTTCCAGAATAGGCATATCCAAATGCCAGCCACGACCAGGAGCAGCGCACCTACTTGCCAGCGGGATAATTCCCGAGAGGTCATCGCGCCTATCTTTGGCAAACGACTTAACCAGTAACGTCCGGCGAACCAAATACCGACTGCGATCCCGCCGAAAGCCAGCCAGATTGGCCAAACCTTTGCGAGGGAATTGAAAGTTTGCTCGCCGCCAGCGAGAAGATTTCCCGCGCGCGGCAACCTTGGTGCCGAGGCAAGCACCGCACTCCGCCAGGCGGAGCCCGTAAAAGACGCTTCCCACGTCTGATCGCTGCGCAACGTCACGTGGTCTGTGCGCAAACTTAGCCAAAGAGCTGGGGGCGCATCGGCGGCAAAGACTCTTGCTTCAATCGTGTTTGTGCCAGCTCGTAATAAGGCGAAGACATCAACCGTCGAAATGTCCTTCCAGTTGCTCTTCGAGCCGAGTGGCACTTGAACGCCATTGATCTTCAACTCGGCGCGTTTGGCCGCGCGCAGATTCAGTCGCGCTATACGCGGCTGCGTATCGAGCGTAAAGACGCGTCGAAAAACAGTGTCTAGATTAACAATGCTATGGGCGCGCGCTTGCACAGCGGACGGGAACAGAATCCATTCGGCGCGCGCATCCCGCGGTAGAAAGTTGATGCTAGGATCGCGCGCACTCAGCCAAGCCAGAAATGCAACAGCTAATCCGGCGCAGAGAACGATTAAAGCAGCACGATGCCAGATTTTCATAAGAAGCATGGATCCTTGACCTCGAACGCGAAAAGCGCTTCGCTGTCCAACGCAGCATCCTTGGGCGACCCCGTCAAGTTCTGCCGCAGCTTGCGACACTTCCGTCAACCACCTACTCTTGATTTGTGAGGAAATTAGTCCATCGCCCGCGCCGTTTACGGCGTTCCCCTGCTCTGCGAAACCTCGTTCGCGAGACACAATTGAGCGCCAACGATTTTATTCTGCCGCTGTTTGTGAGCGAGAAATTGGAGCGGCGCCGCCCAGTCGGCAGCATGCCGGGGGTCTTTCAGCTCTCCGCGGGGGAGATTGTTGACGAAGCGCGACGCGCTCAGGATCTGGGGCTCCAAGCCGTCCTGCTTTTCGGTATTCCAGAACGCAAAGATGAACAGGCTAGCGGCGCTTATGCGGAAAACGGGATTGTTCAAAAAGCGCTGCGAGCCATTAAATCAAAATGTCCGGATCTTGTCACCATCACCGACGTCTGCCTGTGCGAATACATGAGCCATGGTCATTGCGGCGTCACACGCATCGACGGCGACCATTTCCATGTCCTAAACGACGAGACCGTCGAGCTTTTGGTGAAGACGGCGCTCTCTCACGCAGCAGCGGGCGCAGACTTGGTAGCACCGAGCGACATGATGGACGGTCGCATCGGCGCTATTCGCGAGGCGCTTGATGCCGGAGGCTTCGATCAAACTGGGATTATGAGTTACGCAGCCAAATTTGCGTCGGCGTTTTACGGGCCATTCCGCGAGGCAGCCGAGAGCCCGCCGCAATTTGGCGATCGCCGTTCTTACCAGATGGATTTCGCCAACGCAGATGAAGCGCTGCGCGAGGTCGCCCTGGATGTCGGGGAAGGAGCGGATATTCTGATGGTCAAACCTGCCTTGCCATATCTCGACATCTTGTGGCGCGTCCATGAACGCTTTGGAAAACCGACTGCCGTTTATCATGTCAGCGGCGAGTATGCGATGATTAAAGCCGCCGCCGAAAAGGGTTTTCTCGAAGAACGCGCGGCCGTCCTCGAGGTTATGACCGCGCTCAAGCGCGCGGGCGCGGATATTATTGTCACGTATTGGGCACGCGAACTTGCGAAATGGCTGCGGGAGTAGCAAGCACCCGAAGCGAAACCGCGCGACATGCCCGGCTAAAGCGGCTCGCTTTCCTCTGGGCTCAAGCACACGGTTACTCTGCCTGCGCACTGGAAGTGAGTTTGCCCGGGTGCCGATATCGCGCCGATGTTGCTGCTTACCGGCCCGACCGGAACCAAGCTGGAACGACTGCAATCTTTGAATGCAAACAGGCGCTTGTCGATCTTCGCCGTGATAATGGCTCGACCGCGGCAACACGCGCCCGGCTGGCGAAGGTTCACCATCGCCAACAAGTTCTGGAAGAAAATTTGCGCGTCCATTATCCGCAGTTACGGATCGCCGACTCATTATCATTATTTTCAGAATTCGACTCCCACGATTTCGCGGCAATCAAACATCGCGGCTACACACGCGTCTCTCGCGAGCTGAAGGCGCTACAAAATCGCCTTTTCGACACCACCAAGTTCGAGAAACTCGTCCGCTACCACTGCGCGAATCTATTTTTTCTCATTTTGCCCGAAGAGTTATTTCGCGATTCGGAGATTCCGATCGGCTGGGGCACTCTTGTCGAATCGGACGGCGCGCTCACGCTCATGCGCAAACCGACTTGGTACGAAGCGACAGCCGCGAATCGCATTTGCTTCCTACACCGAATCGCGGCGGCGGGAACGGGAGCATTCAATCGGCAACTGGAAATCACTTTCGACGACATAGCCGCCGAACGTTGCCGATTTACCGGTAGCTCGAATCGTTGATTCAGGCTTTTTAGGATTCCTAAGCGGGCACAAGCAGATTGCGCCCGGTCATCTCCTTTGGCTGCGGCAGTCCGAGCAAAAATAAAATAGTCGGCGCGACATCGGCCACAATTCCGNNNCCTTGCGGCATCTTTGGCGACATAAATGAAATGCACAAGGTTGCTGGTGTGTGCGGTGTTGGGTGAGCCATCAGGATTGCGCATCTGCTCGCAGTTGCCGTGGTCGGCGGTGATGAGGCATTTGCCATTAAGCTCGAGAAGTTTCGGGATAATTCGTGCCGTGCATTCGTCCACGGTCTCCACAGCTCTGATCCCCGCATCGACGACACCGGTGTGCCCGACCATATCCGGATTGGCAAAATTAAGAATAATCAGATCGTAATTTGCCATGCGCACGAGGAGCTCATCGGTCACTTCGCGTGCGCTCATTTCCGGCTGAAGATCATAGGTAGCGACTTTTGGTGAAGGCACGAGTTTGCGGTCCTCGCCGGGAAAAGGGCGCTCGATCCCTCCGTTAAAAAAGTAAGTCACATGCGCATATTTCTCTGTTTCCGCGATGCGCAGTTGCGATTTGCCAGCCGCGCTCACGACTTCGCCCAGGATCTTGGGAAGCTCTTCAGGCGGAAAAATAAACGGCGAAGAAAAGCGCACATCGTATTGGGTGAGGCTGACAAAATGGACCTGGGGCCACACCTCGCGGTCGAAGCCATCGAAATCCTTAATCAAGAAGGCTTGCGACAATTGTCTGGCGCGATCGGCGCGGAAGTTGAAAAACAAGACTGAGTCGTTATCGCGCACCCGCTGCTCATTTGCGTGGGAAAAAATCAGCGGCGGGATGAATTCGTCAGTCTTGCCGAGCGAGTATTGTCGATCCACCGCAGCGGAGGGCGATGATTTGCAGAGTTCACCGCGACCGAGAACGATTGCGTCCCAGGCTTTTTTCGTGCGGTCCCAGCGCCGGTCGCGATCCATCGCGAAATAGCGGCCAATCACCGTAACGATTTCGGCACCGCTCTTCTCAAGTTCCTTCTCGCAGGTTCTTAAATAACCGACGCCGCCGGTCGGTGATGTGTCCCGTCCGTCCGTGAAAGCGTGAACGAAGATTTCCGCAACGCCTGTTTCACAAGCTGCGTTTGCAAGCGCGATCATGTGCGAATAATGGCTGTGCACGCCGCCGTCGGAAACCAGCCCGAGCAAATGAAGCCGATGACCGCGCGCACCTGCAAAGGTCTCCTGCAATACTCGGTTCCGCGTTAGTTCGCCCTCTTCGATCGCCTTGTTAATTCGCGTCAGGTCTTGATAAACGATTCTACCAGCCCCCAGGTTTAGATGGCCAACTTCCGAGTTGCCCATTTGTCCCTCCGGCAAGCCGACGTCAACGCCGCTGGCGCTCAATTCAGAGCCTAGATAATCGCGGTAGAGCTTGTCGTGAAATGGAGTCGAGGCGAGCAGCGTTGCGTCGCCATTTTCGTTACGCTTGTCCCGGCCGGCCGGATTGATGCCCCATCCGTCGCGAATGATGAGCATCACCGGACCTGCCATATGGGCGCACTTTGCCGATGAATGAGAAGATCGACAAGCGGTTCTTTCGTTGACAAGGGAACGGACGCACGCCTACATCGGCCTCGTGAAATGGCGCAACCAGTTGCTGGCGCTTTTTTGTCTCCTCGCCTTTGCTGGAGTCGGTGTTCTTTATTTTCAGCACTGGGTCATCCGGAAACCTTTTGGAATCATTTTGTTTGTTGGAGAAGGGCTTTCGCCTGCTCGGCTCGCCCCAACTCGTGCCTATGCGGCGGGCGCCGGCACACGCCTTACCCTGGATTCGATGGCTCATGCAGCTTTGGTGATGAATTACTCGAAGGATTTCGCCGCTCCTGACCAGGCGGCCGCCGCAACTGCAATTGCGACCGGTGTGAGGGTGACCAATCGCGCTATCGCAATCGATGGTGATGGGAAACCGATCAAGAGCATCATTGAATTAGCGCGGGAATACAGACGAGCCACAGGGCTCGTGACAGATACAAACCTCACTGATCCGACGAGCGCGGCCTTTTACGCGCACTCGATGGATCCAAGCGATGTCGAGAAGATCGCCGCTGAGTTTGTGGATGGAGGAAACGTCGACATCGCGATGGGTGGCGGCGCAGCGCAATTTCTTCCAGTCACTAAAGGCGGAGAGAGACAGGACAGGCGCGATCTCTTACTCGAGCTTCGTGGCAATGGGTTCGATATTGTTCGAACACGAGCCGAGCTGGGAGCGGTCCCCGCATGGCGCCGGCCAAAACTTTTCGGTGCATTTAGCAAAGGGGAATTCGCGTTCGCGAACGAGGTGGAAGAGAGAAGCCAGCAGCCGAGTCTTGCGGATATGGTGCAGCGAGCAATCCAATTACTTCAATACAACGTCGGCGGCTATTTACTGGTGGTTGATGCAGGGTTAATGCGCAAAGCAGCACAGGAAAATAACGGAGAGAGGACTCTCGGCCAAACGGTTGAACTGGACCGCGCAGTCGGCATTGCACGAAGTTATGGGGGACCAAGAGCAACGATCATAGTCTGCGGTGATGCTGCAATCGGTGGATTCAGTTTGAATGGATTTCCGTTTCGCAAAGATAGCGGCATCGCCTTGCTGGGATTCAATTCAGCTGGCCAGCCTTGGATTACTTGGGCAACCGGTCCAAATGGCACCAAATCGTACGGAGCGGCAAAAATACCAGGCAAACAAGATGAGAATCAGAGCAAACAACCGGAAGGAGAACGACCGGAGCCGGCGGCGTTCTACACAAAATCCGCGTTGGTCACTGTTGAAGACGTCGTTGCGTTTGGCAGCGGCCCCGGAACGGACGCATTGAAAGGTGTAGTGGACAGCACAGCTGTTTTCGAAACTCTGCGCGACGAGCTTTGATCACCGATAACTCTGCCGACGAGAGATTGGCTTGAAGCTGAACGCCACGCCGCACACAACCTTTTGTTGCATATGCAACTAAAGGTTGTCCCTGCTCAAGCTACTTCGGCGCTTCGCGATAAGGCAACGCCAACTCATAAAGCGCAATTTCTTGCTGAAGCGCACCGGCCAGGGAGTTGTCGCCCTGCATCCGTGCTAATTGAATTGCAGCCCTGGCATTTTCGATCGCTTTTCCAAATTGCCCACTCTCCGCATACGCTGCTGCCAACGTGCGCAGCACAAGCGTGTTGGTGCCGCCTGAAAGTTCGTCAGCTTGCCGGGCAAGTTGAATCGCCCTGGAGCCGTTCCGGAACGACGCGTTCGAACACGTACCTAACAGCCACGCCAGATTAGTTAAGGCGGAAACGGATTGTGGAGAAATCTCCAACGCTTTTTCGTAATGTTGAATCGCTTCGGCGGTCTGACCTTTTCCATCGAGGGCAATAGCCAGGTTTGTGTGGGCGTCCGCATTTTGAGGTTGGATCAACAACGCGGCGCGGCAATGGGAAATCGCAGCGTCGAGTTCGCCCTTCTCAAGAAAGGCATGGCTAAGACTGTGATGGGCGAGAAAGTAATCAGGTCGTATTGCCAACGCCTTTTGATAATAAACAATCGCGTCATCGATTCGCTCTTTTTGAAGAAGAGCGTTGCCAAGAGCGACCAGGGCATCTGGATCATTTGGCGCGTTTCTCACGGCATTGCTGCAATGGGCGATTGCATCGTCCACTTGCCCTTTGCTCAGAAGAGCGATGCCAAGATTGTACTCCGCATCCCAAAAATCCGGCTGCATCTCCAAAGTTGCGCGATAATGCCCGATCGCCTCGTCGGTCTGACCTTTCTGGAAAAGCACAATGCCCAAATTATTGTGAGCCATCCAGCATCCTGGATTTCTTACCAGCGTTGTCCGCCATAGTGCTTCGATGTCAGCATACATCGTGGCTTGTCGCCAAGTCAGGACCGCTAACACCGCAACCACACACAGCGCTGCGCTACGAACTAGAGGGCGACTCTGCTTAAGCACGTCAGCCAAACTGACCACGCCTGCCGAGACGAGCGCGATCGGACCGATACAGGCCAGATACTGGTAATGGTCCGCCACATACCTGTAGCGAAACGTGTACAGCATGATGAAGCCGAGGACTGGGCTGAGTGTCGCGACGAAAAATGCGGCTGCGACTTCAAGGCTGCGTCCCACGTAATGCCTCATCAAGTAGATCACCGCACATAACACGATTCCAGCCAGCAACCATGCGTAATCAAGTGCATGTCCCGGCGCGATGTTCCATCGCGGATAAATGAAGGTCAGATTCGATGGCCAGATGAGTTTGCCCACGTAAAACCAAACCGCGCGGCTAGCGATGAGGATGCGCTCGATCGGACTGAGGGCAAAGAGCACTCCGCGCGTGCCCTGATGGTAACGTTCCCACCAGACCGTGACCAAGCCCATCCCTAGCCCAAAAAGAAAAAACGGGACGATCTGAAGAATTCTTCGCCAATTGATCGACTTTTTCTCCAACCACAAAATCAAGAGCAGCGCCGCCGGGAGCGTGCAGGCAGTTGTTTTGGCTGAAAGGGCCAGCACGTAAAGGACCAAAGCCAACACATAAAAACACCATAGCCGCTTCGTCCGTTCGTCAACAAACGCCATCCATGCGAGGAGCGTCAGCAGAAAGAAAAAGCCCATCAGCACATTTTTGCGTTCCGTGATCCAGGCGACCGATTCCACCTGCACGGGATGTAGAGCGAAAATCGCTCCCGCAAGCCACCCGCCCGGCACATGCAAGCGCGTCAGCACCCGCCACACCAGCAGAGCGTTGGCAATATGAAGCAGAAGATTGACCCAATGATAACCAGTTGTATTCAGTCCCCAGACAGCGTGCTCAATGCGAAACGTGGTATAAACCAACGGGAAGTATTGAGAGGGCGAGTCCAGCGAAACCCAAATCCGCCGCAAACCATCGGGCGCCGTCAGTAACTCGTTATTTGTAACATAAGCATCGTCATCCCACAGAAATCCGCCATTCCATGCCGGCCGATACACAAAGATCGTCACAGCTGTCAAAATCAGGCCAAAAACGCAGGCGCGACTGCGCGAAGAAAACAGATGCTCAGCGATTTTGTGCACGGCCGATTCTACGGTAAACGACCACCATTCCCAATGGTGTATGCGGAAGACATACTTAGCATCGGCGAAAATGCAGCCCAATGGAAATCGCTCAGTTGCAAGCCCTCGCTTCTCGTCGGAATAGCAGCTTCCATGACGGACAAGATCGACATCAGCGACAAAGTCTTGCGTTTTTCGTGTTGGACTCTGGCCGTAATCGTTTTCAGTCTCGTCATAGCGATCCGGATTCGACTCCTTGGAATGCCGCTGGAGCGCGACGAAGGCGAATACGCCTATGCCGGCCAACTGATGTTGCAAGGCATCCCTCCATATAAGCTCGCTTACAACATGAAGTTTCCGGGAACCTATGCCGCGTATGCCGCGATCATGTCAATCTTCGGCCAAACGATCACCGGCATTCATTTGGGATTGCTCCTCGTCAACGCTGCCTCAATCGTGCTGATTTTTTTTCTCGGGCGACGATTAGTGAATTACACCGCTGGAATCGCGGCGGCTGCTAGCTATGCGGTTCTTTCTGTAAGTCCATCCGTGTTGGGCTTCGCTGGTCACGCGACGCACTTTGTAATGCTGCCGGTCCTTGGCTGCTTTTGCTCCACGAATCCGGTCGGCAACGGCTGGGGCGCTTGTTCGCGATCGGATTGCTGTTCGGTCTGGCGCTTCTGATGAAGCAGCCGGCAGTTTTTTTCATTCTGTTCGGAGCGATCTATCTGATCTCCACAGATGTTCGCAGCGAATTCAAGCTGAAGGGAGTCCTCCTGCGAAGTCTGATCTTCGGCGCCGGTGCAATTTTTCCCTTCGGGATCGCGTGTCTGACTTTATCACACGCAGGTGTATTCAAGCAGTTCTGGTTTTGGACGATCGATTACGCTGGCCAATATGGCAGCTTAGTTCCACTCGCCCAGGCACCGCAGGTTTTCTTCAACAGCGTGAGGGAGGTGATTGGAGCTGGCTGGGCGCTCTGCTTGCTGGCTGGAGTTGGAGTAGTTGCGGCTTTGTGGGATCACCGAATGCGTGGCAGCACAGTTTTTCTGCTCAGCTTTCTCTTCTGCGCGGCGTTGGCGCTCTGCCCGGGATTCTATTTCCGATACCATTACTTTATTTTCGTTCTTCCCGCGGTTTCGCTCCTTGCCGGTGTTGCGATCAGCAAACTGGCGGATCTTCTAGCTGGCCGGATGATGGCGGTTAAATTTCTCCCG
>WNFJ01187548.1_pt2 | contig 23309 bp, 22 predicted proteins | sample 5400461 | NCBI WGS metagenome assembly WNFJ01 (sample SAMN13153349, study PRJNA577476) | soil metagenome | isolation source: 115 cm saprolite on Douglas fir-dominated hillslope | place: USA:California | collected 2013-09-17
GGGTGCGCGCCGCGAGCGCGCTGCCGCTAGCGGTGGGCTTCGGGATCAGCACGCCGGCGCAGGCGCGCGCCGCGGCCGCGCTCGCCGATGGCGTGGTGGTGGGAAGCGCGCTGGTGGACGCGCTGAGTGCGGGCGGGCTCGGGGCGCTGGAGCGTGTGGTGCGCGAGCTCGCCGCCGCCGTGGCCGAGGGCGCGCGGCGAGACGCGGCGGCGGAACCGGGCGACGGCGGGCAGCGGCGGCGCCGGGGGCGAGGCAGGCGCGGCGGGCCGGCCGGGCGGGCGCGGCGGGGTGGGGCCGGCGCGTGACGGCCAACCGGCTGGTGACACTGCACAGCCGCGTGCTGGCGCTGGTCGGCCCGCTGCTGCTCGGTGCGGTCCTGATCGCCGATCCGCGCTGGACCGGACAGCTGCCCGCGACGCTGCTGATGGTGGTGGCCGCGGTGCTGTTGCGCGGCGCCCAGGTGCCGCTCAGCAAGTATTCCTACTTAACGCAGACGGGGCTCGTGGCGCTGGGCGGCAGCCTGCTCGTGGGCCTGCCGGCGACGGCCGTGGCGGGGGCGCTCACGGCCGCGCTCGTGAACCTGGGGCGCGAGGTGGTGGCGCTGGTGGGGGCGTACGGGGTCTATGCGACGACGCTGCAGCTGTCGGACGCCACGCCACCCGGGCTGCACGTGGAGCTCGTGCCGGCGTTGTTCTTCTTCGTGCTGGCGTACTTCGTGTTCACCCGGCTGCTCTTCTACTTCGCGCTCATCATCCGTGACAAGCTCGAGCAGGGCGAGCGGCTGCTGATTCTGCGGTACGAGTGCATCTCCTACGGTGCCACGGTGGTGGGGGCGGGCATTCTCATCGGGACCGTGGTCTACTGGCCGCCCGTCGCGTCGGTGTTTGTGGCGGCGGCGCTCGCGGCGCTGGGCCTCTTGTTCAAGCACACGCTCGAAGAGGCGATCGCCGCCGAGGAGCTGAACAAGATTCACGCGATGGAGGCGGTGATCACGAGCAACATCAGCCTCCAGGACTCCTTCGTACGCATCGAGCGGCTGGCCCACCGCCTGGTGGACTGGGGCGACTTCCGCATCTACCGACGCCAGGACGGCGCGCTGCAGCTCGCCTACCGCGGTTTCACCGGGCGGCCCGAGCGCGGCGAGCCGTCATCCGACATCGCGGAGCTGCGCGAGCAGGTCGCGCGCAGCGGCGAGGCGGTCGTCCTGGACGACGTGACGCGCGACCCACGCGTGGCGGACGCGCCACTCTACGTACAGAGCCTGGTGATGGTCCCCCTGAAGTTCGGCGATCAGGTGATCGGCACGCTCGAGCTCGAGCACCACAAGCGCAAGGCGTATCGGCCGAAGGATGTGTTCACGGTGCACACCTTCGCCAGCCAATTGGCGACGGCGATCCACATCACGGAGTTGCGTCGGCCCTTGCTCGAGACGGTGGATACGATGACCCAGCAGCTCGCGACGCTCGCCCGGGCGGCGGTATCGATGCGCGAGGCGGCCAGCGCGGTGGCGCTGTCCACTGGGGCCATCCGCCAGGGGGCGCTGGCGGAGGCGGGCGAGGTGTCGAGCGGGCTAGCGGCGACCGAGAGCCTGGCCGAGGTGTCGCGGCGCGTGTCGGCCGATGGAACCGAGGCGGCGCACGCCTCGACCACGGCGAGCGAGGTGGCGACCCAGAACCGCCAGCAAATCCGCGACGCGGTGCAGCGGCTCGTGGCGCTCAAGGGCTTCGTGAGCGAAGCCTCGACGCAGGTGCAGCAGCTCGGCCAGGTGAGCCGGCGCATCACGGGCTTCATCGCGTCGATTCGGGAGTTGGCCGACATGACGAACCTGCTGGCTTTGAACGCCGCGATCGAAGCGGCCCGCGCCGGCAAGCATGGCAAGGGCTTCGCCGTGGTGGCCGAAGAGGTGCGCCGGCTGGCCGAGCAGAGTGCCACGGCGGCGCTCGAGGCGGGCGAGCTGGTGCAGGACATTCATCGCCAAGTGGGGGAAGTGGTGGAGCAGATGCGGCGCGGCCAGGTGAATGTGGGAGGGGTCGAGGAGCTCTCGTCCGCGGCACTCGAGGCGCTCGACGCGATCGTGGCGGCGACCGCCGCGGCGACCGGGCACGCCCAGCGCATTGCCGCGGCCGCGGCCGATCAGGACAAGGCGTTCGGGGCGCTGCGCGAGCGGATCCATGCCGTGGCGGCGATCGCCGGGAAGAACCGCGCCGAAGCCGACGACGTGGCGAATCGGGCCGACGAAGCGGCCCGCGGCCTGTCGGAGCTAGAGCGCGCCACGCGAGAGCTCGAGGAAGTGGCGGCGATGCTGCGGGAGCTGACCCGTGGCTTTGCCAGCATCGCGTAGCCCGCTTACCATTCGCCGATGTCGCAGTCGGAGCAGGTCTACGTGGCGCTGGGCTCGAACCTAGGGGATCGTGCGGCGCATCTGGCGTACGCGCGCGGCCGCCTCGCGGCGCTGCCCGCCACGCGCCTGCTCAAGGCGTCCCGAGTCGAGGAGACCGCCCCGCTCGGCCCCGTGCCGCAGGGACCCTACCTGAACCAGATGGTGTTGCTGGAAACCGCGCTCGAGCCCGGCGATCTGCTGGGGCGCTTGCTCGCGATCGAGGCGGAGCGGGGCCGGACGCGCGGGGTGCGGTGGGGCCCGCGCACCCTGGACCTGGACATCGTGCGCTTCGGCGACCGCACTGCGCACGACGCGGCGCTCACCCTGCCGCATCCCGAGCTGGCCCACCGCGACTTCTGGCGTCGCGAGATCGCGGAGCTCGATGCCGTGGCGGAGCCCTCCCGCCGTGCCTGACGAACTCAAACCCGTCACCGCGCCCGAGCTCGTGCGGATGAAGCAGCGCGGCGAGCGCATCGTCGTGCTCACCTGTTACGACGCCCTGTTCGCGCGGCTGCTCGACGCCGCGGGGGTGGACGTCCTCTTGGTCGGCGACTCGGTGAACCAGGTGCTCGCGGGGGCGGAGTCGACCTTGTCCGCCACGCTGGAGCAGATGATCTACCACACGAAACAGGTGCGGCGGGGCGCGACGCGCGCGCTCGTCGTGTGCGACCTGCCGTTTCTGAGTTATCAGATCTCGCCGCAGGAAGCGATCCGCAACGCCGGCCGGGTGCTCCAGGAAACCGCCTGTCACGCGGTGAAGCTCGAGGGCGGGACGCCCATGGCGGCCACCGTGCGCGCCCTGGTGGACGTAGGCATCCCGGTGATGGGCCACCTCGGTCTCACGCCCCAGTCGGTGCACGCGCTCGGCGGCTACCGCGTGCAGGGCCGGGACGAGGCGACCGCCGAGCGCCTGAAACGGGACGCCCAGGCGCTCGAGGCCGCGGGGGCGTTCGCCATCGTGCTGGAGCTCGTCCCGGCGCCGCTGGCCTCGCACATCAGCCAAGCGCTCACCATTCCCACGATCGGCATCGGGGCGGGGCCGGCGTGTGACGGTCAGGTGCTGGTGCTGCACGACATGCTGGGGCTGAACGACCGCTTCAGCGCCAAGTTCGTGAAGCGCTACGCGGCGCTCGCCGAGGAGGTGAGCGATGCGGTGCGGCTATTCGCGGCGGAAGTGCGCGAGGGGCGCTATCCCGGTCCGGAGCACTCGTTTCTGCAGTAAGGCCGTCGCCGCAGCGCGGTCGCGGCGCGGCCACCGCAGCGCCACGACCCTACCCAATCTCCCGCATCCCCCGTTTGTTTTAACCCGCCATGCACGAGCTCACGAACCCGACGGAGATGCGGGCCTGGTCGCGCGCCGAGCGCGCACGGGGCCGGCGCATCGGGTTCATCCCCACGATGGGATTCCTGCACGAGGGGCACCTCCAGCTCGTGGCGCGCGCCGCGGGGCGCGTCGACCGCACGGTGCTGAGCGTGTTTGTGAATCCCCTGCAGTTCGGACCGGGCGAGGACTTCGCCAGCTACCCGCGCGATCTGGCCCGCGATCGCCGGCTCGCGGCGGGCGCCGGAGTGGCGTGTCTGTTCCTGCCGGACACGGCGGCGCTGTATCCGAGCGAGCCCCAGGTGCGGGTGCACCCGGGCCCCCTGGGCGACACGCTGGAAGGGGCGGCGCGGCCGGGGCATTTCGGCGGCGTGCTCACGGTGGTGGCCAAGCTGTTTCACCTCGTCGAGCCCGATCTCGCGGTGTTCGGGCGGAAGGACTATCAGCAGGCGACGCTGGTGCGCCGCATGGCGACGGAACTCGACTTCGCGCTCGAGGTCGACGTGGCGCCCACGGTACGCGAGTTGGACGGACTGGCGCTCTCCTCGCGCAACGCCTACCTGTCGGGCGACGAGCGGCGCGCCGCGCTCGCGCTGTCGCGCGCGCTGCGCGCGGTGGAGCAGGCGTGGCGCGGGGGCGAGGCGGCGCCGGCGGCGCTGGTGCGGCGGGGGCGGGAGGCGCTGGCGGTCCCCGGGGTGAGCCCGGAGTATGTGGCGCTGGTGGACGAGGCGCTGCGTCCGGTGGCGCGGGCCGACGCGCGTACGGCCGTCTTGCTCGCCGCCCGCGTCGGCGCGACTCGGCTGATCGACAACGTAGTGCTGGGCGAGGGCGTGGCCGCCGATCCCGCGGTGCGGGCCAGCTGAATGGCCGTACCCCCCTGGGCGGTGGTGACCCCCGATCGCCGGGCGCACGTCGAGCGGGTGGCGGCGCTGTTGTCCGCGTGGGCCATGTCGATGGGCGTCTCCGACGTCGACCGGGCGCGCTGGCTCAAGGCCGCCTGGTTGCACGACGCGCTGCGCGACGCACCCGCCGAGAGCGAGCTCGAGCATGGGCCGCGCGCCGCGGCCCGCGCGGCGCAAGAGGGCGAAACCGACCAAGGGGTGCTCGATGCCGTGCGCTACCACTCGCTCGGCTATGCCCGCTGGGACGACGTCGGCAAGATGCTCTACCTGGCCGACTATCTCGAGCCGGGCCGCCCGTTCGATCAGCCGTTACGCCGCTCGCTCGCGGCCCGCGTGCTCGAGGAACGCGACGCGGTCCTGAAGCAGGTGGCGGCCCGCCGCATCACCTGGGTGATCGAGTCCCGCTGGCCGCTGGTGCGGGAAACGGTCGACTTCTGGAACTCGCTGGTCGGGTACTGATCGCCCTGGGGCTGGCGCTCGTCGGCTGCCGCGGCGAGCGCGGCGGGGCCGGGAGCCTCCCCATCCCGGGCGAACCGGGCCCGCGGGTGACGGTGGAAGTGCTGAACACCGGCGGGCAGCCGGGACTCGCCAAGACCGCCACGCGTCTGCTGCGGCGGGCGGGCATCGACGTGCTGACGTTCGGCAACGCGCCGGGGGCGCTCGGCCCGCGCGACTCGACCCGCGTCCTCGTGTGGCGCGGCACGGCCGCGCTCGGCGAGCGGGTGCGGCGGGCGCTCGGCGTGGGGCGCGTGGTCGTCGAGCCCGACAGCAGCAGGCTACTCGACGCGACGGTGTTGCTCGGCGTCGACTTTGCTCCGCCGCGTCTCGAGTTCCACCCGTAATTGGCCGCACGCGGCGCTGATGTCGAGCCCGCGGCTGCGGCGCAGGACCGCCGCCACGCCGCGCGCCTTGAGGCGTCGCTCGAAGGCGAGCATCTGGGCGCGCGGGCTGGGCACGAGCTCCGGCGCGCCGCCGGGGTGGAGCGGCAACAGGTTCACGAGAGCACCGAGCGGGCGGGCGAGTGCGGCCAGGCGGTCGGCCTGGGTGAGCGCGTCGTTCTTTCCGCCGATGAGGACGTACTCGAGGGTGACGCGTTGGCGGAACTGGGCGAGCGCGGCGAGCACGGCCGGCAGCGGATATTTCCGCTCGATCGGCATCAGGGCGTGGCGCTCGGCCGGGGTGGGGGCGTGCAGCGACAGGGCCAGCCGGAACTGCTCGGGCCGCTGGGCGAGTCGGGCCAGATTGGGCAAGATGCCGACGGTGGAGACCGTGATGTGTCGCGCCCCGATGCCGAAGCCCGCCGGTTCGTTCAGGATGGTGAGCGCGGCGTCCACGGCGTCCCAGTTGAGGAGTGGCTCGCCCATGCCCATGAATACGATGTTGCTGGGCTTGCGGGTCGGGTCGCGGAGCAGCAGCTCACGCACCTGACCCGTGATGGCCGCGGCGCTCAGGTTGCGCCGAAATCCCATCCGGCCGGTCCCGCAGAACACGCAGCCCAGGGCGCACCCTTCTTGCGACGACAGGCAGAGGGTGCGGCGCTTTCCCTCCGGGATGAAGACCGACTCGATCGCGGCGCCGCCGCCCAGGTCCCACAGGTACTTCTCGGTGCCGTCGCGCGACACCTGGTGCGCCGCCAGCTGCAGGCGGGCGAGCGGGAACGCGGCCGTGAGGTCGCGGCGCAGGCCCGCGGGCAGCTCGGTCGCCTCCTGCCACGCGGCGACGGGCCGCCGCCACAGGCGCTCGACGATCTGCTCGAGTCGGTAGCGGGGCTCGCCGCGCGCCGCGAGCCAGGGCGCGAGCGCCGCACGGGCGCGCTCGGGGGTGAGGCTCAGCAGGTCGATCGCGGCCGCCCGCGCCGGGCTAAGTGGTGTCGGGGAAACCCGTTGCATCTCACCCATAACTTAACTATCTTCAAGCGTTTAGGACACTTGCGCACCGTGCGCCTGTCAGAGCTCCTCACGCCCGCCCGCATTCGGGTCCCCCTGCACGCGACCAGCAAGGAGGGGGTGCTTCGGGAGTTGGTGGCGGTGATGGCGGTGGGGAACGGTGGTCCCGCCGACGAGGTTTTGGGAGCGATTCTCGAGCGCGAGCGACAGTTTCCCACGGGGATCGGCTACGGAGTGGCGGTGCCGCACGGCAAGACCCCGGCGCTGGCGGCGCTCGTGGTGGTGGCGGGCACGACCCCGGCACCGGTGCCCTACGAGACGATCGATGGCGAGCCGGTGCGCCTGTTCTTTCTGCTGGCCGGCCCCGAGTCGGCGGCGGGGGTGCACGTCAAGGTGCTCAGCCGCATCGCGCGGCTGGTACGGCGCGAGGTGGTGCGGGGGCAGTTGTTGCGGGCACGCAACCCGGAAGAATTCTACCGCGCCTTGTGCGAGGCGGAGGTCACATAGACAGCCCGAGTGGCACCTCTCGGCGCACGCTGCGCTGCGGCGAACTGCGCGGCGAGCACGTGGGGCAGCGTGTGCGACTGGGGGGCTGGGTGCACCGCCGGCGGGATCTCGGCGGCATCGTCTTCATCGACCTGCGCGACCGCGCGGGCATCGTGCAGTTAGCCGTCGGCCCGCAGGCGCCGGAGGCGGTGCGGCGCACGGCGGCGCGCCTGACCAGCGAAACGGTGGTGGAGGTCGAGGGCCTGGTGGTGGTTCGACCCGCCGCCATGCGGAATCCCGAGCTGGCCACGGGCGACGTCGAGGTGCACCCGGCGACGCTCGACGTGGTGGGGCCGGCCGAGACCCCGGCGATCCCGGTCGCGCGCGGCAAGGGGGAGGAGCTCCCTGCGGAGGAGCTGCGCCTCAAGTACCGCCACCTCGATCTGCGGCGGCCCGAGATGCAGGCCAATCTCCTGCTGCGCCACCGGCTGCTGCAGCGGGCCCGTCAGACGCTGGCTCACCTCGGGTTCCTCGAGATCGAGACGCCCACCCTCACGACTCCCACGCCCGAGGGCGCCCGCGACTATCTGGTGCCGTCGCGCGTGCACCCGGGCGAGTTTTACGCGCTGCCGCAGTCCCCCCAACTCTACAAGCAGATGCTGATGGTCGGGGGCTACGACCGCTACTTCCAGCTGGCGCACTGCTTCCGCGATGAAGACCCGCGCAACGATCGCCAGCCCGAGTTTACGCAGATCGATCTCGAGGCGTCCTTCGTCGAGATGGAGGACGTGCTGGGGTACGTGGAGGCGGTGTTGGTCGCGCTGTGGGGGGAAGCCGGTCACCCGGTGGCGCGCCCGTTCCCGCGGTTGTCGTGGCACGAGGCGCTGGAGCGCTACGGCACGGACAAGCCCGACTTGCGCTACGACTTCCCGATTGCCGACTGGACGGCGCAGGTCCGGCCGCTCGGCGTGCCGTTCTTCGAGTCGGCGCGCGACGACGGCGCGCGGGTGCGCGCGCTGGCGGTGCGGGGCGGCGGCGTGCTCTCGCGCAAGGACGTGGATGAGCTGGCCGCGGCCGCCAAGCAGCTCGGCGCGGCGGGGCTGGCCTGGGTGAAGCGCCAGGGTGCGCAGATCACCGGCTCGGTGGGTAAGCATTTCACCGCCGCCACGCTCGGCGCGCTCGGCGTGGCCGATGGCGACGCCGCGCTGCTGGCGATCGGCCCCGACCGGGTGACGTCGCCGGTGCTGGACCGCGTGCGGCAAGACGTGATTCGCCGGCTCGCGCCGCCGCCCAAAGCGGCGCATGCGTTTTGCTGGGTGGTGGATTTCCCGCTGTTCCAGCCCGACCCCGCCACCGGCCGGCCGGTGTTCGCGCATCATCCGTTCACGGCGCCGCGCCCCGAGGACCGGGCGCGGCTCGACACCGATCCCTACGCCTGTCGCGCGCTGCATTACGATGCGGTGTACAACGGGCACGAGCTCGGCTCGGGCTCCATCCGGATCACGGACCGCGACCTGCAGATCAAGATCTTCCGCACGCTGGGGCTGAGCGACGCCGACTGGAGCGCGCGGTTCGGGTTCCTGCTCAACGGCCTCAGCGCGGGGGCGCCGCCGCACGGGGGCTTCGCCATCGGGTTCGACCGGGTGGTGATGGTGTTGGCGGGGGCGGCGAGCCTACGCGATGTGATCGCCTTCCCCAAGACCGCGACGGCGCGCGCGCTGTTCGAGGGCGCGCCCGCTCCCGCGGCGGCGGCGGACCTGCGGGCGCTCCATCTCGAGATCACGCCATGACCGACGCGATCACCCATCGCCTTTCGACCGAAGGCGTCGACCCGCTCGCGTTGGCGGGCGTGAACGACGGCAACCTGATCGCCTTGGCGCAGCGGCTCGGGGTGCGGGTGTCGCTGCGCGGCGACACGCTGCTGTTGCAGGGAGCGCTTCCGGCGGTGGAGCGCGCGGCGCAGGTGGCGCAGGCGCTGGTGGACCTGGCGCGGATGGGCGAGACCCTCGACGTCGCCGACGTGGACCGCGCGGTCGGCGACACGGCGCAGGGCAGCGCCGGGGCGACCACCGATGGCGAGTACAAGATCATTCTCCCGGGCCTGCGGCGGGTGATCCAGGCCAAGACGGCCGGCCAGCGGGACTATCTGCAGGCGATCGCCCAGCACGACATCGTCGTCAGCATCGGCCCGGCGGGGACGGGCAAGACCTATCTGGCGGTCGCCGCCGCCGTGGACGCGTTGGCGCGCAAGCGGGTGCGGCGCATCGTGCTGGCACGACCGGCCGTGGAAGCGGGGGAGAGTCTCGGCTTCCTGCCCGGGGATCTCCACGACAAGGTCGACCCGTACTTGCGGCCGCTCTACGACGCCCTCGAGGACATGATGCCGCGGGATCGCGTGCAGAAGGCGATCGAGATGCGCACGATTGAGATCGCGCCGCTCGCCTACATGCGCGGCCGCACGCTGGGCGACGCGTTCGTCATTCTCGACGAGGCGCAGAACGCCACGGGGATGCAGATGAAGATGTTCCTGACGCGGCTCGGGGTGAACTCGTGCGCCGTGATTACCGGTGACAAGACGCAGATCGACTTGACGAACCGGGAGGACTCCGGGCTGTTGCAGGTGGAGCGCATTCTGCCGGGGATCGAGGGCATCCGGTTCTGCTACCTCGCGGAGACCGACGTGGTGCGCCACCGCCTCGTGCGCGACATCATCCGGGCGTATGCGGAGGACGCCCAGGGCTGACATGCGCCTCCCGACCGAAGCCGAGCTGCGGTATCACGGCTCCCGCTGGGCTTGGGTGCCGGGGCTCGCTCTCCTCGCCTATCTCGCGTTTCCTTCGAGCGCCACCAACGTGGCTCCGCTGCTCGAACCCGGCGCCGTGGCGGACCGCGACGTCGTCGCCCCCTTCACGTTCCCCGTGAACAAGTCCGACGAAGAGCTGGCGCGCGAAGCGGAAGAGCTCGCCAGCTCGGTGAAACCGATCTATCAATTCCAGGACTGGGCGCTCGACAGCGCGGTGGCGGGCCTGCACCGCTTCTTCGCGGCGCTTGACACCGCGGCGAGCCGGGGCGGCGCGAGCGCGCTGAGCGCGGCGGCGCGCGCCCACGGGGTCACCCTCACGGGAGCGGAAGCGAGCTACCTCGCCAAAGGCGGCAAGCGGCGCGACCTCGAAACAGCGTTACGCGCGCTGTTCGACCGCACCCTGGCGCGCGGCGTGACGGCGCCTGGGGTCCTGCAGGTCGAGCAGGCGCCCGAACTGATCGTGCGGCGCCGCTCGTCGGAGCAATCCGAGCCTCGCGGCGAGGTGTTCTCCTATGCCCAGTATCTCGCGCGCGCGCGGGCGATGCACCCCGACAAGGGATCGAGCGTGGGCGACGGGCTCTACGTGCGCCTCGCCGGCCACTTCTTCCGCCCGACGCTCGTGCCTAACGCGCTGGAGACCGAGCGGCGCCGCGACGAGCTGCGGCGCAGCGTGGATCCCAGCAAGTACATCGTGCGCGCGGGGGATCGCATCGTGGGGGCGCACGAGGTCGTGACGAACGAGGCGCACGAGAAGCTGGTAGCGCTGCATTCGGACCTCGTGCGACGTGGTGCCGCGACCAGCCGCTCGGCGGGCGGCGTGCTCGGGCCGATCCTGCGGGACGCCATGATCCTCGCCATTTTCTGGGTGCTCATGGTGTTCTACCGCCGCGAGACCTATCGCGAGCAGCGTCAGGTGGCGCTGATCGGCGGGCTGTTCGGCCTGGTCCTGCTGCAGGCGGCCGCGGTGGCGCGCTTCGCTCCGGAGCACGCCGAGATCATCATCCTGCCGTTCCTCGCCATGATGCTGACGGTGCTCTTCAACGGCCGAGTGTCGATGATCGGGGCGCTGATTCTCGCCACGGTGATCGGCCAGCAACCGGTGTTCCACGATCAGCCGGCGCTGTTCCTCTGCGTCGTCGGTGGCGTCACGGCGGCCTTGTCGGTCCGGGGGCTGCGGCGCCGCAGCAACTTCTACGTCCCGGTGCTGATCATCGCCCTCGGCTATCTGGCGGGAGCGCTGGCGCTCGGCCTGACGGCGGACTGGAGCGCGGGGGCGGTGGTGTTGCGCGGCGTGTCGGGCGCGGCCAACGCGCTCGTGTCCGCGGGGCTCACCTTCTTCCTGCTCCCCGTCGCCGAGTCCGTCACGGGCATCACGACCGATCTGACGCTGCTCGAGCTCTCCGACCCCAGCCGTCCGCTGCTGCGGCGGCTGTCTCTCGAGGCGCCGGGGACCTACGCGCACAGCGTAGCGATGGCGAATCTGGTGGAGGCGGCGTGCAACCGGATCGACGCGAACGGCCTGCTGGGGCGCGTGGGTTGCTACTATCACGACGTCGGGAAGATCAAGAACCCGCAGTATTTCGTCGAGAACCAGACACGGGGCAACAACCCGCACGACCGGCTCCAGCCCTTCCAGTCGGCGCAGATCATCAAGGCGCACGTGCTCGACGGCTTGGCGCTGGCGCGCGAGGCCGGGCTGCCCGAGGCCGTGAGCAATTTCATCCCGGAGCATCACGGCACCACGGAGATCACCTATTTCCTGGACCGCGCCAAGAAGAGCGGTGACGGCGCGTCCGCCCGGCCCGAGGACTATCGCTATCCCGGCCCGAAGCCGCGTTCCCCCGAGACGGCGATCACCATGCTCGCCGATTCCGTCGAGGCGGCGCTGCGCGTGCTCGAGGATCTGACGCCCGAGAAGATCGATGAGGCGATCGGCCACATCGTGCGCAACAAGCTCAACGCCGGTCAGCTCGACGCCGCGCCGCTGACGCTGCGGCAACTGGACCAAGTGAAGCAGGAATTCGTGCGCAGCATTACCGGGATGTACCACAACCGCATCGACTATCCGGAATCGAGTGGTGGCATCACGGCGACGTGGCAGCCCGCGGCCAAGGTCTGACGGGGCGAGCGGGCTCGCGCGCGTCGCGCGGCGGGTGCTCGCCTGGGAGGGAGCGGACGCCACGCGGCTCGAGCTCACGCTGCTCGACGCCGCGGCGATGCGTCGCCTCAACCGACGCGCGTTCGGTCGGCGTGCGCTGACCGACGTGATCGCGTTCGCGCTGCCGCAGCCCGACGGCACGGTGTGGGGCGACGTCTACATTTGCCCGGCCGTGGCGGAGCGCTGGGTGGGCGACCAGCCCGGCGCGCCGGGGCGCGACCGCCGCGTGGCGGAGGAGCTGGTGCGGCTCGCGGTGCACGGCGCGCTGCACGTGCTCGGCTACGAGCATCCCGAAGGCCCCGGCCGGGTGCGCTCGGCGATGTGGCGCCGCCAGGAGCGCTACGTGCGGCGGCTGGGCGAACCGAGCGGGCGGGGCGGGGGCAGCGGTGGTGGGGGCGGGGCGCGTGCGGCAGGCGGCGCGGGCGGCGCGGGCGGCGCGGCCCGCGGGGGACGGTGATGCCCACGGGCGCGGCGCTGACCCTGACCGTAGTCGCGGTAGTGGCCGCGCTGGTCGCGGTGCTCTGGGCGGGCCTGCTCGCCATGGCGGAGGAGGCGGCGGTCGGCGAGGCGGCGCACACGCTGGGGGACGCGCCCTCCGCCGCGCGGGGCGGGCCGTCGCCCGCCTCAGCCTCCTCGTGTTAGGCGCCGTGGCGGCCGCCGACGCGCTCGCCTGGTGGCAGCGCCCCTGGGCCGCGGCGCTCGCGGCGTGGGGCGTCGTGGTGGTCCTCGTGTTCGTCGTAGGGGACGCCCTGCCGCGCAGCGTCGCCCGCATCGCCCCGGAGCTCATGGCCGCCGCCCTGCCGTTGGCGCGGCGCACGCTCGCGCCGTTCGGGCTGCTGCTGCGGCTGCTGGGTTGGGTCGAGACGGAGTTGCATGCCTGGGCCGGCACGGAGCGGCCGCTCGAGCCCAACTTGGGGGTGGCGCAGCGCGACATGCTGCTCGGCGTCTTTACCCTGGCGGACACCAGCGTGGACGAAGTGATGACGCCGCGGCTGGACATGGCGGCGGTCGACCTGGCCGCGGCGACGAGCGAGGTGGTCGAGGCGTTTCGGCAGAGCGGGCATTCCCGTCTCCCGGTCTCCGACGGCACGGTCGACAACATCGTGGGGATCGTGTTCGCGAAGGACCTGATTCCGCTCGCGCTCGGCATGGGCGAGCCGGGAGCGAGCGGCCGCTGGCAAGACTTGGTGCGGCCGGCGGTCTATGTCCCCGAGACGAAGACGCTGGACAGCCAACTGCGCGACTTCCACCGCGGCCCGGCGCATCTCGCCATCGTCGTGGACGAGTTCGGCGGCACGGCGGGGCTGATCACGCTGGCCGACATCCTCGAGGAGATCGTGGGCGAGATCCGCGACGAGCACGACGTCGCCGAGCCGGCCGCCATCCATCGGGACGGAGATCGCTACTGGGTCGACGGGCGGGTCACGCTGGACGATCTGTCGCAGGCGCTCGGACGCAGCTTCGAGCACGCCGAGGTCTCGACCGTCGGGGGGCTCATCTATTCGGTGCTCGGTCGCGTGCCGCGCGCCGGAGACGAGCTCACGCTCGATGGCTATCGCGTCGTGGTGGAGCGGGTCGACCGCCGCCGGGTGACGCGCGTGCTGTTCCAGAGGCAGCCATGATCCTGCCGCTGCTGCTGCTCGGCGCGGGGCTCCTCCTCGCGGTCGCGGCCGCGGCGGCGGGCGTGGCCGCGGCCGCCGTGAGCCAGCTCGAGCTCACGCGGTGGGTGTCCTACAAGCTGCGGGGCGCGAGCGGGGCGGCCGACGTGTTGCAGAATCCCGGTCGGGTGCTCGCGACGGCCAACGCGCTGACCACCCTCGCCACGATCGGCGCCGCCGCCGCGGTGCCCGCGCTGCTCGCCCACGCGACGCCGACCGGCCTCGGCGTGCTCACCGTGGCCGTGGCCGTGCCGGCGTTCGTGAGTGCCGCGTTTCTGGTGCCGCGCGTCGTGGGCCGGCGCTGGGCCGAGCCGATCGTCGCCCGCGTGGTGCCGCGGCTGGAGCAACTCGGCAAGGTGCTCGCGCCGTTCATCCCCGGGCGCGATCCATCGCGACGCACCACGTTCGCCGCCGTCTTGACGAGCCCCGACACCGAGGCGCTCGCCTCCGCCGACGAGATCGCGGTCGTGTCGGGGGTGCTGGCCTTCGCCGACCGGCCGGTAAAGGAGTTGATGACCCCGCGCACCGCGATCGTCGCGCTGCCGGAAGGCCTGCTCGCCGCGGAGGCGGCGCACGTGTGCCAGCAGGCCGGCTACAGCCGCTACCCCGTGTCGCGCGGTTCGGTCGACGAGATCGTGGGCGTCGTGCACGCGTTCGATCTGCTGACGCTGGCGCCCGACGCCCCGGTGCCGGTGCGCCCGGCGTTCGCCGTCCCGGGCACCATGCGCGCCGCCGACGTGATGCTGGAGATGCAGCGGGGCCGCGGTCTCCTGGCCGTGGTGCTCGACGAATTCGGCGGCACGGCGGGGCTCGTCACCTTCGAGGATCTGCTGCGCGACTTGGTGTCGGAGATCTTCGAGCCCGAGGCGGCGGCGCCGAGCGCGACGGCGCCACCGCGCATCACCGAGCTCGAGGGCAGCGCACCGGCGAGCCGGCTCGCGGAGACGCTGGGCGTGACCTGGGAGGTGCGGGCGGTGGCGCGGGCGGGGGCGGGGGCGCAGACGGTCGGCGGGCTCTTGGTGCAGGCGTTGGGGCGCATTCCCCGGCCCGGGGAGCGGTTGTTGCTGCGCGGCCTCGAGTTCGACATCCTGGCGGCCAGCGCCACTCGGGTGGAGCGAGTGGCGGTGCGTCCGGGCCCGGTGCGCCCGGTGACACTGGACCGGCCCGAAGAGCGGAAGTGACCGGGCGGCGGCCACGGCGCGTTATGTTGCATGATGCTTGACGGCATCCTGGCCGGGTTCGATCGGCGCGATCCGGCCGCGTTGGCGCGGGCGATCAGCCTGGTCGAGAACCAGCGCAGCGGATTCGAGCAGGTGTTGTCCCACGCGCACGCGCGGCTCGGGCGCGGCGCCCGCCGCATCGGCATCACCGGCCCGCCGGGCGCCGGCAAGAGTACGCTTACCGAGCGCTTGATTCATCAGTTCCGCGCGGCCGGCCACTCGGTCGGCGTGGTCGCCGTCGACCCCACCAGCCCGTTCACAGGGGGGGCGCTCCTGGGGGACCGCATCCGCATGGAGTCGGTGGGGCTCGACCCCCAGGTGTTCATCCGGTCGATGGCGACCCGCGGCGCGCAGGGCGGGCTCGCGACCACGACGGAGGAAGTGGCCGATCTGCTCGAGGCGTTCGGGTTCGAGCGCATCCTCCTGGAAACGGTCGGCGTGGGCCAGACGGAGCTCGATATCGCGCGCGGCGCCGAGACGACGGTGCTCGTGCTGGTGCCCGAATCGGGCGACGGCATCCAGACGCTCAAGGCGGGCGTGATGGAGATTGCCGACGTCTACGTCGTCAACAAGAGCGACCGGCCGGGGGCCGAGCGGTTGCGTCAGGAGGTGGAGGTGATGCTCGGGATCCGGCGCGGCGCCGCGTTTCGGCATGTCACGCCGCACCATCACGCGGCCGCGGCCCCGCGGGCGTCAGCGAGCCCGGCCACCGCCTGGGAGCCGCCCGTGCTGGGCGTGGTGGCCTCACAGGGGGAGGGGGTGGCGGAGCTCGCGGCCGCGCTGGACCGACATCACGATTGGCTCGAGGCGAGCGGCCAGCTGGTCGCGCGGCGGCGCGGGCGGCTCGCCGCCCGGACGCGCGCCGTGCTCGAGCGCGGGGTGCGGCGTTGGCTCGCCGAGGCCACGCGCGCCGAGGCGCTGCTGGCGAGCCGACTGGACGACGTGGCGGCGGGGCGGAAGAGCCCCTACGAGGTGGCGAGCGAGATTCTCGACCACTTACGCGCCGAGGCGGCCCCCTGAGCGACCGACCGCGCCAGCCGCTCTACACTCCGGCCGACCTGGCGGGGGCCGACCCGCGCCGTCTCGGGGCGGCCGGTGAGTACCCGTTTCCCCGCGGCATCCACCCCACGATGTATCGGGGGAAGCTGTGGACCATGCGCCAGTTCGCGGGCTTTGGCACCGCCGAAGACACGAACCAGCGCTACCACTTCCTGCTGGAGCACGGCCAGACCGGTCTCTCGGTGGCGTTCGACTTTCCCACGCTGATGGGCTACGACTCCGATCATCCCCGGGCCGAGGGCGAGGTGGGCAAGTGTGGTGTGGCGATCTCGGCGCTCGCCGACATGGAGACCCTGTTCCGCGGCATCCCGCTGGATCGCGTCTCGACGTCGATGACGATCAACGGGCCGGCGGCGATGCTGTTTTGCTTCTACGTCGCGGCGGCCGAAGCCCAGGGGGTGCCGAGCGCCAAGCTGCGCGGCACGGTGCAGAACGACATCCTCAAGGAGTACATGGCCCAGCACGCCTGGGTCTATCCCGTGGAGCCGGCCCTCAAGATCATCGTCGACATGTTCGAGTGGTGCGCCCAGCACGCGCCACTCTGGAACACGATCTCGATCTCGGGCTACCACATCCGCGAGGCGGGGGCGACGGCGGCTCAGGAACTCGCCTTCACGCTCGCCAACGGCTTCACCTACGTGGAGCGCGGGCTCGCGCGGGGACTCGACGTGGACGCGTTCGCGCCCCGTCTCTCCTTCTTCTGGGACATCCACAACGACTTCTTCGAGGAGATCGCGAAGCTGCGGGCCGCGCGCCGCATCTGGGCCCGCCACATGCGAGAGCGGTTCGGGGCCAAGCAGCCGCGCTCCTGGATGATGCGGTTTCACGCTCAAACCGCGGGCGTAACCCTCACGGCCCAGCAGCCGCTCAATAACGTGGTGCGGGTGGCGTACCAAGCGCTGGCGGCGGTGTTGGGCGGCACCCAATCCCTGCACACCAACTCGCTCGACGAGACGCTGGCCCTGCCGACCGAGGAGGCGGTGCGGCTGGCGCTGCGCACGCAGCAGATCATCGCCCACGAGACCGGCGTCGCCGACGTGATCGATCCGCTCGGCGGCTCGTATTACCTCGAGGCGCTCACCGATCAGCTGGAGCGCGAAGCGGAGGCGTTGTTCGCCGAGATTCAGTCGATCGGCGGCGTGGTCCGGGGTATCGAGACCGGGTGGTTCCAGCGCCAGATCGCGCGCTCGGCGGCCGCGGTCCAGCGGGAGCTCGAGACCGACCGGCGCATCATCGTCGGCGTCAACGAGTTTGTGAGCGAGGACGACCATCCCGTGGAGATCCTCAAGGTCTCCAACGACGCCGACGCCGACCAGCGGCGTCGGCTCGCGCGGCTGCGCGCCGAGCGGGACGCCGACGTGGTGGCGCGGCGTCTCGAGGCGCTGCGCGAAGCGGCGCTGGCCGACCGCAACGTCATCGGGCCGATGCTCGACTGCGCCCGCGCCGCCTGCACCCTCTTCGAGATCCGACAGGCGCTCGAGAGCGTGTACGGCGCCTACCGCGAGCCGGTGTTCTTCTAACGCGATGACGGCTCTGTCCATCCCGCCGAGCGGGAATGCGGTGCGTCAGGTGATCGCGCGGCTCAGCGCCATCGAGCCCGGCCCCTATCGGGTCGTGTCGTGCTACCTGAAGCTCGAGCCGCGCGACAAGACGCGGGGCAAGTACCTCATCAAGATGAAGAACCGGGTACGCGAGGCGCTCGCTGGGTTGGCGGGCGAAGAGCTGCCCCGCGCGCTGCGGGACGGCGTGGCGGCGGACCTGGAGCGGGTGCGGGGCTACGTGGCCGAGCCGGATCGGCTGCCCGCGGCGCGTGGCATCGCGGTGTTCGCCTGCCAGGCGCTCGGTCTCTTCGAAGTCATGCCCTTGCCGCGCGTCTATCGCTCGCGCCTCCGCGTCGAGGCGACACCCTTGATACGCGAGCTCGTGGCCTTGGAGCAGGAGGTCGGGACGATCCTGGTCGCCGCGTTCGACCGCACCGGCGCGCGGCTCTTCGCGGTGACCGCCTTCGATGTCGAGGAGCTGCCGAGCCTCACGGCGGGCGCGACGCGGCCCGGGAAGTTTCACGGCGAGCGCCAGGCCAAGCATGGCGGCGTGCTGGCCGGCGGGTTCGGCGAACACAACTATCACATTCGGATCCGCGAGGAGAAGCACCGCCACTACGCGCATATCGCCGACGCCCTGTACCAGATGCACACGCAGCGCCCGCTCGCGGGCATCGTGGTCGCGGGGATCGGCGTGGACGCGGCGGCCCTGGTGCCGCACCTCCACACCTACCTGCACGACCTGGTGCTGGGCGTCGTCAAGCTCAACCCCAAGCGCGCCAGTCCGGCCGAAGTGCGCGACGCGACGCTGCTGTTGCGCGATCAACGGGAGCGCGCCTGGCAGCAGGCGCACGTCGCGGCGGTGGTGGAGGGATTGGGCACAGGCTGGGCGGTGACGGGTATCGCGGCGACGGTGAAAGCGCTGGCGCGGGGGCAGGTGCGGACGCTCCTCGCCGACGGAGAGGACGACGATCCGCGCATCGACGAGGCGGTGGAGGAAGCGCTGCGCCAACGGGCTCAGGTGGATGTGATGTACGACGCCACGGTGCGGCGCGCGGTGGACGGCCTGGCGGCGTTGCTGCGGTTCCGTCGCTGATGGCCGGCGCCAAGCGGCCCATTCGGGTGCTGGTCGCGAAGCCCGGGCTGGACGGGCACGACCGCGGCGCCAAGGTCGTGGCGGCCGCGCTGCGCGACGCCGGGATGGAGGTGATCTACACCGGCCTGCACCAGACCCCGGAGATGATCGCGCGGGCGGCGATTCAGGAGGATGTGGATGTCGTGGGCCTCTCGATTCTCTCGGGAGCGCACCTGACGCTGTTCCCGCGCGTCAAGCAGCTGCTCGTGGCCGCCGGACGGGACGACGTCCTGGTCACGGGCGGCGGCATCATCCCGCCGGAGGACATGGCCGCGCTGCAGGAGCAGGGGATCGGGCAGCTGTTCGGGCCGGGCACGCCTACGGGCGAGCTGGTGCGCTACATCGAAGAGTGGGCGGCCGACCATGTGTCGGCCTAGTCAGCCGGGGCGCCCGCGCCCCCACCCCGAGCGCTGCCCCCAGCGGTGAGCCGGCTCAAGACGCTGACCGCCGACTACCGCGCGCTGCAGGCCCGCCTCGAGCAGGGTGGCGGCCCCGACAAGGTGCGCCGCCAGCACGACCAGGGGAAGCTGACGGCGCGCGAGCGGGTGGCTGCGCTGCTCGACACCGGCGCGGAGTGGTTCGAAGCGGGGTTGCTCGTGGCCTGGGACCGCTACGACGGCCAAGCGCCGGCGGCGGGCGTCGTGACCGGCGTGGGGCGCATCGCGGGACGGCCCTGCGTGGTGGTCGCCAACGACGCCACCGTCAAGGCCGGCTCCTGGTGGCCGGAGACGATCACGAAGATCCTCCGGGCCCAGGAAATCGCCATGCGTCAGCGCATCCCCATCGTCTATCTTGTGGACTCGGCTGGCGTGAATCTGCCTTATCAGGACGGGGTGTTCCCCGGTCAGTACGGCGCGGCCCGCATCTTCTATTACAACTCGATCATGCGCCACTACCTCAAGGTGCCGCAGATCGCCGCCGTGATGGGCCCGTGTATCGCGGGCGGGGCATACCTGCCCGCCCTCTCCGACGTGATCTTCATGGTGGAGGGGACGTCGTTCATGGGGCTCGGGGGACCGAATCTCGTGAAGGGGGCCATCGGTCAAATCGTGGATGCCGAGGAGCTGGGGGGCGCGCGCACGCACACGGCGGTGAGCGCGGTGGCGCACTATCGGGCGAAGGACGATGCGGCCTGCCTGGCCCACATCCGCGACTACGTGGCGCGGCTGCCGCACGCCGGGCGGCCGCCCGCGCCGGGCGGGAAGCCGAAGCGCAACCCCAAGGAGCTGTACGACCTGCTCCCGGCCGACCACCGCATGAGCTACGACGTGCGCGCGGTGCTCGAGTGCCTGCTCGACGCGGGAGCGCTGGACGAATTTCAGCCCGACATCGCGCCCGAGATGATCTGCGGCCACGGCGCGGTGGCGGGGCGGCCGGTGGCGCTGATCGCCAACTCGCGCGGCCTGATCAAGAGCCGGGACTCTGCGCCCAAGATCGGAGGGATCATCTACACCGCCAGCGCCGAAAAAGTCGCCTACTTCATCGCCAACGCCGACCGCGAGCGCCTGCCGTTGCTGTTCCTCCAGGACGTGTCGGGCTTCATGGTCGGCGTCGAGGCCGAGCACTCGGGGATCATTCGCGCCGGGGCGCGCTTCGTCGAGGCGATGGCCACCGCCACCGTGCCGAAGCTCGTGCTCACGGTGAACCATGCCTCCGGAGCCGGCTACTATGCGATGGCGGGACAGGGGTTCGATCCCGACTTCATCGTGTCGTGGCCGACGGGACGGATGGGCGTGATGGAGGGCGAGTCGGCGATCCAAGCGGTCTTTGGCCCCGAGGCGGCGAAGCCCGACAAGGCCGCCGCGGTCGACGCGATGCGGGTCGATTACGAGCGGCAGCTGGACGCCCGCTTTGCCGGCGCGCGCGGTTTCGTGGACGCCTTGGTGGCGCCCGAGGAGACGCGGGACACGCTGGCGTTTCTGTTGGACGTGACGGGCGAGTTCCCCGGTCCCCATCTCGGGGCCTTCATACTGCCGGAGCGAGCATGATCGCGCGCCGCTCCTGGACCCTCCTCGCCGCGCTGAGCGTCGCGTGCGGCACGGCGCCGCGCCCCGGCGCCGCGCCCGCCCCGGCGCCCGGGGCGGCGGGGACGGCGGCACCGGCCCGGCCGGCCGCGCCCCCGCCCGGGGGCCCGCCCGGGCCCGCGGTGCGGGCGCCCGAGCTGCCCCCTCCCGTCGCGTTCGCCGCGGGACTGATGCCGCTTCGCAGCACCGGCGTCGACCAGTTTCTGGCCAAGCATCCCACCTATGACGGGCGGGGCGTGCTGATCGGGATCCTCGACACGGGGATCGATCCCGGCGTGGACGGGCTGATCACGACGAGCACGGGCGCGCCCAAGATCGTCGAGCTGCGGGATTTCTCGGGCGAAGGGCTCGTGGCGCTGGCGCCGGTGACGCCCGCCGGGGACTCGGTCCGCGTGGGCGGGCGCGCCCTGGCGGGGGCGGGGCGGATCGCCCGGCTCACCAGCGCCACCACCTGGTACGCCGGTGTGCTGCGCGAGCTGCCGCTCGGCAAGGTGCCGGGCGCGGACCTGAACGGAGACGGGAACAACACCGACGTCTTCCCGGTGGTCGTGGTGCGGGCGACGGACGGCTGGGTCGCGTTCTTGGACACGAACCTGAACGGCTCGTTCGAAGACGAGATGCCGCTGCACGATTACCGCCAGGGCCACGAGACGATCGCGCTCGGCACGAAGCCCATCACGCTCGCCGCTAACTTCGCCGAGGTGAACGGCGTCCCGGTGCTCGACTTCGTCTTCGACAACTTCTCGCACGGCACGCATGTGGCTGGAATCGCGGCGGGGCACGCGCTGTTTAATGTGGAGGGGTTCGACGGGGTGGCGCCGGGAGCGCAACTCCTGGGGTTGAAGGTCGCGAACGCCGCTCGCGGCGGCGTTACCGTGACCGGTAGCATGCAGCGGGCGCTCGAGTACGCGGCGGCCTACGGCGCGCGGCGCGGCATGCCCCTCGTGCTCAATCTCAGCTTTGGGGTGGGCAACGAATTCGCGGGGCGGGCCGTGATCGATTCGATCGTGAACGCCTTCCTCCTGGCGCACCCCGACATCGTCTTGACGATCAGTGCCGGCAACGACGGTCCCGGGCTCTCGACCGTCGGCTTCCCCGGCTCCGCCGACCTCGCGCTCTCGGTGGGTGCGGTGTTTCCGGGCGCTTTCGCACGCCCGGTGCAGCCCGGCACCCCGGCCGCGCCCGACGTGGTGGGCTGGTGGAGCTCGCGCGGCGGCGGGCTGGCGAAGCCCGATCTCGTGACCCCGGGCGTGGCGTTCTCGACCGTGCCCCGCTGGGATACGGGCAGCGAGATCAAGGGCGGGACGAGTATGGCGGCGCCGCACGCCGCCGGGCTCGCCGCCTGTCTCCTCTCGGCGCTGCTCCAGGAGGGCCGCCGGGTGAGTGCCGCGGAGCTGGCCCAAAGCCTGCGCGCCAGCGCGACGCCGTTCGCCGGCGCCACGGTGCTCGACCAGGGCGCCGGCCTGCCGCACCTCGAGGCGGCCTACCGCTGGCTCTCGGGCGAGCATCAGGGCTCGGAGTACTTGGTGCGCGCGGCGGCGGGGGGCTCGGCGCTGTTCCTGCGCGACGGGCCGGGGAGTCCCGCCGACACGGTCCGCGTGTTCCACGTGCGGCACGTCGCGGGGCTGCGAGCGGCGGAGTTCGTGTTGAAAAGCAACGCCAGCTGGCTCGCGGTGCCGGCCGTCGTTCCGGCGGGCGCGCGGGAGACGGAGATCCCGGTGACGCTTCGGCCCGGGGCGTTCGCGGGGCCGGGCGTCTACGTCGGGGTGGTGAGCGCTTGGAATGCCAACGACTCGCTCGCGGGCGCCCTGTTCCGGCTGCCGAGCACCGTCGTCGTCCCCTACGATCTCGCCGCCAAGCCGCTCGACGACGAGCGCCGGGCGATCGCCGCGGCGCGGGTACAGCGCTACTTCCTGCGCGCGGCCCGGCCGGGAGCGACGCTGCAGGCCACGGTGACGCTCCCCGATTCGGCCACCGAGCGGGCCACCGCGCGGTTGTACGAGCCCAACGGCGAGCCGTTCCGGGACCGCGAAGAGGTGGGGCTCGGCCATGGCGAACCGGGGACCGCACGCTTCACGGTGCGAGCCGAGGATCTCGTGCCCGGGGTATACGAGCTCGATGTGTTCGCGCCGCCGCTCGCCGCCGCGACCGCGCACTACTCGAGACCGGGGGTGGCGTCGAGCTGTCGAACCCGGGCGACGCGACCGTCGCGGCCCGCACCAGCGTCACGCTCCTCGGGGCCGAGCGCACGTTCGCCGTGACGGGGCGGGGGGCCGTCGCCGAGAGTCTCGCCGTGCGTGTGCCCAGCTGGGCGTACCGCGTCGGGATCGACGTCGCGATGCCGCGCGAGCAATGGGACGAGTTCACCGATTTCGGCGTCACGGAGTTCGACTCGGCCGGCCAGCAGGTGGGTCAGGGAGCGTTGAACTACGCGGTGGGGCGCCACGGCTTCGCTGTGCCGGGCGACCTGAAAGACCGCCCCATGACGATCGAGCTGTTCCCAGCGTTCGCGCGCGCGCGGGGGGGCCAGCCGTGGCGCGCCACGGTGCGGGTGCGCTTCTTCCTCAAGGACCCACGTCCCGCGGGCGACGGTCGCGACGTCGCCGTCGTGGGGGGCGGCCGCGTCGCGGTGCCACTCGGCAAGCCGCCCGCGCTGTCGCTGCCGGCGGGTGCGGGCCCGCTGGTCGAGTTGCGCGTGCGCCCGACTCCGGAGCTGGCGGCGGGCGCGGCGGGCGC
>WNFJ01698011.1_pt1 | contig 23304 bp, 22 predicted proteins | sample 5400461 | NCBI WGS metagenome assembly WNFJ01 (sample SAMN13153349, study PRJNA577476) | soil metagenome | isolation source: 115 cm saprolite on Douglas fir-dominated hillslope | place: USA:California | collected 2013-09-17
AGTGTTGATTCTAAAGGAGGTTAAAGTCCTTTGTTTTGATACACTTTTGTAAGTGTTGATTCTAAAGGGGCTTACATTGCACCAAAATTGCGCAAAGCATGCTGCTTCTCCCTCTTTTCGGGCAAGTGTTGATTCTAAATGGTTTTAAGTTGTTCAGAATGAACAACATTTGCATCCTCTGTAAGTGTTGCATCTAAAGGATTTAGATTGCACCAAAATTGTGCACATTGCTGCGAGGGGTGGATGGGCCCAGGCGAGGACTAGGAACTAGCTGCAATTGTACCCAGAAGCTACTGTACCAGAGAAATATGGGCTCGTCAAGAGGAATCAGCAGAAAGGCAGAACCAGTCGCTTAACGAATCGAGAACGAGACGATGGGCAGTTTGGCGGGGAAAGGTCAAAAGTCGCAGCCTTAAGACCGAAGGCTGCGGCACCTCGCTACTTCTTCCGCATGGTAGAATTCGCGCCGACCATAATGGCTTCTCGCAAGAATGATTTCCGACCTCAAGATGCCGCCAAGACCCTGCTCTGGTGTCGGAGGATTTGCTGTTTGTGCGGCAAAAAGTGTGGCGCGGCGATCGAAATCGCACACATCGATAGAAATGGGCCGGGCGCGCTAGACAATGCCATACCTGTTTGCTTTGAGTGTCACTCTGTCATAGGCCACTACGCTGATGACCACCCGAGAGGTAAGAAATTTGGTATCGAAGAACTAAAGAAAAGAAGGAACCAAGTCTATGATGAGCAAACAAGTTCTCTCGTCCCCCCGATTGATTACAGGATAAGTCAGCAGAATCCGGCAAGGACGCTGCCAGGTGTGGGATTTCGGATTCACCACTTAGGAGGGGCGCATCCCGTAAGAGCTTTCGTAAGAGTCACAATATCGAGAGGAAGTAAGAGATACGGCCCACCGCCAACCGCGGGACATTACGACGGACGTTACGGTTGGAATCTGAATCCCGGTCAGCATATTTCCGGCTGGTTCAAATTGCGGAAGCGATGGAAACCTTTGAAGGGCGAACCTCTGCGGGCGAAGGTCGAAATAACTGTTGCGGACATTTACGACTACCGACACGACCTTTTACCCGTGGGATACATTCTGAATTTGGGCGCGCAGGACTGGTACGCAGAGCCCTGCGAAGAAGAGATGTAGCCGAATCACTCCTTCAATTTCAAGATCTCGGTGAGCATGGCAGATAACTTCGGTTGGTCGCCTTGCGACAAGCGGAGGGTGCTGATCTGAATCTCTTTGCCCCCACAAAACAGAAAGACTGTCTTCTGCTCACTTCCGCTCGTTTGTTTTGAACCTGTGCTCAGAGTGCAGTTCGTTCTCCTTTCCTCTTCAAGCACCTTGAATAGTCCATAGATATTGTTCGCCAGCTCGTAGCCGTGCTGCTGATTGTCTGGAGACCAGTTTTTCCAGATCGCCACGAGCTTCCCGTTATTGAACACGACCTGGCCCACGTAGTCGTACGGAGGACCAGATTTTGTAATGACCCAGCCGCTGTCGTTGACCGTGTAATAGCTTGCGAGCGCAGCAGTGACGGAATCCCTGGACATTCCCAGACGTAGGACGGTGCTGCCTAATTCGATGGAGTTCCGGTCGCTAGTTTGCGCTCTTCCGATAGCGTAGCCAGTGAAAGCCAGCGCCAGCAAGCCCGCCCAGAGAAAGCTGCGTCTCATACCAGTCCTCCGATCTAAGAAGTACAGCCGTAACCAAGGTACACCTGACCGCAGGCGTCTCGGCAAACAGAATGACCACCGCGTGGCACAAGAGTATCACTGGCGTATGTTAGCAGATTGATTTATGCTGCGCGGTGACTGCGGCTTCCCTCGTTGGCCCCGATTTCGCCGCGGGCACACTTGGCCACCATGCTTTTCAAGACGCAAAGCGCTTCGGTGTACGGGATTGACGCCTACCTCGTGGAGGTGGAGGTGGACGTGGGATCCGCGCGCATGCAGGACTTCAACGTGGTGGGACTGCCGGACAACGCGGTGAAGGAGAGCCGCGAGCGGATTAAGAGCGCGCTGAGAAATTGCGGCTTCGAGTTTCCGCACGGCCAGGGAGTGACCATCAATCTGGCCCCTGCCGATGTACGGAAGGAAGGGTCGGGGTTCGATTTGCCCATGGCGCTGGGGCTGGTGGGTTGCCAGGGACAGTTTTTTGGCAAACAACTGGACAAGATGATGTTTCTGGGGGAGCTGTCGCTGGATGGGAGCGTGCGCTCGGTGCGCGGGGCGCTGTCCGCGGCGCTGGCAGCGCGGGAGTTCGGGTTGAAGGCGCTGGCAGTGCCGGAAGCGAATGCGAAGGAAGCGGCGGTGGTGGAGGGCGTGGACGTGTTTGCGGTGAAGTCGCTCCCGCAAGCGGTGGACCTGGTGAATTCGCCGGAGTCCTTCACTCCCGTAAAGGTGGATGCGCGGCAGATGCTCTCCGAGGCCGCGCAGTATTCAGTGGACTTGCGCGACGTACACGGGCAGCAGGCCGCGAAGCGGGCGCTGGAAGTGGCGTGCGCGGGCGGGCACAACATTTTGTTCATCGGGCCGCCGGGCGCAGGGAAGACCATGTTGGCGAAGCGCATCCCCACGATCCTGCCGCCGATGTCGCTCGAGGAAGCCATTGAGACGACGCGTATTCACAGCGTGGCGGGAGTGCTGGAGGACAGCCGCGGACTGGTGGGGACGCGGCCGTACCGGTCGCCGCACCACACCATCAGCGATGCCGGGTTGATTGGCGGCGGCGCGGTGCCGCGGCCGGGGGAAGTGTCACTGGGGCACAACGGCGTGCTCTTTTTGGACGAATTGCCGGAATTTCAGCGGAATGTCCTGGAGGTGATGCGGCAGCCGCTCGAAGATGGCGCCGTGACCATTTCGCGCGCCGCGGTTTCGGTAACGTTTCCTTCGCGGTTTATGCTGGCGGCGGCGATGAATCCTTGCCCTTGCGGGTATTTCGGCGATCCCACGCGGGAGTGCCACTGCACGCCGCCGATGATTCAGCGGTATGTCTCGAAAATATCGGGCCCGCTGCTGGATCGCATTGACATTCACATTGAAGTCCCGGCGGTGAAATACAAGGAACTGCGGGCGCCGTCTTCGGCGGAGGATTCCGCGTGCGTCCGGCAGCGGGTGATCGCGGCGCGAACCAAGCAGCTCGAACGGTTTCAGAGCGAGAAAAAGACTTACGCGAACGCGCAGATGATGCCGAAGATGATTCGAAAGCATTGCGCGATTTCTGCCGAAGGCGAAAAGCTGCTGGAAAACGCCATCACACGGCTGGGACTCTCCGCGCGCGCGCACGACCGAATCTTGAAGGTGGCGCGAACGATCGCGGATTTGGACGGCGGAGAAGGTATCGAACCGCGGCACTTGAGTGAAGCGATCCAGTACCGAACGCTGGATCGTTCTTATTGGGCATAGATCGGAAGGAAGGACAGACAGGCAAGAATGCCTGTCCCACGGCGGGCTGCTGCCTTCTTACCACGATTAGCATCTAATCATGTAGGAGGCCAGTTTGCTCCATTGACTCCGTTTCCTTTGCTGTGTTACCCATAAGGCGCTCACATTAGGGGCTCCCGGGGCGGCTGCAACACAAAAGATGGCTTCAGATACCAAGCACCTCGAAATGACGCTAGAGACGATCGTCGAGAGCGTCAATCTCGCAGAGGAGATGTGTCTCCGCGTGGCGGAAGCGGCGGGGTTTGGCGAGGACGACTGCTACCGCATCGGGATGAGCGTGCGAGAGGGCGTGATCAACGCTTTTCATTACGGCAACCAGGAGCGCCCGGAAAAGAAAATCCATCTCGCAGTAGACCTTACCGCGGACAAGATGATCATTCATGTGCTGGATGAGGGCGCGGGCTTCAAGCTTAGCGAAGTTCCCGACCCGCTCGCTGAAGAGAATTTGCTCAGTACCTCCGGGCGCGGGATCTTTCTGATGCGGGCGTTCATGGACGAATTCGATGTGGTCTCCGGCAAAACGGGCGGCGCGGAAATCGTAATGTCAAAAAAACTGCCGGGGCCGGGGAGTACTTCTCCGAATGGCCAGGGGGGCCAAAACGCGACGCCTCAACAGGAAGCGTAAACTTAGATGTCATTACACGCGACACATCGAGATGCGGGGATCGTCACCGTGGTGGATTTGAGCGGCCGCATCGTTCTCGGTGACGGCAGCGCTTTGCTACGAAAGACGATCCGGGGACTGCTGGAAGACCAGCGGAAACTGATTCTGCTGAATCTCGCGGACGTGGATTACATCGACAGTTCGGGAATCGGCGAACTGGTCAGCGGGTACACGGCGGTGAAGAATCAGAGCGGAGATTTGAAACTGCTGCACTTGACGAAGAAAGTGCGCGATCTTCTGCAGATCACCAAGCTGTACACCGTGTTTGATGTGTTCACGGACGAAGGCACGGCGCTCCGAAGTTTTAGTTGAGCCCGCCCGGCGACCCGTTCGAGCGCGCCGCGGAATTCCAAGAACCAATCTTGCCAGACCTCAGGGGTTGAAACCCCTGAATTGGAAGTGCTTTCGGCACGGCTAAAGCCGTGCCCTGACGAAATGTTATTTATGACAAGGTTCCAGTTATGCTCGCCTGATTCGCCGGCTTGCGGCACAATCTCCTGGATGATGCAGGTCGCCGATACGCAGTGGATTGTTGGCCAAGCGAAATCACTTGGTTTCGACCTTTGCGGCGTGGTGCGCGCGGAACAATTTCCGGAACTTGAAAAAACGCCGGAGTGGCTCGCTCGTGGTTACGCGGGAGAGATGAAGTACCTCGCCGATCCTCGACGAACCGATCCGAAGGCCGTCATGCCAGCGCTCCGGAGCGCCATCGTCTGCTTGCTCAATTACAACACCGCGCGGCCGCCTTCCACTGATGGTGCTCTGCGCAGTGCGAATGGACAGCCGCGTGGCTGGATTTCCCGCTACGCCTGGGGCGACGACTATCACGACGTGTTACGGGAGCGGCTGGACGCGCTCGTCGAATCCCTGGGCCAACGCTTCACGGAACCATTCGAGGCGCGCGCTTATGTGGACACGGGACCGGTCCAGGAGCGAGTGTTCGCGAAGTACGCTGGATTGGGATGGCTCGGAAAAAATACGCTGCTGCTAAACCAGACGCTGGGCTCGTTCTTTTTTCTCGGTGTCATTCTCACTGCTCTCGATCTGGAACCGACGCTCGGGGCGAACGAGTTGCCGCCGCCGGATTTGTGTGGAAGCTGCCGGCGTTGCCTCGATGCGTGCCCAACGCAAGCTTTTGTCGAGCCCTACGTGATGGACGCGCGCAAGTGCATATCCTATCTGACGATAGAGCTGCGGGGCGCCATCCCCGAGGAATTCCGAGAGCCGATGGGAAATCATGTTTTCGGCTGCGACATTTGCCAGGACGTTTGTCCGTGGAATGGACGCGCACCGATTACCGGAATAGCGCAGTTCCAGCCAAGAGTTTTTCATCCACCACAGGACGACGACGACGAAGCGGCTCTTCCGCCACAAGACGAATCGCTCTACCTTCCCAGGCTCGAATGGCTGCTCGGGCTGAGCGAAGCGGACTTTCGCACGCTTTTCCGGGGTAGCGCCATCAAACGCGCCAAATGGCGCGGTCTGATGCGCAACGTCTGCATCGCGCTAGGTAATTCCGGCTTGCGGACGGGAACCGCGCAGCACCAGCGAATCAGCAATTTACTGAGGCGGCTGGCCGCTTCGGGCGAGCAGATACTCGCGGAATCTGCCCGATGGGTGCTTTCGCGCATCCAATGAGTGCGCAGAGGATCGTCGGCGAGGCAGATGCGAGCATACATGGCCTGAAGACCAGGGAATCTTGCGACGTTGAGGTTTTCTCCGACTGCGTTCCCATACCGCAGGCACTAGGGGTATAATCCAGCGCGCAGGTCGATTGGCCCTCCGCACTGCTGGAGTTCCCATGGATCGCCGTAAGTTTTTGTTGAATACCAGTATCGTCGGCGCAGGATTGCTTGGGGCGGGGAATTCTGCACCAGGTTTATTGCGCGCCGGCGCTGCGAGCAATTCGGACTCAAATTCTAATCTGGAGGAAAAACCCGTGGCATTTTCCGTCCCCCCGCTTCCGTATCCGTTTGACGCACTCGAGCCGTACATCGACGCCAAGACGATGGAGATCCATCATGACAAACATCATGGCGCCTACGTCACCAATCTGAACAAGGCCCTCGATGGCCAGGCCGCACTGCAAGCCAAGTCGATCGACGATCTTCTGAAAGGTCTCGATGCGGTTCCCGAGAATATCCGCGCCGCTGTTCGCAACAATGGCGGCGGCCACTGGAACCACACGCTCTTCTGGACGCTCATGAAGAAAGGCGGTGGCGGCGAGCCCAAAGGAAACCTTGCGGCGGCCATCAACTCCGCTTTTGGATCGTTCGCAGGATTTCAGGAAAAATTCGCTGCCGCTGGCTTGGGGCGTTTTGGTTCCGGCTGGGCGTGGCTTGTCCTGCGTGATGGGAAACTGGCCATTGACTCCACGCCGAATCAGGACACGCCCTATCTGCTGACCGGCGGTGGCAAGGCTGTTCTGGGACTCGACGTCTGGGAGCACTCCTACTATCTGAAGTATCAAAACCGCCGCCCTGATTACATCGCAGCCTGGTGGAACGTCGTCAATTGGGACAAGGCCGCTGAGCTTTATGATGCCGCGAAGAAATAGCTTCTTTCCGTCAGCGAAAGTATTCTGAAAAAGAAAAAGGCCCTCGAACGAGTCGGGGGCCTTTTTTATTTATCCAAACTGAAATCGAATTTAAGCCATCAATTGCCGCTTGCCCAGTGGAACAACAGATACCGCCTGCCGAGCCGTGGGATAGTTTCTTGCCGCGGGTTCGTACGACTGAGCTTCGCGAGTCGCCAACGGCATGGGCACCGGCATGACTCCGGCCGTCTGCCGGGTAGCTTCGCGAACCAACTCCATACGGCCGCGCACGTGGAACTTCGCGAGCAGCGAGGAGACGTGAAATTTTACGGTGCGCTCGGAGAGGTTCAGAATGGAGGCGATTTCTTTGTTGGCCAGGCTTTTCATGAGCCCGGCGAGCACTTCTTCTTCCCGGCGCGTCAACTTCACCTGGCTGCGAACGGATTTCCCAGCCTCCAAGAGTTTTTCCGCTTTTTCCTTGAGGCCTTCGAGCATCTCGTCTTCGGCCTGGACCATCACAACGTAATCGCTGGTGGACTGGCCCCGCACCATGCAATGCATCGCCAGAAGGCCTGCGGCCTGATCCACGGGAAACTTGCCATCTGCCCCAGCATCCACATGAAAGTGGGCTACACCTGTGTTTTTTTCGTAAAAGAAGAAAACGTCGCGGAGAAAAGCCGGGCGGGAACTGGTCAATTGCTGTGAATGCTCACTTCTGCGCATCACCTTCACATGCACCCCCTAAGATGGCAGCCCCTTAACGGAACTGAAGGATTTTAAGTTTTCTCTTCTTCACCCCTTGACGAGGCGTGTACGCACGATTGGACAGACTGTCAGGCAAAAAGCCAAAAAGAGGCTGACGGCTTAGCGACTCTTGCCCACCGAAACGGGAACGGCTAGGCAGGGGACCGAACTCCCCGAGAGTCCGCCCAAGACCGGCTCCACCGAACCTCCCCTTCCTTGCAAATATTCGTCCGAATGGACGATTATGCAACTTACTCAAAAACGGGGCGTTAAGCGAAACTGCGCACTGCTCAGAAATTGTTTGCAGGTAGGAATTGCACAGTACCAGAAGTTTTTCCACTTTTTGCACATTCTGTGACTTGAAAAACAGAATCCGTGACGACGATAGATTGCTCAATGCCCTGTGGAAAAGTATTTTGAAACCCTGTGGAAAAGTGCTGAAGCCAATGATCCGCTATTAGGATTTTCAAAATGGAACAATTCGGGTTTGCTCCGGCCCAATCAATTCGTAGGCCATACCTCGCCAGCGGATTTTGCGTGTTACGAAACAGTTCACAAAATTTGCAAGGTAGAGAAAGGGGACGAAGAGTGTGACCAGGATGTAAATCCAGGCTTGGCCGATGATCTGCGACCGCGCGGCGGGCAGGGCTTCGGTGACGCCGCTGAGCCGAAGGGAGCTCCGAATGGACGAAAGCAGTAAAGGAAGAAAAGTCAGCGTCACGATATGAAAAAAGGGCCGTTGCTCCAGCAAGTCACTCACGATCAGGATCGCACCGAACAAGAGCGTCGCGCAGTACAGAAGATGGGTGAGGGCCGCGAGCCGCCAGATTTTCTCGGCGTAGACACGGGTGATCAGAATTTGACGGTTGGTGAATTCGAACAACCCCCCGAAATCGGTTTCGGCGTAGGAAAGTGTCAAGCACTCCGGTATAAAAACGATCGAATGATTGTTGCGCTCCAGCGCACGCGTCAGGGAATAATCGTCGCTAACCGAGTTTCTCCACTCGTTCATCACACCCGATTGCTCGAAGATGCTCCGGCGAATGGCGGTGCCTCCGCCCCAGCAGAAATTCTTTCCCTTTTCGCTGAGCATGGTCACCAGTGGAGCATTCCACGCGGCCAGAAGAGTCGTGGGCAAATCGCTGCGGTTGGGTATCAACCAGCGCATCGTGGTTGTGGCGCCGATCCTTGCATTCCCCAGCGGAGCCACCAGGTGATGAAGCCAGGCTCTGCCGGGACGTCCATCGGAATCGGTAAAGACGAGAACTTCAAATTCCGGCGGAAGTTGCTCCACGGCGACTCGCAAGTTGTTGACCTTCTCGCTGGAGGTGCTGGGCTGCCCCGCAATAACCACGTGGGCTTTCACTTTCGAACTCGCAACGATCCGCTCAACGATGCCACGGGCTGGATCCGAGCCTGAGGCAAGAATGAAAAAAATTTCGTAATTCTGGCGCACGAATTCCGTAAGGGACACGAGATTTCGCTCGAGGCCCGGTTCGATGCCTTTACACGGGCACAGCAAGGCCACGCGGGGCGAGTAGAATCCCGGATCGGTATGCAATCGCCGGCGCACGTAGCTGAGCCACTGCAAAACCTGCCAGATCAGGTACGCTCCAAGCAGGATCTGCAAGCACGCCAGGAAATAGAAGAGCGTCTCCACGTTGTTCGAGCATAGCAGAGGAAGTTTGCTCGCAGAGTAGCGTTGGAACGGTTAGAATCGCACCGGTAAACCTCCGTGCAAGGAGAACAGAAATGCCACGAGTGGATCCAGGAATGGTAACTTCAGCGGTCGAACTGCCCGGATACCGCATCGTCAGGAATTTCGGCATCGTGCGCGGAATCATTGTGCGCTCGCGGAGCGTGATTGGGAATCTCGGCGCAGCGCTGCAGACTATCGTCGGCGGAAACATCACCATTCTCACGAACCTCTGCGAGAAGACGCGCGAAGACGCCTTCGAACTGCTGTTGCAGCACGCCGGCGAACACGGCGCCAACGCCGTGATCGGCATGCGCTATGACGCCACCGAAGTGATGCAAGGCGTCACTGAAGTGCTAGCCTATGGCACCGCCGTGCAAGCTGAACGGATTTCCTGATATTCCCGGTTCTTCATTTAGGCCGCGAATTTGACGGTGACTGTCCTTGAGCCGCGACTAATTGAGCCGCCAATTCCTCGATGCCCGTTAGCGCGCGGCTCGCCGCCAGGCGCGCCTGCTCCATGAAAGACGAATCCAGCAGAAACGCGCAGCGGTCAACGAACGGATGGTCGGCTGCTTCAAATGGTTTTCGGGGTCTTCGCTTAGCCGCCGCGCGCGCCAGCAGTTCCTCATACAACTGCAGGTCCCGCTGAAAATCGAGTGCGTCGCCCACGGTCCAGCCCTGCTGCCGCGTCAACGACGCCAGAAACTTTCTGCGGAACGCCGTGGCATCTCGCCGCAGCATGGGGCGCGGTTTGGATTTACCTGCGGGCCGTGGCTCGTTGCAAACGATGTCCAGTGCGCGCACTGTCAGGGCCAGCAATGCTTCGCGTTGCAGCAGCGCCAGCAGGTCGCGGTACAGCGAGGCATGGACTTGCAATGCGTGACGGCTGTTTTCTACCACATAGGAATCCACGAAGCGCGGCACGACGCGTTCCCGAACCAGCGCCTCCGCGATACGCTGGGCGAGTTCCGCTGGTGGGTCGGCTACAGCTTGTTTTTCGGGCGGCATGTTCAAGGGAACATGTTAGCAGGAGTCCGTTTCCCGGCTTCCAGTGTCGCCTGAAATGAAAAAGGCCCCCAGCCATTTCGGGGGCCTGCTAAAACTTTCTGTATAGGTGCACCCGCCGCGGCGGGCGCACCGTTCGCGAAACGCTTCGTTATCTTAGTGAATCGCCCGCGGACTATCCGGGTCGACGCGTTTTTGTTTTGGCTCAGGCTGCGGCACGATCGGCGGGGTCACCGCCTCTTTTTGCAGCGCGTGCTCCAGAACTTCGTCGAGCGTACGCACGTAGTGGATTTTCATGTCGCCAAGAATCTCCGGGGGAAGATCAGCGACGGCATTCGGCTCGTTGTCCGCAGGCAGCAGCACTTCCGTGATGCCCGCCCGTTTCGCTCCGAGCACTTTTTCCTTCACGCCGCCGATGGGCAGGACGACGCCAGAGAGCGTCATCTCGCCGGTCATCGCCAGGCGGTCTTTCACCGGGCGGCCGCTGAGCAAGCTCACCAGCGCTGTTACCATCGCCGCACCGGCGGACGGGCCGTCTTTCGGCACCGCACCCGACGGCACATGGATGTGAATGTCCTGCTTCCGGAAAAAGTCTGGATCGATGCCGTAGCGCTCGCCGTTCGCGCGCGTCCAGGTGAGCGCCGCGGTCATCGATTCCTGCATGACTTCGCCGAGATGCCCGGTCATGGTGAACTGCTTGCCGCCGCGCATGCGCGTCGCTTCGATGAAAATGATGTCGCCGCCTACCGGCGTCCAAACGAGCCCGACGGCCACTCCGGGTCGCTTGACGCGTTCCTCGACCTCCTTCTCCGTGCGAAATTTCGGCACGCCCAGGAATTCGCGGACCACTTCCGGCGTTACGACCATCTTTTCCATCTTGCCTTCGGCGATGCGCCGCGCCTGTTTGCGCGTGATGGTAGCGATTTCGCGCTCCAGGTTGCGCACGCCTGCCTCACGCGTGAAGCTGTGGATGATTTCCTGCAAGCCCTCGTTTGTGAACTCGATCTGTTCCCCAACCTTCAAGCCGTGCTCCGTGGCCTGTTTCGGAATCAAGTACCTATGCGCGATGTGGAGCTTCTCTTCTCCCGTGTAGCCGGGCAGTTCGATGATCTCCATGCGATCTCGCAACGGCTCGGGGATGGGATCCATCCAGTTGGCCGTGGCGATGAACAGCACTTTCGAGAGATCGAACGGCACGTCCAGATAGTGATCTCGGAACGAATTGTTTTGCTCGGGGTCGAGAACTTCCATCAGCGCCGATGACGGATCGCCGCGAAAATCGCGCCCCAGCTTGTCGACTTCGTCCAGCATCATGACCGGGTCGTTCGTTTCGCCGCGCTTCAATCCCTGAATAATTTGTCCGGGCAAAGCGCCAATGTAGGTGCGGCGGTGGCCGCGGATCTCGGCCTCGTCGTGCATGCCGCCAAGAGCGATGCGCACGAATTTGCGTCCGAGCGAACGAGCGATCGATTTGCCTAGCGAAGTCTTACCCACGCCTGGAGGCCCCACGAAGCAGAGGATCGGCCCTTTCATTCCTGGCTGCAGTTTCTTCACCGCCAGATAGTCCAGGATGCGCTCTTTCACCTTCTGCAGGTCGTAGTGATCTTCGTCGAGGATTTCGTGCGCCTTGGCAATGTCGATTTCCGCGCTGCCTGACGATTTGCTCCACGGCAGCGACGTCATCCATTCCAGATACGTCCGTGAAACCATGTACTCCGCGGACGCCGGCGTCATTTTTGCCAGCCGCTTCAGCTCGCGGTCGCACTCTTTCTTGGCTTCGGCCGTCATGCCGGCTTCTTCGACTTTTTTGCGAAGCTCGTCGATCTCCTGCATCGTGTCGTCGGATTCGCCGAGTTCTTTCTGGATGGCCTTCATCTGCTCGCGCAAGAGGTATTCGCGCTGGTTCTGGCTAACTTGCTCTTGCACCTGATCGTGAATCTTCGAGCGCAACTCCAGAACTTCAAGTTCTTTTGACAGTTCGCGGATCAGGGATTCGAGCCTCTTGCGCACGCTGGAGGTCTCGATCAATTCTTGGCGCAATAGTGTCGAAAGAGACGGCAAAGTCCCGGCGATGAAATCCGTCAGGCGGCCCGGATCGTCGATGTTCATGGCCGCGGACTGCAGGTCGTCGGAAAGCTGCGGCGAGTGGCTGACCACGTCGCGGAAGAGCTCCTGCACATTGCGCTGCAGTGCCTCGAGTTCGGTATCCGCTTCGCCGATGATGTCCGGTTCCACCTGCGCGCGCGCGCGCAGAAAAGGCCGCAAGCCGATCAGCTCCAGCACCTGAATGCGCTGAAGGCCTTCCAGAAAAACCACTACATTGCCGTTCGGCATTTTGACGGTCTTGTGCACCTTCGCCAGCGTTCCGACCTTGTGGAGGTCGGCGGCCGCGGGATCCTCGACGCGCGGATCGAGCTGCGCCACTACACCCAGCAACTTTTCGTCGCCCTGCAAACTATTCACTAACGCCAGAGAGCTCTCGCGTCCCACCGTCAAAGGCAGCACGGCACCCGGAAACAGGACGGTGTCCCGAACCGGCAGGATCGCCAGAACTTCTGGGACTACAAACTTTTTTTCAGCCATGATGTCCCCTAGTTACAGGCGCAGCCCATTGTAGGCTGCGTCATCCATTTTAGATGCAAAGAGGGAAGAAAGGGTGCACAAAATTACAAGAGTTGCTAACATAAAATCTTAGCATATGGCACTCATACTTATCCAATTCCTCTACGACGCTCTCCGCCTGAAGCAAAGCCATTCTATTCAATGTCTTACGCCCTCTGCCCTGGTGGAACTCGTCGTCTGTTCTGGCAATTCGGCCAATAAAAGATGGCGTTCATTTTCGAGATACCGTTCTCCCCTTGGAAGCAAAATTCTCCAGCACCCAGTTTTTGGCTTCCTCCCGAGTTTTGATCTGTCCCTCGAGCTGGGCGTCCTCAAGCATACGCAGAATCTGAGCAAATACAGGGCCGGGGCGGAAGCCCATTTCCAGAAGGTCATCTCCCGCCAGCAGACGTTCCGGACGGACCTGTTCCGGGGGCGTCACCTCTAGGAACCGCTGGACGAACTCATACGAATCGAGGTGGCGATGGCTGGAAAGACAGTCTAGCCGATGCAGAGCCAGGTGTTCCTCGAAGCGCGGGAGCCGCACAAACTTCTTCAGTGTGGAAGCGCGCATTTCCGCCACGGCTCCGAATTTCATGTGATTGTCCACGAGCGTGAGGATCTGTTCGGTGTCGTCATTGGAGAAACGCAAACGCTTGCAGATGGCTTCGGCCATGCGCACCCCGACTTCCACGTGATGGTTAAAGCGAATGCGGTCTCCCGTCTCCGCTGCGGATTGGAACGTGGGCGGTTTGCCCACATCGTGAAGAAGAACGCCCCAGGCTAGTGTTGGAGAGGCGCCCTTTGGCAGCCCTTCGAGCATCAGGCGCGTGTGAATCCACACATCTCCTTCGGGGTGAAATTGAGCAGGCTGCTCGACGCCTTTCATCGCGCCGATTTCCGGAAGGACTTGCTGGAGCAGGCAGGTTTCATCCAGCAATTCGAACGCCTGCCGCGCCGCACCCTCGGTGAGCATTTTGGTGAGTTCCTCGCGAAGGCGCTCGGGAGAAACTTGATGGATCTCGGCGACGTGGCGGCGTATCGCCCGAAATGTTTCCGCTTCGATTTCGAATCCGAAGCGCGCCGCGAATCGTACCGCGCGCATCATGCGCAGTTTGTCTTCCGTGAACCGGCGGTCCGGATCGCCGATGGCGCGAATGACCTTCGCTTTAAGATCGGCCTGCCCACCGACGAAGTCCAGCACTTCGGCGGTGTCGTGGCGCATCAGCAGGCCGTTGATGGTGAAGTCGCGGCGCTGCACGTCCTCTTGCGGAGTTTTCGAATAAACAACGCTGTCCGGGTGGCGGCCATCGCTGTAACCCACATCCGAGCGGAACGTGGCTACTTCGACTTTCAATTCATTCCATGGAACTAGGATCACGCCAAACTGCGCGCCCACCGCGATACTCTCCGGAAAAAGGGCCATCACCTGATCCGGCGTGGCGTCGGTCGTAACATCGTAATCGGCAGGCTCGTGGCCCAGCAGCAAGTCGCGCACACATCCGCCCACGAGCAGCGCTTGATAGCCGCTGCGAAGGAGCGTGTCGCAAATCGAATTGGCCATCTCGCGTGGCGTCACGCTCCGATTATGCGGCAATTCGTGCTGTAGCTCACCCCTTTAGGGATGGACTTTTCCACGCGGCCTAGTTGGACGGAACGATGGGCTGAGTTATTTGCTGCGAAAGACGAGGCAGGTAATGTCGTCGGACTGGCGCGTGACGCCAACAAATTCGTCCACGTGCTTCATCAAAAACTGCAGAGATTGCTGGGCGTCCCAATCGGGCAGATTACGAATCGCGCTGAGCCAGCGCTCGTTTCCGAACTCTTCTCCCGATTCATTGAAAGCCTCGACAACGCCATCGGTGAAAAAAATCAGAGCGTCGCCAGATTTGAGCTCGAGTGCGGCGGTCTCGAAATTCGTGGCAGGTTGAATGCCAAGCGGCATGCCGCCGACCTCCAAAGTTTCGATCGCGCCATTCGCGTGGCGCAGAATGGGCGCGTTGTGCCCGGCATTGACGTAGGTCAGCCGACGCGACGTCGGGTTGTATTCGGAGAGAACGGCGGTAGTGAAGCGCAGGCCGTTCAGGCTGTGCGCGCAGGCATAGCGATTCAGGCGCGCCACCAGCTCCGCGAGCGGAGCATTTTCTCCCGCGATCGTCCGCAGGCTCGCTTGTAAAGTGGCCATGAGCAGCGCTGCCGGAACGCTTTTGCCGGCGACATCGGCGATCACCACCATCACCTTCTCGCGATCTTCCGCGTTGGGATAAAACGCATCGTAATAATCGCCCGCGACGGAATTCTGCGGACGCGTGGCGAAAGCAATGTTCGCGCCCGCAACTTCCGGCGGTTGCGAAGGCACCAGCCAGGTTTGAATCTCCCGCGCGATCTCCAGGTCGCGCTTCATGGTGACCTTGTCGGCCAGCTCCAGGGAAAGCAGCAGCACGAAGAGCATCACGGCAATCCCTGTGAAGTTCATCTGCGAGTCGATTACAGACAGCGCCAGCATGACGAAAGCGACGAGCAGAAGGACGCGCCGCGCAGGCGACATTTTCAGAAGCAGCGCCCAGAAAAATTGCCTGGCTATATGAAGAGGTCGGCGCCAGCGGGGAAGTTTCTGAATTTCTTCCCAGTCGACGTCGCGGCCATAGAAGCCGTAGCTGGAGCGCGCGTCGGAAGCGAACTGCGACCAGAGGTCGTCGATCTGACGGCCCTCGCTGACGCGCTGCCAGAAATGGCGCAGGCGATCCATCCCGTGAAGTCGAGGAGTTGGAGAGGAGACACCGGGAATGGGAGGCACGCTCATGGATGACTGCTTGCGAAAGATAGAGTATAGGGCATTCGGCTGCGATGTGCTGGAAGCTACGAATCGTCGCGATCGTGTCCGGTTTCGTCGTGGCGGAGCGAGCCACCGAATTGCACTTTGCCGAAGCCGAAGCGGTCGCGAAGACGATCTGTGGCGCTGGTGAGCCTTTCCAGTTTTGCGCGGCGCTCGGCGTCGAGCAAATCGAGTTGTTCGGTGCCGTGTGTGAGGCCGCTGAGGCTGACTCCGAGCAATCTCACTTTTCTTTTTACATCGCGATGGATTCTGAAGAGTTCTTGGAACACGGCAAAAATGTCGGAATCGAGCCGCGTGGGTTCTCCCAGCGTTTTGGAGCGCGTGTACGTTTCAAAGCCAGCGTAGCGGATCGTCAGCGTGAGCGTGCGCGTGGCGAGGCCGGCTTCGCGCAGACGCTTGCACGCTTTCTGGGAAAGATGACTGAGCATGGCGGAGAGCGCATCGGCGTCGCCGGTGTCTTCGCCGAAAGTGTGATTGTGCGAGATCGACTTCGGCTCCGCATCGATCACAAACTCGTAGGAATCACCGCCGCGCGACTTGCGATAGAGCGCCGTTCCCCACTGGCCGAAAATGCTTTCCAGTTTTTCCAGTGGGACGGCCGCAATCTGCTCGACGGTTTCGATGGACAGGGCACGGAGCGCTCTCTCCGTAACTTCGCCGATACCCGGAATTTTTCGCACGGGGAGCGGCGCGAGGAAGCGCTCTTCGCTGCCTGCAGGGACCCAGACGAGTCCGCGCGGCTTGGCCTGTTCGGAAGCGACTTTAGCGACCAAGCGCGTTGTGGCGAGGCCTCCCGAGCAGGGAAGCGCCGTCGTTTGCGTAATCATGCGAAGCAACTTGTCCGCTGCTGCTAACGGAGGGCCGTTCAGTCGCTCGGTGCCGGCGAGGTCGAGATAAGCTTCGTCGATGGAAACCATTTCGACGATGGGAGAGAATTTCGCGAGGATGGTTGCGACGCGGTCGCTCCACTCACCGTATTTTTCGTGATGGCCGTCCAGGAAAATGGCGTGCAGACAAAGTCGGCCTGCCGTTCGAAGCGGCATCGCGGAGTGAATGCCGTACTTGCGCGCCTCGTAGCTCGCTGCGGAAACGACACCGCGTTGATCTGGCCTCCCGCCCACAACCACGGGCTTGCCGCGCAACTCCGGCCGCTCGAGCAATTCCACGGAAACGAAAAACGCATCCATGTCCACATGGAGGATGGATGCCGTCGCTTCCGCCGATCGCTCGTCGAGCGGCCCATGCTTGGCCCGAAATCGCGCGAAATCCGGCATGACCCATAGCCTACGCCGGGACATTCACGGCGACAACGCCGTAGCCTCTGATGACAAGCCTCACACACTGCCGGAGCAAAGCCTCAGGCCTGAAGGCTTAAGCTATAGCGATAATCAAGTTCGCTCTGCGGCGAGGATGCGGGGGATGCCGGCGAGGTCGTTGGTTACGGCTATGTTTGTCCATGTGGGCGCGTCGAGAAGCGGCTGCACGGCTGGGAGGCTGTTGTGGCCGAGTTCGAGGACGAGGATGCCGCCGGGCTTGAGATGTGCGGCGGCTTGCGTGACGAGACCGGCGTAGAGTTCGTAGCCTTCTTCGCCGCCGTAGAGAGCAACTTCCGGTTCGTGATCGCGGACTTCGCGCATGAGGGTTGCTGCTTCGCGTCGGCCGATGTAGGGAGGATTGCTGGCGATGAGATCGAGGAGAAGTGATGAGTGACGAGTGGCGAGTGGCGAGTCCGACAAAGCGTGGAGCACATTGCATTCGCGGAAATGGACGCGATCGGAAACGGAATGGCGCGTGGCGTTGCGGCGGGCGACGGCGAGCGCCGCGGTTGAAATGTCGGTGGCGTAAATCGTTGCGCCGGGGAGTTCCCTGGCCAGGGCAATGGCGATACAGCCGGAGCCGGTGCCGATGTCGGCGATTTGCAATCCTTCGCCGGTGAGCGTTTTTTTGCGGCCGGCGCGGAGTTCGCCGATGGCGAGGCGGTCAAGGGCGACTTCGATGAGGTGCTCGGTCTCTGGGCGCGGAATCAAGACGTCGGGCGATACTTCAAATTCGAGACCCCAGAATTCCTGTTTGCCAGTGAGGTGCTGCGTTGGCTCGCCATTTGCGCGACGCGCAATCAGGGCGAAGAAGACTTCGGCGTCAGCGCTGGAAACTTGTTCTTCGGGATGGGCGTAGAGCCAGGTGCGGTCACGGCCCAACACGTGAAGAAGCAGCAACTCCGCCGCGAGCGTGAAGGAGGGGACGTGTGCTTCGCGTAGTAGGGCTAACCCTTGCTTGAGCGCAGCGCGAACGTCGGTCATTTCTTCACTTTAGCCAAACAAATGTTTTGTGAAAACATTCCGAAGAAAATATAACGCAGAAACGCAGACGGCGCGGAGTTGTGCAGAGAGGACTCTTGTAGGACAGGCATTCTTGCCTGTCCTCTTCGCTTACTGAAGTGCGAAGAAAAAGAAAGAGGACAGGCAGGAATGTCCGTCCTACTCAGGCGCTGGCGAGTTCTTGTTGGAGGCGCTCGGATTCGTAGTGGGAGACGAGGCCGTCGACGAGCGGGACGAGTTTTCCTTCCATCACTTCGGTGAGCTGATGGAGCGTCAGGCCGATGCGGTGATCGGTCACGCGGTTCTGCGGGAAATTGTAGGTGCGAATTTTTTCGGAGCGGTCGCCGGTCTTGATTTGACCGCGGCGCTCGGCGGAGAGAGCGGCCTGGCGCTTCTCTTGCTCCTGCTCGTAGAGGCGCGCACGAAGAACGCGCATGGCCTTGGCGCGGTTTTTGATTTGCGATTTTTCGTCCTGCTGCGAGACGACGAGCCCGCTGGGAATGTGCGTGATGCGCACGGCGGAATAGGTGGTATTGACGGACTGTCCGCCGGGGCCGGAAGAGCAGAACGTGTCGATGCGCAGATCCTTGGCTTCGATCTTGATATCGATTTCGTCGGCTTCGGGGAGAACCGCGACGGTGGCGGCGGAAGTGTGAATGCGGCCTTGCGTTTCCGTGGCGGGAACGCGCTGGACGCGGTGCACGCCGCTTTCGTATTTCAGTTTTGAATAAACCTTTTGACCCTGAATCGCGGCGACGACTTCCTTTAGGCCGCCGATGGAAGATGGAGAGCTTTCGAGGATTTCGACTTTCCAGCCCTGCGTTTCGGCATAGCGAGAATACATGCGGAAGAGTTCGGCGGCAAAGAGGGCGGCTTCGTCGCCGCCGGTGCCGGCACGGATTTCCACGATGACGCTCTTTTCGTCGAGGGGATCTTTCGGGAGGAGCAGGAGTTTCAATTCGCGCTCGGCCACTTCCTTGCGCGCGGAGAGTTCTATTTGCTTCATTTCGGCGTCTTCCGCTTCGAGAAACATCTGGTGGGCGCCTGCGAGGTCTTTTTCAATCTGTTTGAATTCGCGGTGCTTGGCGACGATCTGGCCGAGCTCGGATTGCTGCTTGGCGACCTTCTGGAATCGCGCGGAATCGGAGGCTACTTCGGCTGTCGAAAGCTGCTGCGTCAGCTCGTCGTAGCGCGTGCCAAGCTGGTCCAGCTTTTCAGTAAGGGTCAATGTAGCCATGGGAAATCCTTTTTGAACGAAATGCGGAAATCGAAATTGGAAAATCGAAACGGAATGAATCGCGACGCCCCGGTGTCGGAGCGATGAGAGAGGTCAGCTAATAGAACGCGGCGTACATCGATTTGCTCTGCAGTAAGAATAGCGCGGATTCCAAGCTCATGCAAACCAGGGTAGCGGTCAGTCTCTGATCGCCGCGCTTAGCAAGCATGCGGCGCAGGGCGAACTAATAACCGATGAGGCCCGCACAAACGGGGCGTGAACTTGCGGCCCACTTCGCATCCACTTTTTCCATGACGCGGGTTGCTCCACTCGCGCAATGCTCGCCGCACATCAATAAGTATTTCACGACAGCAAACTGATGTTTCTTATCGAACGCAATTTCTGACAAGACCAGGAAATTCAATTCGGAGCCAGTTTGTTGAGACTTCGCGGTCGATTTCTCCTTCGGGACAGATGGGGACGCATCTCGCTGCTTAAGAAGCCTTATCTGTTCGTGACGGTCAACGAGTCTTAGGTCCCGTCCCTTTGTGATTTCTCGGCCGAAAGTGTGGATTATTCGTTGCGCCTCAGAAACATTTTCCAGTTCGATGCCGCTCAGGCAGGGTCGGTTTTCTGGAAAACCTGTGAAGTCGAACGGCACCGTAACCGTCGACAAGTTTCTGGAATGAAGCACGGAAAGCATGTCCAGAACGGCGCGATACACGCCCAGTTGCTCCTCACTAGATGGTGAGCGACTGAGGACGGGCTTGTCCTGTGCCCTACATGCCGAAACCAGAATGAGTACCACAGAAAATCCTAGAAGAACCCGTCTGGTGCCACCCATTTTCAAATCGCCTCTGAGAACCAGTCTAGTGGTGTAAAAACTGAGCGATGGCTCATTTCCGTGGAGTACGTGTCCAGGTCCTTACGAGGCAGAGAACCGACAGTAAGACATTTGTCCATGCAGGCTCAAGTCTCAGTGCCTGCTAATTTTGAATGCATAGGTCAGATGATTGGAAACTGATCCATGGCTCAGACTATCTCGCGGGCACCGTTGCTCTGGTGCGAGGCGGTATACTACGATGCGGCTACGACGATGAGTGAAGCGGTACGAACGATGATGCGGATGGATGCCGAGGCGGCGCAGGATGCTGCGGCGCAGGCGGATGCTGGATTTTTGTGGGATTTCTGGTATCCGGCGGTGCGGAGCACGGCGATTCGCGGGCAGAAACTCGTGAGGGCGATGCTGCTGGAAGTGCCGCTGGTGCTCGGCAGAACCTCGGAGGGGAACGTGTTTGCGATGCGCGATTCTTGCCCGCACCGGGGGATACCGTTGTCGTATGGGCGGCTGGATGGGAAAGTGGTGGAGTGCTGCTATCACGGTTGGCGGTTCGATGCTTGCAGCGGGCAGTGCGTTGAGATTCCTTCGCTTTCGAGCCAGGACAAGTTGAAAGTGGAACGGATTTTTGCAGGGCATTATCCCTGCGAGGAGCGGGACGGCTACGTTTGGGTTTATATGAACGCTCCTGGATCAAAATTACCGGAGACGATTCCGGGGGCGCCGGGGCTTACCGTTTTCAGCGAGAAATACAAGATCACGCATCTTTCCTGCGAGCTGCCTTCGCACATCGATCACGGAATTATCGGATTGATGGACCCGGCGCACGGGCCGTTTGTGCACCAGTCGTGGTTTTGGCGGAAACGCGGGAGCATCCACGAGAAAGCCAAGCAATTCGAGCCGATTCCGAACGGCTTCCGGATGAGCCCGCATTCGCCGAGCACGAACAGCGCGCCCTACCAGGTGCTCAAGAAAATCACGGGCGAGCTGGTGACGACGACGATCGATTTCGTGCTGCCGAATATCCGCACCGAAGAGGATCGCAGCGGGAAGATGTGGTTCTCCAGCCGGGCAACGGTTACGCCGGTGCGGCGGGATCTTTGCCGGATCGATTTCGTGGCGGCGTGGAATTTGTTCTTTCTGCCGGTTTGGATTTTCCGGATCTTCGGCAATATTTTTCTGCGGCAGGATCAGGAGACGATGATCCAGCAGGCGGAAGGATTGAAGCACAATCCGCGGTTAATGTTGATCGACGACGCGGACCGGCCTGCGAAATGGTATTTCGCGCTGAAGGCCAACTTGCTCGAGTCGCGGCGGACGGGTACGCCGATGGTGCATCCGATGGATGGGCCGGTGACATTGAGATGGCGATCGTGAGCAGGAAGTAACAAAGTAAGGATGTAAAGAAATCCTCCGTACCATTTGAAAAGAGGTCCTTGGACTCGGTGCGCTCGCTCAGGACAGACACCCTTCTTCATGTGTCTGGTTAACCATAACAGTGGCCCCCTCCCCCTGTTTTTCATAAGTGTTGATTCTAGGTAACTTTAAGTAGCTTTAGAATGAACACTTCCGGAAGTGTTCATTCTAAAAGCGTTACAGCCGATATTATCGGACATCAATCACAAGTGTTGATTCCAAATGCCTTAACTTGGGAACGGGAACATGCCGAACAGCTTTGAAGAATCGCGGGCTACAGAATACGCAGATTTACCTGGCAACTAGTGTACCAGAACGTTAAGGAAAGTCAAGGAAGAGTTTGGGAATTTTGGTGGAATTTTCCAGGTTAATGGGAACTAGCACTGCGAAAACGTTAGCGGAAGGAGGCAAGATTGAAATCAACGGAAACGGGGTCGCCTTCGGGGGGAACGACCCGGATGTTGACGAAATCGGAGGTGAAGGCGCCAGCGGGGAATTCCAAATCGACGGCAGCGCCCCGCGGACGGCAAGGGCCAGTACGGCCACAACGGTAGAGCGAGTGGCCTCCAGAATCGGAGGGTGAGAGAAGCTTGTCGCCGTCAAACACTTGGACGCGAAAGTCTCTCCAGAAATCATAGGGGCGGGGAATCAGACTCTGGGAAGAGCCTGATCGCTTTGGATTGGGGATGAGAGCGCCATAGGAATTGGTCAAATAGATTTCGACGGTAATCTTAACGGACTCTTCCTGGCCGCGGTGATCGAGCAGGGCTTGCTGCGCGCTGTAGTTACCAACGTAATTGCTTGAGCGCTGAGCGAGCTGAGCAAATGGGGTGAGAAAAGTAATGGAAGAGATGTGCGGGCCGGTCTTGGGCAGCGGGAGAAACTTGACGTAATTGGTCAGGAAGGATGCATCATGGCGCTGGCCGAGGAAATAAGCTTCGCGGATGGACTCGTCGGAGAGAGGAGCGTCGAAGGCAGTGGCCGGCAGGGTCAGACAAAGAGCCGCGAGGAAGGCGGCGAAGACGCGAAAGGCGTGGCGCATTAGAAGTTTCCCTAACGCAAGTATACCGCTGAATGGGGCACAGTCGCAGCCGCATTCATGCGAATCCGGCGTTGTCCAGACGTTAAGCTCGAAGAAGTTAGCGGAGATGGTCGAGGTCGAAATCGAGGGAGACGGGATCACCCTCGGGCGGATTCACGTCAATGGTGGCCGAACTGGAGGCGAAGTCTTCAGTGGAGAAATCGAACTGGAGTGTGGCACCGGTGAGGATGCAGCCGCCCTCCTCCGAGCAATTGAAAATAGGCTGGCCGGAAGATGAGAAGGGTTTGAGTTGCTGATCGTTGCTGGAGACCTGAACGTCGAAATCCTTCCAGAAGTCATAGGGACGGGGGACAAAGCCGTTGGGAGAACCGGAGCGGGATCCAGTGGAGCGCACGATGTAAGGGCCATAGGAATTGGTAAGCTGGATTTGAATGACGATTCTTACGAATTCGGGCTGATCGCGATGATCGATTGCGGCTTGCTGGGCGCTGTAGCCGGACGTGTGCTGACTCGATTGCTGGACGAGAAGAGCGAACGGCGTGAGGAAAGTGATGGAGGCGACGTCCGGACCGGATTTCGGAGGAGGAAGGAACTTTGTGTATTTGTGGAGGAGAGCGGCCATGGTTTCGTCGTGGCGCTGGCCGAGGAAATAGGCCTCGCGGACGGCTTGGTCGGACAGGGGAGTGTCGAAGGCAAAGGCCAGTTGGCAGAGCAGCAGAGCAGAGATCGTTACTGAGGCTACGATTCGAGCCGGGAACGGCATGAGTACCTTCCGGATGCGCAGCCCAAGCGGGCAGCGAAGGCGCATCATTTTCTCGCACGAGACGTGCTGAAGCCAAACTTGCTCATGAGGAGTTGACCTTCATCGCTGTCCAAGGCGGAAAGTTTCATCCCCGCGGGATACAGCCGTTCGCCGTGTTCGCCAGCGGCGTCAGC
>WNFJ01243248.1_pt1 | contig 23291 bp, 20 predicted proteins | sample 5400461 | NCBI WGS metagenome assembly WNFJ01 (sample SAMN13153349, study PRJNA577476) | soil metagenome | isolation source: 115 cm saprolite on Douglas fir-dominated hillslope | place: USA:California | collected 2013-09-17
CGGAGTAAAACATCTGTGCGCCCAGCGCCCAGATTCGCAAGTCATTGTTCGGATCGATGCGCACCTGGCTGTAGTACGACGGCCGCGGGTTCGTATCGCTCATCTTCTTCCACGTCTCGCCTTTGTCCTCGCTGCGGTAAATGCCGCCCTTTTCATGCTGTACCAGCGCATAAACGATGTTTGGATCCTTGCGGTAGATATCCAGTCCGATTCGGCCGGTCTCTCCGCCGTTCTCATAGGGCAGCCCTTTGGTCAGCTTCTTCCAGGTCGCGCCACCATCGGTCGTCTTGTAGATCGCGCTGTCTGGTCCGCCGCCGTTATATCCGTAAGGCGTCCGCCGCCGCTCATACGCCGCAGCATACAAAGTGTCCGGACTCTCCAAGTCCATCGCGATGTCGCTGACCCCGGTGTCTTCGTTAATCTTCAGCACCTGCGACCACGACTTCCCGCCGTCCGCCGTCTTATACACTCCACGCTCCGGATTCGCGCCCCACAAACGTCCCAGCGCCGCCACATACACCACGTCCGGGTTCTTCGGATGAATCACGATTCGCCCGATGTGGCGCGTCAATTCCAGCCCCATCCTCTTCCACGTCTTCCCGCCGTCGAGCGACTTGTATGCTCCATCCCCCCAGGAGGAACTTTGCCGGTTGTTCGGCTCGCCCGTCCCGACCCACACCACGGAAGGGTCCGACGGCGCAATCGCGATGTCGCCAATCGTCGACACGCTCTCTTTATCGAATATCGGCTCCCACGTGGTGCCGTTGTTCGTTGTTTTCCACACGCCGCCCGATGCCGTGCCCACGTACACGATGTTCGGATTGCTCTCCACCACCGCGAAATCATCGATGCGCCCTCCCATCGTCGCGGGGCCGATTTCGCGGAATTCCAGATTCTTGAATTTATCTGTGGGACTTGGCTGGTCGCCGGGCGCCGCCAGCGCGCTCATCGACAACGCGCCAAGAATCACCGCACAAGCCAGAATCGTCCACAGAACATTCCCTGTACGCTTCATATCCATCCCCTTAGGTGCAAGGCCCGGCATATTACTCCGGCTGGGCCGTATGGCACAGCAAATGTTTTGAAGGGCAAACCAAACCATTGCAAAGACAGACGCGCCGCGCGACCGCTCCGTTTCACGTGCGTAAATCTGCTCATCGCCGCCCAGTCTGCGCATGCAACTCAGCGCCTGCCCTTGCCTTCAAATCCCTACGACCGCATGCTAGGCTATCCAACTGTTTTCATTGACCGCATGCTCCGCGTGAACCGCCATTCCCATGCACAGGTTCTATCTGCGCTCCGCCCTTTTCTCTTCCTGGCCGCGCTGCTCCTCGCGGTTGCAGTCCCCCCGCCGCGCGTCGCCTCCGCTCAACAAACTCGCTTTCCTTCCGGCAAAGGCGGGGTCGCAAATCTAGAAGCGAAAACGCAGAGCCGTAAAGGCGACGTCACCACGGCTGAAGGCGACGTGGACATTCAATACGCGGACACCCGTCTTCGCGCCGACCACGTCGAGTACAACAGCAAGACCTACGAAGCCACCGCTACCGGCCACGTTCAACTCGATTACGGCAACGAACACCTCGAAGCCGATGAAGCTCATTACAACGTCAGCACCGGACACGGCCTGTTTCACAACGTTCGCGGCAACATCAAGATCGAGCGGCGGCCGAATCCGACGATTTTGATTTCCGATAATCCGCTTTACTTCCAAGCGCGGGACGTCGAACGCTTCCCGGGAGAGGTCTACCTCGTCCACCGCGCCTGGATCACCATCTGCGATCCCCAGCACCCGAAGTGGCAGTTCTATGCGCCTAACGCGCGGATCCGCCTCAACAAAACCGTCGCACTCATCAACGCCAACTTCCGTCTTTTCCGGGTCCCGCTCATCTGGCTCCCTTATGCTTCCGCTCCCGCGGGCCGCAAAGTCCGCGAGTCCGGTTTCCTCATTCCCGACATCGGCCAGAGCTCGCGCAAGGGCTTCATCCTCGGTGACGCTTTTTATCTGGCTCCCACGCAGTGGATGGACGCGACCCTTGGCGTCCAGTACATGAGCCGCCGCGGCGTTCTCGAACGCGGATCATTCCGCGCCAAGCCTTTCGAGAACACTTCCATTGAGTACACCTATTTTGGTGTCGAGGACCGCGGGCTTCTCAACTCTGACGGCACACGAAGCCCTCAGGGCGGCGAGCAGCAGCGCCTCGAAATCCAATCCCTGCTCCCCGGCGGCTGGCGCTTCGTAACGGACTACAACCATCTCTCCTCACTGACTTTCCGTCTCGCGTTCGCCGACTCTTTCGGCGAAGCCATCAACTCCGAAGTACGCAGCGCCGTGTTTCTCTCAAACAATTTCCACGGCTTCAGCGTGAATTTCGCCGGCCTCAGCGACAAAAGTTTCCTCACCCTGCCGGTCGCCGCAACGTCAACCTCGCCCGCGGTTCCCGCCACAAGCGTTACCCTCCGCAACTTGCCGGAAGCGCGTCTCGGCTCCGTCGAGCAAGCTCCCTGGGGCCGCGCTCCCCTCTATTTCGGTTTCGACGCGTTTACCGGCGTCGTATACCGGCGCGATCAAAATATTCAAACTTCTAATTTCGTCGATCGCTACGAATTGGCGCCACGAGTAACCGTTCCACTGCACTTCGGTCCGTGGCTCGGGGTGACCACTTCCGCCGTTTTCCGCAGCACCCGCTATGGCGATTCCTACAATTCCTCCGGCCTGGCCAGTGGCGCTTCTGTCTCCCGCAACACCGGCGAGTTCGCCGTCGAGCTCCGCCCGCCGGCGCTCGAACGATTCTTCGAACGCAGTTCCTTGAAAGAGGACAAGACTCGGCACCGGTACAAGCACACCATCGAACCCGCGGTCACCTACCGCAACGTCACCGGCGTGAATCGCTTCGCCGATTTTATTCGTTTCGATTCCGATGCCACTCTCACCAATACCAGCGAAGTCGAATATGGCTTTACGCAGCGGCTCTTCCGGAAGGACGGTGAAGGCCAGCCTCAAGAGCTCATTTCCTGGCGCATCGTCCAGAAGCACTATTTTGATCCCACCTTTGGCGGCGCCATCGTCGACGGCCAGCGCAATGTTTTCCAAGCACTCGACTCGATTTCGCCGTTCGCTTTCGCTTTCGGTCCACGCAACTGGTCTCCTATCGTCAGCGATTTCAAGATCACTCCTGGCGGCCACTACGACCTGGAGCAGATTCTTCACTACGATCCCCAAATTCAGAGACTCGTCACCATAGGCACGCTCCTGAAAGTAAGGCCTTATCGGGAGTTTTTTGCCACTGTTGCCTACTTCCGCCTGAATGCCAACCCGGTGCTCAGCGTTCTTCTCCAGCCTCCTCCGCCGCCTCTTAACTTCGAGCAGCCGCTTTCGAACCAGATTCGCGGGCTCATCGGCTACGGAAGCGAATCCCGCAAAGGCTTTAATCTCATCACCGGCCTGGGCTACGATTTCGAGAACAAGACTCTGCAGAATCAGATCGTTCAGCTCAGCTACAACGGCGGCTGCTGCGGCCTCGCCATCGAATATCGCCGCATCAACCTCGGGCAGGTGCGCGCGGAGAATCAGTTCCGCCTCGCGTTCATCATCGCGAACATTGGCAACTTCGGGAATCTCCGTCATCAGGAAAGAATCTTCTAGCGGGTGATTGTGCAACACCTGGCGGCGCCTGTCCCCACCCAGCCGGGAGCCTGGGTATCTTCGCTTGTGATTTAATATGACACCCATGAACGACACCGAGCTGGCCTACGCGTCCATCGAGGAAATCGGAAAACTCTTCCGCAAACGCAAGCTTTCTCCCGTCGAGCTCACCAAGCTCATGCTCGCGCGCATCGAGCGGCTCAATCCCAAATTCAACGCTTACATCACCGTCACCGCCGAACTTTCCCTCGCCCAAGCCAAAAAAGCAGAATCGGAACTTCTCGCGCCGCGCGGCCGCAAAGGGCATCGCGATCGCGGCCCACTCCACGGCATCCCCATCTCGCTGAAAGACAACATCTACACCAAAGGCATTCGAACGACTGCCGGGTCAAAAATCCTGAAAGATTTCATTCCAAAGCACGACGCCCAAGTCGCTGTTCTCTTGAAAGAGGCGGGCGCCATCATTCTTGGCAAGACGAACCTGCACGAGTTCGCTTACGGCGTGACATCGAATAATCCGCACTACGGTCCGGTCCGCAATCCCTGGGACACTGCGCGCATTCCCGGCGGCTCGAGTGGAGGTTCTGCTGCCGCCGTTGCCGCAGGCCTTTGCTACGGGAGCATTGGAACGGACACCGGCGGCTCCATCCGCATTCCCGCATCCCTCTGCAGTGTCACCGGTCTGAAGCCAAGCTGGGGCCGCATCTCTTGTGAAGGCATCATTCCACTATCTCCTGCTTTCGATTGCGCGGGCCCGCTAGGTCGAACCGTCGGTGATGTCGCCACTGTGATGGGAGTCTTATACTCTCGCGCGGGCCGCGAACCAAACATGGCAAGACCTTCAACTTTACGGGCGGGTGCCCGGAAGTTTTGCCTGGGCATTCCACGTCAATTGTTCTTCGATGCTCTTTCTCCCGAGGTCCGAAACGCCTTCTACTCTGCACTAGGCGATCTTTGCCGCGCGGCCATGACCTCGAAAGACGTTTCCATCCCGCTGCTCGATGAAACCGAAGACGCCGGAAATCAGATCGCCTGGACGGAAGTAGCGCTTTACCATCAGCAACAGGGATATTTTCCTGCTCGGTCCGCGGACTACGGCGACGACGTGCGTTCAAGGCTGGAGATGGGCTGCAAGGTGCCGGCGGTTGACTATCTGCGAGCGCTGGAGATTCAGAAACAATTCTTCCAACAACTGCATTTGGCGCTCGCGGAAGCGGATGTGGATGCCATCGTCTTTCCCTCGACCGCCATTGAGGCTCCGCTCTTGAATCAAGAAACCATCCGCATCGGGGCGCACGAGTATCAAACTCGCGCTTTGCTGCTGCGCCACAACCGTCCGGCAAATCTGGCCGGCGTGCCAGCTGTTTCCGTTCCCTGTGGCTTCACCCGTTCGGGATTGCCAATTGGATTGCAAATCATGGCCGGTGTGTCGAGCGAGCCCGTCTTGCTCCGCATCGCCAGGATTTTTGAGCGTTCTCGCCCGCAGAAATTCCGGCCCCCACTGCCCGATTGAATTTCACGGGCGAAGTTTGCGATGGAAGTTCTACTGCGCTTCCGTCGCCAATGCGCCTCGCGTCTTCATCATCCATCTGCCGATCACGTAGCCGAGCGTTCCCGTCACTATTCCACCGATAACGTCCACCACGTAGTGATACCGTCCCCAGATTGTTGACACGCACATGCACGTCACCAGCGGCAACATTGCCCAGAACAGCCAACGCCGGTGCTGCCACGTGCCCCACAACGCCGCGACGGACCCCGCCACATGCTCAGAAGGAAACGCCGCGCCTCGGACGCGCCCAAATTGTTCGATGAAATTGATCGCCGTCGTGAACGGCCCACCCTGCAACGGACCGTGCCATGCCCCCGCCATCGAAAACCATGGGCTCTCAATGGGAAAGAAAATCGCGATCCCATACCCGATCGCGTACCCCGCGGCCGAATACGTCATCACCGACCAATACCCTCGCCAATCTCGCCGGTAATACACGACCCCGCCCAGCACCAGCAGATACGTAAAGTAAGTGAGATACGCGAACTGCATGAAATCGTTCCGCGCTGGCGTTGCAAACTGTTCCAGCCATACCGTCGGATGCACACCCGTCAGCCAGTAATCGGCGGCGATGAGTTTCGCGTCCTGCCAGCCAGGCGTCACTAGGTGTACGAGCTTTCCCAACTCCTCAAAACAAAACAGAAAAAACAGATGCGGATACCAGTGCCGGCAGAAGTGCCAGAATCTTTGCGCCTTTGTAGGACAGACATTCCTGTCTGTCCCTGCTCGTGCCTCCAAGCGGCACAAAACCAGGATAATCGCCGCCACCAACGCTTGCACACCGAACAGCTTCACGGGATGCGCAAGATTTTCCGCAAACACTGCAATCAGCGCGCTTGATGCCGCCAAGTATCCCAGTGCCACCCATTCGAATGCGCCGCACGCCGCCCAAGCCGCGGCCACTTCCCGGGTGACCCGCGCCGCGATTCCTTTCTTTTCTGCTTCGAAACTTGCCGCACGCTCCTCACCTCTCGCGGCATCCACTTCTGCGCGCCAGGTGAGCGCCGCTTCATCTCCTCGGTAGTTCTGTCTCTGCCTCTCATTCATTCGGCATTCTCCGGTCTCGCCAAATCCATCCGGCCATTTCTCTGCACTTTGCACTCAAAAAAGCATAGAACTATGCAATCGCGCTGCGCCGTCTTTCTTCTCTGCGATATCCCGGTGTCCTCTGCGCCTCTTCGTTGGGATTTCTTTTCCCTCCCAATCCAGAACCGGCCACCCTCGCGTCTGCGCCATATTGGCAAGGTCTCTCGACGGATTCACTGCTGCCGGCCGGCCAACCGCCTCCATCAACCATCGGTCGTTCAGGCTGTCGCCGTACGCGTAGCACCGCGCCAGGTCGAGCCGCATCTCCTTCGCCACGCGTGTCGCTGCGCGCGCTTTCTCTTCCCCAAACATCGCCTCGCCCAAAACCTGCCCCGTCCACGTTCCGTCCATTTCTTCCAGCCGCGTCGCAAACACGCGAATCGTCACGGTGATTCCGCGCGCAGCAAGCTCGGCTTCCATGGTGCGCGCGGCTTCCCGCGCTAACGGCTCCAGCGTCCCGCTTATCAGCACAATCTCGTGCCCCTGCTTCGCGTGCCATGCCACTCTCTTGATCGCTCGTGCAAAAAAGGTGGGGACAGGCAGTCGCAGATTGCGCCGCGGAGGAGCCGACGCCTGTCCCCTGGCCTGGTGGCCGTCTTTGTGGCAAAAGGAGATATTTCTGTCTCCCTCGCCAGGCTCGTCAAGAATTTGCACGCCGCGAAGATACATTTTGTTCGCCTGCACAATCGCGCTAATCCCGCGCGGCGCCAGCCGCATCGCTTCCCTCAACCACAGAAAATAATTCCTTCCCGCGATCGCTCTCCGGCACCTCAACATCCGGAAGAATCTTTTTTCCAGCGAAGGCAGCGCCACAAGCGTTCCATCCAAATCAAAAAACGCCGCCACTCCTCCGCTTTTCTCCTTTACCTTCTGGACTTCCATCCGGCCTTTCACGTGGCCTCCTGGGACGCGCTCTTCGCTCGGCGCCCCGGCCTCACGTTTCCCGCAATGTATTTCCAGCCTTCCACCAGCACCGGCAGCCCCCGCAGCAGGCAGAACGCCGCCGTCATCCACGTCAACACATGCCCCCCCATGCGAATCGTGGCGTTCGCATCCGCCGCAAGTTCACCCACTAGCGCCACCGGCCCGCGCGTCAGCGCCTGCTCCAAACCTAAATAGCAGAAGCACAAGCACTTCATCGCCGCGTACAACCCCCGGCTCCAGCGCGACGCCACCAGCGCCTGCCCCCACCACGTCCGCAGCATTGCGTTCGCGCCCCAACCGGAATGTCCTGCCTTCATCGCCAACCCGCGCAAGAAATCCGTCGCCGCCCCGCGCGCAAAAAACAAAACCGGCAGCCATAGCGACACCATCCCCACCACGGCGAAATAGGTGAAGTACACGTTCTCGATCATCCGGTCGCCCAGAATGTCCAGCTGCGCGCCCACCGGAGTGGCCATTTTTTTCTTGCGGGCGAGATGACCGTCCAACGCATCCAGCGCTATCGCCGCCACGGTCAGTCCCACGGCCGTAAGGTTCGCCCACGCTCCGCGGCCAAACAAGCACACCGCCGCGAACCCCACAACGACTCGCAGCAGCGTCACTTTGTTCGGCGTCCATCGCATGCTCACCTGCCGCGCGCCCTCCGGGCGCTCACTGAGGCAATAGCAACCGCAATACCAGTCTCTGCTCCTGCAAGATACGTCTGTTCAGTCAGTTACAGACTGATCCTCCATGCTTGTTCCCGCTCCACGCCAGCCAAATCCTTCATCTGTCGCCCATTTGCTCCCTCCTCCGAGTTGTTTCCTTTCCTCGTTTTGTGCGTCTAATACAGGGGTTACTGTTCTGGCCCCCTCAGACCCACTAGCGCGTCGTCGTCCTTAAGCGAAACGGTGAGGTTCGCGGAAGGATCTCAGCTCAAACACGAGCACGAACGGGATTTATGGGAGAATAAGAGGAAGGGTCTTCGAGTCTCCCTAACTGGATGCAAAGCCGCAGCCGAGGATGAACAACGGATGAATGATGTTTCGCTAGCAGGAGCTTTTCTCGCCGGGCTGGTTTCGTTTCTCTCGCCCTGCGTTTTGCCTCTCGTTCCGGGCTATATTTCCATGCTCTCCGGCATCGGCATGGAGCAGCTCCGCAAGGGCGATGTCCCGACCTCCGGCTTGTTCTCTTCGGCTCTCGCCTTCGTCGCCGGTTTTTCCGTCGTATTTATTTCTTTCGGCGCCTCCGCCAGCGCGGTCGGGTCTTTTCTGCTCAAGAACCGCGCCGTCCTGGCTCCCGTCGCTGGAGCTTTGATCCTTCTCTTCGGCCTTCATCTCGTCGGTGCGCTCATCAAACTTAATCTCCGAGTGGGAATCATCCTCGGCGTGATCCTCGTGGCACTAGGGGTCGTTGCCTTGCTTCACCACGCCCCGCTCTTTGCCGGGCTCGGCGCTGCTCACTTTTTCTCACTTTCCATTATTGGTTTTTTCGGCCCCGCGCTGGCCCGCTGGCTCAATCGCGATGTGCACCTCCGCACCAAAGCCGCGCAGCCCGGTATCTGGAGCGGATTCCTCCTAGGCTTCGCGTTTGCCTTCGGCTGGACGCCCTGCATCGGCCCGATTCTCGCTACGGTTCTCGCTCTCGCTGCCGCCAGCGACACCATTGCGCGTGGCGTCTTGCTCCTCGCTGTTTACTCTGCCGGCTTGGCCATCCCCTTTCTTCTCACGGCCCTCGGCATCGGCAAGTTCATGGTTTTCTACAAAAACTTTCGTAAATATCTTCACGCTGTCGAACTTTTCAGCGGCGCCCTGCTTTTGTTCGTCGGGGGATTGGTCTTCGTCAACAAACTGACCTGGCTCTCGACGAAACTGACTTTTTTGAATCGCTTTTCACTTTAGAGGAGTGCGCCTGAGCAATTCGGGGAAACAGCCATGAAAAAAGTTCTCTTAATCATCTCCACCGTGCTCGTGCTCATCGGCGCCACTGTCTATGCTGACAGGGCCACGCGCCTCAACTCCACAGGCCCGGCGAAGTACACCGAGCAGGCCAACTCCAAGAACGACGTCAAGCCCGCCCCCGAAGTCACCTTCAAAGATCTGGACGGCAAAGATGCCACGCTTAGCCAGTACAAGGGCAAAGTCGTGCTCGTCAATTTCTGGGCCACCTGGTGCGAGCCCTGCTACGTCGAAATTCCCTGGCTCATCGAGATGCAGCAGAAGTACGAAGCGAAAGGCTTCACCGTTCTCGGCATCTCCATGGACGAAGAAGGCAAGAGCGCCGTCACTCCCTTCCTCGCCAAGGAACGCTTCAACGTCAACGGCCAGAAATTCCCCATGAACTATCCCATCGTCATCGGCAGCGACGACGTCGCCGACAAGTTCGGCGGCCTTCTAGGCTATCCCACCAGTTTCCTAATCTCCCGCGATGGCAAGATCGTGAAAAAAGTTCAAGGTCTTATCAGCTACGAAGAGCTAACTAAGGCCATCGAATCTCAGCTCTAAGAGAGTGGGCAGTGAGTAGTGAATAGTTGACAGCAACTCGCAAGATGACGATGACAACTGTCCCCTCCAAAAAGAAAATTGAAAGTTTTCAGGATCTCGTAGTGCGGCAGAATCTATGGATTTGGTGACCGAATCCTACGTACTTGTGCATCGCTTGCCGCAAAGTGCGCAGTATGGACTGGCTTCCCGCCAATATTGCTGAGGGTTTTGGCCGCTGGCACTCCAAAGAGTTTGTCCATTTTCTCCTTGTCGCGAACGGCTCTCTCAAAGAGCTTGAGACCCATGTTCTCATCGGAAAGCGCCTTGGCTTTTTCAGCGCTCCAGAGCTAGCCAAGCCCGTGAGCTTGGTCGAAGAAATCGGCCGCATGCTCGCCGCCCTTCGAAAGAGACTAGCGCGCTAAGTCTGAGGCCTTCTCGTTCTTTTCCTCACTGCCCACTACTCACTACCCACTCCTCACTCTCTTTAGTTTTGCTAGACTGTCGTGGCCATGAGCGTCATCGACGAAGTCCTCGCTGCCAACGAAATTTACTCGCGCACTCATGAATTGCGCCAACTCACCCCGCGCCCCGAGCGCAAGCTCGCCGTCCTGACCTGTATGGATACGCGCCTTTCGATTCGTACCCTGGGTCTGAAAACGGGAGACGCGCATATCATCCGCAACGCGGGCGGCATCGTGACGGAAGACACTCTGCGCTCCCTGGTCGTTTCGCACTATCTGCTCGGCACCGAGGAAATCATGGTCATCAATCACACCGATTGCGGATTGATGCACACCACCGAACAGGACCTGCGTACCAGAATCCAGAATCGCACAGGAACCGCCGCTGTTGCTCCCGCCTTCTTCTACGCCTTCCAAAACATCGAAGAAAATGTCCGCCACCAATTGCAGAAACTCCGCACCCATCCCTGGATTCCTGCGACCGTCGCCGTCCGCGGCTTCGTCTACGACGTCACGAGCGGCCGTCTCCGCGAAATCAAAGACCCCTAATACTCAAACTCTGGGCAAAGCCACCGTGAACAACGAAGCTCCCAATCCGCCTCGCATAAAGCAACAAACGAGTTCCCTGCAGCTACCCACTACTCACTCTCTTCATGTACGCTAAATGCATGCTCGACGAAAAAGACTTCCAACGAAAAGCCGACTCCGCGTTCGAGGAACTCAAGCGCCGCATGCTCACTGCCGGCGACGAACACGGCTTCGACGTCGAAGGCGAATCCGGAAAACTCGAAGTTATCTTCGAGGAACCCGAGGAGGCCAAGTTCGTAATTTCGCCCAACACGCCGGTCCGCGAAATCTGGGTTTCCGCGCTTTCCACCAGTTTCAAGCTCGGCTGGAACCCAGTTTCAAGCTCGGCTGGAACGCATCGCGCAACGCCTTCGTGCACGAAAAAACCGGCGAAGATCTCCGCGCCGTGATGAGCCGCGTCATCTCCCAGCAACTCGGCGCCCAGGTGACCCTGTGAAATCTGCCAAGGCACTTTTCATCATCGCCGTCCTTGCTCTGCCTATGGCCCTGTCACCCACGGCATCCTCCCAAGTTCCCTCTGGCCGCGACGTCGTTAAACCCGAAACCTACGTCTCGCTCGATCCCGCCGGCCGTGGCAGCTCATTTCAAATCGCCGTTGTCATGAAGATTCGCCCGGGCTTCCACGTCAACGCCCGCGAAAAATCGGAAGACTATCTCATCGCCACCGACCTCAAAGCCGCGCTTCCCGCCGGCTTCAACAGCGGCGAAGTTTCCTATCCCAAGGGCAAACTCGAAAAATTCACCTTTTCCAAAACGCCGCTGAATGTCTACCAGGACACCGTGCCCGTCACTGCGCTCGAGAACGCCCCTCTCGGCGAACAACACATTCCGCTGAAGCTCCGCTACCAGGCCTGCAGCAGCGAACTTTGCCTTCCCCCAGTCACAATCACTCTCGACGCAACCCTCAGCGTCGCTGCTTCGTCCTCGGCCGCCAAGCCCGCCCACGCGGAAATTTTTGGAAAGCAATAAGCCGTCATATCCATTCCCAAAATTGACCTTCGACAAGGGCGGCAGACTTCGAGATTATTTTAAGGAAGGCTTGCTCTAGGCTTTGCCGAAATTGGCAACCGCATCGCGCAACCGGCGCACGACGCGCTGCCGGCCGAGAACCACCATGGTATCGAAGAGCGGAGGCGCCACAGCCTGGCCGACGATCGCTACGCGCGTCGCATTGATCAGCAAGCCAGCTTTGACGCCGCCGGCTTCTGCGATCGCACGGGAGGCGTGGTCGCACGCGTCGTGATTCCACTCCGGAAGTGCTTCGAGCGCATCGGCGAGCTTCGCAAGGAGCTCCGGCACTTTCGGATCTTTCCAGAATTTTTCCTTCGCCGCGGGGTCGCGCGTGAAGTCATCGCTGAAAAATGCGCGCGACCACGAAGAAAAATCTGGCAACAACCGGATTCGCGGCCGCAGCAAATCGACGGTCTTTGAGAACCACGCGTGGTCTCTGCCGTCCGGGCCGGGCGCTGCGCCCGCGGCCCACTCCGGCCTCCATAAGCCGCTGCGCTTCAATTCATTTTCGACTTCGGGGAGCAACTCATCGATCGGAAGCTTCTGCAGATATTGCGTGTTGAACCACTCGAGTTTCGGCCGGTCGAACACCGCGTTGGTGCGGCTCACGCCCTCGAGCGAAAATTTCTCCAGCAAATCTTTCGTCCGTAGAAACTCTTCGTCTCCGCCCGGCGACCAGCCCAGAAGCGCGAGGAAATTGCGGAACGCCTCCGGCAAAAAACCCTCGGTGCGGTACATGTTTACATCCGTCGCGCCGTGGCGTTTCGATAGGCGGGACTTGTCCGCGCCGAGAATCAGCGGCACATGCGCAAAAACAGGAGGTTCCGCGCGCAACGCTTGGTACAACAGCACTTGTTTCGGAGTGTTCGAGAGGTGATCCGCGCCACGAATCACGTGGCTGATGCGCATATCCATGTCGTCGACGACGACGCCCAGCTGATACATGGACTGGCCGAATTCTTCCTCGCCTTTTCCGGAGCGCAATAGGACAAAGTCCTCGATCTCTTCATTCGAAAACTCGCGTTCACCGAACACCGCGTCGACGAATTTTGTTGTTCCACCAAGGGGAACTTTGAAGCGGACGGCCGGCTTCACCCCGGGCGTTGAGGGCCGGCCATCGCGGCAAGAACAGCGCATCACGCGCCGCGGACCGCCAGCCTTCGGTTCCTCGTCTTGCGCCGGCTCCGCGTGATCGCCGCCGGCATATTTTTCCGCGGGACAGTAGCACAAGAAAGCGGCCCCGTTGGCCAAACATTTTTTCGCCGCCGCGCGATACAACTCCGTTCTCTGCGATTGGTAAAATGGACCTTCGTCCCAATTCACGCCCAGCCACTGCAAGCCATCCAGAATTCCCCGCACCAGTTCGGGCTTGTTGCGCTCCGCATCGGTGTCCTCGACGCGAAGAATCATCGTGCCGCCGTGGCGCCTTGCGAACAGCCAGTTAAACAGCGCGGTCCGGGCTCCTCCCACGTGCAAATAACCGGTGGGCGACGGGGCAAATCGCACCCTCACGGCAGATGTGTTGTGAATGGAGTCACTCATAGTCAGGGGGTCTTTCCGCGTGAATTCAAACTCTCAGTGTAGCCAAACCATTTCTTTAGGTCCAATTGGCGGGTTTCTGGGTCAAGAAGAGGAAACGCTCTGTGTTCCTTTGTATTGAATCGGTAACCTCCGAGATGCTGTCTCTTTGGCTACCAGTACCCCGGTACGCTTGCTTCCTGAAATTTGCGTAATCCATAATCACAAGTACTTTGTTTTGTGTACAGGCGCGACCTTCGTGCGTCGCCGCAGGACTGTCCTCTCGTGCGAGGAGCGGGATTGTGAGTACACAGCAGAGCACGAGGGATTCTTGTGCTTTCGTCACTTGCGGAATATCGTCCGCGGTGCGGGCGGAGAATCGAATGTGTTCCTGATGCATCAGAGTTTTATCTCGCTGGCGCTGCTGATCGCTACCACTTTGGTGGCGGGCTTCTTCGCGTACATCCACAGGATTAAACGCCAGACGTATCTGCTGCTGTGGACAGCCGCGTGGGCCGTGTTCGCGCTTCATTACGTGGCGCCGACTCTCGCTCCATGGTCAGCGGCGAACCCCCTCCAGAGCGCGTTGAATCATTGGCTTTTCGCGCTCTCCGGCGTGCTCTTTTTTCTAGGAGCGCAGCTATACTCGCAGCGCAAGGCCTGGAAAATTCCCGGGCTGGCGGTTGGCGTCCTCTTCGGATTGTGGGCGGCAGCCAATGCCGCCAACGTGTTTTCCATTTCCGCGATCATCCCCGGTTCTCTGCTGTACATCGCGGTCGCGGTGGTGTTCTGGCAGGAAAGCCGTCGGCAGGAAACGCTCGCCGACAGACTGCTGGGCGTTTCCTTCGCTTGCTGGGGAGCTCTGTGGATCGCACTCCATATCCTGGGCGCGACACCGGAACTCCAGGGTGCTGGCATCAGTGTGGTTGCCGCTGCTCCGTGCGCGTTCGTGTCCATGCTTATGGTCATGGCGCTCTACGAAGAAGAAAAACGCCGCATCGAACGCAACATGCTGGCGCTTTCGAATCTCAATTTGGCGACCTCCAGCTTTGTGGGCGGCGAGATTCAGCGCATGCTGTCGCAGGCCTTGGACCGCGTGCTGGGCGTTGTGCGGCTGCCGGCCGGCGCGCTCTTTCTGCACCACGGTGACCCGCAGGGCCCCACTTCCGTCGTTGCCGTGGGCTTGAGCGAGGAGTTCTGCCGCGTCGCTCAGGACGAAAATCTGGACGACTATCTCGTCAGCCTGGTGGCGCGCTTGGGCGGCCTGCTGGGATTTCGCGACCTTCGCGACGACTCCCTCTCGGCCCTCGAGAAGGAACAGTCCATCCGCCGATTCCGCCAGCTGGCGCTGGCGCACGGGCTTCGCAGCGTGGTGGCCATCAGCCTTCAGGCCAAGGAGCAAGCCTTCGGCGTGCTCCTTCTCGGGACCCCGGACAGCCGGCGTTTCACAGCCGCGGAGCTGCGGCTGCTGTTGGCGCTGGGGCACCAGATCGGCATGGCGGTTGAAAACAGCTACTTGATTCAGCAGACTTCGCGGCGGTCCGAAGAGCTTCACGTATTGAACGAAATCGGCCGCGCGCTCAGCTCGACGCTGAACAAGGAAGACCTGACCAGAAAAGTGTGGGAGGAGCTGCGGCGGCTCTTCGACGTGGAGAACTTCTACATCGCGGAACTGGATGCGCTGCGCGACGAAATTCAATTCGATCTCGAGATCGTGGATGGCGCGCGCATGCCGAAGCGCGCACGTCCTGCCGGGAACCACATCACCGAGTACATCATTCGAACGCGGCAGCCGGTGCTCATTCGCGACAATTACGTCGGGGAGATGAAAAAACTGGGCGTCGAGCCTCTGCGCACAAAAGGGTGCTTCTGCGGCGTACCGCTGGTGGCCTACGATCACGCCATCGGTGCGATGGCGGTGTACTCCGATCACGAGCGCGTGTTTGACGAAGGACACCTGGAACTTCTGCGGGTCCTTGCAAGCGAAGCGAGTATCGCGATTGAAAACGCCCGCTTGTTCAGCGAAGAGCGCACCAAGGCGCGGCACCTCTCGCTGTTGAACACGATTTCGCGGAACGCCATCGCCACGCTCAATCCGGACGAGATGCTCGCCAAAATCACCGAACAGCTCGAAGCCGGCCTGACCTACGATCACATCGGCATCGGCGTGCTGGACTACGCGACACGGGAAGTGGTGATCCAAGCCGAAGCAGGTAAACGCCGCGGGACCCTGGGGCAGCGTATTTCTCTTGGCGCAGGCCTGATCGGCCACGTCGCGCGCAATGGCCACATGGCGGCATACCGCGCCGCCACTCCGACCGATGGAGCGATGAAACCGCTACTACCGGATTCCGTAGCGGCCATTGCCTTGCCGGTTTTTTATGCCGAACAGCTCCACGGCATTTTGTACATCGAGTCCTCCGTACCGGTGGACTTCTCCGAGGAAGAAGTTCTCCTGCTGCGCACGCTGGCCGACCTCATCGCCGGCGCGCTGCACAACGCGCTTTCTTTCCAAAAGGCGCAAGAACAGGCGATCACCGACGGACTCACGGGCGTGAAGACCCATCGGTTTTTTATGGAAGCATTGTCCGCCGAATGGAAGCGGTCCACTCGAGCCGGCCGCGCGTTTGCGCTGGTGCTCATGGACCTCGACCGCTTCAAATTTGTGAACGATTTCTACGGGCACCTCGAGGGCGACCTCGTTCTCCAGCGCGTCGGGCAGATTCTGGAGACCAATTGCCGGCGCTCCGACGTTGTGGCTCGCTACGGCGGAGACGAGTTCGTCATTCTGATGCCGGAAACCAATATGGAGCATGCCCGGCAACTGGCCAGCAAGCTGCGCGGCTGGGTATCCGCCGATCCCTTGCTGCGCGAGAAAAACATCAGCGCCAGCTTCGGCATCGCCTGCTATCCACTCCACGGCTCGTCGCCGCAAGAGCTTATCCAGGTGGCCGACGCTTCGATGTATCTTTCGAAACATCAGGGCGGCAACGCCGTCTCGACCGCCGATCACTTCGATCCCAACGAAGCGAAGAAATGGAAGCGTGACGTCCTCGAAGCGTATCTCGGTGTGACACTCAAGCGGCTATTCTCGACGGGTCCCGAGGCGTTTGAAGAGATCTACCAGCGCCTGCGGCAATTCACGGAATCGCTCGCGGCGACCGAACCGAATAACGGCAAGCTGGCTGCGGCTCCGGAGCGGGGTGTGCAAGCACTGCCGCAGGCGGTGCTGGATACGGTCACTTCGCTGGCTTTCGCGATCGATGCCAAGGATCATTACACACAAGGCCACTCGCAGAAAGTCTCCGCGTATGCGGCTCTGATCGCGGAAGCGATGGGGATGAAAGACGCCGAAGTCGAAGAGGTTCGTTTGGGCGCCGTGCTCCACGACATCGGCAAGGTTGGTGTCCCGGAAAGTATTCTGAACAAGAACGGCCCGCTCAACCCCGAAGAGTGGGAGACGATGAAAGCGCACGTGAATTTTGGCGCGAAGATCCTCGATCCGCTGACGCCGCTCGCGGGCATCCGCGAAATGGTGCTGCATCACCACGAATTCTTCGACGGTTCGGGCTATCCGGAGGCTTTGACCGGGGAACAAATTCCGCTGGGGGCTCGCATCATCGCGGTCGCCGATGCCTACGATACGATCACCAGCGACCGCACGTACAAGAAGGCCCGGAGTGCGACAGACGCGCTCGCCGAGCTAGAGCGTTGCGCGAACGCGCAATTTGACGGAGCCATTGTGGAACTTTTCGTCCGCACCATGCGGGCGCTGCCTAACCCGATCATTGAAGTTGCCGCGACCAGCGGCCCGCGTAACTCCTGAGCTCTGGTTTTTCCGGGACTGCCACCTTTTCTCCACGCTGATCAAGCTATACAGGTGGCTCGAGAACGATTCCTCAGCGGGCATCCAAGTCCAAATCCTTGATCGGCAGATCCCAGTGAGCCTCCAGGATTTCGAAGCGGCGTTGTTCTTCCTTCTTGTACGTCTCCTGATCGGGATGGAGCTGCTTGATCAGCGCCGCGCTGTCAAAATTATCGTTGGCAATCGCCGCGTTCTTGAAGACGATGGTTACCCGGTAATCCCAACGGCCGTCTTCCGTGGTGTGATAGCGCGGAACAGCCATGCTGACCTTTAGCATACGGCCCAGCTCCATCTCTTTTTTCAGAACCGGGTAATGGTTCTTCTTGAAGAGCGCCAGGAATTCTTCGGCATGGCCCCATTTGGTTTTGTAGTAGTACTCGATCACGTAAGGTTGATCTTTTCCTTCGGCGGCTGTACCGCCCTGCCTCGCTGCAGCTCCGGTGGTTGACGACCAAAGAAGCGCTGCCAGCCCAAGCACCGCCATCGCGAGCCGCCGCCTTGCCTTTGAGATTGGGATTTGCATTTGTTCTCTCCTCTCCCCGCCGTTGCCACGCCCTTTAAACCAAAAAACGATTCGAACGCCAATTGGAATCTGCCTGGCTCGTTTCAAATTCCACGTCCTGCTATGCTTCCTGCAGGGAGGCCGCATGCAGACTGGATCCGTGAAGTGGATTGGCGAACAGAAATTCGTGGCGACGAGCCCGTCCGGACACGCGATGACCGTCGATTCCGACCGTGAGTCGAACAAGGCGCCCGGCCCAATGGAGCTGGTGCTGCTGGCGCTAGGGGCTTGCACCGCCACCGACATTGTAATCATCCTGGAAAAGAAGCGGCAGAGGTTCGAATCACTGGAAGTGATTTGCTCGGGGGAACGTGCGGCAGAGCCGCCTACGGTCTGGACCAAGCTGGAAATACTTTATCGTCTTCGTGGACAGCTGGACGACGCGGCCGTAAAGCACGCCATCCAGCTCAGCGAGGACAAATATTGCTCCGTTGCAGCCATGCTGCGGAAAACCGCCACGCTTTCGTGGCGCTATGAAATTCTCCCGCCGACCTCCTGGCTGCCAGGATAGGCTATCTTGAGCATTTCGACGCCGTCGTATGGTAAAGGTCACGTAAAGACATCCTAGATAGACCCTGCGCGCTGCTCTTCGTCAAATTGAGTTACCTCCTGTGTTTCTGATTCGAATCGGACTGTGCCTTGTATCCCCACGGCGCTATCGCATAAAATTCAGATTCTTTTAGTCAGGGAAATATCTAGCAAGGAGAGTCATGTCCCACCGCCTCGCGGCAAAAATCACGGGTGTAGCCGGGTACGTTCCGCCCAAGGTGATGACCAACGCGGATCTGGAGAAAATTGTCGAGACCAACGACGAATGGATCGTCACGCGCACCGGCATCCGGGAACGCCACGTCGTGGAGAAGGGCACAGCCACCTCGCATATGGCGACGGAAGCCGCAAGGGCGGTGCTGGCGCAAACCAAGACGGATCCCGCGGAGATTGACCTGATCGTGCTCGCCAGTGTTACCCCGGACATGTTTTTTCCCGCCACCGCCTGCCTGGTGCAGGAGCGCATTGGCGCGAAGAAGGCGTGGGGCTTTGACCTGTCCGCCGCGTGCTCCGGCTTTGCTTACGCGCTGACCGTGGGCGCGCAGTTCGTCGGCGCGGGCACCCATAAGAAAGTGCTGGCAATCGGAAGTGATACCATGACTTCCGTTCTGGACTATAAGGATCGCGCGACGTGCGTGCTGTTCGGCGATGGCGCGGGAGCGGCGCTGATTGAGGCTGCGGGTTCGAACGAAGGGATCCTCGATTTCGAGCACGATGTGGATGGCTCAGGGGGAGCATTCCTCTATATGCCGGGCGGGGGTTCGCTCCATCCCTCGAGCCAGGAAACGGTCGAGAAGCGTCTGCACTATGTCCACCAGGAAGGGTCGCAGGTTTTCAAATACGCAGTGCGGCGCATGACGGAAATGGCGACGCATCTGCTTGAAAGGAATGGCTTTACAAAAGACGACCTGCAACTGCTGGTGCCGCACCAGGCAAATCTGCGCATCATTCGCGCGACGCAGGAGCGGCTGGGCGTCGACGATTCCAAGGTGATGGTGAATATCGATCGGTATGGGAACACGACTGCCGCGACGATTCCGCTGGGGCTACGCGATGCTGTGGAACAGCGGCGCCTGCACAAAGGCGACCTGGTGCTGATCGTCACCGTGGGCGCGGGGTACACAACCGGAGGCGTGCTGCTGCGCTGGGCGTACTAGAGACCATTAAGAGGCTTGGCGGCGAGAGAATCAGCAGGAGCCAAGTGAGGCTACGAGGTCGAGATTGGCCTGAAGACGGCGATCGACCTGAACTGCGGCGTAGCGGGTGCACGCGATGCGCTCACGCTCGCTCCAGGCGGAGAAACTGGGAATCTTCTTGGCAAGGAAGGCATCGAGGCCTTCGATAGCCCGGTAATAGATTCGTACCAAACCCAAACCGCTGCGATTTGGATAGAGATCGGGGGTCAAATTATGCAAGCCAGCCAAAGTCTGGAAATCCCGAGGCGTAAGGCGGCCATTCTCTACCTGGGCAGCAAGTAGCACCCGGTCAGAAACCGGTTGGGCTGCAACGCCCGCCAGAACCGCCCGCCAATAGTAAAGGGCGAACTGAGACAGGGCCACGATTGAGATCGCGAGTAGCATGGCGCTAAACATTCCTCAACCTCTAAAGGGATTCTGTCAGTCAGGAAAATAGCTATCAATAGCCCCGAAGTACCAGTGGCTTAAACTATCGGATGTAAACCGTTGGAATGATTTGGCTTACGCGAGGAAGAAGGCATGGGGGAGCACGCTTGTCTCGGAGGCCGCCCGTCGCCTATCCTCCGGGTACATAGGGGTTTACAAAGATTTACAAAGGAGCGGTCATGCGAACGATTCGTCCTTGCCTATGGGTGGCAGTGGCACTGGCAACGGGTGTCTTCCTCGTCGCGCAGAGACCGGCGTCTCCCAAGCCCGCCGATGAGCGCAAGGCTGACCGGGAGGCCATCAGCGCCGTCCTTAGCGCGCAACAGGCCGCGTGGAACCGCGGCGATGTGGACACCTTTCTGGTGGGATATTGGCATTCGCCGGAACTGACGTTTTCCGGGAGCAGCGGGGTGGCGCGTGGCTGGGATGGCGTGCTGGCGCGATACAAGAAGAACTATCCCGACAGGGGGGCGATGGGACAGCTGGATTTTTCGGAATTGGAGTTTCGGTTTTTGGGCCTGGACGCGGCGCTGGTTCTGGGGCGGTGGCACTTGAAGCGGGAAAAAGATGACGTCGGCGGAGTGTTTACATTGGTGTGGCAACGCTTCCCGGACGGATGGAAAATCATTCACGACCACACGAGCGCGGTGGCTCCTGCGAAGCAAAATCCTTAGCTAAACTGGACCGGTCATGGAGGAAGGATATTTCAAACGACGGCTGGTCAGGCCGATTCTTAATCTGCTGCGGCAAGGAATAACGCCCGAGAAAATCGCTCTGAGCGTGGCGCTCGGCGCGGCCTTGGGAGTGTTCCCAGCGCTGGGCTGGTCCACGGCGCTGTGCGCGATTGCCGCGATTGTCCTGCGGCTGAATCTGCCCGCCATTCAACTTGTAAACTATTTCGTTTATCCGGCGCAGATCGTCTTGCTCGTGCCTTTTTTCCGGTGTGGCGAAAAACTTTTTCGCGTGCCCCATTTTCCGATTTCCGCGCCGCAGATTTACGGCTTGTTTCACGCTGGCGCGTGGATCGCCATTAGGTTGTTGTGGACCACGATTTGGCACGCCATCGTCGTGTGGACCGTGATCGCGCCCGTCTTTGTCGGACTGGTCTACGCGATTCTTTTGCCGCTACTGCGCAGTGCGCTGCGCCACGGCGCGGTTCCTACCGCCGGACCCACTTGAATCTTGCGAAAACGAAGCTTTGCGTTTCCCCGCCAGTGAGCGATTTCAATTCTTGCATTTGCGAGGGGACAGATCCAATTCCGGAAAGCTATATTCAGTTATCGGAATTAGCCTCTTGAGGCACACGCCGTGCGCCCAAATTTCTTGGTCGAAAGTAGGCCTTTGCTTCCAACCAGGAACTCCGCGGTTGATAAAAACCGAACAACAAGGCTCCGACCGTGGATGAATCGACTTCTTGCAAACACAACAGGAAAAGACTTGTCGTGTTTTTTGGACCCACACATTTTGTTCGTTTTTCGTTTCATAAGATTCTGCATTAAAGGATTTCGAGGATTTCTTCGTAGCGTTTGAAAGGCGGAATGAGATATGCGCCGGCGAGTTCGGTGCGGGCCCACGCGAGCATTTTGCGGGCAACTTCGAATCCGCGGTCGCGGGCGGCGGCCCCGGCGGTTTCCATCGACTTCAGAAGGGCTTCGGGAATGACGATGCCAGGGACTTCATTGTTCAAGCGAAGCGCTTGCTTGTAGCTGTTGAGCGGCCAGACACCGATCAGCACCGGAATCGCCGGCTTGCCGCCAAGTTTCTTCAGGAAAGCGTGCCAGTGTTCGGGGTCGAAGAGCGGCTGAGTCATCGCGAAGTGCGCGCCGGCTTCGACCTTGGCGTGAAAGCGGTCGATTTCATTGTCGAGATCGTCGGCGACGGGATTCACAGCCACGCCGATAGCAAAATTCGTGGCGCCGCCGAGGGTTTTTCCCGCCCAGTCGGTGCCCTGATTTAGCCGATGCAGAACTTTGACGAGGCCGACGGAGTCGACTTCGTAGACGCCGCTGGTTTCCGGGTAGTCGCCGACGGACGGAGGATCGCCGGTGATGGCGAGAACGTTGCGCACGCCGCCGACGGTCCACGCGCCGAGCAGCGCGGCCTGCAGGCCGATGATGTTCTGGTCGCGCGTCGTGAGGTGCGGAACGGTTTCAATGCCTCGAGCTTCGAGGGCGCTCGCGACGATCAGCGCGTCCATGCCCACGCGCGCCATGGCCCCGCTGTTGATGTCAATGGCATCCACTTTTTTGGACGCCATAACTTTTTCGACCTGCTCGAAGATGCGGTCGAGAGAAAGCCCCTTGGGCGGGTCGATTTCCACGCAGACGGTGAATTCTTTTCTCTGAAGTTTTTTCCAGAAATTGCTTTCGGGAATGCGCTGCGTGACTGGCGCGGGCTTTGAAATGACTTCAGCCGCATGTCCGGCCGCGTGCGATTTCGCGGGGCGAAGCGCCTTGACCGCTTCAGCCATGGCGCGGATGTGCGCCGGCGTGGTGCCACAGCAGCCGCCGAGAAGGCGCACGCCGAGCGCCGCCGCTTCGCGCGCAAAGAGCGCGAAATATTCCGGAGAGGATTTCGGATAGACGATGCGGTCGCCCTCGCGTTTGGGGAAGCCGGCGTTGGGCATGCCGCTGACACGGAGATCGTCCACAGCGGCAAGTTCCTGCAGAATCGGCAGAAGCGCTTGTGGGCCAAGCGTGCAATTCGCGCCGATCACTTGAACATTCTTGTTTTTCAACTGCGCTGCGGCATCCGCGGGGCGGACATCGCCGTAGGTCGTGCCTTCTTCCGCGTAGGTAAGCTGCGCCACGATGGGCAATCCGGAAAACGAGCGAATCGCGTCGATGGCGAGGAGCAATTCTTCGATATAAGAAAACGTTTCGAGGATGTAGAAGTCCACGCCGCGCTCTTCGAGAGCGAGAGCTTGCTCGTGAAAAATGTCCAGAATCTCTTCCGGAGCCGGATGGCGCGATTGCACGCCGATGCCCAACGGGCCGATGGAACCGGCAATGAGGACTTCGCGAGCGGCCGATTCGCGCGCTTCGCGGGCGATTTTCACGCCGCGGCTGTTGAGGCGCTGGACTTCTTCCCCAAGGCCGAGAGGCTCGAGCTTGAAACGATTCGCGCCGAAGGTGTTGGTTTCGATGATCTGCGCGCCCGCTTCGATGTAAGCCTGGTGGACGCGGAATACCGCTTCCGGCTCGGTAGAATTCAATTCATCGAAACAGCGCTGCGTGCCCACGGCATCGTGGAGCATCGAGCCCATCGCGCCATCGGCGATAAGAATCGAGTCTTTCAGCCGCTCGTTGAAATCAAGAATCTTCACAGTTCGTGTTTCCTGTCTGCTGAAAATTTTGCGCGGGAAATGCGCTCAGCGTTTTTGTTCCATGAGGCTGGCGACGGTGCTCATCAAATCGTACTTGGTGAGGAT
>WNFJ01359778.1_pt2 | contig 23286 bp, 16 predicted proteins | sample 5400461 | NCBI WGS metagenome assembly WNFJ01 (sample SAMN13153349, study PRJNA577476) | soil metagenome | isolation source: 115 cm saprolite on Douglas fir-dominated hillslope | place: USA:California | collected 2013-09-17
GCGACGGCGCGACGCGCGAAGAGCGGTGCCCGCTCTGCGTGTCGCCAGAATCTTTCCTGGATTCGCAGGTAGGTTCCGAACCAGTCATAACCGGCAAAGATTTCGTCCGAGCCTTCGCCCACCTGGACGACGATCGTGCCGGTGCTGCGGGCCAGCTTCGAAACGTAATAAAGCGGCACGCAGACGGGATCCGCGATCGGCTCGTCCTGATGAAATACCAGTTCGGGCAGAAACTTCATCATCTCTTTCCGGCCAATCATTACTTCGTGGTGATCGGTGCCGAATCGTTTTGAGATGGCGCGCGCTGAATCCAGCTCGTTGAGTTCCTCAGTATCATGAAAGCCGACGGTAAAGGTCCGCACCGGCTGAGTCATCAACTCAGACATCAGCGCCACGTTCGCCGACGAATCAACGCCGCCCGAAAGAAACACGCCGAACGGCACGTCGGCCATCATGCGCTTTTTGATCGAGGCCCGCAGCAAATCCAGAATGTTTTGCCGATGCTCTTCCTCTGTGCGGGTGATCGCCGTTACCGGCGGCAGCGCATCCCAGTATTGAGTGATGCGCGCTTCGCCGTCGCGATCGATGACCAGCATGTGCCCAGCGGGAAGTTTTTGAATTCCGCGAAAGAGTGTCTGCGGCGCCGGCGTCGTGACAAAAGTCAGATAGTGATACAGCGCGGCTTCATTTACTTCCCTGCGAACGGATGGATGTTCGAGGATGGCTTTGATCTCGGAAGCGAAGATGAACCGGCCGTCCTGCTGATAAAAGTAGAGCGGCTTGACGCCGGCCCGGTCGCGCGCCAACACCAGTCGTTGCAGATCGGCATCCCAGAGGGCAATCGCATAATCGCCTTCGATGTCAGAAACAAAGTCGGGCCCGCGCTCCTCGTAAAGATGTAGAATGGTTTCTGAATCCGTGCGCGAGGCGTAAACGTGGCCTCGCTGTTCCAGGCCCTGACGCAGCTCAGCGTGGTTGTAAATCTCGCCGTTGAAAACCAGCCAGAGGCGATCGGTGCAACCATGCATTGGCTGATGACCAGCCTCAGATAGATCGATGATTGACAGCCGCCGAAATCCAAAACCTCCGCGCCCCTCATCAAAGATCAGTTCGCCGGCATCGTCTGGTCCGCGGTGGGTCATCACGTCGCGCATCCGCTCAACCAGCGCGCGCTCGACGCGACCCTCCGCTGCTCCGTATTCCCAAATTCCGCAGATGCCGCACATACTCTTAGATTTCAGATCTCAAATTTGAAATTTCAGATTTCTACTATCCGGATTCTGTCGCCTACGTTTTCTCCCGAGGCAATCGGAACGATGCCGAAGTACGCCGTAACAGGCAGCGCCCTCCGCAGTCTCCAGTAAACCGAAACGGACGGTTGCTTTGCTCCGTAATCTCGAGATGAAAATCGTTCTTCCAATCCGGCCCGGACGGTGATGCCGCTTGCGACAATCAGCATTCGCGCGCCACTCATCTTATCGCAGACCTCAATGATTCCATCAGGACGAACTTTGACCTCGAGTTCGGGAGCCAGGTGAAAGCGAAAAGCAAGCTCGTGTTCTCCCTCGCCGGAGATGTCGTCCGCTACCAGCCACCAACGATCACTCTTATTGAAAGTGACCGTGCGCCGATGCGTCACCGGCTGCGGCAAACGCTCATAGCCGCGATGCTCGGCAATCACGACATCTTTTTCCACCCCGCTCTCCCAACCCAACACGCGCGGCTGTGCTTCGTTACCAATCAAGAATGGCGCGCGCTCGTCAATGGTATTTTGCTCGACTCCGTCGATCTCGACGGTGGAATGGTAAGCGGTCGAGCGGAATAGATGACGCTCGGGCAGGTCAGCCGTGTATACATAAGTCCCGGGATCGACAATGAATGCTTTTCCGCGGGCCGAGACTTCGATGCTAAGGGCATCGTTGTGTCCGTGAGAGCCGCGGCCCTTCACGCCACTGCCGCTCGTGCTAAGAAGCAGATAGAGGTCGTCCTGCCGAAGGATGTAGGTCCCCGCGTCGGGAAAGGCCTGCGACTGTGGGCTTTCGCTGGATCGCAGGGCCTGATAGTCGCGCACACCTTGCGCGCCCAAAATCCAAAGTAACTCTTCGGGTGTATTTTGATCGGAGATCTTGAACCGGGGCTCCTGAAACACGGCCGCGCCCAGCGCCAGCAGGTATGCGTGATCATCGCCGGACCGCCGGCGGATCGGCAACAACTGGCCACTATCCGTATCGCCAATCAACGGCGCCATACCGTCGGGCCGCAGATACGCGCGCAGGTAATCGATCATCGCCCGCACTTTGCTCCAGTGTGCTTCGTCGATCTGAATCCCATTCAGGTGGCACAGCACAAAGGAGTACAGAAACAACTCCAGCTTCAGACGATGATACCCGGTAGAGGCTTCATAGTCGGCGCCGTCGGGCAGAGTTTGTTTGTCCAACTCCTGAAGCAATTCGCGCAGACCAAATTCGCGCCACTCGGTCGCGTTCTCCAGCTCCGGCAACATCACGCCCAACCACAAGAGTCCGGTCACATCCGCCAGGTAATGATTGCTGGTTGCGATATGCGAGAACTCCAGATTACGTCTGATGTGCGCGCCATGCTGTGCGAACATGTTCAGTAGCTGAAGCAAAGCGGCTTCATTCATCTGCGGCGCACGCAGAAAGAGTTCGAAAGCAGCGAGCAGATTCATGGCGCGCAGCGCTACTTCCATGGCACAGTTCCAGTTAATGCCGCGTCCGACAGGATTCTGTTCGCGCCACGCCCCAAGCTGGCGGAAAAACTCGGCGCTGAACTTTTCGCTGTCAGTGATTGAGTAGGCCCGGCCCAGCGTGATGAGGTGTGCGAGGCGGTTCAATTCCCACACTACTCGCGCGTCTGAGCCATCGTTGCGGATGAGATTGATGTCAGCATGAAAATCGAGCGGCCAATCAAAACCGGATAGTGGATCGCGGCACCACTTGATCTCTTCAACGCCGAAACACTTTTCGCCAAATCCCAGCAACGGCCAGCAGTGTTCGTCCGCGATTCGGGCCGCCTCCCTCAACAGTTGCGACGTTTCGTGCGGGAACAGCTCTCGCTGCAACTGAGCCGTGGCTTTCGCCGAGGCCGCAAACCCCGGAAAGAATTCCGGCGACCGTTTCAGTAAATTTCGGGAACGAAAGTGCGCCAGCACTTCGGCGGGCGAAAGACCAGCGAATTCTGGGCGCAGCCGCGCCGGCCGTTGATTCAACTCATCGAGTTGCGCGCGCTCGTATTTCAGTTCCTGCGCTGCGCGCAGCCGCCGAATCGTTTCCTGCGCCGCGGTGCGCACGTCGACCTCGCCCCGGAGCATACGCTTGATTTTCGAAAAGGTGGACATGGTTTGGAGAAACAAGAAGGGTAAAGGGGAAGCGAGGAAAGGGCAAAGGGAGAAGCGAAAGAGGCAAAATCTTCCTGATTCAATTCCTATCTCATTAGCACCTCGCTTTAGGAAGTGGCGTGAACGTTGATCTGTAATCCGATTAGCCGCTTCAACCCTTACCACCTTGCTGAAGCAAGGTGCTAATGAGACTCGTCCTCTTTTCTCTCCTGATCATTTCCCTTCAATCTGTCTCGTTCTTTCGATCAGCGCGTCGAGGATGCGATCGGCAGTACGCCCATCCCAGAGTTCGGGAGCTTGCAGAGCCGACTTGTTGGGCGGATTGTCTAAGGCGTGATTGGCGGCCGCCACGATCCGGGCCGGATCGGTGCCGGCAATTGTATTTGTGCCCTGCTCGACCGTGATTGGCCGCTCAGTGTTCTCGCGCAGAGTAATACAGGGAATGCCCAGCACGGTCGTCTCTTCCTGAATCCCACCGGAATCCGTCAGCACCAGGCTCGCACCGCTGAGAAGTTTCAGAAAATCGAGATAGCCGAGCGGATCAGTCAAGCGCAAGCCGAGGGCGCGTACTCGTTCCTCCAAACCAAATTCGGCGATCATTTTCAAGGTTCGAGGATGGACCGGGAGAACTATCGGCAGGCGTCTGCCGATCGCCTCGAGCGCGTCGAGAATGCCGCCCAGGGTTTGCAGTTCATCAACGTTCGACGGGCGATGAAGCGTCAGCACGGCATAATCTTTCCCGGCCAGCCCCAGGGTCTCTCTAATCTTCGATTTGCCGGCGAGGGGAAGATGCTTGAGCAACGAATCAATCATGATGTTGCCGACAAAGCGAATGCGCTCTGGAGGGATTCCTTCGGCGAGCAAATTCGCATCGGCATCGGGCGACGGCGTCAGCAGTAATTCGGCAATCTGATCGGTTAGCAGGCGATTGATCTCTTCGGGCATTCGGCGATCGCGGCTGCGCAGGCCGGCTTCGACGTGGGCGACCTTGACGTTAAGCTTGGCGCACACTAGCGCGCAGGCGACGGTTGAATTCACATCGCCCACCACCACCACCCAATCAGGCCGGCCACTGATCACGTACGGCTCAAAAGCGCGGATGACTTCTGCCGTCTGGACGGCGTGACTGGATGAGCCGACGCCCAGATCAACGTCAGGCTCGGGCATTTCCAGATCGCTAAAGAACGCGTCGGACATCGCAGCGTCGTAATGTTGTCCGGTGTGAACGAGGATGGATTGAAAGTCAGCGCTGCGGCGGTTCATCGCTTCCACCAGGGGCGCGACTTTCATGAAATTGGGACGGGCGCCGGCGACGGTAATGATCTTAAGCATGATGCGAGTTCTATTTTCGAGTTCTACTTCTCCAACTCGAAACCCGAAACTCGTAACTCGAAACGGCCCTTTAGAGTCTGATTATCCTGGCCCGGCTGCCGCGCCGCACGTCGCCGTTCAGGGCGTTGCGCGTGTCAATCACCAGGGGCGCCAGGTTTACGACGCGTTGATAGTCGATCTGACTGTGATCGGTGACGATGATCAAACAATCAGCCGCCCGGATCTCTTCATCAGTAAAGTCCACGGACGAGAGCGGCTCGCCCCCGCCTTCGGTGTGGGCGTCTTCAAAACTGATCTGATGAACGAACGGATCGTGATAGCTGACTTTGCAACCTTTGCTGCGCAATCGGTCGATAATCGAAAGCGCCGGACTCTCGCGCACGTCGTCGATGTCTCGTTTGTAAGCCACGCCCAAAACCAGAATCCGCGCGCCGTTCATCGATTTGCGATCATCGTTCAACCCGTCTGAGACGAGTTGGATCACATGTTCAGGCATGCGTGAGTTTACTTCTTCAGCCAAGCCGATAAAGCGCGAATCGAAACCGTGTTGCCGCGCTTTCCAGGAAAGATAATGCGGATCGAGCGGAATGCAGTGGCCGCCTATTCCGGGGCCCGGGTAAAACGGCATGAAACCAAACGGCTTGGTAGCGGCCGCGCGAATTACTTCCCAGGTATCGATGTTCAGCGCATAACAAAGCCGCGCCATTTCGTTTGCCATGCCGATGTTAACGGCGCGAAATGTGTTTTCCAAAAGCTTGGCTGCTTCCGCGACCCGAGCCGAACTAACTGGGTGCACCTCTTTGACAATCTGAGAGTACAGATAAGCGGCGACCTCGGTTGAATCGTCCGTTACACCGCCTACCACCTTGGGAATGTTATGAGTCTGAAACTCAGGATTGCCGGGATCGACGCGCTCCGGAGAAAAGGCGAGCAGGAAATCTTCATCCAACTTCAATCCCGTCTCCCGAAACATGGGCAGCAGAACTTCGTCGGTGGTGCCCGGATAGGTGGTTGACTCAAGAATAACCAACTGCCCGCGACGCAAATGTTTCTTGATCTCTTCCGCGGCCGCCAGGATAAAAGAAACGTCCGGCTCTTTCGTCTTTCTGAGCGGCGTAGGCACGCAAATAATAATTGCGTCGCACTCTTTCAAATTGGCAAAGTCGGTGGTTGCTCGCAGCCGGCCCGCGTCGACGGACTCTTTAACCAACGATTCATCAACATCGCTGATATAGGTCTCGCCGGCGTTAATCCGCTCAGCTTTTCTTTCATCAACTTCGAACCCGATGATCTTGAATCCGTTGCGAGCAAACTCAGTTGCCAGCGGCAGGCCGACATAGCCCAGCCCGACTACTCCTACGCGCGCACGCTTGTCCTTAATCAGATCGATGATTTCGTTTTTGATCATGAACGGTTCCACTCAAAGGAGTACAAATCATAAAGGCAGGAAGCCGGCAAAGCCTAACGCTCCGGATGAAGACAGGCAAGCCTAAGTGAGCGTCGTGAGTGGTGTCAAGGAGTGGTCTTGCCAGGTATTTCTCGAGAGTGGCGTCAGTTTCATGAGAAGCGACCAAGCTGGCCGATGCGCGTGTAATTCTGAAGCTATTTGAATTGGAGCCGACTAATCCGCCTTCCCCACTACGGATCAATAATCCTGCGCCACGAGCCCCCGGGCCAGGGCATAAGGTGTCCAATGGAGGATGCGACTGAGATGACGGCGGAGATGTTAAAGACCGTGGCGACTGGGCGATCCATTCGCTACAAACCAGATGAATCCACTCTTTTACGGAAATGTATACTTACTAACCATTTCTTATCCCCGAGAGTTGAGGACAGGCTTTACGGAGGGAAAACATCTAGTGCAAAAGTTATATCTATTACTTGCGGCGCTGATTCTAATGGGTTTGCCTACAGTTGCCTCAGCGGACGTGATTACGTTCCAGGCGCCGGCGACCGGGGCAAATCAGGGCAGTGGCGGGCCAAATCAGTTCGATTTGGATCATCACATGGCTTACACATGGCGCGTTGGCGGCGTGGACCTTGCCGGAAAGAGCATCACCAGCGCGACGCTCACGTTTCACAACATCAGCAACTGGGATCGCAATCCTAATATGCTGTTCATTCATCTGCTGGACACGGCCAAGTACGCCGGGGTCAGGTCATTTCAGGATGCGCCTTCCAGCCAGGTTCCAGTGACCGACATTAATGACGATTTTGCCGGTTCGCGGTATATGAACAATCCGCTGGTCGATCCCGGCACAGCCAATACTTTTCTGACGCAGCAGTCATTTACGACCACTGCCGGAGATTTTGTTTACACGTTCACTGCAGACCAACTACAAGTCTTGAGCACCTATTTTCTAAACGGAAGCGACATCGCTTTTGGTTTCGATCCCGATTGCCACTTCTGGAACAACGGGATCACTTTCTCGTTCACCACTGCGCCAAACGCTGTTCCTGAACCCACGACACTGGCTTTGCTCGGCACGGGCTTGGCCGGACTTTACTATCGCCGCCGACGCCAGAAACAGAAAGCACAGTTATCTAACTGAACATCGCTCGCGATTTGTCCAAAGAAAAAAGCTGCAGACAGTAGATTGCTGGCTGCGGCTTTTTTGTGTGTGTTTACAGAACGGTCCTTAACCATACCCGTTCTCTACTGCGAGCGGTTCTGTAGCAGATTTAGCGTAGTCGCCCTTCCAGATTGTAGTCGCGCAACCGGCGATATAGTGTCGAAGGCGAGATGCCCAGCATCTCGGCAGCTTTTCCGCGATGCCAGCCTGTCTGTTCCAGCGCGGCAATGATCTGTTGTTTCTCAACATCGCGCAGAGACCCGGTGCCGGACAGACCTCCTGAATCTATCGTTCCCGCGGCTGCGGAACCAGCGCCTGCAGAAACAGCGGCGGGTCCGGGCATGAAAGACACCGCGCCATTGACGCTCCTCGCAACCTCAGGCGGAAGTTCGTTCGGCGTGATGAGTCCCTCATTCGAAAGAAGGATCGCGCGTTCCAGGCAGTTACGAAGCTGGCGGACATTGCCGGGCCAACTGTAGGCGCGGAGCCTGGCCAGTGCGTCGGCTGTGACTTCCGGAGGATTCGCGCCACCAAGTTGCTTCAGCATGTGATGCATTAGCGGCTCGACATCTTCAGGCCGTTCCCGCAAGGGCGCCAGGTGAATCTGGAAGCTATTTATGCGATAGAGCAGGTCGGCGCGAAACGATCCGTCTCCCACAACCAAATCAAGATTGCGGTTCGTTGCCGCCACGATGCGAACGTTCACCTCGACCTTGCGCACTCCGCCCACCCGGAAAAATGTTCGCGTCTCGATCGCCCGCAACAGTTTTGCCTGCAAACTCGCCGGCAGCTCAGTCACTTCATCCAGGAACAGCGTGCCACCATCTGCCAGTTCTATCAGTCCCAGCTTGCGCGCTTTGGCCCCGGAAAACGCGCCGGCTTCGTAGCCGAACAACTCTGATTCCAGCAGCGTTTCCTGGAACGCCGCGCAGTTCAGATCTATGAAAGACCCGCTGGCTCGATTCGAGAGACGGTGGATGGCCTGGGCGATTAATTCCTTGCCGGTACCTGACTCGCCGGTGATTAAAACGGAAGCTTCTGAAGGCGCGACTCGCTCGACCAAACGAATCGCCTCGTTCATCGCTTCCGACTGGCTGACAATTTCCGGCAAACCGGATTGCCGTTCGATTTGTGCGCGTAGTCTTTGATTGTCGACTCGGAGGCGCCTTTTTTCGGCTGCTTGCCGGACGCGCACGTCGAGTTCAGTAATGCTGTAGGGCTTGGTTAAGTAATCGTAGGCGCCCATCTTCATGGCTTCGACGGCGGTTTCGATCGTGCCCTGACCGGTGAGCATGATTACTTCAGGAGGGTTAGGACGTTCGTGTACCCGGCGCAGGAGTTCCATGCCGTCCATGCGCGGCATGTTAATGTCGCACAGCATTACGTCCACGTTGCTCTCTTCGAGTTTGCGCAGGGCCGCCTCGCCGTCGGGCGCCGCATGCACGCGATACCCCAGACGTTGCAGCTCTTTCTGCAAAACCAATCTCAGATTGGCCTCGTCTTCGGCAATCAACAGTCGCGCATCTCGCTGCTCATTCACTTGTCTATTACTCCGCACTCGGGGAAGGTTAGTTCGATTCGTCGGCCACCGGCAATGTAATGGTAAACGTCGTGCCGGTTCCGACGGTGGACCTCACGTCCAGTCGGCCGCCATGGTCAGATAAAATACCATAACAGACCGCCAGCCCCAGACCGGTGCCGCGGCCGACGTCCTTGGTGGTAAAGAAGGGATCGAAAATCCTGGTCATGTTCTCAGGAGGAATGCCGATGCCGGTGTCAATTACCTGGACCAGCACGCGAGGTCCAGAGCAACTGGCCCGTAATGTCAGCGTCCCGCCTTCGGGCATCGCGTCAATCGCGTTGGTGGCAAGAGCAACGACGGCCTGCTGTAATTGGCTTACGTCGCCAGAGACCCTGGGCAGACCGGCGGCGGCTTCGACATCGATCTGAATATTGTCGCCACGCTGTTGATGAGTTACCAGGCGGGCCACGGCTTTGATTATTTCGGCTACATCGACGGGCACACGTTGTCCGGCGCGCAGCCGGCTGAAATCGAGCAGGCCGTTGGTGATGTTCTTACAACGAAAAGCCTCGTCGCGAATCAAACCGAGATATTCGCGCAGGTCCGCTTCCTCAGGCGAGTTGGCGAAGGCGCCCTCTTCGATTCGCTTTTCCAGCGACTCAGCGCAGGCGGCGATGGTGGCCAAAGGATTATTGATCTCATGAACTACGCCGGCGGCCAAACGTCCGACCGCAGCCAATTTTTCGGCACGGGCCACGGCACGATGCGCTTTAACGCGCGCGGTTATGTTTTCGCCGACCGTGATCACATGGGTCACTTCATTGCCTTCGTCAGCTCGCATAGGAATTTTGCTGATCAGCCAGTGGTTCGTCTCGCCTGAGCTGGTGACCGTTTCCTGCTCGACGCGATGGATCTCGCCGGTGGCGAAAACCTTACCGAACTCCCGTTCCAGCAACTCGCGGCTTTGTTTCGTCAACACTTCAAAAATATTTCGGCCCAGGACTTCACCGCGCGGCAAACCCAGTTCGCCAAGTTCCCGATTGCGGTTCCAGGCTACAATCCGATAATCGCGGTCGATCGCGTAAAGCGACAGGGGTAGCGTGTCGACGATCGCTTCGGTGAAGCGCTGATGCATTTCGGATTCGGCGGTGCGGCGATCTACTTCCTCCGCCAGGGTGGCCGCGGACTCGCGCGCTCCGAGGTAGAGGGACGAGATGTGCGCCGCCAGCGCTGCCTGTTGGGCAGCGGCGTCTATCAGCCGGCATTCGTCAGCGGTGCAGTCTGTCGCAGCACTGAAGGCGACGACCAACGCGCCAAAGGCTTTTCCACCGAATAGAATCGGCGCCAGGTATTCAGTTTCATGTTGCTGGTCGCGAATGAGAAACTCGCGTTGGTTAGTGAGGCGCGCAGCCCTTGCGGAGCCAGCCGAGACCAGCCATTTTTCCAAACCTTCGAGATCGAGCAGTTCGGCGTTCTCGGCGCTGCCTTCTCGATCAAAGACACAAACAGCTAAGCCGTGTCCGTTGTTCTTTACGGCGCAGGAGCTCAGCGCGGCGTTGGTTCCTTCAAAAATGGATCCCGCGACGCGACGCGCGACTTGCTCGGGATAGAGCGTGCGTAATAGGCCGCGGCCCAGATCGGCGAGGAAGCTCAACTCGCGATTGCTGCCGAGCAGTTCCGATTCGCGCTGCGCTATATTCAGGTGAGAGGTAACGCGCGAAAGCAATTCACCCGGTGTTGAGGGCTTGACGATGTAGTCGTCGACGCCGGCATTGAAGGCTTCGACTTTCCGGACTTCGCTGTCACTTGCCGAGAACACGACTACCGGCAATTTCTGCATTGCCGGTTGGGCCCGCAGCAGGCGGCAAAACGTGAGCCCGTCAATCTCCGGCAGCTCGACATCGAGCATGACCAGGTCGCACGGCTGTTTGTGCAGCAGGCGCAGCGCCGAGGGCGCGTCGCTGACCGCGATCGTGCGGTGGCCCGCGTTTTCAAAAACACTGCGCAGACCTTCACGCGCCGATGCGTCATCATCGACGATCAGCAGCGTGGCGCCGGTGGTTGTTTGAGTGAGCGAAAGTGGCATTCCTGATCGCACAGGCCCTTGGCCCGTGTTCATCGCACGTTAGTTAAAGACAGGCATCGCTGAAGTTGAGGAAGGGGGTAAGACAAGGACCGCTCGGTAAGCGGTAAGCAAATTCCAGTAATGGCCTTGGGTTCAGCCGTTCAGTTGGATTACTGAACCGGTGCGCGGGTTAGACAGAGTGTGGTGCGCGCAACCACTCTTCCAATTTGACTGGTCGAGGGGTGCATTGTCAAGAGTTTATTAGGTTTTCCGGTTCAGAGAGCATCGCCGTTAGGAAGCCCGGGCATGCAATCCCAGCGAATTCAGTAGATTTAGTTTATCGCTGTGGTTACCAGGCGGCCGGCTGCGGGACTGTCAGGGGGAGAGTTCGCTGGATTGGATTTGCTGCTCGCGGCGAGCAAGGGCCCGGTTTTATGCGTTGACTTGGCGCGATACATCGCCTGATCGGCTGCCACCAGAAGTTGATCGAGAGTCTCGCCGTCGACTCCGTAGATCGAGGCACCCACGCTGATGCCGACCCGGGCCTTGCCCTGGGTCCGCACGTTAATCGAAAAGTCGGAGACGACCTTTTCGATGCGTTCGCGCAGCTCATCGACCTGCGGACCGGCCAGGTCGGGCACGATGGCCACAAACTCGTCACCTGCATAACGCGCCAGGAAGTCGTACTCGCGTAGCTGAGCATGAACCAGGGCGGCAACTTCGCGCAGCATGCGATCACCCAGCTTATGCCCAAACGTGTCGTTAACCAGTTTGAAGTTGTCGAGGTCAAGCATGATCATCTGGAACGGCCTGCCGTTGCGTTTGGCGCGTGCGACTTCTTCTTCAAAGCGAACATGCAGGCTGCGCGCGTTCGGCAGGCCCGTGAGTGGATCTGTGAGCGCGTTGGATTCCGCGCGAGCATGGTGCATTGCATTGCCGAGTGCGTCCGAGGCCAGACGGGTCACTGTTTCCAGCAGGCGAATCTGATCGTCGGTGTATTCGCCGAGACTCGTCGAGTAGACCGAAAGCGCGCCGAGTAAGAGTTCGTCCTTGAACAAGGGCATCGAAGCCATCGCGCTATAGTCTCGCTCGCCGGCGAACTTCGTGTCGACGAAATCCAGGCTGGGGTGAATTCGATTCACCGATCTCCGATTTGCCAGAGCAAAACCGGTCACGCCTTCGCCGTGTGCCACGCAGCGCCCGCGCAAGGCATCGGCATTCAAGCCCACAGCGAGGGCTGCGGTGGCGTAGCCTTTGGCTTCGTCGTACAAATAGACGACGCAGGTGTCGAAAGGCACGATGTGTCCAACTTTGTCGACCAAAACCGAGAGCGTGTTTTCGACCTGGAGGGACGAACCAAATTTCCGCGCGATCTCGTATAGGGCGTAGACTTCGCGATGCGCGTTACGAATTTGATCGTAAGCCGCGAATGAGGTGTTTTCCCGAGCGCGAGCCACTTCGTCTTCCGCGGGCGCGATCGGGCTGGGCGATGCGCTGTTATGGATCTGATCCACGAGACCGCGAACTGAAATCTGAGCTTCGAATTCCGGGAGGTGCTGAACAAATAAATCTACAATCGTCGGATCAAAGTGAGAGTGCGCGCCTGTCTGCAGGAGCCGGATGGCAGCGTCGCGGTTCATGCCGTTGCGAAAAGGACGATCTTCGCGAACGGAATCGAAGCAATCGACCACTGACATAATCCGGGCGGTGATGGGAATCTGTTCGGCCTTCAGACCATCGGGATATCCGCGACCGTCCCATCGTTCATGATGATGCTTGACGATGGGCACGACCGGATAAGGGAAATTCACGCGGCTTAGAATCTCGGCGCCCACCGTGGTATGGACTTTTGTCTTTTCAAACTCTGCCGGCGTTAATGTGCCAGGTTTGTTCAGAATGTGATCCGGGACCGCGAGTTTTCCCACGTCGTGCAGTAATGCTCCGGCGTTCAACGCAGCCAATTCGGCATCAGAAAGACCGAGCAGCTTGCCCAGCCCTTCCGCATAAATCTGAACACGGCGCACGTGGCAATGCGTAGTCTGGTCCTTGGCGTCGATCGCCGTCGCCAGCGCTTCGACGGTGGCCAGATGAAGACGGCTCAGCTCTTCCGCTTCGCGCGTCTTATTGTTGATGCGCTCGAAGTAAATCTTGTAGGTCCAGAAAGTCGCGGCGATTACCGGTATGCTGAGCAGCACACAGACGAATCCGAGCCTTGTTACTGCCGCATAGATGACGGCGGTGGCGATCGCGGATCCGAGGAACGACCACCAGGTCCACAGATAGCCGTCGACCCAGAACCTCAGAATCGGACGCCGCTTTTTAAGCGCGTAGATAGTTGAGACGGTGAAGCCATTGACGAAGTAATGCAGAATTGCCATCAAAGCTAACGCCGCGAGCAATTGACCGAGCCTTAGCGGCGCCGTCCCCAGCGGGTTCTGTGGAACGTGGGCGAACTGACCGAGAACCAGATAGAACGTGTTGCCCGCGATGAAGACCGTCACGGCCATCATGGCCGGCGCGCCGATCCAACTCGCCGAACGTTTTGATGTTCGGCGCGAACTTACAAATGAATCTGTGATTCCAATCAGCACTGCGGCCGGCACGCCCAGGAAAAGTACGGTCAGGAAAGTGAAAGCATCGCCGGCGGTAAAACTGGATTTCGTGTTAGGGATGCGGATCGGATTTGATCCGGCGACGGTCACCAGACCAAGAAGGCCCGCGAACTCGGCCCACTGAATCGGGGAGAGAGAGACGCACCGTTGCAAGGCCCAAACAAACACGGCTGCGCCGGCACAGACCATGACAACCCAGTAGGTCTTTGCCGCGCGGTTGTAATCAGACATTTCGATCAGTTTCATTTTGTCCGTCTCACCGTCGAGGGGTAGCGAAACTTCCTGCCCTGATCAATTCAATAGTTCATCGAATTCCTTTCGTGCTGTGGTTACCGGTTTTGAGTCCGCGTTGAGAGCAAAATCCGGAGCAACTCGGAGTTTCGCCCTCAACGCGTGACGGGCAAGTTGGCGGCTGCTGGCACGCATCCGCCATCTGGGGTGTTATCGAAGTAGAACAGTTACCGATTTCGATCTGCGCTTTCGTTTCATAATTTTTATGCGGCTAGCGGGCCCAGTGCGGTGAGCCCCGTCAGCGCGAACGCTTCCTAGCCGCGGACTTCTCGTAACAAGGCCCGTGCCGGGCCGAGATGAACACGGGATTCCTGGAAAGCCTTTACTTTAGGAGGTTCATTGGCAACCCCAGTCAGCGATCGCGCGATGCGCTTTCAATGTGACAGGTCAAACTGAAGATTCGGTCAGGAGGTCCTGAAACTCTCGGATTGACAAGCGCCGTTTCCAGAGTGCACCTTGCAAATACTTGTGAGTAAACTGATCTCAAACAGTTGTGAACGACCGCCCACCGTGGGTTATGGCGCGTTGTTGCGCGGCAATCGCGGATTTCGCTTTCTCTGGCTGGGCCAGGTCGTCAGTCAGATGGGCGATTGGTTCGATATGATCGCGGTTTACACGATCGCGCTGCGCCTGACGGGTTCCAGTCGCTCAGTGGCTTTAATCATGGTCGCCCGTTTTCTACCCAGCGTAGTCATGGGCCCGCTCTCCGGAGTCGTGGCCGACCGATTCAGCCGGCGATCGATCATGATAACCGCCGATCTGCTCCGCGCGATTGTGGTGCTGGGTTTTCTGCTGGTGCGCCGGCCCGATCAAATGTGGCTGGTTTACGTCCTGACAGTTTGCCAGTTGGCATTCTCAGCTTTCTTCGAGCCCGCCAAAACAGCCGCGATTCCGTCGATCGTTTCCGACCGCGAGCTGGTCTCAGCCAACGCCATCGCGTCGGTTACCTGGTCGGCAATGCTCACGATCGGCGCGGCAATTGGTGGATTGGTCGCGGGCTGGTTCGGTACCAATGTCGCTTTCATCCTCGACTCGCTGACGTTCCTGGCTTCGGCTCTGCTGATCGCGAGCGTTTCTTTTCCCAAGCGGCCGCTACGCGCCAAAGCAAAACTGACTATTGGCAAAGCATTGGGAATTACGGACACTCTGGAAGGCGCACGTTACGTCAAGAATCGCGCGCGCGTATTCGCGTATCTGATGGTAAAGCCCGCCTGGGGAATGGGCGGCGGCATCCTAACGCTTCTGGCCGTGTTCGGTGAAAGAGTCTTCCCGATCGCCGGCAAGACTGCCACGGGCATCGGCGTGCTGTTTACCGCGCGGGGCATAGGCACTGCAGTCGGGCCCATCGTCGCGCGTCGCTGGGCCGGCGAAACGCGCAAACAAATGCAGAATGCGATTGGGATTGCGTTTTTGATTGCTGGAGTCTTCTATATTGCCTTCGGCGTATCGCGGAATTTCCTGCTGGCGCTCCTGTTCCTGGCGATTGCGCACACCGGCGGCAGCATTCTCTGGGTCTTCTCAACAGTGCTGTTGCAGCGTGAGGTCGAGGATCAATTCCGCGGCCGAGTCTTCGCCGCAGAGTTGGCGTTGCTCACGCTGACTATGGCCGCCTCAAATTACCTGGTCGGCGAGCTGATGGATCGGTTTGGGTTTTCCCCCCGCGTAGTCACCGCGGGCGTCGGCACGTTTTTCTTGTTGCCGGGATTGATTTGGTTTGTGACTGAGACATGGTGGAATCACAAGTCGGGTCCAGTCGAGCAACTCCAGTCTCGGGCGCCGGCTAAGCTCGAAAACGCCGCTATTGAATAGAAGACAGCTAGTCTCCCGAGACGGGGCGCAGAAAATCTCACGCCTTCATGCCTGAGCTTTCATACGCCGTGATGAACGCCGGATCTCGCCGCTTCAGAGTTTCATAATCAATCCGTTTGCTGCGCGTCATCAGGCTATACGCAAGCCCCAACGGATCGAGATGCATGTACTGCCTCGCATTTTCGAACCAGACCATGCTTTCGTAAGCCGCCGCCTGATAATCTTCGATGACCGGCCTGCGCACTTCTTCGAAACGTTGCAAGGCCATGCTTACGTCAGTGGTTTCGTCGAAACCTTGCTTCAACGCGATTGCGTCTTCCAATGCCAACTTTGTTCCCGATCCGATTGAGAAATGCGCCGTGTGCAAAGCATCGCCGAGCAACGCGACGTTCTCGAAACTCCATCGCCCGTTCTTCACTAAGACAAAGTTAATCCATTTCGAATTATTTGAAAGCAGCGGATGGCCTTTCAAGTCAGGTGCGAACACAACAGTGAGATAAGCGCGTGTTTCTTCATCCGATTTTTCGGCAAAGCCAGCATTAGTCCATGTCTGCGGATCACATTCGACTATGAAGGTGCTGGTAGTCTGGTCGAACTTATAGGAGTGCGCCGCGAAGACACCAGCGGGCGTTTCCCGAAAGGTGAGCGTCAGTCCATGAAATAGCCGGTTAGTGCCGTACCAGATGTATTTGTTGGGGCGCGAGCTGAGATCGGGTTGAAAGCATTGTTTGAAACTTTCGCGCACCAGACTGTTGACGCCATCAGCACCGATGAGCAGGTCGGAGTCCAGCCTGAGTGCATTAACATCAGCAATCTCGCGGTGAAAGTTAACTGAGACGCGAAGTTCTTCACATCGCCGTTGCAGGATTTTCAGCAGGCGCAGGCGGGCGATGCCGGAAAAACTATTGCCGTGAATCGATATCTTCTGTCCGCAATGGACCACATCGACGTTGTCCCAGGCTTCAAAGTCGCGGGTGATTTCCGCGTGCGACGATTCATCCGCCTGGCGCAGAGCCGCAAGTGTCTTTCCGGAAAACACCACTCCCCAGCCGAACGTATCGTCGGGCCCGTTGCGCTCGTAAATTGCAATTTCGTGTGTGCTGCGGGCGCGCTTCATGAGGATGGCGAAGTACATGCCGGCCGGCCCGCCGCCGATGATGTTGATTTTCATGCTCGCAAATCATCCAACACCGCGCCCAACCTTTGCACTCCTTCATTGAACAGTTCCGGCTCGGCGCACATGCCGATGCGAAAGTGCTGTGGCGATTCGAAGAAACGACCGGGCACTACGGAGGTGTCATACTTCTCATGCAATAGATCACAGAGATCCTCAACACGACCTTTCATCAGCCAGGGAAAAGACGTGGTGCCTGAGTTAGTTCGTACCACCCTGAGTTCCTCACGCGAGTCGAAGAACTCGCTGAGCACTGCGCGGTTGCTCTCCAGGATCTTTTTGGCTCGGGTAATGAACTTTGGCAGTTTCGCGAGGGCAATCACACTGAGCCGTTCGGCAGGCTGAGGCCCAACGGCGCCGAATAGATCATTCAGGAAGCGCATTTGTTGCGCCAATTCAGGCTCAGCTAAGATCCAGCCACAGCGCAAACCGCTCAATCCATAACCTTTCGTCAGACTGCTGGTGGCGATGAACTCCGGCCCCAGATGAACTGAAGACCGCGGCGCAGCTTCGAACATCGCCTCCAGATAAACTTCGTCTACCAGCACTCGGGCGCCAACGCTGCGCGCCAACTCGCCGATTCGCCGCAGCGTTTCGTCATCCACCAGCGCGCTGCTGGGATTGTGCAGATTGGTCAGTACGATCAAACGCGTGCGCTCAGTGATCTGTCGTGCTATCGCGTCCACATCAACGCGAAAGTTATTTTCAAACGACCGCGGAAAGCGCTTAATCTCTGCGCCGAAATATTGTGCGACGGCCAGAATCGGCTCGTATGTCGGTTGTTCGATCAGAACTTCGTCGCCGTGTGCCAGCGCCGCGGCCATCGCCAAATGATTCGCCATCGAAGTGCCGCCGGAAATGGTTACAACGCGCTCCCGCGAAACCCCACAATGAGACGCCAGCCCGTCGATCAGGGGACCATAGCCATAAGCGTTGTCACCGTTCAGATCGAGATCTTCAATGCTCGCTTCCAGATCAGTGAACGGCAGATTGAGGATGCCGCTCAAAGCGAGATCGTATTTCACTTTCGGGCGAGTCTTGGCCCACTGCATGTATGTGGATTGCGTGTTCATATCTTGATTCTGAAATCCTGAATCTCAAATCCGGCAACTGCGCCCTGCCTCACGGTCGGGCTAGTGCCCCGTTTTTTCACTAGAGACGCCTCTGCGCTTTCGTAGCCGAGCCCAGACCAAATACGCCGGCAAACCGGCCATCATGATACCGAAACTGACGGCGCTGTTGCGTGGCTCCTTGTAGATCACACTGAACGTTATGACACAGCACGCGGCAATAAAGAAAACTGTTGTGAAGGGATGACCCGGAATGCGAAAAAAGTCAGTTTCACCGCGCGCGCGTTGACGTCTCCTGAACACAAACACGCATACCGCCGTCAGGGCAAAGAACACCACGTCTACCGACACGACATAGTTCAAGATTTGTTCGAACCGACTGGCGATCAGCGCGATGACGATTGCGAGACCGCCTTGCAGCGCTATTGCGAAGGCCGGTACGCGAGCGCGGTTCAACCAGGCGAGCCGTTTGAAGAAGAGCCCGTCCTCAGCCATCGCAAAATAGACGCGCGGCGCCGTTAGCATGCTCTGACTCAAAAATCCGATCGTGGAAATGGCGATGCCGGCCGCGAGAAACCGTCCGCCTCTTTCACCCAGCGCCAAACGCATCACCGCGGACGCCGGGGTTTTCGTCTGCGCCAAATCCTGGGCGCCGAGCGCGTGCACGCAAACATAGTTCACTGAAAGATAAACCACGATCACGCCCATCACGCCGAACAACAGACCGCGTGGCAGGTTCCGGCGCGGCTCGCGTACTTCACCGGCGACGAAGCAGGCCGTCTGCCAACCGCCGTACGCAAATTGCGCCGGAATCAGGGCGGCGCCAAACGCGATTAGCAAATGCAAAAGTGTTGATGACGAGGTAGCCGTCGTTATTGCTTCTGTCTTTGTCGGGCCGGCGACCGTCAATCCGAATCCCACCAGCGCCGCAATCGCAACCAACTTCAAAATCATGAATATGTTCTGGGTGACACTGCCGGCGCGCACGCCAATACAATTTATGATCGTAAGCAAAGCCAGAGCGATTGAAGCCAGCAGCGCCGCGCGAAAGTCCGTGACTCGTCTGCCTGCTAATTCAAAGACATGGTTGGCGAAGATGAGCGCGACCGCGGCCATGCCGCCGGTTTGAATCACAAATAACAGGCTCCAGCCGTAGCCAAAAGCCACCAGCGGATGCAGGGCGTCGCGGAGATAAATGTATTGTCCACCGGATTCATGGCTCTGCGATGAGAGTTCCGCGTAGATGAAGGCGCCGGCCAGCGCAATCAAACCGCCGACGGCCCATGCTCCCAGAATGAGTAGAGGCGTGTGTACCTGCTGCGCGACAACATAAGGATTTGAGAAGATGCCCGCGCCGATGATCCCGCCCATCACGATCATCGTGGCGTCAAAGAGGCCGAGACGACGGGCCAGGGGTGAATCAGATGAAGGTATTTTGCTCACTCTTTCAAGAGTTGATTGGCGATCACCAGCTTTTGAATTTCTGAAGTGCCTTCGTAAATGCGCAGCGCGCGCACGTCGCGATAGAGCCGCTCGACAACTGTGCCGCGTACCAGCCCGCTGCCCCCGTGAATCTGCACTGCCTGATCGACGATTCGTCCGGCGGCTTCGGTGGCGAAGAGTTTTGCCTCGCTCGCTGCTCGTGTTGAGCCTTCAGCACTCGAGTCTTTCAGATAGGCAGCGCGATAAACGAGCAAGCGCGCGGCGTCCAGTTCAGTTGCCATGTCCGCCAGCTTTTCCTGAATCAATTGATGGCCGGAAAGCGCGCGCCCGAATTGTTCGCGCGACTTGGCGTGCAGAAGGCTTTCATCCAGGGCGCGCCGCGCCATGCCACACGCGGCCGCGCCGACGCTGGCGCGAAAAAGATCGAGGGTCTGGAGGCTGAGTCGCAAACCGTCTCCGGGCGAGCCAATCATGTCTTCGGCGGGTACCTTGCAGTCTTTGAATTCCAACTCACCGATCGGATGCGGCGCGATCATTTCGGTGCGATCCGCCACCCTGAAACCCGGCATCCGCGCGGACACAACAAAGGCTGAAATCTCTGCGCGTCCGTCGTCACGCGTGCCCGTGCGCGCAAAGACAGTGTAGAAGTCGGCCACGCCGGCGTTTGAGATAAAGCGCTTGCGGCCGTCGATGATGTACGAATCATCTTCGCGGCGGGCCGTGGTCTTGAGTCCTGCCACGTCTGAGCCGGCGTCCGGTTCAGTCAGAGCAAAAGCCGCGATCGCTTTTCCGTTCGCCGCGCGGGCCAGCCAGAAATCGCGTACGTGTTCAGTGGCGGCAAGACTGATCGCATACGTGCCCAGGCCCTGCATCACGAAAGCAAGATCGGCGAGCGATGATGAGTACGATAGCGTTTCGCGAATTATGCAAAACGAGCGCAGGTCGAACGGCTGACCCGGCGAAGCGACGGCATAGCGCAGCAGGTCAGCTTCAAACAGCAGCATGACGTAACCGCGCAAGGACTCGTCAACGTCTCCTTCATCGTCGCCGGCGCGCACTTCGACTTCACGCTCGGCAAACTCGGCGACGCGGGCCGCGAGCGCGCGGTGATCAGCGGAGAAGAACGGAGTTGTTTCTATGAAGGAATCCATTACTATCATTCTCAAGTAGTCGCTGGGAGCGCGGACGTCCCGTCCGCACAGGCGCCAACGGCGCTTTTATTGCCAAGCTTTTGAAATAGCATTTTCGCGCTGCGCGCTCAATGCGGACGGGACGTCCGCGCTCCCAGGGATTACTTAAACTTTGCCGGCCGTTTCTCTAAGAACGCCGCGTGCGCTTCGCCAAAGTCCGGCGTCTGCATGCAGAGGGCCTGGGCGACGGCTTCGGCTTCCAGCGCGCTCCCAAATCCCATGTGCATTTCGCGATTCAGCATTTCTTTTGTTTTCGCCAAGCCCAGGGCCGGGCCGCGCGCCAGCTTCTCTGCGAACTCGCGCGTGGCGCTTTCCAACTGATCACGCGGCACGACGCGATTGTAGAGTCCGATTCTTTCGGCCTCTGAAGCTGAAATGAAATCTCCGGTCATTAATAACTCAGTCGCTTTCGCCAATCCTACGACGCGCGGCAGCAAATAAGTCGCGCCCATGTCCGTGCCCGCCAGGCCTACTTTCACAAAGATGAAGGCAATCTTCGCTTCTTCAGCTGCGATCCGAATGTCGGAAGCGAGCGCGATGCAAGCGCCGGCGCCGGCAGTAGTGCCATTCAAACTGGCGATGATTGGTTTCGGCAGCGCGCGCATGTTGTGAATCAATTCGCACGTCAGCCGGGTGAAATCCAAAAGGCCTGCCGCATCGCGGCCCTGCAACTCGCCGATGATGTCGCGCACGTCGCCGCCCGAACAGAAGGCGCGGCCCGCACCGGTAATCACCACTACGCGGACGTCTCTCTCATCGCGGAGGGCAGCGAAGAAGTCAGTCAGTTCGCGATAGACTTCGAAACTAATCGCATTCAAACGTTCCGGGCGATTGAGTGTGATCGTCGCAATACCTTCGTGCTTTTGGTAAAGAAAGGTTTTCGGGTTCATCACTTCAAATTTGCTCCGTCGCTAGTTATCAATGCGTTCCTCCTGGAACAATATCTTCGCCGGCAACGCTCCGGCTCTCAGCACTAACGCAAGATCTTCCGCGCTTTGTTTGGTGAAGCGGCCGTCTATCACTCCCTGATCATAGATCTGCGACTTGATATAGGCGACTGACTTCACCTCGTCGTTGAGCACCACTCCCATATATTCGTTGATGTTCGCTCCGGTCCACGCCCCAAACTTTTCGGCGCCGGTCTTATTAAGCGAGAATGCGATTTGATAGTCCGACCCGTTGGCCTGGAATGGTACGGCTTGAGCATCCTTGAGTTCGTTGCCATTGACGATTGCCGGCAACTCCACCACCACCCATTTATTCACTGCGCCAGGGGCGGCTTCGCGATTGGTGTAAGGCAAGATCCGGCGGTTCGGTGGTATGGTTCCGTTACTGTTCAATGACGCGAGGGCCTCGTCATTTGTCGCGTAGGTCTGAACCGGCGACGGACTGCCCGGGCTGATGACGTGCGTCAGCTCAAGCTTGCCGCCGGTTGAAATCAGGGCCTTGAGGCGTTCAGGATCTTCGACTTTTGGGAGGTCCAGGAGGATTTGCCCGTTGCTTTGAGGTGTAATCCGAAACTTCGCCACTCCGAATGCGTCAAGTCTTCGTTCGATCACATCGGCTGCCTGTTTTGTCGCGGCGGCCAGATCCGGTGTACTCGGATCGACCGCCAGTACCAGATGCCAGTTCAAAGGCGCTCGGCGCGCGTATATGACTAATGCGCCCACGACAGCTCCCGCGCCAAACAGGAAGATAAGAAATCCGATCACGAGCCACGGCAGAATGTTTCTCTTTCGCGCCGTCGTGATGGTGCTTACGCGCGATGTGCCGTCGTTGATTGGTGCAGCAACCGGTGTGAGTGGCTGCTTGATCGTGGGGATGGGTTCAACAGACGCTGGCATGACGAGCGTAGGCGGAACTGGTTCCCCAGGCGACATCTCAGTCAGGTTGCTGCCGTCGTCGAGACAGAAGCGCAGAGCGTCCTCGTTATAGACTCGGCTGCAAATGGGGCAACGTTTCATTTCAGAACTGCCGTCCCTTCAATTTCCACTTTAGCGGCGTCTTCCAGCAAGCTCTTAACTTCCACCAGCACCATTGCCGGAAAATGCTTGCCCATGCGGGCGCGATAGCGCTCGCCGATCTCTTTCATACGTGTTTTGTATTCGTTCTTATCGGTAACATAGATCACCAACCGCGCGATCTGTTCCGGCTTGCCGTCTGCTTCGATCACTACGGAAATCACGTTCGCGAGTGCGCGATCGAATTGTTCGACCAGATCCGCGCTGACGAGTTTTTGATTCTGGTCCCAACCGATCTGGCCCGCGATGAAAAGCAGACGCCCGCCGGCTTCCGTCAGGACGCCGTTGGAATAACCGTGCGGCGCGCCAAGCGATTCAGGATTGATAAAAGTGAAAGACATCAGGTTTTTCTTTGTGCACGCTCTGTGGCTCTCTGTGCCTCTGTGGTGAAGCAGCGATCGTTTACCACAGAGACACGGAGGAAGCACAGAGATCACACAGAGACTTGCGCGATCTCCAACTGGTTCCCACCCGGATCGCGCACATAGAAGCGCGGCGAACCCGGAACCGGGCGTGGGTCGGGAATAATCTGCACGCCTGCCTCGCGAAATTTCTTTTCCGCGGCGCTCAGATCGTCAACGGTTAAGCAGACGTGACGCGAACTGGCAGTGTTGTCGGACTGATCGTCGATCGACAGGTGCAACTGCGTCGCACCGATCTGGTACCACGCGCCGCTCTGGCGCGACGCGGCCGGCTTTGGCACCTGTTTCAGACCAAGCACCGAGCGGTAGAATTCTTTCGCCGCCGCTTCGAGCTCAGCAGAGACCGTCACGTTTACATGATGAAGTGCAGTGACCATTAATCTATTGTCCACGTTTTCGCTTTC
>WNFJ01098569.1_pt2 | contig 23282 bp, 18 predicted proteins | sample 5400461 | NCBI WGS metagenome assembly WNFJ01 (sample SAMN13153349, study PRJNA577476) | soil metagenome | isolation source: 115 cm saprolite on Douglas fir-dominated hillslope | place: USA:California | collected 2013-09-17
GCGGCCGACGACGTTGCATTCGCCTTTGCGCAGTTCGCCGACCTCAAGTCGATCTACACCCTCGGCCATTCGTCCGGCGTCGCCGACCTCGCCGTACGCGCTGCGGAGGGCGCGGGGCTGCCCGCAGACACCGTGCGCGATCTGCGCCACGCGGCGCTACTGCACGACATCGGGCGCGTGAGCGTCCCCAACGGGATTTGGGACAAACCCGATCGGCTGGGCGTGACGGAGTGGGAACGCGTCCGCCTGCACGCGTATTACACCGAACGCATCGTGCTGCGGGCGCCCGCGTGGAGCCGCGCCGCACGCATCGCCGCAGCGGCGCACGAGCGCCTGGATGCAAGTGGCTATCACCGCGCGGTGCCGGCGACGTTGCTCGCGCGCCCGGAGCGCATCCTCGCCGCGGCCGACGTTCTCCACGCGCTGCTCGAGCCCAGACCGCACAGGCCCGCGCGTAGCCTCGATGACGCGTGCAAGGTCCTTCAGGCGGAGAGCCGCGCGGGAAGGCTCGATGCGGACGCGGTCGCGGCGGTCCTCGAGGCGGCGGGGGCACGAGCGCGCCGCGATCGACGCGCCTGGCCGCGTGGGCTGAGCGATCGCGAGGTCGAGGTCTTGCGCCTGGTCGCGCGCGGAAAGTCGAACCGTGAAATCGGCGCCTTGCTGGCGATCTCGCCGCGCACGGTGCAGAATCATGTTGCGCACGTCTACGACAAGGTCGGCGTTTACAGTCGCGCAGGGGCCGCGCTGTTCGTGACCGAACAGGGGCTGCTCGACTGAGCCGGCCGGTCAGCCGACGAGGCGAGTTCGTGCGGGGCACACGAGTTCCCGGCTACCAGAGGGCGTAGTAGACAAGCCGCCAGGCGCACGCGGATGGCCCCTTGGGTTCGCGCTGCTTCACCCATCGCGGCCTTCCGTGCGGAACGCTACGATGGCTGCGTGCATGCGCTCACGCTCACGTTCGCCGAGGGCGCCGATCTGCGCGGGTTCTTCGAGCAGGAGCTCTCGAAAGGGCGCGCTTTCGTGCCGGATGAAACGGGAGTGAGCGAGTTCGACACGTGCGAACTGGTTCTCGAGTACGCGGGGCGTACGCACACGCTTCGCGCGGAGGCGGTCTTCGTGAAGGCCGAGGGTCCCCGATGCGGGGTCGGCTTGCAACTCGCACCCCTCGACGCTGCCGCAATGGCGGAGCTCCACGCGTTCGTCAGCGGAGCGTTCAGCGACGAATCGCCGACCCAACCAGCAATCCAACCGACAGAGGACGGGGGCGAGCCGATGCAAGACGCGCTCGAGCCGATGCAAGACGCGCTCGAGCCGACGCAAGATGCGCTCGAGCCGATGCAAGACGCGCTCGAACTGACGCAAGACGCGCTCGAGCCGATGCAAGACGCGCCCGGGAGGGGAGGAGCCCCGACTTTGCACGAGAGGATTCGCACGCTCTCCCCGGTCGCGCAGCAGCGGACCGCGGTCAGCGGCACGCTGCCCGAGCGCGTAGTGCTCGAGCGCCTGTTCGGCCCCAACGTGTGGGAGGCGTTGCTTTCGAACCCCCGCCTCACCATCCCGGAAGTGACGACCATCGCGCGCAAAGGCACCGTACCGCGCCCGCTCATCGAGAGCCTCGCCAGCCATCCGTCGTGGCTTGCAGCGCCCGAGGTTCAGCGCGCACTGCTCTCGAACCCCCGGTCGACGCCCACGGTTGTCAACAAGGTGCTGCGGACCATGGCGCGCAATGACCTCTTGCTCGTCCAACGACAGAGCGCGTACCCGCACGCGGTGCGAGCGGCCGCGAAGAAGATACTCGGCTAGCTATAGCTAAGCGTGGCTGGCCTGCGCCAGCGCGGTGCGATCGATCTCGTTCGATACGATCGTGATGGCGTCCTCGGCGTGCAAGCTCACGGGGCCGACGCGAATCGAACGGGCACCGATCGCCGCAAGGCATGCGCGCGTCGCATCGTCGAACCCCCGATGGTCGCCGACGAAGAAAACGATATCGTCACAGCCCAACTCCTTCGAATCGCGCACGTCCGGCCCGCTCTCATCGAGAATGTATGCTGTCGCGCAGCCAAGGTCGGCGATCACGTCGGCGAGACCGCCGCGCGAAATCGCGATGCCCGCCTTCACTTCAACGAAGCCATGCGCAAGGGTGCTCGCACCGCCCGCGCCAAGAACCTTTTTCACGAGCGTCGCGAGGCTACGTTCGTCGGGCCGGACAAATTTCGCCAGAGCGCCGTCGAACCGCAAGACGCGCGGCGCATGCCGCCCTCCCAGAAGCACGAGGTACACCACGACGTCCCGCCGGAGGCCATGCGACACGAGAAGCGCCGCCCGGACGCAGCGTAGGAGCACATCGAGGCGACCGCTCGAGCCGGGAAGGTCATCCAAGGAAAAATCGTTCGACGCGCTCGCTTGCTGGCCTATAACGACGAAACGGCGCACCAGCGGCGCCATAGCACAGTGAGCATTTGCGCTCGGCTGTTCGGGGCCGCGGGCCCTCATGAGAGGTCGCCGCACAAGGATCGCCTTGCTCTTGTCGCGGGGCTGAGTCAAGGTGCCTTTTGTGAGCCTTTGCGCGATCTGCAAACGCCAGATCATAGGAGAGGGCGGCGACGTCAAGGTGTGCGTCGTCGACCCTGTCGAAGGCTGCCTCGTGCTCTGCGCAGAGTGCTTTCGCCGCGATCCTCGGCGCGCAGCGTGGACGGCGCACGATCCGCGCCTCCTGGGGCCCAGTTCCCGAAGGATGCTGACCGGCTGACTCTGTTGCCCCAGCGGTGGGGGGCTCCGGTGACCGAACCCCTCGGTACTCGTCACGCTGAGGTGGACGCGCCGTGGACCACGGCGCATGTGTTAGGTGAATCCTACCGCCACCGTGTCTGGGCGTTAACGAATCACAAATCGCATCAGGAGCACCGCGATCCCGATGCCAATCAGCAGAAATGCGATCGCCACGCCGAAGAGGAGGACAACGCTGGCTCCCCGGGTGCTGCGCGTCGATGGCGGGGCAGCGGAAGGCCCACCGGCGACGGGCGTGGCTGCCATCGGCACGGTGGCTAGCCCCGCGTTGACCCCCGGCCCCGTCGAAAGCGAAGCCTGGGCTGGGGCCTGCATGAAACGGGGCGTTCGCGGATCAAGTGTCGCAGCGGCGGCAATGTGCGGATGCGATGGCGCCGCTCCCTGAAGCACGGCCTGCATTGCGCCGGCGAATTCGGCCGCGCTGTGGAAACGCTCGTCCGGGCGCTTGGCGAGCGCGCGCGCGATGATTTGCTCGAGCGAGGCGGGGAACGTCTTTCCCGGCACTCGCTGATTGAGCGCGACTGGCTTGCCCGTCACGTGGAGCTGGATGAAGTCCATTGCGCTCTTTGCGTCGAAAGGCAGCTTGCCCGTGAGCACTTCGTAAAGGATGACCGCAAGCGAGTAGATGTCGCTCGCAGGGGTAAGCGTCTTTCCTTGCGCCTGCTCGGGACTCATGAACTCCGGCGTCCCAAAGACCATCCCCTCTTGCGTGAGGATGACCGAACCCGGTCGCATCTGGCGCTCGCCGATTTTGGCCAATCCGAAGTCGAGAACCTTCGCGAAGTCGCGCAAACCCGCGCTTTGAACGAGAAAGATATTTTCGGGCTTCAGATCCCGATGGATGATGCCCGCGCCGTGGGCCTCCTCGAGTGCGCCCGATGCTTGAATGAGGATGGGAAGGGCCCGCTCGACGGGGAAGGGCCCCTCCGAGCGCACCGTCTGATTAAGATTCTTGCCTTCGAGAAACTCCATGATGATGTAGAACGAACCGTCGTCGAGCTCTCCGTACAGAAACACCTTGACGGTGTTCGGGTGGGTGAGCTGGCTCATTGCGCGGGCTTCTCGGCGAAAGCGCGAGACAAGGTCCTTTCGATTCGCGAGCTTTGGATGGAGGATTTTGACTCCCACCATCCGATTCATCTCGCGCTGCATAGCCTTGTAGACGGCACCCATACCCCCCGACCCAATCTTCTGGAGGATCTGGAACTGACCATTCAGGATGTCGCGTCCGATAAACGGGTCCTGCGGTCTCATGGGCTCAGCGGACAGTGGTATCATGGGTCGGCTCTCGGCATCATCGGTCAGCATGGTCCTCTTGCAGTCCACGCTTCTCGTCCGCGCCGGGTTCCGTCACGCTTTCCCAGAACGGGGGATCAGCGACAGCGCTCTCGCCGCGGCGCTGGAACTTTCGGATGCCAGCCACATCGCGCGGGCCAAACAGGTGCACGGAGCAAACTCCCTTGAGGCGTTCGAGAGCCACGTCAATGCGGAGGCCGACGCTATCGTTGCACGTGCCGCGGGCGGCCCGGTCGCCGTGGGCGTGCGTGTCGCCGATTGCGTGCCCGTGCTCGTCGCGGACGAGGCGAGCGGCGATGCAGCGGCCATCCACGCGGGTTGGCGGGGGCTTGTAGCCGGGGTTGTGCATTCGGCGCTGGAGAAGCTGCGAGAAGGGCTCGACCGGCGCGCCCTCATCGCTGCGATTGGGCCGTGCATTGGTCCCTGCTGCTTCGAAGTGGGCGACGATGTCGCCGACGCTATCGCGCGGGCATCCGACGGGGAGGTGATCGTCCGACGTCCAGGGGAAAAGACATGCGTCGATCTCCGTGCCGCTATGCACGTTCAGCTTCTGCGCCACGGACTCGTGCGTGGGCAGATCGACGACGTGCTCGGCTGCACGAAGCATGAGCCCGAGCGATTTCACTCCTTCCGGCGCGATGGAAAGGAAAGCGGCCGGATGCTTGCCGCGATTGCGGCGCGACGGCGCTGATGGTCGCCCAGGGCGGCCCCCATCCGCGTGGGTTCGGGACCCACGCGACAAACCTGGGGCGGGACCCACGCGACAAGCCTGGGGCGGCCCCAAACGACAAACCTGGGGCGGGGTGTATTGTCCTCGCATGATGCAAGGCGCTCTCGACGACATCAGCAAAGCCATTGGCAACACGCCCATCGTCCGCCTTAGTCGCGTGACCGCCGGGCTCGATGTCGAGATCTACGTCAAATGCGAGTTTCTCAACCCGGGCGGCAGCCACAAGGATCGACTCGCGACCAACATGCTCCGGCGCGCGGAAGAAGAGGGGCTCCGGCCAAGCGGTACGATTGTCGAAGCGACAAGCGGAAACACGGGCGCTTCTCTCGCGTTGCTGGCCGCCCTTCGGGGCTATCGCTGCGTCTTTGTCATGCCCGACAAGATGAGCCAGGAGAAGATTGCCCACTTACGCGCGTTCGGCGCCAAAGTCGTTGTTTGCCCCACGGCGGTCGAGCCGGACGACCCGCGTAGCTATTATCAAGTCGCGCAGCGCATCGCTCGGGAAACGCCCAACTGTTTCTACGCGAATCAGTATCACAACCCGGCGAACCCCGAAGCGCACTACCTGTCGACCGGTCCGGAGATTTGGCGACAGACCGCGGGGGACTTCGAGGTCTTCTGCGCGGGCATGGGCACCGGCGGGACGCTGAGCGGAACCGGCAAGTATCTGCGCGAAAAAAAGGCGAGCATCAAGATCGTCGGCATCGATCCCGTAGGCTCGCTCTACTACGACTTTGTAAAGAGCGGACGCATCACCAAACCTTTCTCCTACAAAGTCGAAGGCATCGGCGAGGACTTCTTTCCCACGACGATGAACCTCGGCATCCTGGACGACGACGTGCGGGGCGACGACAAGGAATGTTTTCTCATGACCCGCGACCTTACCCGCCTGGAGGGCCTATTCGTCGGGGGATCGGGGGGGGCCGCCGTGGCGGGCGCGATCAAATACGGGCATTCGCTCATGGCCCGCGGCCAGGCTCGTGCTGGCGACCGCCCCGCGCGCATTCTCGTGTTCCTTGCCGATGCCGGGCACAAGTATCTCTCCAAGATTTTCAATGACGACTGGATGCGCGACAACGGGTTTTTGGACGACTCGCCGGGACACGGCACGGTGCGCGACGTCATCACGAGCCGCGATCAAAGGCCGCTCATCACCGCGCGTCCGACCGCGTCGTTGCGCGAAGTGATTGCGCAGATGAAGGGGCTGGGCATCAGCCAGCTCCCGGTCGTCGATAGCGGCAAGCTTTGTGGAATCGTTGCCGAAGTAGACCTCTTGCGGGCGCTCGTTTCCGGCAACAAGACCCTCGATGGCGCCATCTCCGACTTGATGGAAGACGAGTACGCGACAGTGACGCCGAACACGAAGGTCGAACTTCTCCAGGCCGTTTTGGCCGACGCCAAGGTTGCCATTGTCGAGGACGGCGACCAAGTCGTCGGCATCGTGACCAAAATTGACCTCATCGACTTTCTCGCAAAACGAACGTCAAAAGCATCCTCTCCTCCGCCAAAGCCCTGAGGAGGGTAGTATGGCACTTCGCCCTTCCCGGAATCGAGACCGCGGTCGCGTGCTCGTCGTCGACGATGAGCCCATGATGGTGCGCGCAATTCTGCGGCTCTTGGAGGGCGACCACGAGGTAGTCGCAACGACCGACCCGGTCGACGCCGTCGCAGGGCTGCGGCAAGGGCTGCGGTTCGACGCAATCCTGTGCGATCTCATGATGCCGACGATGTCGGGCATGGATGTGTACGATGCGATTCGCAAGATCGAGCCCGACCAGGCGCGACGGATGGTTTTCATGACGGGCGGAGCTTTCACGCCCACGGTGCTCGCGTTTCTGGAGTCCGTCGAGAATGCGCGAATCGAGAAACCGCTAGAGCGCTCAACGCTGCGCGCTCTGGTTCGCGCGCAAGTAGGGTCAAGGCGCTTCACGCCTTAACCCAGCGCTGCATCTCCGCGTCAAACCCGCCCATGTCGACGGCACGCGCCCAATCCAGCCGCAGGCCGGCGCGAGCGGCCACCTCGCGCGTTCGCCGAGGCGACGGCGCGATCCAGACGAGCCGTCCCGCGGGACCGAGGGCGGTAGCCGTGTTGGCAACGAAGCGATCCAACATTTCGGCGAGACCGGCGATGCGCGAAGCCCGTCGTCCCATGGGAGGATTGGTCACGACAAGGGTTACTCCTTGGGGCGCGGTGGCGATTGCGTCTGCGACCTGAAGGTCTGCCTGCAGTCCCGCGGCCGTGAGGTTCTTGGCCGCGATCTCCAACGCGTTCTGGTCCAAGTCGCTGCCCAGAAGCGCTCGGTAGGGCCCCAAGAGGGCACGCTCGATGAGCTCCGCCCCCGATCCCACGAACGGATCCCAGACCACGTCGTCTTGGCGCACGCCCGACACGCGCGCCAACGCTGCCGCTATCGTCGGATGCGACGCTGCCGGTACGTCTCCCAAGCGCCACGCAAAGCGGGGATCCGCGAACGCGCGCGGTGCAATGGCGACCGTGACGATACGATGCGAGATCGCCACGACGATCTCCCATGTCGATCGGGTGGGGTCGTTGATCAATTCCGGCGCAGTCTGTGCGATGGCGCGCGCCGCGTCCCAGGTTGCAGCGCGTCGATGACCCCCTGCCGCCCATGCGATCCGATAGCGCACCGGACCCGGCGTCCAGTGGCTGAAGATATGGCGCGCCGGTTCGCTCGCAACCGCGCGAGCCATCGCATCCGAAACCGTCTCGCCGTCGCGTGTCCATTCGGCCGGCAAGACGAACCGAAAGCCAGTCATCGTTCGAGCCGCAAAGACCGACGACAATGGGCCAACGAGCTGTGCCGTCACGCGGCCGGGACCGCTCACGCGCGAGCCCTCCACCCCGGCCGCCCCCCCGAGCTCTTCGGCGAGCAGATCCTCGAGCCCGCGACGCGCGAAGGCCACAATGTCGGTCGGCCGTTCCGGCGACCGAGTCAGGTCGATCGTCGTGCCGGAGCCGCGCGATGCCGTTCGCTCGATCATCATCAGCGCCCGCCCGGCGATTCGCGAGAGTTCCGGATCCCCTGCGCTCAATGCATCGCGAAGCGTCGACAAGGAACGCAGTGACCCCGCCTTCCCAAGCGACGCAGCGATCGAGCGGCGCATCTCCGGACGCTTGTCCTTTTCCCAAGCGCCAAGGAGCGCGTCTTCCACGCCCGGGGCGCGCGCACGACCCAGGGCAATCGCGGCGTTGCGTCGGGTCTTTGCGTCGCTGTCGTCAAGCGACGCGATGAGGAGCGAAACGCCTTCCGGACCTTGACCGTCGCTGACGAGGCGGCCAGTCGCCCGGACCAAGCCCGCCCGAAGAGGCGCATTGGCCGTCTCGAAGCGCGTGCGAAGCGTTCTCAACGCGGCGACGCCAACGCGCGCAATGGCACGCTCCGCCGGCTTGCCAAGCGTCTCATCGCTCAGCATTTCGACGAGGAGGTCGACCTCTCGAACGCCGGGCGTAAAGCCGGGATCGCGTACGAGCTCGGCGAGCTCGTCGCGCGTACGCTTTTTGGCGCGCTTGCTTGGTTCGTCCACCACCGAGCAGGACGGTAGCACCCGCGCAGCCCGACTCGGTCCCGCAGGGGGGTGAGGTTTCACGGCGGGGTCCCTTACGTTCTCCTTTGTCATGCCCAGCTCTCGATCGCACCGTGAGGCTGTGGCCGCCATCGCGTCCGCGGCGCTCGCTACCGCGCCGCTTTGGGCGTGCGGCGACCTCATCATCCCCAGCAACGGCCCCGAGGCGACTTCCGATTCGGGAGTTAGCGATGGCGGCTCCGCCGCCAACAGTGCTGACGCCGTATCCATGGACGCGAGGCCTCCCGCAAACTGCGACGCTGGGACCCATCCGGTGGCCCTCTCTTGCACTGGCCTCTACTCGGACTGGACGCAGCTTATTTTGTCGCCGGACGTTCAGCCTTATCAGCCAGGCGCAACGGCGTGGGCGGATGGAGCGGATTCATCGCGATGGATCTGGCTGCCTCCGGGGCAAAAGATTGACACGAGCGATCCGAACAATTGGTCTTTTCCGCCAGGCACCAAGGTTTGGCAGGAAATGCGTCTCCTGGGGCGTCGCATCGAGACACGCTTTTCATGGAAGATATCGGCGACGCTTTGGTTTCGCACGACCTATGCGTGGACGGAAGACGAAAGCGCGGCACCCGAGTTGACCGCTGGCTTGCCGAACGCCCGAGGCCTGCCCTACCAGATTCCCTCGGTTAGCGACTGCGAGAAGTGCCACAACGGCGAAAGCGACTTTGTGCTGGGCTTTGAAGTCGTGGGGCTCGCCATGCAGCAGTCCTCGGGGCTCAATCTGCAGTCACTCATGCAACGTGGCCTGCTCTCGAACCCGCCGAGCACCGCCCCGTCGATTCCAGGTGACGCGACAACGGCGGGATCGCTCGCTTACCTGCACGCCAACTGCGGAACGTCTTGCCACAACCCCAACCTCAACGCGAGCGCCGGCCAAACGGGCCTCTGGCTCAAGCTGGTCGTCGACACGACCGGCGCACTGCCATCCAGTGCCAGTCAGACAAGCACTTGGACCACCTCGTACAAGGTGCCCAGCAACTTTACCCCGAGTGGCTACGATGCCGGCGGCTTCTGGCGCATAAGGCCTGGAGACGTCGCCCGCAGCATGGCCGCGATGGATCGTCGCAGATGCCACCCATCGACACACACGTCTCAGACAGAGACAACATCCAACTCCTAAACCAGTGGGTGATGTCGCTCCCGCCGTGACCCGCGAAGGGTGCCCAAGAGACAAGGTCGAGAGACTTCACAGGGTCTCTCGTGTCCTGGCGGTTTTCTTTCCCATCGCCCAGAACTGGGTTTCTCGAGACAAGTGGAATGCACGCCAAAAAAACGCTACAGGTCGAGCGCCTTGCCGACTCCGTCTCAGGTTGCACTCTTGTGGGCCGGTGCCATCGGTTTGACCGTTTCATCGGGGTGCCGTGACTCAAGCGCAAACGGCGGCGTAGCTGCGGCGCGTTCGGCTGAAACGGCGCAGGCCGCCGCGCAACCGGAACCGACATTGCCGGGAGTCGACATCAGTGCGATGACGCCGCGCGAGCGTCGCGAGTGGGGGTCTCTCGTACGAGAGCTGCTTGCGCCGTGCCCGACGGTCCCCGTCTCTGTGGCTCAATGCCTCCAGGACGGCCGGCCGTGCACCACCTGTCTCCAAGCGGCCAAGTGGATTACGCGGGTAGTGCGAGACGGGGCATCGGGAGAGCAGGTCCGGCGCGCGTACTCACAGAGGTTCGACCCGGCGGGCGTGAAGGTTCTCCCGGTCGACGGGTCGCCAACGAACGGACCGGAGAACGCGCCCGTCACTCTCGTAGAGTTCGCTGACTTTGAATGCCCCCACTGTCGCGAAGCCGTGCCGCTCATCGATGCGGTACTCGCTGCGCATCCCGGCAAGGTGCGACTCGTGTACAAGAGCTACACGCTCTCTGCGCACGCGCACGGTGAACCCGCCGCACGCGCGGCCTTCGCGGCCGCTCTTCAGGGAAAGTTCTGGGAGATGGAGCACCTCTTGTTCGAGCGACAGGAACACCTCGAAGACCAGGAGCTCGACCGATACGCACACATGGTCAAGCTCGACATCGCCAAGTGGAAGGCCGACATGGTGTCGCCGGCCACAAGGGACCGCGTTTCGCATGACCATATGCTAGGCGAAGAGCTCAAATTGAAAGGCACGCCGACGATCTACATCAATGGCCGGGAGCTCGACGCAGAGCACGATGAATCGCTTGAAGCGCGGGTCGCCGCCGAGTTGGGCGAAGCGGCGGTGGGCAACTCCAAGCCGAAATAGAGGCCTCATGCGGTTTGCGCCTGCTCTTCGTGCTGCCCTTCTCGCTGTGTTGACCACGCCGCGGCGAAGCCTCGGACCTGCCGTCGGCTTCGCGCTGTTGGCGAGCGCTTGCCGGGGCGGAGCCGCCGAAACCGTGAACCAATCGGGGGGCGACATCGAGATGGCGGGCGTCGACACGCGGGAATTCACGGCGCGCGAGAAACACGAGTTTTCTCGGTACATGCGCGAGTTTCCGGCCCCCTGTCTGGCCGTGGCTGTTCCGCTGGCGCAATGCGTCCTCGAAAAGCGCTCTTGTCGATCCTGTGTGCCGGCCGCCATTGCCGTGGCGAAGGCCGTTCGAGAAGGGATGACGCCGGAGCAGGTACGGCGCATTTACAGAGAGCGCTTCGACGCGACGTCGAAGCGGGTTATCCCGATCGACGAATCACCCTCACGAGGGCCCGAAACAGCCCCGGTTACGATCGTGGAATTCGCGGACTTTGAGTGCCCTTTCTGCCAGCACATCGCGCCTGAGCTGGATGGCATCTGGGAAAAGAGAAAGGCGGTGGTTCGATTCATCTTCAAATTCATGCCGCTGTCGATTCATCCGCACAGCGAGCTGGCCGCGCGCGCAGCGATAGCTGCCCAGAAGCAGGGCAAGTTTTGGGAGATGCATCGACAGCTCTTCGCAAGCGGCCGGCGGTTAGACCAAAGTGACCTTGAAGGCTACGCCAAAGCGATCGGGTTGGAGATGGAACGCTTCCGAGCGGACATGCAGTCGCCGGCGACCAAGGCGCACCTTGACGCGGATCGCAAAGCCGCCGACGACCTCGGCGTGAAGGCGACGCCCACTTTGTTCATCAACGGGAGGGAGTACGACCCCAAACAGCAAATGGATGGCTGGATTGACGATGAAATCGCTGCGTCCGGATCGGGAGCGTCGCCTTGAGAGCCGCGTCGCTCGACGCGTGTGGATGCTTTCCGACAGGGCGTCATTACGCCGGAATCGCGCACCTGCTGCGTGCAGTCATCCGAGGACTCGTGGAGGAGATTGCCGCCGAGACCACGTGGACCGAGCTGCCCATCGCGCTTGTCGACGTGGAGACCACCGGTAGGGACGCGTCCATGGACCGCGTCGTCGAGGTGGGAATTGCCATCGCACGCGGCGGCGAAGTCGTCGAGCGAAAGAATTGGCTCGTCAACCCCGGTCGGCCGATTCCGAAAGAGGCAAGCGACGTCCATAAGATTACTGACGAGGACGTAGCCCTTGCGCCGCCGTTTGAAGCGGTGGCCAGCGAGATTGCCACTGCCCTCGTGGGATGCGTACCCGCCGCCTACAACGCGGCCTTCGATCGGGCATTTCTCACGAACGAGGTCGCCCGTGCCGGCCTCACGGGTCATGAAGCGGTGCCGGCGCTGCAAAAAGGGGTCGAGTGGCTCGATCCGCTGGTCTGGGCGCGCGAGTTGCAGCAGGAAGAGCGCTCGCGTGCCCTTGGGGATGTCGCGGCTCGACTGGGAATTCCGCACGAGAGCGCGCACCGCGCTAGCGACGACGCCGAGGCTGCGCTCCGCGTGCTGCTCGTGCTGGGGCGAGATGCCCGGATGCCGAAGACCTACGCAGCCCTCGTTCAAGAGCAGCGGCGCCTCGCGTTGGACCAAGCGGACGAACGCCGGCTAAAGTGGCGGACGCCGGGCTAGCACCTGGTATAGTGCCCAACGCTTCGGCAGCAGAGGAGTCCCGTGACGGATAAAGCCATCATCACGCTGGGGGACACAAAGTTCGAGGCGCCGCTCATTGAGGGCACCGAGGGGGAGCGCGCACTCGACATCGGGCAGCTGCGTTCGAAAACCGGGTACGTGACACTCGACCCGGCCTTCATGAACACTGCGTCGACCAAGAGCTCGATTACCTTCATCGACGGCGACAAAGGAATCTTGCGCTACCGCGGAATCCCCATCGAAGAGCTCGCGGAGCATTCGTCGTTCGTCGAGACCGCGTATCTCCTCATCTACGGCCATCTGCCCAAGGAGGCCGCGCTCCGAGGCTGGAGGGAGAGTCTGACGCGCCACTCGCTCCTGCACGAGGACATGAAACACTTCTTCGAGGGTTTTTCGCGTACGGCGCACCCGATGGGAATGCTGAGCGCGATGGTCGCGGCGCTCTCCAGTTACTACCCGGATGCGCTTGACGCGGACAACGTGGAGCATCGCGACCTGACGATCGCGCGTCTGGTCTCCAAGGTTCGTACGATTGCCGCGTTTGCGTACAAGAAGTCGATTGGCCAGCCGTTCGTTTACCCGCAGAACTCTCTCTCGTACTGCGCAAACTTTCTGAACATGATGTTTTCCGTTCCGGCGGAGGAGTACGAGATCGATCCAGAGCTGGTTCGCGTGATGAACCTTCTTCTCATCCTGCACGCCGATCACGAGCAGAACTGCTCGACGAGCACGGTTCGCGTCGTCGGGTCAAGCAAGGCCAACCTGTTTGCATCCATCAGTGCCGGCATCTGCGCGCTTTGGGGTCCGCTGCACGGTGGCGCTAACCAAGAAGTGCTCGAGATGCTCGAGGCGATCCAGGCAGACGACGGAAACGTGAAGAAATACATCGCACTCGCCAAAGACAAGAACAGCGGTTTCAAGCTGATGGGTTTTGGGCACCGCGTGTACAAGAACTTCGATCCTCGCGCGAAAATCATCAAAGCAGCCGCCGATAAAGTGCTCGACAAGCTGGGGAAGGAGGACCCGCTGATGGACGTCGCGAAAGCCCTGGAAGAAGCGGCGCTCAAGGATCCCTATTTCGTCGAACGCAAGCTCTATCCCAACGTGGATTTCTACTCTGGAATCATCTACCGAGCGATGGGCTTTCCGACGAACATGTTCACCGTCCTCTTTGCGCTTGGCCGGCTGCCCGGCTGGATCGCACATTGGAAGGAAATGATCGAGGACACGAGCACGAAGATCGCCCGACCCCGCCAAATTTACACAGGACCGACGCTTCGCGAGTACGTGCCGATGGAGAAGCGCGATTAGTGCGCCTTTCACGGCGTTGCGCGGGTTAGGGGGGAGCGGGGCCGCTCGTACCTAGGTTTTGGCCGCGTACGACTCTAGCCACGCAGCCACGTGATGCGCTCCGCGATCCACTGCCCCGCAAGCATCCACTCAAGGGTGCCAAGGCAAAGAAATGGGCCAAATGGCAAGCGCTGCGCCATGAATCCTTCTGCGGGTGCGGTTGCGAGCGGATCCTCGCGCAAGGCGTTCTGTGCTTCCTCGTCCCCCGCAAGGGCGGCCTGTTGCAGCGCTTCGCGGTCCTCTCGCACGGCCTCTGGCTCTTCGATCTTGCCGTGAACCAGCATGAGCAGCGCGGCAACCAGACTTGCCTGCAGCGCCCCCCCAAAAAGAACGAATAGAGCTCCACGCCAGCCGTACCAGGCCCCGGCGAGCATCAGAAGCTTCGCATCGCCCAGGCCCATGCCTGGGCGACCGCGCAGCGCTTTGTAGCCAACCACTAGCGGCAGCCACACTCCAACGAACCCGAGCACGGCACCCGCCAAACCGTCGAGCCACGTGAGGTCACGCAAGCCCGGCGTTGCCAGACCGAATAGGGTCCCGCCAATCGTGATGACGTCGGGCAAGTACATGTGAGCTGCATCGATGAACGCCGCCGCCACCAGAGCCATGGCGAGGGCAAAGTTGGCGAGAAAGATGGCTGCGGCGCGCATCGCGGTCGTTTCGGGCGCAGACGTTCGAAAAAGCGCCTCGACAATCGCCAGGGCAACGACGCCACCGAGCAGTTCAACGGCGGGGTAGCGAGCGGAAATACGCGCCCCGCAGCAGCGGGCTCGGCCCCCGAGCAGAACCCAAGAGACCAAAGGAATGTTGTCGAGCGGGCTCACGCCTGCCCCGCAAGCCGGACAGTGCGACCCCGGGCGCACGACACTCATTTCGCGCGGTAGGCGATAAACGACAACGTTCACGAAACTTCCCCACAGGCAGCCCCATACGAAGGCAACCGCACGTACGGCCCACGGCGAAATACCCAGCTCGCCAAGCGTCATCTCGCTCGCAGAGTAGCAGCCAGACGTCAGCAACGCGTGACGCGAGCGCTCATCCGAGCTATCGGCGCGCGCGTTGCGATGCTTCTCGCCATCAACCCCGACCATCCGGACCCGCGCAAGGTGCGCCGGGCTGTCGAGATCTTGCGGGAGGGAGGCGTCATCGCGTACCCGACCGATACCGTTTACGGCCTCGGGTGTGATCTGACGAACAAACAGGCGATCGATCGCCTCTACGCGATAAAGCGCATGGATCGCTCGCATCCCCTGGCTTTCGTGTGCCCGGACCTGTCGGATCTCGCGCGATACGCAATCGTCGACAAGCCGGTCTATCGCGTTCTCAGGCGTTTCTTGCCCGGCCCTTACACCTTCATTCTCCAAGCCACACGCGAAGTACCAAAGCTCGTCCAGATGCGGCGCAAGACCGTTGGCATTCGCGTCCCCGCTTGCGAGGCCATCCGGGCGCTTGCGCGCGAGCTGGGTCGGCCGATCGTCTCCTCGACGGCCTGCCATCCCGGTGAGGAGCCATTCGTCGACCCGCACGAAATCAACGATGCCTTCCAAGAACTCGCCCTGGTCCTGGACGCAGGAGCAGGCGGTACAGTCCCGACAACGGTCATCGACCTCACCATGTCTCCTCCCGAGATCGTCCGCGAAGGAGCCGGATCGATCAGCGACTTCCAACGCGCTTAGGGGTTGGGGACCCACGCTGTCGTTTAGAACCCACGAATCTGCCGATCTCCCGCCCCCGGTGAGATCTCTCGCTCCGCCCAGTGGCACAGGCTCTTAGGCCGCCGGTGTGTCGAGCCGTTCGTTCTTAGGTGGAAGGGGGTCCAATGAGCGCCGCGTTCTCCGCCGATGCGACCAACTCGGACGCCCGGCGCGCCCCAAGACCTCGCATCCTTGTCGTCGACGACGATGAAGTGCTTGTAAGGTCGTATGCGCGCACTCTGTCGGCAGAGGGCTACGAAGTCGAGGTTCATCTCGACGGCGAATCGGCGATCGAGGCCGTGAAGACGAAGGCGCTCGATGTGGTGTTGAGTGATATCGACATGCCCCGCTTGGGGGGCGTCGCTCTGCTTGAGCTTATTCGGGCGCATGACCTCGACATTCCAGTGGTCCTCATCACGGGCAGTCCCTCGCTTGAGACCGCGGTAGCGGCAGTCGAGCACGGCGCCCTTCGCTATCTCACAAAGCCGGTCGCCCCGAACAGGCTTCGGGCGGTCAGGGCAGAGGCGGTTCGCCTACACCGCCTCGCCCGCGCGAAGCGCAGCGCTCTCGACCTCGCGGGCGGGCTCGATCGCATGGTGGGGGATCGAGCTGGCCTAGTCGCGAGTTTCGGCAATGCCCTCGATTCGATGTGGATGGCCTATCAGCCCATTGTCTCGTGGTCACGTCGCGAGGTCTTCGGTTTCGAAGCCCTGCTGCGGTCCCGTGAGTCGGCCCTTCCCCACCCAGGCGCTATCCTCGACGCGGCGGAGCGACTCGAACGCCTGCCCGAGCTGGGCCGCGCGATTCGTGCGCGGGCGTCGGCACCCACGGGGGGAATGCCAAAAGACGCTGTCCTCTTCGTCAACCTGCACACCCACGACCTGCTTGACGACCAGCTCTTCGATCGTGAGCGCCCGCTTGCGCGCATGGCGAATCAGGTTGTTCTCGAGATCACGGAGCGCGCAAGTTTGCACCACATTCGCGACGTGCAAGCGCGCGTTTCTCGGCTGCGCGAGATGGGGTTTCGCATCGCGGTGGACGACCTCGGCGCCGGCTATGCCGGATTGACGAGCTTCGCTCACTTAGAGCCTGAAGTGGTCAAACTGGACATGTCGCTCGTTCGCAACGTCCACGCGCAGCCCACGAAACAGACGCTCGTGCGTACGATGATCGCCATGTGCCATGAGCTGGGAATGCAAGTCGTCGCCGAAGGAATCGAAACACCCGAAGAGCGGGACGCGATCGTGGAAGCTGGGTGCGATCTGATGCAAGGCTACCTTTTCGCAAAGCCGGGCCCGGCATTCCCTGAAGCGCTGATCTAGCGATAGAGCCTACTTGCGAAAGAATTCGAGCAGGTCGTCGCGGCGAGCCTGAGCATCGGCCCGTCCCATCTCAATGAGCTGTCGACAGAAGGGACCGTCGAAGAGCAAGTAGCTGGCCAGGTCGGCCTCGTTCACGACTCCCAAATCCAGAAGACTGAAAAGCCGGCGCGTGACGATGGGATCGCCCCGCAAACGACCACGCTTGAGATGCTCATTGGCCAACCGCCCGATGTCCTCGCTGGGTCTCACGCGCAGGCAGGTCACGTATCGATATTCCAGAGCACTGCGCCGCTGCGCCTCGCCGCTGAGCGCCGAAGTGAAACCGGAGCCGTAAGCGCGCGTGCCATCGACCAGAACGTTATTAATCCGTGTAAGAAGCTCAATATCAACGTCGATGTGATCCAGGAGAAATGCGTTCAAGATCTTGCCCAAGAGAAATGCCGCGCTGGGCGCGCGCTGCGGTTCCTGGTGCCCCGGCTCGCGAACATTGCGGCCCTTGATCTCGCGCGAACTTCCGACAGCGAAAATGTGCGTTGCGCCCAGGCGCAGCGCCGGCGCAATGGGTGTATTTTGCCGTAGCCCTCCGTCCAGATAAAGCTCGTCGTCGACCCGTACCGGGGGAAAGAGCATCGGGATTGCAGCGCTGGCCAACGCGTGTCGAGGCCCAATGTGGTCTCCGCGAAAAAGCGTCCGAGGGGGTGGGTTTGTGGGAATCGCCAAGTCGGGCGAGACCTGCATGAAGACCACCGTGCGCCCGGTAGCGACTTCGGTGCATGAGACCGTAAGCGCCCTCAGCGTTTTTCGCCGCAAGCACCGAGCCACCGCGTGCCAGCTGATCTCGCGCTCTACCAGAGCTGCCATCGGCCGTACATCAAAGAGCCCCGCCCCGTCTCGACCGCCAAGGAGCACCCGGGGCCACGTGAAGACCTGCCTCACGCCGAAGCCAAGCACCCGAGGCAGCTCCAACTCGCTCCATAGATCCACCAATCGCTGCAGTCCGAGGACCGGGTCGCCTAGATGGGCCGCGAGGTAGCAGGCGTTGATCGCACCCACGCTTGTGCCGCAGAGGATGTCCACCTGCGGGGCTGACCCGAGCAGGCGCGTCAATTCGTCGAAGACGTACCAGAGTACGCCCACTTCGTACGCGGCGCGGGCGCCTCCGCCCGAAAGGATCATCGCCACACGCCGCTGGCCGACATTGATGGGCAGGGGACCGCTCATTCGTGCGCTGACTCGCCCGGCACGACATGGGTCGTCGTAACCGAAGCGCGGTTGGCCTCGAAAAACGGTTTGCCTATCGATCGCTCGGCGAAGAGCTTACGCAGGCGCGGATCGCGCACCACGCTCGCGAGCGCAACGGCGTAATCCTTGGCCGCTCGCCGGGCTTCCGGCGCTTGCGGCGAACCGGCACGTTCGAGGGCGTCGGCGCACAATGCACGGATCTCGAGGCCGTACTCGCAGCCCTGCAGGTTCTCGACAGCTCCGAGCGCGGTGGCTGCGACCAGGGTCGCAGCATGGACCTCGCCAAGGTCTACGCGGGCCCCTGCTTCAATTGCCATTGCGTAGAAATGAAATGCCACGAGTGCCATCTTCTCGGCGCCCCTTCGCGCCTCGACTGCATGCTGCACGGCCTCCTCCGGCAGGCCACGTGCGCGGCCGAGAAGCGCGCGGACGACCCTCTCGTGCGTTCTGTCGTACGCGTTCTCGGTGACGGCTGTAAGCGCGCCGGCATCGCGAACGAAACCCTCCGCCGCCTCAAGATCCCCGAGTTCGATGGACACCCCCGCGCTTACGAGCAAGGTGTCGGCCCACCCGTTTTGGTCTCCGTAGCGTTCGTGCACGTCCCGTGCGCGCCTTAGATAGGCCAGAGCACGGGGTACGTCGCCGAGACAGAAATAGGCCTGCCCAACATTGGTCAGCGCCCTGGCAATCTGGAAGCGAACGCCAATCGACAGGTCGATCTGAACCGATTCGAGCGCCAACGCAATCCCGTCTTCGTAGCGCCCTTGCACGAACATCGAAAAAGAAAGGGCGCCTTTGGCTCGCGCTTCCAATCGCCGCGCACCGCACTTCTTGAAGATGGCAATCGCATCGACATACGCGTCCACAGCCTCGCGCACGCGTCCAACGCGCAGCAGCAGAATCCCGCGCTGGCGAAGAACTTCACCCCGCTGCCGCGGCGGAACCTTCTCACTTTGCGCGGGATCGAACGCGACGAGCGCTCTGTCGCAGGCCGCAAGCGCCCCCTGTACGTCCCCAAGTTCGCGCAGAAACTCACTGACGCGCGCCTCAGCTTCCATTTCGAATACAGGCAGCTTCGACGTTCGAGCGATTTGGGCGGCCTGCTGCGCGACCACCACGCCCCGGGTAAGGCGACCTTCGTCGAACTCGTAGCGGGCGCTGCGCAAAAGGCCGAGGCACGCAGCTCGAGGCGTTCCCAGATTCCTGGCTATCTTGCGAAGGGCCTTCAAATGTCGGAGCCGCTCGCGGCGACGGCCGAGCATGCGATAGGCATTTTCCAGCGCCTCGTGCGCGACAAAGCGACGATTGTCGCTCGTGGCAAGGTAAGACGTGGCTCGCAGGTAGTAGCGTACGGCAAGGCGCGTTTGGTAGCTTGCTCGTGCAGCCGCTCCAGCCTCGAGGTAGAAGTCGGCCGCGAGGTCGTAGCGCTGGCCGCGGGCGAGATGGCGCGCGACGATGGCAGCGGGCAGGCCGCGCGCAAGCGATGTCCCTGCAAGGTGTTCGCCAATCGCACGATGCATCCTTGTACGGTCGTGCGCGTCCAGCGCACCGTACGCCACCTGGCGCGTGATGGGGTGCCGGAAGTCAACCAGTTCCCCCTTGCGGTCGCAGAGCCCGCGCGCGCAAAGACGCACGATGAACTCGTCGTCCGTTTGCATCGCTAGTTTGACGATGTCTGGCACGGCCAGCGGTCCTCCTGCAATGGCAAGCCACTCGACGACAATACGCTCCGGCAGCGGCAACTCGCGGATTCGATCGCCGAGCAACTGTTCGAGGGTTGACGGAAGGGCGGCAAAGCCCGCATCTTCGCGCGCGGTGCGTGCGAGCGTCGAGACGCGCTCGTCGCCCTCCCCGGTTGTCTCGCGAATCTCGAGTGCACCGCGCTCTAGGAGCGCGTCGACCATCTCGAGCAAGAAGAATGGGTTGTCCCCGACCTTGGGCAATAGGTCGGCGCACACCTGACGCGCTCCTTCCCTCACCCCAAGGCGTGTCTCTACGAGTCGCACTTGCTCATCCGGCGTCAAACCCCGAAGCTCGAGGCGCATGAGCCCTTGCGTTGCAAGCGCGGTCCGCTCGTCCGGACGTGTTACCAGCAGAACGAAGATCGGAACCGGATCGCTCGCGTGCACGATCTCCGCGAACACCTCGAGACTTGCCTTGTCGCACCAGTGCATTCCGTCGATAACCAAGACGAGAGGTTGGGCAAGCGCGATGATCGCCAGCAAATTGCGAAGCCCGGCAACGATTTGCTTTCTCCGAGCGTGTGCATCCTCGTCGAGATTGCCTTCCATTCGTCGATTGGTCGCCAGCTCCGCAAGTCGAGCAACCATCGGACTGGAAGCGTCCCCGTCGGCGGCGCCCCCCCCCGCTTTCGCGATGAGCGCGACCACTTGGTCGAATGGCTCGTCTCCCGAGGTCCCGAGCGCCTGGCGCACGAGGTCTGCGACCGTGGCGTGCGGTACTTCGGTCGTTACCGGCGTACACTCGACATGCAAGACCCGAGCATTGGGCGGAAGTTCCCCGAGAAACGTCGCGACCAGCGCGGTCTTGCCGATTCCCATTTCGCCCACCACGGCGCGGCCGACGAGCTGCCCGGAGCCTCCTCGCCCGCTCACGGCCTGATGAAACGCGGCGTGCAAGTCAGCCTTCTCCGCGTCGCGCCCCACCAAGTCTGTCGCACTGCCCTGAACGTCGAGACGCTCCTCGCGCGAAAGACTTCGCTCGAGCGCGTAGACTCGCATCGTCTGCGGCATGTCCAAGTTGGAGCTCGGTTCGAGCGCCAAGCTGGGAACGTCTCCCCAGCGGAAGTCCCTTCGCACCAATCGATAGACCCCGCCCGCCACCCACGTGCGACCCGCGGGCGCGGCTCGTCCGAGGACATCGGCTAGATGCGACGCGGGTTCATGCAACACGTACTGAACGAGGTGCCCTTGTGCGTCGCGGACGCCGTTCGCAATCCCGCGCGCAATGCCGATCGAGGCCGCGATGTGGGTCGGCAGGTCCTCTTTGAACCCAGAGATTGTCTCGTGCACGTCGAGTGCGAGCTGGGCAGCGTCGCTTGCCGCGCGCGATGGATTGCCAGCAATTCCAGCAATCGCACGGGCAGTCAGAGTCGACGGCGATCCCCACCTGTCGACTTCGTTTGACCAAGTCCAGCGCATTCCGCGTTTGAACGCGAGGTCGTCCAACATCCCCCGAAGCCGATCCAACGTCCTTCGGGGCATCTCGCGAGTGACCACGCCTTGCAGGTTCGTGCTCAATACAGCGACGTGCCGTACTTCTCGACGCCCTTCGGATGCTTGTGGCTTGTGCGACGAACCGGAGCCCTCAACAGCTTCGCCGTCTTGGCCTGCGACGGGCACGTCGGGCCTCACGCTGGCGCGTGATTCGGCCAGACTGCGGGCGAGCGGAACCGCTGCCTGTGTGCGCGCATCGTCGGCGCGCATGGCCAGGGACGACGCGGCGTCCTGCGACAGTACGCCGTCGGCCGCGAGAACGCGCGCATCGCGCCCGACGAACTGTTCAAGGGCCACCTCCAAAGAGGCCGCGTCGATAAGCTCCGTTTGCTTGACGATCGCTTTGCTGAGCGCGGCCGCCATCTCGCGCCCGGTGGCGTATCGATCGTGTCGCGCAGGAGCGAGCGCTTTCATGACGATCGACTCGAGCTCCAAGGGAACGTCTGACGCGTGAGTCGTCGGCGGCTCGACGATTCCCGAGCGCACGATGTCGAGCAGCGCTTCGCCGCCAAGCCCGCCGTGGATGGGCCGCCCGGCGAGCAACTCCCAGAAAACGACGCCCAGCGCATAGAGATCGCTGCGCCTGTCGACTGTTTCACCACGCGCCTGTTCCGGCGACATGTAGCCAAACTTGCCTTTGAGAACCCCTTGCTCCTCCGCGAAAAGACGTGCGCTTGCGATTCCAAAATCCGCGATTTTCACCGCTCCTTCGAACGAAAGAAGGATGTTCTGCGGACTAACGTCGCGGTGCACAATCTCGAGCGGCTGACCCGCTTCGTCCTTCTTCTCATGGGCGTAGTGCAGTCCCTTTGCAGCCTCCGCAATGGTCCACGCCCCCACCCATGGCTGGATGACCGCTCCCTTGGACTTGGCGCTGCTCATTAGGTGGCCGAGGTCGCAGCCCTCCACGTACTCCATCGCCAAGAGCAAACCTTCGTCGCCGAAGTCTTGAAATTCATATACTTGTACAACATTTGGGTGGTTCAATCGCGTCGCGAGACGTGCTTCCTCGATGAACATGGCGCGAAACCGCCGGGAGCTGCCGTGCGTTGGCAGGATGCGCTTGAGGACGAGGATCTTGTACGTGCCTTCCGCCCCAACCTTTTTCGCAAGGAAGACCTCGGCCATGCCGCCAGCCCCGAGGCGGCGCACAAGCTCATACTGTGCAATTTCCTTTGGGGGAGACGAAGCCGGCATGCGTGGATAGAAAGCCCAGTCTATATCGGCCGGGGCCGCCTCGCGCGATGGCAGCCTCCACGCTAACCTCAAACTTTACGCCGCCAAAAAATGGGCGACCCCCCTTCGAATCGACCGGCTCCGGCTGCTAGCGGTACGCTCGCAAGGACCCCGCTCATCCATCTGCTTCTCTACGCTCTGGAAAAGCGGCTGGTCGGGACGGTTGAGTTCGTTCTGCCGGACCAGCGCAGCGCGTCAATCCTCTTCTGGAACGGCGAGCCCGCCAAGGCCAAGACGAGCGAGCCGGTTGCTTATTTGGGTCGCGTTCTGCTGGAGCTTGGCTATCTGACGGAAGACCAGCTCACCCAATCGCTCGCCGAACTGGCCGTCGCCAAGAGTCGCGGCCACGCCCTTCACGGTCAGCTTCTCTTGGGGAGGCGCCTCGTCGACCGGGATGCACTGCAAACCGCGCTGCATGAACAGCTCGCGCGAAAATTGCGGCATATCGCAGGGATGCCCGACGAGACAAAGTATTCCTACTACGATCGCTTCGACGGACTTCGAGGATGGGGACCGGACGCTTCCGAGGGATTCGACCCCATTCCGATGCTCTGGGGGATGCTCCGAGAGAGCCCGCCGTGGACCCAGGTGGAAGCCGCGCTGTCGCGGGTCGCTTCGTCTTCCTTGCACGTCAGCCAAGACGCAAATCTCGCGCGACTTGGCCTTACCGGACCGCAACGTCTGTTCGTCGATCGACCCCCTCAACGACCGATTCTTGCTGGGCAGGTGACAGGCGCCCCCGGTCTCAGCGAGTCGGACGCGCGGTTGCTCGTGTATCTGCTTTTGGCCACCAAGCAAGTCGACGTGTCGCGCGTGGTGGAGCCGCCGGGGGCCATTCCCGAGCCAGTCCGCCGGTCAGCGCCGCCGGCG
>WNFJ01415172.1_pt1 | contig 23270 bp, 18 predicted proteins | sample 5400461 | NCBI WGS metagenome assembly WNFJ01 (sample SAMN13153349, study PRJNA577476) | soil metagenome | isolation source: 115 cm saprolite on Douglas fir-dominated hillslope | place: USA:California | collected 2013-09-17
GCCTCATGATCACGACAGCTCTCGCCGAAGCTCGGAATGGCACGTGTGTGGCACACCGAGCCGAATCGGCGGCGAGGCGTGCGCGGAATGTCAACCAGCAGTCTTCTGACCAGGCGATTCTGGCGGAGCGGGCGAAGGGAATCGAACCCTCATGACCAGCTTGGAAGGCTGGGGCTCTGCCATTGAGCTACGCCCGCGTCACCTGGCTGGCCACAGGAGGACCCACGGCGCTAGCCACGTCATCACGCGTAGCGTACCGGCTGACGGCCCGGGCTGCTTCATCAGGCGAGGAGCGTGGCGGGTACTCGGCCGCCGGGGTGGTGTCGAGCAACGTGGTCACGGTGCCGCGCTCGGAATTCGCTGGACCGGTAAGCTACCGTCGGTTCTGCGGGATGTAGCGCAGCTTGGTTAGCGCGCCTGCTTTGGGAGCAGGAGGCCGCGGGTTCGAATCCCGCCATCCCGACAGCTTTTTCGAATGTGCTATCGATCATTTTGAGCCATGGCGGCAATCGGCGTCTGTCGCCTCATGTCGGTTGGCGTGGCTCAGTGTCTGCGCACGCTGGCTCCCACCTGCCCATCGGCCTGACGTCATCCTGCGTGTCGAACTTTGGTATGTCCAGTTGCTGCGGTCCGCCCAGGGCGAGGCGGCGTGGCAAGCCCGGCTGCCGCTGCCAGGCCATCCCGCCCCAGCCCCACGGGCCCTACTACCAGCTGACCCGCAAGATCGCCGGCAAGACCAGATCGTGAACAGCAAGATCGCCGGGAGCCGGGGATAGAACGCGGAAGGCGGATTGAGCTGGGTGAACGCTAGCCTGAAGGACCAGCCGAGAAGACGTTCACACCCAAACCGCAGAAAGCACCGGGAGGCCAGCCCGCCTAGCACGGGAACCGCACCTCAAAACAAACCTATACCAGCAGGTCACCGAGTTCTGTCGTTGACCCACTGGTAACAGATCAGTCCTGAATTTCGTATCCCGCAGATGGCCAAAGTGGGAGCTAATTGCACAAACCTTGCTCCCATCACTGACATCCCTTACGGGCACCGCGATTGGCCGATCCTCGACCGCTCGTCCGGTACTCCTATCTCTCAGCCTCAGTTCTTTCTCACCGTGATCATCGGATCGCGCGAACGCCCGCGCTTGGATCAGGATCGCAAACGTTCTGCAAGATCGTGAACAGCAAGATCGCCGGGAGCCGGGGATAGAACGCGGAAGGCGGATTGAGCTGGGTGAACGCTAGCCTGAAGGACCAGCCGAGAAGACGTTCCGGCCGATGGCCAAGGAGATGCCTGACAGTGGCTGGCCTGGTTGTGCGCTCTTTATTAACTGACGCGGGTTCGACGAGCAGTCTGCCCTGGTCAACGAGGTGATCCGACGGTACTTCCGCGGCTAGCCGAATTGCTGGTCGTCGGGGAGCAGATCGGTGCCGTCCCAGGTGAACCGTGCCGTGGTGACGGCGTCGTCGCCGTCGCTGCCGGTGATCAGCTGGTGAATGCTGATACCGCTTAGCTCGGCATAGGTGCACCACTCGTGGTCGGATGTCAGCACCAGGTCGAGGTCTAGCGCGGACAGCAGGGCGAATACCTGTCCCCGGTTGCTGGTGTCCACGCCGACGAACACTTCGTCGAGCAGGATGACGCGCGGGGCTTTTGGGACCGCCTGGTAGTGCGCGGCGACGGCCGCGAACAACGGAAGGTGCAGCGCGATGGCCTTCTCGCCCCCAGACAGGGCCCCGTGCAGCTTCCGGGTTAGCAGCTGCCAGCCGGCTCCGTTGGCCCGGTCGACCTTGACGACGAACTGGTGCCAGGCGGTGTAGTCGAAGACCTGGGCCAGTTGCTGCTCCCAGCTCGCCGCAGTGTTGTCAGACCTGGCCTGTTCGATGCGTTCCCGGAAGAAGCGGTGCAGGGACTCCCGGTCGGCATCGGTCAGCCGGACCGGGTCCTTGAGCAGCAGGTCCCGTGCCGCCTTAGTGCCCGGTGGGAGATCCGCGGCAACCTGCCAGACCAGCTGGACAGCGACCTTGGACGCGGTGCGCACCCGTTCCAGGCGGGCGTTCATCCGGTCGACTAGCTCATTGGCCTGACGGATCCGGTCGGCCAGGTGGCGCCGGGTGTCGCCGGTGAGGGTCTGGTCGAAGAGCTCCCGCTCAGCCTCGGTGATATCGCGGCGGCTCCGCTCCGCTTCCTGGCGTAGGACGCTCAGCAGCTCTGCGGCACCGACTCGGACTCCATTTACGACCGCGGTGAAGACCTGGACGTCGTCGTCGATGACGAGCTCAAGGTCGGCAGTGGCGCTGAGCGTGGCCTGGCTGGCGTGTACGGACTCCGCCAGCCGGTGCAGGGCGTCGCCGATGCTGGCCGGCGTGTACGGGATAGTCGCCCAGACGGCGGCCACCTGCCGGGCGGCGTCCAGCGAGGCACGGACCCCGTCAGATCCCGATAGGGTGCCCCGGAACCGGGCAAGATCGTCGATCCCGCCGTCGGCAGGGAACACGCCGCTCGCCAGGTGCCGGAACCGGAGCGCGGCAGTGTCACGGGCAGCGATAGAGGCGTCCCTGGCCGATGCATCGGCGGTTCGCTTCTCGCTGAGCTGGCCTAGCCGCTCGGCCAGCTCGAGCACCTGGCGGCGGACCGTGCTCAGCTGTTCCCTGAGCTTGGCCAGGCGCACCCGGAGCTGCGCGAGCCGCGCCAGGATCTCGCGGTAGTCCACGCCGATGGTGCCTTCGACGGCGGCGAGCTTGGCAGCGAGCTCATCCCCCCGGGCCTGCGCATGGGCCGCCTCCTGCTCGCGCTGGCCAGCGTTCCCCGCCGACCGGCCGGCTTGCGTGCTCAGGGACTCTAGCGCCTGCCTGGCCGCGGCGAGGCTTCCGCGCTCGTCCAGCCAGTTCTCTGCCTGGTCCCGGAAGGTCGCGATCGCTGTGGCTAGCGTGGTCAGCGCCGGGCGGTCCGCGGGCAGGCCGTGCTCGGCGGCCTGGGTGGTAAGCGCCCGCAGCGCTTGGCTGACTTTCTGCTCGCGGTCCGACACTGTGCTGAGGCGCTGCCGGACGATCCGGTCGGCGGCGGCCACCGTCGATTCCGCCTCGGTCAGGGCCTGGCTGGCGAGGTTCACTTCCTTGTGATCCGGGCAGCTGGCCTGCTCGCTCGCCACGACGGCGCGGCGGGCGGCCAGGGCGGCCAGGGCGGCGTCGAGCGCAGCGAGGCGCTCGTCGCAAGTGCTGAGCTCGCCGTGCAGCTGGCGAATCCGCTCCTCGCGGGCGCGCTTCCGGGCGAGCGCGCCGATGTGAGCCGGCTGGTCCTTCTGCCAGCTGCCGTAGAGGTTGCCCAGCCGCCAGCTGCCGTCGGCGCCGAATGCAGCCGGATGCTCCGGCGGCAGGTGTTCGGCGAAGGCGACGGTGGCGAGAAGTCGGCGCACCGACTCTGCCGGCACGTCGGCGTGCGGCACTGGCACGAGCACGTCGGCCAGCGACCAGCCGCGCACTGGCGGGAGCGCTGCGGCCTCAGCGAAGATGTCGTGGCCCTCGACAGCGCCTGTATGCCCCACCCACGCATCCAACAGGCCTGCCGCCTGAAGCGCAGCCTCGATCCGGCCGCGCGCGTCCTCGGGAACCGGGTCGGCGAAATCGACCAGCCGCCAGAATGGCGCCCCGGTCATCGCGGCGCGGTCAGCGGTCCGGGTCACTGGCGCCGTCGGCGGCAGGTCGCGCTGGTCAGCGAGCTGCCGCACCTCGGCCTCGAGCGCGGCGCGCTCGTCCTGCGCTTCGGCCCGTCGTGCCTTGGCCGCGGTCTCGTCCCCGGCGATCCCTTGTAGCACCGCGCTCACTGCGGTGCTGACGAGCCGGAGCACCGCTGTCTCCGACTCAACTACCTGGAGAAACGCGGCCGGGTCGGGAAACGCGAGCTCGCGGCACGCGGCGGCCCACCGGGTCAGATCACCGGTCAGCTGGGTGACATCGAGCTCGTAACGCTCGGCGGCGGCTTCCTGCTGCTCGCGAGCGTCGGCCAGCTTGGCCCGCGCCTCGTCGAGGTCGGCTTCGGCCTGGCGCCGGGCGCTGACCTCTCGGTCGTGGTTGTCGAGCGCCCGCTGCACGTCGGCCAGCTGGCCGTTGCGGCTCGCCACGGCAGCACGGAGCAGGGGTCGGGGACGGGCCTGCGTGTGCTCGAGGCTCGCGACGATCTCCTGATGCACGCTGGCCAGGCCGGCGCGGCGCGCGGACACCTGGGCGTCCTCCTGCAGGCCCTCGACCACGGCGGCCTGCCGGTCCGCCGCCTGCTGAGCCTCCCTCCGGTCCGACTCGTCGGCGTCGGCGACGGAACGCTTCCGGTCGGCGTCCGCGCGGATCTCTCCTGCCTGCTCCCGCGCCTTGGCGGTCTCCTGGCGAAGGTTGTCCAGCTCTCGGCCTTGCTGGTAGGCCTCGCTGCCGGTGATCCCCTCCACGTGGGCTCCGCAGGCGGCGATCTCGCTATCGAGACCTTTGCCGTGAGCCTCCGTTTCCGCCTTCTTCGCGGCGGCGACCTCGTACTCCTCGGCCGAGCGCCGCGCGGTCTTGGTCAGGTTGTCTAGGTCCGTGGTCGCGGAGATTAGCGCCGCGGCGCGCCCGCGCAGCACGCGCTGAGCATAGGAGCGCTGTCGGCCGGCGAGCAGACGGGTCGCTGCCACCTCCTCATCCAGGGTCACCAGACGCTCACGCTGCCGGTCCAGCCGCTCGAAGCCCTCGGCGAGGTCGGTGATCTCCTGCTGCCCCAGGGGCGGAAGTGCGCGCGATAGCAGGGTGGACAGAAGAGCGGGGTCCAGTCGCTGGGACAGCTTGGGCATGCGCAGCTGCAGCAGTGCGGTGATGAGCGCGTCGTACCGCTGCTCGGTCAGGCCGGGGAACAGCGCCGAGCGGACGGCGGCCCGGTAGTCGCCTGCGTTGGCGTGCACGACGCCGTCGGCACCGAGCGACTCCTCCAGCGCATTCCTGGTCAGGGGCTGGCCGGCCGCGTTGACCAGCGCGATGCCGTCCGGGGTGCCGATGCGCAGGCCGGTAGTGAAGTAGTCGCTATGCACGGCCGTGGTGTGCGTGCTGGCCTGGAGTCGGCACCCGCAGCAGAACCACCGGTCCGGCGGGCCGGGGAAGCGGAACTCCATCCAGACGTAGCCCACTCTGGTCGTCCCGGACGCGCCCTCGCCCATCAGGTTCCAGTGCATGGTCCGCTCGCCGGTGCCGAAGGTGGACAGCCGGCTGGCCCGCAAGTTCGCGTCGAGCAGGAACGGCAGCAGCAGTTCCAGGGCCTTCGACTTGCCGCTTCCGTTGGGCCCGCGCAGCAGCAGGCGCCCCTCGTGGAACGTGAACACCTCGTCGTAGTAGCGCCACACGTTGACGATGCCGGCCCTGCTCGGAATCCACCGCGGGGCCTGCCGGGCCTGATCCGGCCGCGCCCCGGGGGGACGGGGCAGCTCGGTCACCGTCATGACAAGGACTCCTCCGCATCAGCGTCGGTGCTGCGCGCCGGCCGGACCGCGTACCGGGCGGCCGCAGGCAGCGGGTAAACGAGCCCGTCGATGACCCGGACCAGGCCGAAGCCGGTCAGGACTACCAGTGCATCGCTGACGAGCTGCAGGGGGCCATCATTGTCCCGGTAGCTCTTGGCCCAGCGGGGGAACCTGGCCAGCAGCCCGGCTGCTGCCAGCTCCAGCTGTTCGGTGGCGCACGGCTCGCGAAGGCGGTCCAGCAGGAGCAGCGCGGCGACCTTGGCCGTGCTGGCGTCATCGGGAAAGCGGCTGTCGGTCGCAATTGCGTCAGCGTCGATGAACATCATGCCGTCGGCCCGGTCCTCCAGGATGAAGCCGCCTTGGTCGGCAGCCTCCCGCACGAGCCGCCGGCCGGTGGGCGAGGTGATGTAGGCGCGTTCCTCGTCGGACAGGTCGTCCATGTACAGCACCGGGTTATCAATCAGCCGGCGGAAGACCGAGTGCCGGAGCCACAGGTTCCGTTGCGCCTCGGACGCGGGCACCGCGTCCGTGCCGTCGTCGGCGGTCCGCGCATAGCGCCGTTCAAGCGTGAGCTGGCCGAGCAGCTCGTTGAAGCGGAGGCAGACTTCGTCAGCGGGCACAGCTAGCTGCGACGGCCCGACCGGCGCGGCTAGCAGGCGGAGCAGCAGCGTCGCGTCGACCCGATAAAGGACCTTAGCGGCAGCCGTGTCCACGAAGCTCTCCGTCGCGCCGTCGACGACCTCGACCACGCCGTAGTACTCCAGCAGCCGCAGCACGTCGACGAACGCCATCCGCTCGGCGCGGCTTGCCGAATCGAAACCGGTGACGACCGGGTCGACTGCGCTCGCCCGGCTGATCCGGTCGGCGAGGAGACCGATAGTGGTGACCGGTACCGCCAGGAGTTCGGCGGCGACCAGGCACAGCAGCACATAGCGGCGGCGGTCGAATGGCGCCCGGCCTGACCTAATCCGGCGGGCAGGCCTGCTGGGGTCGTTGGCGGCGCGGACCTTGATCAGGCGGGCATAGCCCAGCCGCGGCTCGATGATTAGCGTCCAGCCGCAGTAGTAGTCGAACCAGCGGCGGATCGGCTCCCGGCGGCGGCGGACCAGGTCGAACCACTCCGCCCCGGTCCGGTTGCTGATCAGCGGGCTGGAGAGCAGGATCCGGATGCCGCGCGCCACCTCCTCCCGCTCGGTGATGGCCAGCTGATTGCTGAGATTGCTCATCAGCCTGCCTCGCTCGCGCGCAGCACCCGGCGCGCGCCATGCGCGCGGATCTCGACGGAGTAGTCCGGGCTCCGGAAGGCGCCGCGTGAGGTCGCCAGCTCGGCGACCGAGTCGTCCGCAGGCGGTGTAAGGATGATCTCGATCCGCCCGTCGGCGGTGCTGCCCCGCCGCGCGCCTGACCGGTCCGGCGCGCTGGCCAGAGCCTGGCCCAGCAGCTCCAGCAGCCGCTCGAACAGTGCGTGATCAAGATTTCCGAAGCTGGACAGGCGGACACTGCCGCTAGTGCCGAGCAGGTCCCAGGCGGCTTCGAGCTCAGCACGGTCAGCCCGGGCGCGCTGCGCCCGCGCAGCTCTGACTGCCGCGACGTCGCGAACCCGGCCGGTCCTGCCGAAGCGCTCGCCCCGCCCGGCCGAGCGCAGCAGCGGCGAGATCTCCACTGAGGGTGCCTCACGCCACGAAGCTGACGAGCTGACCAGGTCCGGGTCTGGATGGCTCAGATGAGCGTGCCGAGCTGGGCTGAGCCCGAAGGCCGCGGACCACAGTTGGTGCAGGTCGTCCTGTCCGGGCACCAGCGTGAACCAGCGAGCCAACTCGCGGAAGTCCGCGACGGCGCTGGTAGTGCGGTGCCGGGACTCCGTGATCCGGTCCAGCACCTGGAGCAGCGTGATGATTGCTCGCCGCGCCACGAGGTGTAGCTGCTCGACTCGGGGCGGCGCCGCGTCGGCGGGCCGGAACCAGGCGTGCAGTCCATCCCAGCGGGCACGGCGGCGCTGCAGCCAGGCCGGGCCAGGGTCGGAGCCAGCCAGCTGCGGCAAGTCGGCGCCGAGCAGGGCGCGTTTGTGCATCAGGCCGACCCCGTACTCTTCTACCTGGCCGATCCGAACTGCGATGGCGTGGGCGCGGTGATCGAGATTGGTCAGGAACTCCTGAAGATAGGTGACCGTCGACGCCTTCACCTCGTGGAAAGTGGCCAGGTCTGCACCGTCGGCCCGGAGCAGCCGCTGGAGCTCGCCGTTGAACTGCTTGGTGTTCGCCCGCAGCGCCTCCAGGTGGCCTTCCAGCTCAGTTAGCGTGGTGAAGATCCGGCGATCAGATCCCGTTTCCAGCTCGTGGACCAAGTCACCCAGCCGGTCGCCGATCGCGTCGAGCACCGCCGTCTGGAGGGCGCCGGTGGCGGCCAGCACGGCCATGGCGTGCTGCACGCCGGCGAATGCGGCTTCGCCCTGCCGGGTCAGGGAGTACTGGAGATTGCGCCGTTCGTACTCGCTCGCGCTCCGGTAGTCCTCTGAGTGGTTCTGGATGACATCAACCAAGTTCCACTCACGGAGCTGACCGAGCGCGGCAGCAAGATCATCGTCGTCCAACGCGTCGAGCCAGCCTACGGACCGCAGGCGGGCCCGGACATCGTCGATGCCCAGCGCCGTTTCCAGCCGCTCATTGGCCTCGCCGAAGGCATGCAGCATCGAGACGTACAGCTCTGCTCGGTCTCCATGCGTGAACCGGAACATCTCCGGCGGCACGCGGAGCTGATCCATCGGCCCTCCAGCACCCGAGGTGTGGTCTCGCCTACGGTAGGGCGTGGCACTGACAGTCCGCGGCTATCCGGCTATTTCATCCAGCAGTCCCGCGGCGATCCGTTCCTCCGGGACGGTGATGCCGGCGTCGGTCATGTGCGCGGCCAGGTAGGCGTCCCATGGCACGTCGGTCATCCGGCCCACAGGCGGGCCGTGTGATACTGCGCGCAGGTAATCGGCGCTGGCCATGCGCCACGGCGTCGCGCCGGTCCGGGCCACGACCGCAGCGGCGATGCGCAGGCCCTCGCCGTCGAAGTCACCGTGATAGTGCAGACGGGCACCAGCTGCGGCCAGTTTCTGCAGGAAAAGTATGACGGCGCTGTTGGGCCAGCCGGAGGTGGCGGCGATGGGCGGGCAGCGGCGGCCGAACCGGGCCAGGGCCACGGCCAGCACACTCGGGTTCTCGAACACCCAGATATCAGCGGGGCCGTTCGGCCATTCCGCCGTTCGGAGGTGACCCAGCGTGAGTGCCGCTGCCTGGCCGGCATCCGCACACACCCGCAGGATCTGCGCTGCCACGTCGTCGCCATCCATCCGGATGCCAGCGGCGAGCACGACGGCGGACATCTCGTCGCCGGCCACGCCTGCGCGCTTCCACAACGCCCGCCGCTCCTGGGCGTTGGACGGTGATGGCACGTCGTAGATTGCGGAAAGAGCGCGCAGCACCTGGCCGGCGCAGCGCGTGCCCTCGTCCAGGCCGTGCGTGTCGCCCAGGACCTGATCGGCGAGAACCGGCAGCGGAACGCCGGACGCGGGCAACTCCGAGAGGACCCGCAGGACCTGGGTGAGCTCGGCGCGCGTCCGCGACACTGAGCCGCCGGCCAGCCCGGCGTGCCGCACGCCGCTGACCCAAGGCGCGAGCGCGGGCTGCGCGAGGATCACCGGGTGGCCAGCGAACCAGGCCCAGAGTTCGTCTCGCCGTGCGGCCGCGCGTTCCCGGTCGCCGGCGCGATCGCCCAGCGGGCCGATGAGCCTTACCACGACCGCGCGCGCCGGGACACCAACGGACTCGACGAGGACGTGGTCGAGCGCGGCCAAAGAGACCGACGGCCGCTCGCCTGGCAGCCGGGGCAGGCCGAGCAGGTCGGCCAGCGCGGCCTCCTGCTGGTCGTTCAGCGGCCCGATCCGCACCCGGCTCACGGGGCGCCCAGAGGACAGCCTCCTATGCACCGCCTGCCACAGCGGGGCCAGTTCGGGCGGCAGCTTCGCGAGCGGTTCCACGACCGTTGAGCCTACGGGGCGTAGAAGGATTCCCGGATGACATGGCGCCTAGCTGGCCCGCCCTGGTTAGCTCGCTCTGCAACCTGGGCCGGTGGATCGGGTCCGGCAGAACCTGTCAGCGGGGAAGGCCGTGTATTCAGAAGAACCCGAGGTTAGGAAGTATTTTCGCGGCGGCGTCGATCAGTTCGGCGGCGGCCCGGATTCCGTCGGCGGTCTCGGTGGCGCTGGCTCTGTCGGCTGGGTCCAGCGGGTACTCCAGCTCGTTGCGTCGCCGTCGAAGCGCACCGAACGGCCGCAGGATGGTTCCGAACTGAGCCCTAACGGACTCCTCGACCGCATAATGGCCGCCGGAAGTCGTAGGACGGAGGCCCTGCTGGGCGAGCAGAGCTGTGCATGCCTGGCGCGCCGCGTCGTAGGCGAGGACGAAGGCGCTGTCCGGGCTTGCCTGCTCGATGGTGCGTGCGGCAGCTATGGTTCGGCGGGCGCGGTCGAGCCACGGCGAGCCGTCGGCTTGAGCACCTTTGATGCGTTCCAGGCGCCGCTCATCCAGCAGACGCTCGATGACTGGGGCTCCTGGCGTCCAGCCGGTCATATCGCGCCGTCCTCGGGTGGTCCGACGACCCAGACCACGGGGGCAGACCGGATCTGTTGGATGAGTGCATCCGAGGCGGCAGCCCAGCGGGCCGGGCTGGAAAGAGTCACGTTCACCGGGAAGCCGATCCGCTGCTCAGCGTGCTCGGCTGCGTCGTAGATGTCCGCTCGGGACGCCTCTCCGACGACCAGGACGTCGACATCAGCCGGAGGGGGGCCGGTGACGCCGTGGTAGCGTGCTGCCCACGATCCGTAGATCCCGACGCAGATAGCGGGAATGCGTGCGAATTCTTCCTTGACGACCACGTGCGGCCCGAAAGCGAGGGTCACCAGCTCGGTGAGGGGCCGCGTATATCGACTCGCCGGATTAGAGGACGCTACCCTGGTCCGGCCGACGCGCCGCTCGATGATCAGGCCAGCCTGCGAGAAACGATTTATCTCACGCTGCACGGTGGTCAGGGGGACGTCCAGCTTCTCCGACATCTCGGTGATGCTGTACTCGGTCCCAGGGTGGAGAAGGAGCAGGGTCAGGAGCTCTGCCTGGTGCTGTGATCGCAGAATCGGCAGGAGAGCGGGCGCCTCAGCGCGCATAGATGGAAGATATCACCCGTTTAAGGGAAGAGTCAAAGGTCGGATCGGGATGATGGTCCCCTCATGGCCCGCGCCGGACCTGGGAGGTCGACCGCGATCCGTGGAGGAGCTTCGCGGCCAGCGCAACTGTTGGTGAGCTCCACACATGGACAAGCGACGGCGGAAGCCGCCACGATGGCCGAAGATCGCGAAGTCCGGCGCTTGCCACTCCACGTTCTGTTCGACACATCGAAATGGAGCTCTCTGGTTCTCTCGGGGTGGGAGCCAAAGTGGGAGCCAACGTGCACAGCCACTGAGCCATGTCAGGCGCTGTCAGGCCAGCGTTGTCCCAGGTGAACGCCACGCCAGGCGATGCCGGGCTTCGTCTGGCGTTTGGCTGGTGCTGATTTGGGAGCAGGAGGCCGCGGGTTCGAATCCCGCCATCCCGACAGCTTTTTTCGAATGTGTTCTCGATAACACGGGCTCGCGGAACTGCTCTGACACAGGAGGGTCATGCCCCACTCCGGGCAGCGGAGCCGTCGTGCCGGTGCGGCGGTCAGCCGCGGGCGAGCGCGGCGATGACGTTCTCGCCGAAGGCGGCGATGGTGTGCGGCGGTGCGAAGTCGCAGAGCCAGACGTACGCACGCTCGATGCCCTGCCTGGCCAGGGCGGCGAAGTGGTCGGCTAGCTCGGCGGCCGAGCCGGCGACCGCCTGCGGACCGAACCGGCGCCGAGCCGCCTCGACCGTGTCCTCCCGGCTCTCCTCTGAGTGCACGTAGGCTACCTGTACCTGTAGTGAGACACGGGCGCTGCCAGCGAGCGGGCGCATCCGCTCGAACGCGTCCAGGATGCCGACGTGCAGGTTCCACCAGTCGGCGTGGGCGGCGACTAGCTCCATGGTCCTGCGGCCGCCGCCGCCGATCACAATCGGGATCGTGCCGAGCGGCGACGGCGCCTGCCTGGCTCCCTTGAGCGTGAAATGCTCCCCGGCATAGTCGACGGTCTCCCCGGCCCAGAGCGCCTTGATGATCTCAAGCGTCTCCTTGAGTCGGCCCACCCGGCCCACCGGATCCGTAGTCCCGACCCCGAAGGCATCGAACTCGGCGGTGACGGAGCCCCAGCCGATTCCGAGATCGAACCTTCCCTGGGACGCGTGGTCGAGGGTGACAGCTGGCCCGCCGGTTCGCCAGCGGTGACCGTGACGGGGCGATGCAGCTCCGTCGCTGGTCCCGGTACAGACCGGGCTGCCCGACGAGGAGCTGGCCCTGCTCGGCTGCGGCGTGCACGACCGGCCTGGGCGCCGCGCTCAACACCGCGGCCGTAATACCCGCCTCCGGCGTTGCGGTGATCGGCTGCGGCGGTGTCGGTCAGTCGGTGATCCAGGGGGCGCGCATCGTCGGCGCGGCAGTCATCATCGCCATCGACCCGGTGCCCGGTCGGCGCGAGGCGAGCATGCGGGTGGGAGCCACGCACACATTCGATCCCGCCGCGGAGGACCCGGTCGAGCAGACCGGCGGGCGCGGGGCCGACTACAGCTTCGAGGTGGTCGGGCGCCCCGACCGCGACGACGCGCTCGACGACGCGCTCGTGCTCCGGCTGGCCGCCGTTGAGGCGGCCGAGACCGTGTTCCGGGTCGCGCACCAGCTCCGCGGCGCGATCGGCTTCTGCGACGAGGCGGCCCTGTCGTGGCTGTCGCGCTACAGCCAGCCGCTGCGGCGGCTACCGCTCGGCCCGTCGGCGACGCTCGACCTGCTCACGCGCCGACTCGGCCGACGTCCCCTGGCCGGCCTGTTCAGCGAGGCCAGCGGGTGAGCTCGCCGCGCACGACCTGGCCGGACACGGTGGCGATGGCCAGCAAGTGGCTCGACCACCTGCCCGAGGACACCCAGCACAAGATCGCTGTCGGCAACGCCACCCGGGTCTACAATTTCACTCCCGCTGATCTAGCCGGGATCAGCACCCCTGACCCGCTGCTGCGCCCAACATACTCGGCCCCTCCGACTCACGATTGGGGCAGCAGCAAATGGAGTTCTATCCCTTTGGGTCCCTGCTCACGACCTGACGTTCGCGCGCAGTCTCGCGGCGAGGTTCGCCAGTGACCGCCGGTCCGCCTTCTGGCTGGTCAGGGAGGGGATCTCGGTCGCGTCGATCGGGAAGATGTGGCGAGGGATCTTGTACGACGACAGGCGCTCGCGCAGTTGAGGAAGCAGCACCTCCGCTGACGCGATTCTCGCCGCGCCGTCGTCGGGGACGACGATGGCCACCACCTCCTGCCCGTGCAGGTCGTGGTCGACCCCGAACACGAATGCCTGACGCACGCCCTCCAGCTCGCACAGCACCGCCTCGACCTCCATGGGCGAGACGTTCGCGCCCCTGGTCTTGATCAGGTCGGTGCTGCGGCCGGTGTAGAAGAACCAGCCCGCCATGAAGTAGCCCTGGTCACCGGTGTGGTACCAGCCGTCGGCGTCGAACACCTGATGCCGCTCGCGCTTGTGCAGTCCGAGCATCAGCGAGTACCCGCGGACGAGCACCTGGCCCTCGGCGCCTTCCGCGACATCGTTCCCGTCGGGGTCGATGATGCGGTGAGACACGCCGGGAATCTCGTGGCCGAACGTCCCGCGGAACTCCTCCGGCGCACCGAAGCGGTCCTCAGCGGCCGTCCAGAACGTGTGTGGGCCACCCGTCTCGGACATTCCCAGCGACGTGACGTTCAGGGCGGGATCCGCGGGCCGGTATTCCGGTGCGCGCGCCTCGTAGACCGCGCCGAGGCGCAAGGCGGACAGGTCTGCCCGCTCGTAATCCGGGTGCGCGGTTAGCGTCGCTCCCATGGACGGCCAGGCACTGGCGCACGTGACCCGCTCGCGCTCGAGCAGCCGCAGCGCCACGCCGGCGTCCATCTTCTCCTGCGTGACAAACGCCGCCCCGACCGACAGCGCCCGTAGCAGGGTAAACGAGAACCCGCCGACCCAGCACAGCGGCATCGGGGTCCAGATCCGGTCCTGCGGCCCGAGCCCAGACATGGCCGCCAGGTTGCGGGCGTGACGGAGCAGCGGCCCGTGGCCGTGCACGACGCCCTTCGGCTCGCCCGTAGACCCCGAGGTGTAGGTGATCAGCATGGGATCCGCGGGCACGGCGTCGTCTTGCATCGCGTCCGCTACGGCGGTGATGTCGGGGCTCTGTGGGTGGTGGCCGACGATCGGCTCTGCCCACGAGACCTGCGGGGACTGGTCCCACACCAGCACATGCCGTAGCTGTGGCAGTGAGGGCAGGAACAGTGGTCCGCAGCCTCCTGCATGACGCAGTTCCGGAGCGATGTCGGCCAGGCGCTCCAAGTAGTCGTGCGGCCCGAAGGACGGGCTGGCGAGCAGAACCCGGACGTCGGCGTGGCGCAGCATGCTCGCCATTTCCGGCGTCTTGTAGAAGGTGTTGACCGGTGCGGCGATCGCGCCGATGCGCGTGATGGCTGCCCACGACACAACCCACTCGACGCCGTTAGGCAACAAGATCCCGACGACCGCTCCCTTTCCGACGCCTCGGGCCACGAGCAGGGCCGCTAGCAGTGCCGATCGTTCATCGAGCTCTTCGTAAGTCAGGCGTGCGTCGGGCGTCGCGACGGCGAGGTTGCGCGGGTGACGCCGGCGGGCATCCGCCAACAACCCGGCCACCGTCGGGAGGTACCCCGGAAACGTAGCATCCCATGAACCGGCCCACTGGGCGCCGGCAGCAGGACCGGGCGAGATACGTGTCATGGCGACCTATTCACTGGTCAAAGGCCTTGGGGCCGACACCACGGACGATCAGTGACGGCTCCGAACGGTCCGCGACGGCCATGTCAGCTGGAGCTCGTCTCGCTCGGCAGCTCTACATCGACGGTTGCCGTGGCGAGGACGGCGTCTGCCTGGTTCCGCATCTCAACTGCAATCGCCACGCGGTGGCTGCGGCGGCGATGGATCGCCGTGTCGACGACCCGCCCGCTGATGAAGGTAGCGTCTCCGGTGAACGCCGGATTGCGGTACTGCGCCTTCGAGTGCGCGATAAAGCCCCACTCGCCGACCCACGCCGCGACGTAGTCGATCACCCACGCGCCCATCGAAGCGCCATAGCCATAGCCGCGCGGGAGACCGACGTGCTGCGCCCACCGGGGCTGGAGGTGGCCGCGAGACGGGCCGTAGTAGGCGCCGTCCGTGAGCTCCGGGTTGGTGCGCTCCATGCGCCGGTCGCCTTCGAAGCCGGCCATCTCCTTGGTGTAGCCGAGCTGTTCGGCGCGCACCGTGGTCGGGCCCTTCGCGGTCGCGCCCCAGATGGTCATCGGGTAAGCGCGCCACTCAGTGGCGAAGCTCGCCAGACTGTGCGGCCCGAGGACGTTGCCGGCCAGCTCGTCACCGACGGAGACCGACTCGAAGTATCGCGGGTCGTGTCGGAGGCTGTGGATCTGCTCGATGAAGACCTGCTTCTGCGCGTCGAGATCCGCTAGCTGCACGTCGGTCCACACCGGATCGGAGACCTCGGCGAACAAGCGCTTCTCCTTGGCCTCATGCACCCGGTAGCGGATCGCGGTGGACCGCTGCAGCGCGACGCGCTCGCCTCGCTGACTGATGTACAGCGTGTCACCGCGCTGGAAGCACGTGGGGCCGGCGAACTTCGTGTGAGCCACCCGGTAGTCGTATGGCATCCGGTGACACACAAGGTGATCACCCGGCCAAATACGGGGACCGAAGAACCACCACTCGTCGCCGCCGAAGATGAGATGGCTATTGGGGATCTTGCCCACCTGCGCGGGGGAGCATCCGTGACTCGTGTCGGTGGCGACGGTGAACGACTGCGGGGCGACGATCGAGCCGTAACGGCTCTCCGCGGCCCATCGTTCGTCGTAGTGCAGTGGGTTGGGGTAGTGCATCGCCTGCACCCACCGGCGAATGTCGCCGACGTTCACCGGGTCCTTCAACTCACCGGGCTCGATCGGCACGCCCATGTACTGGTCCAGGTCGGACGTGTCCAGCGTCTCGTCCGCCAGCTGAGAAACGTCGCCATCAGTGGTGGTCATCAATCTCCAATACGTCCACGGTAGGGGTTGATCGTGGGTGACAGGCGACCCACTATGGCCACGCCGTCGACAGGTACGGAGGCTTGTCGGGACCGAGCCGCGGCCCCGGTGTGAACGTGACCGGCAGCTTCACCAGGCCGTTCAGGAGGGGGTTCCCGTCGTAGAACTCCGGGGTTTCCGACACCTGGTAGTCAGGGAGGCGTTCGAGCACCTCGCGGATGAGCACCTGGAAGTTGGTTCGCGCGATGTGCATGCCCAGGCACCGGTGCGGCCCGACGCCGAAGGCGACGTGCTGGTTGGGGCTGCGGTCCAGGATCACCTCGTCCGGGTCCGCGAACTGCGTGGCATCACGATTCGCAGAGAGCCAGCTGATCAGCACCCGGTCACCGGCGCGCAGGCGCTGCCCGCCGAGCTCGGTGTCGACGGAGACGGTCCTGCTCAGCTGCTCGTTCACCGTGAAGTACCGCAGGAACTCCTCCGTGGCGGGAGACAGCAGACTCGGCTGCTCGATGAGCCGGCGGCGCTGGTCTGGATGCGTTGCGAGGTGAAGCAGGGTCAGGGACGTGAGCGATGCGGTGGTGTCGAGGCCGCCGCCGATCAGGTTCCACAGGACCGACGTGATGGCCTCGTCGTCGAAGGGCTTGCCGTCGCGCCCGAGCTGGACGAGGTCACTCAGCAAGTCGTCGCGAGGGTTCGCACGGCAGCGGTCGGCCTCGGACCGCAGCCGTTCTAGCATCTCCGGAACTCGCGCGATTGCCTGCTGATAGCGCGGGTTGCTGGGCCGGCAGGCGATCGTCGCGTGGAACAGCTCCGCATAGGGCTCCCAATCGCCGGTCGGCAGCCCGATGAGCGCCATCGTCAGCACGGAGGTGACGGGGCTGGCATAGTCGTCGACCAGGTCGATCCCGCCCGTCTCGATCTTCTGGTCGACAAACCACCGCGCGGCGCTCCGCATCAGCTCCGCCCGCTCCTGCGCGACCTTCGGGCGCAGGCAGCGGTTCATCAGCCGCGCGAGCACCTCGTGGTCGGGGCCTTCCACCTCGGCGATACCGGCGCGCGGGACGCCGACCTTTCGCGGCACACCCGAGATCCCGAGGTAGTCGATCCCGTCAGCGGCGCCGGGTTCGTATGCGGACGAGTACACGTGGCTGTCGCGTGCGACGGTGCAGACCTCCTCGTAGGAGGCGACGGCCCAGAAGCCTCCGTAGTTCGGGTTCCATGCGACCGGGCACGTCTGGCGCAGCTTCGCCCACTCGTCGAGGCGGCGGGCGTGGAACTCCGGACGGAGATGATCGAAGCTCACAGTGGCCGAACCGGGCCGCGGCGTGGCGTGGATGCGTTCGCTCATCAGATGGCTCCCGGTGATGATGTCGCGGTTGCCGCCGCATCGGCTGTTCGGGGGTGCGGGCGGGTGAGCAGACGAGGCCCTGCGGCCGTGACCTGGATCATCTCTCGGTGATGCCAGCTGCCGACGGCTTCGTCGTGCAGCCATCCCTGGACTGCCAGGACCATTCCGTCGGCCAGGACCTCGTCGGCGCCGAGGCCTATGTCGATGATCGGCTCCTCGATCCCCACGCCCACGCCGTGAGCGAGCGGGGCTCCGAACGCCGACTCCCCCGCGTCGACCCACCTTCTGACGAGCTCGGCGCCGGTGGCCCCAGGAACGCACGCCGTCACGACCTCGCCCAGCGAGTCGACGGCACGGTCGCGCAGCTTCGCGACCGCGGCCGCCGGTGAGCCGCCGACGACGAGCGTTCGAGCCAGTGTCGCGTCGTAGCCGCCGTACGTGACGCTCGGTGACAGGCTGACCAACTCGCCCTCGGCGAGCGGGCTGTCGTCGAGACCGCCGTTAAGGTGACGGGCGGTGCGGCATGCGACCAGCCCGTCGGGGACCACCGTGACGCCGAGCTGACCGAGCCGCTCCGAGTAGCGGGCGGCAAGTCGACGTGTCGTCACGCCGGGTCTGAGCTCTTGCGCCATCGCTGCCAGCCCCGCTTCGGCGAGCGAGCACGCGGTTTCGATGACGGCGACTTCGGACGCGGACTTCCTCGCTCTGGTGGCCCGGACAAGCGGGCGTGCGTCGACGACCTCCGCGGCAGGGGCGAGCGTCGTGAGCAGGGTCGCCACGCTCGTACTCGTGCCCGCGCTGCCGATCCGCCTGGCCTCGGCGAGACCGGGCAGGCGTCCCGTGCGCGCGGAGGTGATGCGCGGGTTCCAGGAGCGGCCGATGATCTGGTCGTGGGCGATCTCGGCCGGAACGCCCTCGTCATAGTCGGCGAGGACGTGGACGCGGTCGCCGTCGCGGACGATGACGCAGCCGACGGAGTACGGCCTGGAACCGGAGGTGAACAGCGCCCGCACGCCGGTGGCGAAGGCAATGTCGCCTGGCCGGCCGAGGATCAGCACGTCGAGATCGGCCGCAGCCATCGCGTCCAGAAGACGTCGCCGTCGATCTGCGCGGATCGCGGCGAAGTCGGCGCGACCGCCCTCAGGGAGCGCCGCCAACCCTGGGCCGCTCAACGTGCCGTCTCCGTTCGTCCGGGTTCCTCGTACGGCGCGTAGGGGTAGTCCGACAGCGGCGCCCACCCGTCGTCGGTGACGACGACGAGGTCTTCGGAACGGTAGCCGCCCCTGCCTTCCGTCCAGATGACCGGCTCGAGCTCGAGGGTCATCCCGGGCTCGAGGACGAACGAGTCGTCGAACTCCTCGCCGAGGTCCGTCCCGAGGAACGGCATCTCCGCCGAGTCCACGCCCAGGCCGTGCACCAGGTAGAACTGCTCCAGCCATGGCTTCCCGCCCTCGGCTGCGCTCAGCGGATCCGCCTTCCGGGCGGCCCGGCACAGGTCGCCGCCGGTTGCTCCCGGCCGGATCTCGTCCAGGACCGCCTGCATGACCGCGACCCAGCGCGCGAAGTGCCCGCGCTGGTGCTCGCTCGGGTCTGCGCCCACCAGCCAGGTTCGGCCGAAGTCGGAGGCGTATCCCTCGTACAGGATCCCGCTGTCGACCCAGATGACGTCTCCCTCACGCAGGATCTGGTCCGACGACGGGGTGGGGTAGGCGACGTCGCCGTGAAAGGCCCATGGCCCGTCGGATCTTCGCTCGGGCATGACCTGCCAGATGGCATCGACCGCAACTCCTGCGGCGCCGAGCTCGAATGCCTCGCGAAGCAAGATCCCCGTCAGCTCGCTCTGCCGCAACCCAGGTTGCAATGCGTCCTGCACGGTTCGCATGGCAGCTTCGTTCATGGACTGCGCGGCTCGCAGGCACGCCAGCTCGTCGGGGGTCTTGATGAGGTGGGCCGCGCTCAGGACGGGAGCGCCCTCGGCGACGGCTCGGCCGCCGAGAGCACGCCGCAGCGGATACGGCATTTCGTCGGCCGCGAGCGTGGCGTCGTCGGGCACCAGGTGACCGAGCTTCGCGGCGATGTCTTCCACTTGGCCGTCGAGCTCCACCCACAAAGGTGGGTGGATGTGGTCCGCAGCGACGCGTTCGGCCGCCGCTTCGCGGTATGGCGTGAAGAGGCGCGGCTCAGGGTCGTCGGCCAGTACGAGAGCCACCGGCCTCAGCAGTGTCGCGCGACTCGCATCGACGATCGGCGCGGGCGCTCCGGTCGAGTACTGGACGGCGCTGGTGCCGAGGAGCAAGAGAGCGTCGACCCCGCGTTCCCGCATGACCCCGCGGAGTCGCGATGACCGCTGCTGCCGCATACGAGCGAGATCCGGCAGTTCCGGGATCGGGTCGCCGTTGACGGTGCCGTCGGTGACCGCCTTGCCCAGCAACATGACTCCCATGTCAGGGAGGCTAGCCCCGTGTCAGTGCCGAGACCAGGGTTCGCGAAGCGCGACGGGCGGCGCCTGGCGGTCTTCCTTTTACGGAGCGGAGGGGTTGCGTAAGGATGTGCAGGTGACCACTTGGGAGGGTCCATCCGTCGAGCCCATCATCACCGCTCACCGGCTCACGCTCGGTGATTTCCTCATCGAGGTTGCCGCCGTCCATGCCGACCGCGAGGCGATTGTCTTCGACGACCCTTTGCAGGACGGCACGACCATCCGGTGGTCTTACGCCGACCTGGAGCAGAAGTCTCGCGCCGTTGCGGCTGCATTCGTTCGCCGAGGCGTGGGACTCGGTACGCGGGTCGCGCTCGTCCTGGGCGACCGACCGGAGATGGTGGCGGCGATATTCGGTGTGGCACTCGCCGGCGGCATCGCTGTTCCGATCTCTACCTTCTCGTCGCGTCTCGAGCTCACCGATCTCCTCGCGCGATCCGCGGTCGCAGGTGTCGTCACCCAGTCACGCCTTCTCGGCCGAGATCTCGGCGAGGAGATCTCCGGCCTCGTCAGGTCCGGCCAGCTCCCGTTCCTCGGCTGGTGCGACGTGGTGGACTACGCCTCGTGGGCACAGGAGCCGCGGGCGGAAGACGCGCAACGGGTGGAGCACCGCCAGAAGATGGTGTCATCCGGAGATCCCGGCTTGATCCTCTTCAGCTCGGGCACGACCACCGAGCCGAAGGGAATGGTGCACCTGCACCGGGCCCCGACTCTGCAGTTCTGGCTCATCGCCGACGTGTTCCGCCGGACGCCGCAGTCCCGGGTGTGGGCGCCGCTCCCGTTGTTCTGGACGGCGGGAATCACCACCGCCCTCGGTCCGACCCTCGCCGGAGGCGGATGCTTCGTGTTGCAGGAGACGTTCCAGGCGGGCGAAGCGCTGCGCCTGCTAGAACGCGAGCGAGTCACGGAGCCCTACACCTTGCCGCACCAGGCCACTGCGCTTACGGAGCACCCGTCGTGGGCGTCGACCGACCTCTCCGCGTTGCGCGAGGTATACGGGAAGTCCGTCTTCACGCGGCATCCGTCCGTGTCCGGCGACACGACGTGGACGATGCCACTCGGCTACGGCATGTCCGAGACGTGCGGGACCATTGTGAGCCACCGCTGGGACAAGACTCGGGAGGAGATGAAGGTGAGTACCGGACAACTCCTTCCGGGTGCGCGGCTGCGCGTGATCGACGCCGGCACCGGCGCACTTCTCGGCGCGGGCGCCGATGGTGAGCTGGCGGTGGCGGGACCGACGATAATCGATCGCTATGTCGGCAAGGCACGCGAGGAGTCGCTCGACGCAGACGGCTTTCTCCACACCGGCGACATGGGGTTCGTCACCGGCGACGGCGCAGTGCACTGGACTGGGCGCCGCACCGAGATGATCAAGACGGCCGGTGCCAATGTCTCGCCTGCCGAGCTTGAGTTCGCGTTGCGGGCGTGCCCCGATGTTCGGCGCGTGAAGGTCGTCGGGGTTCCGGACGAACGACTGGGTGAAGTCGTGGTGCTCTGCGCCGAGCCCTCCGCGTCGGCTCAGCCGACGGAGCAGAGCCTGAAGGACTTCCTCGCTGAACGCGTCGCGAAGTACAAGGTACCCCGCCACGTGCTGTTCTTCGCGCCGGGGGAAATGCCAAGCACCGACAGCGACACGAAAATTCGGGACCCGGAACTCGTCTCCCTCGTCCTAGCCCGGCTGACGACGGCGGGGGACTAGTGGCCGGGAGCGAGTAGCTCGAGGAGCTGTCCGTCCGGGTCTCGCACCAGCACAGCGGTTGTGCCGAGCGCGGTGTCCTCGAGAACCTGGCCGCCATGAGCCACGACGAGTGCACAGGTAGCCCCGATGTCGGCGGTCCCGAAAGACAGGTGAGTGAGCCCTGGCTCGGTGAAGGAGCGGGGGCGGACGGGATCGTTGCCCTCACGATCGAAGTGGAGTAGCTCGAGGACAAACCCTTCGAGCTCGAGGTAGGTCGCGGTGAGTCCGACCGGCGGTGAGACCTGGAGCAGCGTGGCTGCCGGCCCGTCCTCGACCTTCAAGGTGCTGCGGTGTGTGAAGCCGAAGACGTTTTCGTAGAACCTCCGGGAAGCCGCGGCGTCGCTCACGCACAGCCCCACGTGGTTGACGACGGATGCCATTGTTCCCTCCTGGTTGAGCCGTATCGGGCCAGTCATCGTAACGACGGCAGTCCGGTCCGGCGAAGCCTGTTATTCCTATTGGCCCAAGCCAGGCCAGATGAGAGGTCGGGCACTCGGTACGCGCTCTGCCAGCTGGCGTGCCGGTCCAGAGCGGGCCCTGGCCCGCTCTGGCGGAGTCAGATATCGCAACTGTCTGAATGGGTGCTGGTAGCTCAGTCAGCTCGCGGACTGGGTGCTCGGGGTCAGCCTGACGAGGATGAGGTAAGCGGTGTCGGGGATCTCGAGGTAAGCGGCTTCGACGGTGTAGCGGCCGGACATCTCGATCACCGCCATCGTGGCGTCGTTGCCCTCGGCGGGGTCCATCGGGATGTTGTGGTACAGGACGTCGTCGGAGAAGCAGGCCCGGAGCACGGCCGGGTCACGGGTGCTCGCTGCGGCCCAGAAATCCCGGACGACCTGCTCGGCACTCGACTTCGCTCTCCTCTCCGGCGGCGGGACCCGTCACGCTAGCGAACGGTCCGCCATGATGGTGGGGTGACGGAGCCCACCAAGCGGGTCGTTGTGCTCGCGCCGATGCGGCCGGAGCTCAAGGCCATCGTGGCGTCGGGTGGGCTGCGCGCCGCAGCAGATGACCCGGTGTTCTCCCACGTCGGCGAGACAGGGGTGTGGTCGGTCGGGTCCTTCGTGACCGGCATGGGCCCCGCGCTCGCCCGAGAGGCGACCCGACGCGCGTTGTCCACCGGCCCGGTCGACCACGTCATGGTCGTCGGCATTGCCGGCGGTCTCGATCCGGCGTTGACGGTGGGTTCGCTGCAGGTGCCGGCGCGCGTGCAGCTCTACCCCGACGGTCCCGAGTACCGCACGCACCCGCTCCCGGGCCGCACGGCAGAGGGCGGCCTGATGACGACCGACGGCCTCTTCGACGACGACGCCATCTGGAAACCGATCCTCGAACGCGGCTTCGGCGCCGTGGACATGGAGGCCGCCGGTGTCGCCGAGGTCTGCGAGGACGCCGGGGTCGCCTGGTCGGTCTACCGCGGCATCAGCGACCGCCCGGACGAGCACATCGTGGACCAGGCGGTGTTCGGGTTGAGCAAGCCGGACGGGTCGGCCGATCCGGTCGCGGTCGCCAAGTACCTGGCCCGCGACCCTCGCCGCGCCAAAACCCTGGCGCATCTGAACCGTTGCATGCAGATGGCGGCGAAGCTCGCCGCCGACGCCGCGTTCGCCGATCTGGCGCGCAATTAGTAGTCAGCCGTCTTCGGCCTCGGCCAGCTTCCCGTTTTCTTCGTCTCGACCTATCCGCGCCGCTTGCATAGCCGCTAATCCGGGCAATCTTCGCCCGTCTGATGCAATTCCTGAGGGTTCGCGTAGTGCAAGGTCATGTCCGGGCTGCGGTGTTTTATATGCCCAGCAGGGCGGCGATGGCCTCCAGGCTCATGCCGCGGTTGATACTGGTAACCGGCAGTGTTCCGGCCTGTCGAATACCTCGGCCCGACGAACGAACCGAGGTGAATCTGTGCTCGTTGATGCTTTTGTCGTCGCCTTTGATGCATCACGCGGTCTTCTGCAGCAACCACGCTGGATGACTCATCGTGCCGCCCGATACAACCGAGGTGGTGACA